>Ga0207414_1000118_pt1 | contig 39261 bp, 30 predicted proteins | sample PonA231FremontCA_2_FD_187269 | JGI IMG/M metagenome (GOLD analysis project Ga0207414, IMG submission 187269) | Marine sediment microbial community from Fremont, CA, USA - Pond A23 Sediment 1 (SPAdes) | ecosystem: Environmental > Aquatic > Marine > Unclassified | place: USA: Fremont, California...
CTCGACGCCTACCACAACGAGGTCGACAACCTGATCGACGCCGAGGCGGTGGCGCGCAAGACCAACGGGCAGAGCGTCTTCACCTACCTCAACCGCAACGAGGTCTTCACCCGCGGCGTGGAGGCGCGCATCACGCTTCGCCCGGCACCCCGTCTCCGCCTCCAGCTGGGCTACGACTACCTGGAAGCCAAGGACCGGCAGGTGCTTGAGCAGCTGCGAGACGGTGACATTTACCGGCGCGAAGACGGCCGGGACGTACAGGTGGCGCCATCCGAGTACGCGGGCCTGCCGGGCCGCGCCCCACACTCCGGGACGGCACAGCTCCGCTACCGCTACGCTCCGCTGGGCGTGACCGCCCACGTGCAGGGGACGCTCCGCGGCCGCGCCGCCTACGCCGACCTCGACGGCAATGGCATCGTGGACGCCGACCGTGAATACCTGGAGGCCCGCACGCTCTGGGACGTCACCCTCTCCAAGACTCTCCGCGACCGCTACACGCTGCGACTCGGCGGCGAAAACCTGCTCGCCTACACGAACCCGTCGCGCGTGCCCTCCATCCCGGGCCGACGGTGGTTCGTGGAGCTCCAGGCCCAGTTTTGAGTCCTTACGCAGTACGCACCACGAACTACGAATTCGAGCGAACTCTTCCACGACCGAACAACCGACCGAGCAGATGCGACGTCTCTCAACCGTTTTCGTAGCACTCCTCACCATCGGCGCCCTTGCCCTTGCCGGCTGCGACAGCACCGGAATTAACGACGGGGGCGATGGCGACGAAGACCTCGAAACCCTCCGGGTAGAGGACCTCCCCGCCGACCCCGACACGACCAGCGGTCCGGGGCGTCCACAGGGCTACGGGCGGTACACCTTCTTCGACCTTCGCGAAAACGAGATTGTCCTGCGCTCCCCCAACGACAACCGCGCCGACTCGGCCTCCACCGAGTGGGACATCGCCGTCCAGAGCACCGACATCATCGTGAACGGGGGACCGAGGGGCCCTGGGCAGGGTGCGGTGTACGTTGCCAAGGAGGCATTCCAGGACGTCACCCAGGTGAATACCGAGAGCCTCACCAATTACGCTGCGGAGGACTGGTACAGCTACAACGTGAACGGCAACAACATCGTCCGTCCGAAGCCCGGCCGCACCCTCGTCGTGCGCACCGCCGACGGCGCGTCGTACGCCAAGATTCGCATCCTCAGCTACTACGAAGGTACGCCCGAAACCCCGGCCGAGAGCAACGCCGCGTCGCGCTACTACACCTTCGAGTACGTGCTCCAGGACGATGGTAGCTCGTTTGAATGAAAACGTGAGACGTGATGCGTGAGGGCGCCTCCCGAGACGGAAGGACGCTCACGTATCACGCCTCCCGCATCAGCCCACAGCCCTCGCGCAATACGAAATACGCAATACAACCCCATGTCCCGCTTTCTACTTTCTGGCCTCGCAGTCTTGATCATCCTTTGCGGACCCGTTCAGGCCCAATCCGATCCCAATCCCGGCGTGCTCGTCCTGGCACCGGACCGCGGCTTCCTGGGCAACGAGAAGACCCGAGAGGTCGTGAAGGATGTCCGTGAGCACGCCGACAACGTGGGGCTCGCCTTCGCGACCTACGACGAAACGACCTCGAACCTGAAGGAGGGACTGTCACAGATCGACACTGGGGATGGCGCGGTGGTGCTGCCGCTGTTTCTTTCGTCGCACCACGTGCTCTACCAGGCCGCTCGTGAGGGAATGTCCGCAGTGGGGGGCGGCGTGACGTGGGCCGAGCCGCTGGGCACGAGCTACCTCGCGGAAGAAATTCTGTTCGATCGGGTCGAGGCCCTTTCGGAGCAGCCGAAGGACGAGGCGCTAGTGGTCGTCGGATACGGGGCCACGGACTCGACGCGGGCCGACTCGATCCGTGCCGGCCTCCGGGCGTCGGCCCAGCGTGCCGCGGAGAAATATGGGCTGGCCGGGGACGGACAGGTCGTCGTGCAGTACACCCGATCGGCGCCGACGAAGGCGTCCCGAGTGGCCATCGGCCAGGCGACCGAGACGGTGAAAGCGGCTGCCAGCGAAAACGAGCGCGTCCTGGTGGTGCCGTATAACCTGGGGATGCAGTACACGTCGATGATGTCGAGCTGGGCGTGGATGAAGCGCCCGCTCCAGTCCATTGATGGCGTCGTGGCCGACGGCGAGGGCGTGCTCCCGCACCCGAATGTGGAGCGCTGGCTCCGTCGCACCACCACCGCGCACCGCCCCCTCTCGCCCGACGACGTCGGCGTGATCGCCGTCCCCCACGGCTCGGAGTACAACTGGAACGAGACGATGCGAAAAGGTCTCGCCCCGCTCACCGACGAGTACAACATCGCGGAGGCGTTTAGCATGGTCGACCCGCCGGTAATCGAGCGGGCCGTGCGCCAGCTGGAGGCGGACGGCATGAAGGCCGCCGTTATGGTCCGCATTTTCTCCATGAAGGGCAGCTTCCGGGAGAAGTCCCGCTACGTGCTGGGCCTCCAGAACGACTTTGGGGTGAGCATCATGGGCGAGCGCTTTCCCGATCGCATCCGCACGCACCTGCAGATGACGACGCTCGGCGGGCTGGAGGCGAGCCCCCACTTCGCAAAGGGCCTTCTCGATCGCGCAGAGGCGATCAGCACCGATCCGTCGGAGGAGACGGTCTTCCTGTTGGCGCACGGCACTGGCGCAGACGACGAGAACGCGCGCTGGATAGAGAATCTGCGCACGATCGCCGACACGATGCGGTCCCACGGCGGCGATGCGTTCCGTAACATCAAGGTGCACACCTGGCGCGAGGACTGGCCCGAGAAACGGAAGGAGACGATTCCGGAGATCCAGCGGATGGTGCGGGAGGCGTCGGAGACCGGCACGGCGCTCGTGATTCCCGCCCGGACGACCTCACAGGGCCGCGGCTCGCAGTATCTGGAAGGCCTCGACTATCGCTACGGCAAGGGTTTTGCCCCGCATCCGCAGTTCGAGAAGTGGATGCGTGAGCAGATTGAGACCGGCATCGATCGGCTCCAGGCCGCGCCGCAGTCCAGTGCCTCGGACGTCGCGTCGGCCCGGCGGTAGCTGTTCCGTCCCACGTCCACGCTGCACGTTGACGTGAGGAGTTTGGCAACCACATACGACAACTCCCTGCCCGGATTCGCAGCAGCGTCCAGTCGACATTCTCTGTTCAACGGTCCCAGTCCCATGAGCGACCCGTCGACCCTCCACTGCAGCGTCCACGAGCCGAACCTCTACGACACCCGCGACGGGCACGTCTTCCGGTGCGCGTGCTGCGGCCGTATCCAGATCGAGTTCCGAGGCCTCACGCTCTTAATTGACACCGAGGAGTTCGAAACGCTGCTGGGGACCCTGGCGGAGGTGCTCGACGAGATCGACGAAGCCGCGTCGGACTCGTGGCGACTCGCGGCCCCCACCGATGCGGGGGAGGTGTCGATCCGGCTGGGCGTTGACGAATTACAGGCGTTGTACGAATTGCTCGCCGGGGCGCAGGCCATGCGGGCGATGGAGGAGCGGATTGGGTCCGTGGCGATGGGGAACCGTCGGGAGCGGCCGCCCTCGGCCTGGCGCTGATGAGACGATAGCGGCGGGGGGAGAACAACGTGGAGTCGGGAGCCTTCATCCATGATCCCACCCTCGTTGTCTCGACTCCCCGGTCCCATGAGCGCGTCCTCCCACGCCTCCGCGAATCGCCCGCCCCCGTTCCAGGTCGACCCCGACATCCGAACGGCCTGGACCCCGCCGTCCGCGATCTACCACGACCCGGCCTACTTCGCGCACCAAAAAGACACGGTCTTCGCCCGCTCATGGCACCTCGTGGGTGACGTGCGCGATCTCAAGACGACCGGCTCGGTGAAACCGTTCACGCTGCTGGAGGGATGCCTCGACGAGCCCCTCTTCCTCATCCGCGACGAGGACCAGACGCTTCACTGCCTCTCGAACGTGTGCACCCACCGCGGCAACATTCTCGTGGAGGGGGAGGGACACTTGCCGGGCACGTCCATTCAGTGCCGCTACCACGGCCGCCGCTTCGGGATGGACGGGTGCTTCCTGTCGATGTCCGGGTTCGAGGAGGCGGAAAGCTTCCCGTCGCCCGAAGACGACCTCCCCGTGGCGGAGCTGGAAACGTGGGGGCCATTCGTGTTCTGTGCGCTGGATCCGGCGATGCCGTTCGACGACTGGATCGCCCCAGTCCGCGAGCGGGTGGACTGGATGGCCCTGGAGGCGCTGCAGTTTGATGCGGCCGGCTCGCACGATTACCTCGTCGACGCCAACTGGGCGCTGTACTGCGAGAACTACCTGGAGGGCCTCCACATCCCGTTCGTCCACCGCAATACGCTGGGTGGGACGCTCGACCGGGATGCGTACACGACCACACCGTTCGAGTACGCGAGCCTGCAGCTGGGCGTGGGGATCTCCGGCGAGCACACGTTTGATCTACCGGGAGATCATCCCGACGCGGGGACGGACGTGGCAGCCTACTACTTCTGGCTCTTTCCGAATCTGATGCTGAATTTCTACCCGTGGGGCCTCTCCGTCAACATCGTGCGGCCCCTTGGGCCTACCCGGACGAAGGTCTCCTTTCGTTACTTCGTGGCCGACGAGACGAAGCGGGAGGAAGGCGCCGGGGCGGGGCTTGACCGCGTGGAGCTGGAGGACGAGGAGATCGTGGAGCAGGTGCAGCGGGGCGTGGGGAGCCGACTCTACGACCGCGGCCGCTACTCGCCGTCCGGCGAGGTCGGCACGCACCACTTTCACCGCCTGCTGGCGTCGTTCATGTTCGGGGACGCCCCGCCCCAAACTACCTAGAAGAAGCGCCAACTGCTCAAAGGAAAGCCTCGTGACGCCCCTTCAGTTCCCATTTCCATTCCGTGCACGGTCCGGCGCGGGCGATATGTGTTAAGTCGTGAGGGGCGATGGCCGTCGCCTAGGCCTGTCCGTTTGGTTCCGTAGGAGGGACAGCCGCCGGAGGGAGAGGCGACGAAGTCTACTCCAATTTGTTCGTACAGCAGGGGGCTGGAGGGATCGAAGGCGAACGCATGCCCCGCCTGCGAGTACACACCATCTATTAAATTCTCGATTTCCGCGGGGCACTCTCCGCCCGCACCTGCAACAATTGGCCCGCCATGAAGCAGACCGATCTTCGCGACATCGCCATCGTGGCCCACGTGGACCACGGCAAGACCACGCTCGTGGACGCCATGCTGTGGCAGAGCGGCATCTTCCGCGACAACGAAACGGTTCAGGAGCGCATGATGGACACCATGGACCTGGAGCGGGAGAAGGGCATCACCATCATGGCCAACAACACGGCCATCCGCTACGAGGGCAAGAAGATCAACATTGTCGACACGCCGGGCCACGCCGACTTTGGCGGCGAGGTGGAGCGCACGCTCCGCATGGTCGACGGTATCATGCTGTTGGTGGACGCGGCGGAGGGGCCCCTCCCGCAGACGCGGTTCGTGGTGCAGAAGGCGCTGGAGCTCGGGCTTCCGCCCATCGTGGTCCTCAACAAGATTGACCGCAAGGACGCCCGGCCCGAGGAGTCGCTCGACGCGATCTACGACCTGTTCATCGACCTGGGGGCGGAGATGGAGCAGCTGGAGTTCCCGGTGCTCTACACGGTGGCCACGGAGGGGCAGTGCAAGCGGGACCTGGCCGAGGAAGAATGGTCGAACCTCCGCCCGCTGCTCGACACGATTCTCGACGAAATTCCGCCCCCGTCCGGCGATCCCGACGGCACGCTGCAGACGCTCATCACCAGCGTGCAACGGGACGACTACTTGGGCCCAATTGCGGTGGGCCGCGTGGAGCAGGGCACCCTCAAAAATCGCCAGAAGGTGACGCTCTGCCACCGCGACGGCAGTACGGAGCCGGCCAGGGTCAGCGAACTCTTTACCTACCAGGACCTCCAGCGCGTGGAGACCGACGAGGCCGGGCCCGGCGAGATTGTGGCCATTGCGGGGGTCGAGGGCATCGGTCTTGGCGAAAGCATCTGCGCCGCCGAGGAGCCCACTCCCCTGGAGCCCATCGACATCGACGAGCCCACCATGTCGATGGAGTTTCGAATCAACGACGGTCCCTTCAGTGGGCAGGAGGGCGAGTACGTGACCTCGCGCCAGCTGCGCGACCGCCTCTTCGACGAGGCGCGCAACAACCTGGCGATTCGCGTCGAGGAGACCGATTCGGCCAATGCCCTACGCGTCTATGGCCGCGGGGAGCTGCAGATGGCGATTCTCATCGAGCAGATGCGGCGCGAGGGCTACGAATTCTGCGTGGGCATGCCGCAGGTGATTACGAAGGAGGTCGGGGGCGAGACGCACGAGCCCTACGAGACCGCCGAGATTGACATTCCCGAAGAGCACATGGGTGTGGTGATGGAGCGACTTGGGGAGCGGAAGGGGCAGATGGAGCATATGGCGCACCAGGATAGCGGGCGCGTGCGCCTCACATTTGAGGTGCCGAGCCGGGGCCTCATCGGCTACCGCTCCAAGTTTCTTACCGATACGAAAGGCACCGGTCTGCTCACACACCGCTTCGAGGAATTTGGGCCGTGGGCGGGCGACATTCCGCACCGTACCAGTGGTGCCCTCGTGGCGGACCGTGAGGGGGAGACGACGCCCTACGGCCTTATGGAGCTTCAGGACCGGGGCGATTTCTTTGTGGCACCGGGCGACCCCGTGTACAAAGGCATGATCGTGGGGGAGAACAATAAGCCCCAGGATCTCGATCTGAATGTGACGAAGGAGAAGCAGCTCACAAACATGCGTGCGGCCGCCGGGGACGAGCTCGAGCACGTACCGCCGCCCCGCGAGATGTCGCTCGAAGACGCCATCGAGTTCATCCGCGAGGACGAACTCGTAGAGGTAACGCCGGAGGCGTACCGGCTCCGCAAGCGCCACCGCAAGCCCAAGGCGCGCCGTCGTGCGCAGAAGGAGCGTGCCGCCGGATAGGGTCAGGGGCTGAAGCCGTGAAGGGCAAAGAACCCTCACTGCTTCTCGTCTCCATATGTTGTCCCCGCACACCCAACCCTCGAAGACTACGCGGTTGCTTCCTCCACTTCGGCGTCCTCGTCCGGCAGGCCCTCTCCGTCCGGGCCGGCCTCGTACTGCTCTTTAATGTTGGGAAAAGCCGTCTGGAACATGTCGTTCACTTCTTCGGCCTCCCCATCGTGCTCCGCGCGGGCCTCATGCAGGCGCACGCAGGCCTTCCAGACCGCGCGCCGCAGGTTCCACTTGCGTACCGAATACGCAGCGCTCCGTCGCGTGTCGTCCTCTTCGAGCCAACTGAGTTGCACGTAGGGCTTGGGCGTGCCGCTGCCGTCGTCCTTCCAGCAGAAGTTGAGCCCAATCACGCCGGTCTTCGAGCGGGCCTCTGCCGAGCGCCGAACCGGGTCCATGGGGTCGGGTAACTCTTCGAGCAGCTCGTCGCGGTACTCGACCGCCTTTTCGAGGGCCTCCTCCCGGCCGCCGTGGCGCTTGTCGGAAAAGTACTTGGTGTGCTGTTCTTTCTGTCGCTTGACGCGCACCTGCCAGCCGTGGGTGGGATGACGATCTGGATTTTCTTCGGATGGCTCGATGTCAATGCGAAAAACGTTCTTCGGCTTGTCGCTCATGGGGGATGCGGTGAGAACGGTAATTGGACTGGTGGGGAAATCAAGGATCGACGGGCCCGTGCGGGGCGATAGGCAGAGCCTGAGCCCCTCGTCGCAAACGTCGCATTCGTCGGAAGACTGTAGTCCGAAGCGGGGATGGTTGGGAGACTAGAAAACAAACGCGTGCGGCGGCCGGCCGCCCGGCGGCAAGAGGCCTGAAGAGACGGTTGCGCCTATCCAGAAGGCAAAAGAAGGTCGGGTGGGCCGGTGGCCACGGAGGTCGAAGCGCCAGGCCAGTTCCCAGGGCGCCCGTTGTGGCCGCGTCCGCTTGGTGGCGTGAAGGACGAGCCCGTCCGGTGTGGGGTATTCGACGATCAAATATGAGAAACAAGACCGGAGAAGTGCAACCCGAAGGCCATTCGTGTTCTGTGCGGCGAAGGCCCGAGGGACGGCACGCGTGGGACCTTGTGGCCCACGTCGGTTGTGCAGGCCGGTCGGGGAAGACCGGGCCGGTTCGTTGACGGAAATGCGGGTGGGGCGCAGGGGCGAAGAACCGAGGTCCTGCCCCGGACTTTACCGGAGATCGGCCTCGTCGGCCGCCTCCCGGAGGATGTTGCGTTGCCGGCGGGAGAGGTTCTTCGGGATGTCGACGTCAATTTCGACGTACAGGTCGCCCTGACCGTCGTCGGTCTTCACGCCTTGTCCCTTCAGCCGCATCTTCTCGCCCGGCTGGGTGCCCGGCGGAACAGAGAGCTTGAGACGCTGGCCGTACGGCGTGGGCACACGGATCTCGGTTCCTAAGACGGCGTCGAACAGGCCGATGGGTTCTGTGAGGTGGACGTCGTCCCCCTTACGATCGAAGCGGGGATGCTCTCCCACTTCAAAGGTGACGTAGAGGTCGCCGCGCTGAGCCATGGGGCCTGCCCGCCCGCGTCCTTTGAGGCGAATCTTAAACCCGTCCCGCACGCCCTTCGGAATTTTGAGCCGGATAGATTCCCCACTGGGGAGCTCCACCCGTTTGCGTCCGCCCTCCAGGGCCTCGCGGAAGGAGAGCTGTAGCGTCGTTTCGACGTCCTGGCCGCCCTGCGGCCGTCGCTGGCGCTGCTGTTGCTGGCGAAATGGGTCGCGGCCCCGAGTTTGCTGCCCCCCGGAGCGTCCCCCAAAGAAACTCTCGAAGATGTCGCCGAAGCCTCCACCGCCGCCCTGTCCCCTGAAGGCCTCGTCGAAGCCCCCCTGCTCGAAGCGGATCTCCGGGCCGCCCTGTCCGGCGCGGCCCCACGCACCGCGGCCCCCGCCCCGCCCGCCTTGGCCAAAGCCGCCCCCGCCGAAGCGCCGCTGGGCATCATACTGCTCGCGCTTCTCCTCGTCCGAGAGGACCGAGTAGGCCTTCTGAATCTCCTTGAACTTCTCCTCGGCGTCGGGGTCGTCGGGGTTGCGGTCGGGATGATGCTTGCGCGCGAGCTTCCGGTACGTTTTCTTGATCTCCTCCTGGCTCGCGTCCTCGTCGACGCCGAGTACGTCGTAGAGGTCTTTAGTCTGCGGCATAGCGGCGAACGGGGGTGATGAACCGAGTTTGATGAGCCGAGCCCTGCGGCCGGCCGAGGACCGGCAGGGCCGTTTGGAGTCCACCCTCGTAACAGAATTCATGCCATCACGTTCAGTCAGACGAAATGACGGACCCCGCCGTGTCATCCCGTCCGATTCAGAAGGTTCTCGTCGCCAATCGTGGAGAGATCGCCGTTCGTGTCCTGCGCACGTGTCACGAGCGGGGGCTCCGCACCGTGGCAGTTTACAGCACGCCGGACCGCTCCGCGCCCCATGTGCGCCGGGCCGACGAGGCTTACCACATCGGGCCCGCGGAGGCAAGTGCGTCGTACCTCGACCAGGAGGCCATACTGGAAGTGGCCGAACGCAGCGGCGCCGACGCGATTCATCCCGGCTACGGCTTTCTCTCCGAGAACGCATCCTTTGCCGAGGCCTGCGCCGACGCCGGCGTGCATTTCGTGGGCCCGCCGCCGGAGGCCATCCGTGCCATGGGCGACAAGACGGCGGCTCGCCAGTTGATGGAGGACGCCGGGGTCCCGATGGCTCCCGGTACGACCGACGCGGTCGCCAGCACAGAGGAGGGGGAGCGCATCGCGGAGAAGATCGGCTATCCCGTGCTCATCAAGGCCGCGGCGGGCGGCGGCGGCAAAGGCATGCGCATCGTCCACGAGCCGGAGAACTTTGCCGGGGCCATGGACCGGGCGCAGGGTGAGGCCGAGTCGTCGTTTGGGGACGGGCGTGTGTTTATCGAGAAGTACATTGAGGAGCCGCGCCACATCGAGTTCCAGATTCTGGCCGATCACCACGGGAATACGATCCACCTGTTCGAGCGCGAGTGCTCCATCCAGCGGCGGCACCAGAAGGTGATCGAAGAGGCGCCGTCGTCGGTCCTCACGCCCGAGGTGCGGCGCGGGATGGGTGAGGCTGCGGTGGCCGCGGCGGAGTCCTGCGGCTACCGGAACGCCGGGACGGTGGAGTTTCTGGTAGACAAGGACCTGAACTACTACTTCATGGAGATGAATACGCGCCTGCAGGTGGAGCACCCGGTCACCGAGTGGGTCACAGGCGTCGACCTCGTGGCCGAGCAGCTCCGCGTGGCGCAGGGGGAGGCACTCGGCTACACCACGGGCGACCTGTCCATCGACGGCCATTCCATCGAAAGTCGGGTCTACGCCGAGGACCCGGCCTCGAACTTCCTGCCCGACCCCGGTCCGCTGAAGCGGCATTCCGCCCCCTCAGGCTTCGGGGTGCGGGTGGACGCCGGCGTAGAGGAGGGGGGCGAGGTCCTCATCCACTACGACCCGATGATTTCGAAGCTCACTACCTGGGGCCCCGATCGCACCGCGGCCATCGACCGCATGGTCCGGGCGCTCGACGAGTACGAGGTGGCGAGCATGGCCACGACGATTCCGTTCTGTCGCTTTGCCATGCAGCACGAGGGCTTCCGCGAGGGCGACTTCACGACCCACTTCGTGGATGAGGAGTTCGACCCGTCGGTGCTCCGGCTTGAGGACCCCGAGCGGGACGAGTTGGCGGCCCTCGCAGCGACGCTCTACTACCGCCACACGCAGGAGGACGAGGCCCCCAAAATTACCGCCGCGGAGGGGCGGCGAAATGGCCTCAGCCCGTGGCGCCATCGGCGTCGACACGCACCGTAGCGGTTCGGGGGCGTCGGGTGTATCCGCGATCTGGAATGTCGTGCGGCGGCTAGCGAGACGCCTCCGCCTCATACGCCCCAAAGTGCTTCGAGGGCTCGTCGTAACCGAGGAGGGTTGTTTGCACCCAGCCCAGGGCACGGTCCTGCAGCATGGCCAGCGACGGCACAATCATCATGAGGACGCCGGTGCCGAAGAGGATGCCCACCCCCAGGCTTACGGCCATCGGGATGAGGAACTGTGCCTGCACGCTCTGCTCGATGATGATGGGGAAGAGGCCCAGGAATGTGGTCAGTGACGTGAGCAGAATGGGGCGGAAGCGCATCTGCCCGGCCCGCACGAGAGCGTCGGGCCAGTTGCGGCCCTTTGCCCGCTCCTCGTTCGCAAAGTCGAGCATCACGAGCGCGTCGTTCACGATGACGCCGCTGAGGCCCACGATCCCGAAGATGCTGAGCAGGCCCAGCGAGATGTCGAGCAGCAGGTGCCCGATGATGGCCCCGATCCACGCGAATGGGATGGTGCTCATGATGACGAACGGCTGGAGGTAGGACCGGAAGGGAATGGCCAGCAGGGCGTAGATGGCGAACAGGGCCAGCAGGAACCCGATAATGAGCGAGCTCTGGGCCTTGCGCTGCTGCCGCTGCTGCCCGCCGAACTGATAGGTCATGCCCGGAATGGCCCGCTGAATGTTGGGGAGCACGCGGTCGTTGAGCGCGCCGGTCACCTCATTGCCGGTCGTGACCGCTGGGTCTACATCGGCGGTGAGGGTGATGACGCGCCGGCCGTCCTGGCGGTTGATCTGAGAGGGGGCGTAGTCGAGCGCGACGGTAGCCACCTCCTCCAGCGGCACGTCGGCCCCGGCTGGGGTGCGGATGCGATATTCGTTCAGGTCCGCAATGGCGTTGCGCTCGTCGTCGGGGAGGCGGGTGTAGACGCGCACCTCGTTCTGGCCGCGCTGCAGGCGGTACGACTCGGCCCCAAAGAAGGCGGCCCGCACCTGTCCCGCAAGGTCGTTGAGGGTGAGGCCGAGCGAGCGGGCGGCGGGCTTGAGGCCCAGCTCCACCTCGCGCTTGCCCTGGTCCTGGTCCGACTTGATGTCGAATACGCCAGCAAAGCGGTCCAGCGAGTCGCGTACAGCGTCCACGCTCCGCTCGAGCTTGTCGGCGGTGGGGGCGGACACCTCCACCGAGACTGGCTCGCCGACCGACACGACGCTGGCCGTAAACGAAAGGGAACGGGCACTTGGCAGGGCCCCGGTTTCCTCGCGCCACCGATCCTCGAACTGGGTTGACGTGACCGCCCGCTTCTCCGGGTCGATCATCTCGAAGCTCACCTCGGCGATGTTGGCACTCGTGGCCGTGAAGCCGGCCTGGTTGGGGCCGCTGTTGGCCCGGGGCTGTTGGCCCACGGTCACGTACACGTTCTGGACGAGGTCCTGCCCGGCCTCCGCTTCCAAGTCGTTGATGGCCTCGTATCCGGTCTTCTGGAGCTGGGCGGTGATGCGTTCAGTGCGTTCCGGCGTGGTGCCGGCGGGCATCTCCAACTGGGCTGTGACAAGTTTGCCCTGTACGCTGGGGAAAAATTCGAAGTTGATGTATCCGTTGCCCACGAAGCTGAACGACACGAGCAGAATTGCCACCCCGCCGCTGATCGTGACGCCGTAGTGGCGCGTGGCAAACTTGAGGGCCGTCGTGAGTGGCCCGCGCACGAACGTCCAGAGCTGCGCCGCGACCCACTTGCGCACGCGGTTGAGTGTCCGAATGAACAGGTTGGGGGTGCCCTCGCGGTCGGGACGCTCGGAGAGGTGGTAGGGTAGAATGAGCAGTACCTCGACCAGTGAGAGCAGAAGTACGATGATGACGATGGTGGGAATGTCGCCCAGGAATTTGCCGATCGTGCCGCCCACGAAGAGCAGTGGCGTGAACGCGGCGACTGTCGTCAGCACGGCAAAGATGACCGGGATGCCCACGCGCTGTGTGCCGCGGATCGATGCGTCCAGGGCGTCGCCCTTCTTCTCTTGCTCGGCGTACACGTTTTCCCCCACCACGATCGCGTCGTCTACCACGATCCCGATTGAAAGGATGAAGCCGAACAGCGAAAGCAGGTTGATCGACACGCCCAGGTACTGCATGACAATGAACGTGCCGGTGAACGAGAGAAAGATGCCCACCGAGGTCCAGAAGGCCAGTCGGGGCGCCAGGAACAGCGTAAGCGTGAGGATGACGAGGACGAGGCCGAGGATGCCGTTCTCGATTAGCAGGTTGAGCCGGTTGCGCAGGTCCTCGGCGTTGTTTTGCCAGATGGCGGCGTTCAGGCCTGCGGGCATCGACGGGCGGAGCTCCGCGTCGAGGTAGTTCTTGACCGTCTCCTCCACGGCGAGCACTTGTTCGTCGCCGGTCCGAAAGACATTGAGAATCGCGGCGGGCTTGCCGTTGAAGCGCGTGATGAGGTCGGAGTTTTCCGCGAATCCGTCCTCAACCTGGGCAATATCGCCGAGCTGCACGTTCGTCCCGTCTTCGCGGGAGAGCAGCACAATGTCCTCGAAGTCCGTCTGGGTGTAGTTCTGACCCTCGGTGCGTACCGTAATCTCCTCGTCCTCGGTCTCGATGCTACCGCCCGGCAGGTCGAGGCTGCTCTGCCGCACGAGGCCGGACACCTCGCCGAGTGTCATGCCGTACTTGCGGAGGTCCGTGCGCGAGACCTCCACCGAGATCTCGTAGTCGCGCACCCCACCAATCTGAATGAATGAGATCTGCGGGTCCTGCGTGAGGTCGTCCTTCGTGCGTTGGGCCAGTTCCTTGAGGCTGCGCTCCGTGGCGTCGCCATAGAGGGCTACCTGGAGGGCCTGCTGCCGGTTGGTGACCTCCGTCACGATCGGCTCCTCCGCCTCTTCGGGGAACGCCGTGATCCGGTCCACCTCCGACTTGATGTCGGTGCGGGCGCGGCTGAGATCTGCTCCACGCTTTAGCTCCGCCGTCACCACGCCCGCATTCTCGGTGGCCGTGCCCAGGATACGGTCGATGCCCTCCACGCCTTCGATGCGGTCCTCGATGCGGCGCACGATGGACTGCTCCACTTCCTCCGGCGAACCGCCCGGATAGGTGACCTCGATCTGTACCGTATCGAGGCTAAACTCGGGAAAGACCTCCTGTACCGTCGTGAAGGCCGCGGCCCCGCCGCCCAGCAGCAACAGCAGCATCAGCAAGTTGGCCGCCACGCCGTTGCGGGCGAACCAGTCGATTGCTTTGTTCATCGGTTGAAGGTTGGCAGGTTGAAGGTGAAAGGTTGGGGGCGGCGGTCACTCTGATTCATCAAGGTCGATTTGGTGGGCGATGTTTTCCTCCTGGACGCGGGACGCGTTTGGGCGAGACTTCAAGTATTCGATCAGTCGAAACAGCTGGCGGGAAGTCGTTTCGACGAGCTTGTACACGGTCTCAAACTCAGCTTCTGAAATGTAGTCCTGGTCGGGAGCCACGTAGAGTTGGGCGCGGACCTTTCCCGCCGCTCGCTGAATTTGGTCGCGCAGCCCGAAATCCTTCGAGAACGGCTCCCGTCGGGTGTGGCCGTAGACGTGATTCGTCAGTTTCCGGGCGTTCTGCCACACGTCTAGACCCTCGAAGCGCTCGATGGTTGCCATTGGTTTTTTGGGTTGAAAGTTGGAGGTTAGAAGGTTGAAAGTTGTTAAAGGATAAGAGAGAGTCGTAGAAAACATTCAACCTTCAACTTTTAACATTCAACCTGTTACTGTGAGATGCGGACTTTCATGCTATCAGTTTGAACTCGAAGGTCGGTCGTAATCACTCGAGCATCGGCATCGAGCGTCGGGGCGAGGTAGGTCTGCTCCTCTACCGTCTGGATGGGCTCCACAGTACGCTCCACGAGCATTGAATCGCCCTCTACGGTCCACACCACCGGCGGGCGGTCGGGCTCTCGAGTGTGGACGGCGCGGCGCGGCACCACGTGGTACGAGCCGTCCTGTCGGCCCTCGATGTCCACTTCCGTGTAGGTGCCCACGGTAAGGGGCGGGCGCTCCGGGCCGTAGGACTGCTCCGGCATCTGCGACTGCACCGTCATTTCGCGGTCGTAGGGGTCCGGCACACGCACGACGACGTCGACGGTGCGGGTACGCTCACTAATAGCACCCTCCACCCGGTGCACGCGTCCCGGCCACGAGAACTCTTCGCCGCCGTATGTGGTCGTTACTGTCGCGGGCAACTCGGCCTCCGACTGCTGTCCGGTGGTCGACCATAGATTGCGGATGAGGGCGGCCTTACGAGACGGAAGGGAGACGATGATCTCGACGGTCTCGGTGCCGTAGACGGTAGCGACCGGCGTGCCCGGCGCGAGATAAGCGCCAAGGTCGGCCTGCTTCTGGCGCACCATGCCGTCGAACGGCACCTGGAGTTGCGTGCGCTCCAGGTTCACATTCGCCGTTTCCAGGGCCGCCTCCGCGCTCTGAAGGTTGGCCTCGGCCTGTGCCACTTGCGGCTCGTTGAAGACGAGGCGCCCTAACTCCGTACTGTCTGGTTCGGGGGCCTGGCCCGTGCGCTCTCGGATTCGTTCGTAGTCCCGCCGAGCGGCGCCGGCCTGCTCGCGCGCCTGGATGAGCTGGAACTTCGCCTGTGTCACCTGGGCCTCGGCCTGCTGCACGGCGTTGCGGTAGTCAGACGGGTCGATGCGGGCGAGCGTCTCGCCGGCCTCGAACCGCCCTCCGCTCACGAGCGCGTCGGATACTTCCACGAGGCGCCCGCCCACCTCCGCGGTGAGCTGGATCTCGCGAGCGGGCCGCACCGTGCCAGTGCCGTGGACGAGCAGGCTGCCGGCCCGCACCTCCACAGACGTCGTCGACACGAGCGGCGACTGGGGGGGAGGCTCACTCGTTTCGGGCTGCGGGGCAAAGATACCGAGCAGCCACACGAGAACGGCCGCACCAAGAAGAAAGCCGGCACCGATGAGGGGCCACTTCAAATTGCTGAGGTTCATGGGTCAGGGCAATCAGTCGGGAGAGAAACGCCGACGGAGATCGGGTTCTTACTGCAGGAGGCGGGGGGCGTCGGGTGGGGGCACGTCGGTCCACGAACCGCCGAGGGCCCGGTGGAGGGCGAGGCGGGCATTCACAACCGCGAGGCGGACCCCGGCGAGGCGCGTGCGGGCCTGCACGAGAGTGCGCTCTGCGTCAAGGAGTGCCAACACGTCGCCGATGCCGCGCTCGTAGCGGTCGCGCTGGGTCTGGAAAGCATCGTCGGCCGTTTCCACCTGCCGCTGTACCTCGCGGAAGCGTCGCCGCTGCTTATCGTAAGCCACGAGTGCCGCCTTCACCTCTTGAAACGCCGTGAGCACAGTTTGCTCGTAGCGCGCCACCTGTTGTTTGTAGCGCGCTTCCGCGGCACTGAGGTTGGCGCGGAGGCGCCCGCCCTGGAAGAGCGGTGCCGTCAGTTGCCCAACGAAGTTCGCGAAGACCTGATCGGGATCCACCAGGTCTGCGAGGTCACTGCTCTGCGTGCCGCCCTGGCCGGTCAGCGACAGGCTCGGGAGCAACTCGGCCCGTGCCGCGCCAATCTGCTGCCGGGCCGCCTCCAGTCGGCGGGCGGCGGCGCGCACATCAGGCCGCTGCATCAGCAGATCCGACGGCAGACCGGCGGGGATGGGCTCGGGGGCGAGGGGAACCGTCATCGAGTCGGGGAGCAAGACGCGCTGCTTCCCGGCGAAGCGGCCGAGGAGCGTGGCGAGCCGGCTCTGCGCATCGTAGAGCTGGTTCTCTAAATCCGGCTGCTCGGCCCGGGCGGCCTGCAGGCTCTGACGGACCGTGTACAGCTGAAACGACGGAAGCAAGCCGCGGGCGTAGCGATCGTCGGTAATTTCCAGTCGCTGCTCCAGGAGATCGACGGCGCGCTGTCCAAGGCGCACCTGTCGCTGAAGCGAAGCGATCTGGGCGTACGTCGAGATCGTCTGGCTAATCACCGAGAGGCGGGCCGTCTGCAGATCCGCCGCCGTCGCGAAGTACTGATTGAGTGCCGCCTTGCGCTGGCTCCGAACACGGCCCCAGAAGTCGAGCTCGTACGAAAAGCCAAGCGTGGCCTGGTAGGTCGTAAACTCGAAGCGGTCGGGGAACTGCTGTTGCTGTCCGCCACCGGGCGGCTGGCCGCTGCCGTTTTCGTTCCCCTCCTCTCCGTCTCCCCCTCCGATGGCACCGCCAATCCCAGTGTTGGCCGGCTGGTTCTGGTAGTTGGCCTGCGCGTTGGCGTTTATACTTGGAAATAGCGGGGCCCGCGCAATGCGGAACTGAGCCGCCAACTCGTCGAGGCGGGCACGGGCCACGTCCAGATCCAGGTTGGCCGCGAGGGCGGTGTCCACAAGAGCCGTAAGGGCGGGATCGTCGTATCCGGTCCACCACCGGGTGGCGTTGTAGCGGGTCGTGTCGACCGCCGTGGCGGGTAGTGTCGTGTCGCCCGGAGCCGCCTCGAACCGATCGGGAAGCTCCTGCTCGGCCTCGGGCGTCTGCATCGAGGGGGTGAGCGAACAGCCTGTGATTGCGAGCAGGACCGCCACGAGGGCGGCTGCGGTCGAACGAAGAGGCGTCATCTGAAAACGTTTAACGTTAAACGTTTAAACGCTGGATAATTAGTGCGGGGTGCAGTCTAAGACTACTTCCTCACTGTGTTCGGGGTGCGGTCTGGGAACCGCTTCTTCCCGTCGGTCGGGGCGCAAGGCCGTGGTAGATTAGGTCGAACAAGTGGTCTTTCCGCTCCTCCACAAATACGCCCCAGTCATCCGCGGCGGTGGGGTACATAATCTCGACCGTCGGTTGCGCGACGAAGAAAAAGAGGCACGTCGAGACCACCGAGAGCACTGTATGCTGCGGGTCGACGGGCCGTATTTCTCCGGCTTGTACGGCGGAGGCGATGGTCTCGACCAGAATTTGGGGCGGGACCTCTTCACCGGACTCCGTCGCCTCACGCAGGTGCTCGCCCAGCAGGCTGCCGCCGGCTAGGTTTTCCTGCACCATCAGCCGCATCGCCGCCTTGTCGGACTGCACGAACTCGACGTACCCGTCAATGAACGCACGCAGCGTCTCCTCGAAGGTGGGCGCCTCCTTCAGCGACTCTCCAAACGACGCCATGAACTGCCGCATCGTGTAGCCGAAGACCTCCTCGTATAGCGTTTCTTTGTTCCGGAAGTAATAGTGCAGCATCGCCTTATTGATGTCGGCGGCGTCGGCGATGGCCTGCATCCGGGCCCCGTGGCGCCCCTCCCGGGCGAAGACCTGAAGCGCGGCGTCGAAAATGTCCCGTTCCGTCTCGGAGTAGTCCGCGTGCGGGTTGGCGGCGTCGGGCATGAGGAGAAGAGTGGCTGGCATAAATACACCCGCATCAACCGCCCGGTAACTACCTAGTTCAACCAAATGGTTAACTATCGTGTAAATCGATTGGGTTGGAGGCGGCGGGCGATCTCGCGGCCGATGCCGGAGAAGACACCAGTGATGAGTACGGTTTTAGGGGGACGACATGTGTGATGCGTTCAGTTCTGTCGAGAATGGGGGGGAAGGCCTGCCCGCTTCGTCTAAGGGACGGACGAGAATACGTGAAAACAGCGGAAAGCAGTTCCACGGAGAGACTGTCGAAGCGGGTCCCCAGTCTGATTTCAGGAAAGACGGGCTCCGCCCGAAACACCCACCCCGTCGCGCCGTCGGACAGGCGGATTCACAACACGCGCTTTCCCTCATTTCTCCACAGCCCCATGGCCGATCACCAACAGTGGGACACGCCGCCCGAACTCCAGATCGATACGGACGCCGTCTACGAGGCGACCCTGGACACCAGTAAGGGAACGATTGCGCTCGAACTCTACCCCGAGCACGCTCCGCACACCGTCAACAACTTCGTCTTCCTCGCTGGCGAGGAGTTCTACGACGGCACGCCGTTCCACCGCGTCATTGAAGGCTTTATGGTCCAGGCGGGGGATCCCACCGGCACGGGGCGTGGCGGGCCCGGCTACCAGTTCGACGATGAGATTGAGGGCAACCCGCTCAGGCACGAGACGGGCGTCCTCTCGATGGCCAACGCGGGTCCGGACACCAACGGAAGCCAGTTCTTCATCACGCGTGGGCCGCAGTCGCACCTCGACGGCAAGCACACTGTCTTCGGGGACGTGATTGAGGGCCAGGACGTGGTCGACGCCATCGAGGAAGGGGACACGCTAGAGAGCGTCCAGGTCGAAAAGAAGTAAATCCGTGGCGGCTCAACTCCCGTCACGACTTCTTTACGAGGCGACCATTGACATCGGCGGGGGCAGCACGTACCGTATCGCGTAGTTGACATTCCGGTAGCACCGTATTCATCCAGAAGGGTGGAGGGAGCAGGCCCTCTGAAGCCCTGGCAACCGCCCCGGCGACCGTCGGGGAAAGGTGCCCCGTCCTGCCCCGACAAGCTGTCGGGGAAAGATGAGATGGGAGCCATGACCGTCTGGTTGTTGATCCCCATCCGCTTTCCTCGCGGCTGGGGATTTTTTGTTTGGTCCCTGGTCGCGCGCTGGTCCGGTCGGCACGGCCTTCGTGCTCATTCGGCTCTTCTGGATGATCTCGTTTCTCCTCATCCAGAGCGCCGACCTTGCTATGAGCACCGAGAATGGACAGCACGACCCTGAGTCGCCCCGCTACGAAACCCTTCAGCTCCACGCGGGGCAGGAGCCGGACCCGGCGACCAATGCCCGGGCCGTGCCCATCTACGCCTCGACCTCCTACACCTTCGACGATGCGGAGCACGGGGCCGACCTCTTCGCCCTCAAGGAGTTCGGCAACATCTACAGCCGCATCATGAACCCCACGAACGACGTCTTCGAGAAGCGGGTGGCCGCACTCGAAGGCGGCGTGGCGGCCGTCTCCACGGCCAGTGGGCAGTCTGCCCAGTTCCTGGCCCTCAACACGCTCTGCGAGCACGGCGACAACATCGTCTCCACGAGCTACCTCTACGGCGGCACCTACAACCAGTTTAAGAACTCCTTTCCCCGCCGCGGCCTCGACGTCCACATCGCCGACGGCGACGACCCGGACTCCATCGAGCGCCTGATCGACGAAAACACGAAGGCCGTTTACCTGGAGACGATCGGGAACCCCCGCTTCAATATTCCTGACTTCGAGCGGATCGCCGACATCGCCCACGCCCATGGCGTGCCCCTCGTGGTGGACAACACGTTCGGCGCGGCGGGCTTCCTCTGCGCGCCCATCGAGCACGGCGCCGACATCGTGACGGCCAGCGCGACGAAGTGGATCGGCGGACACGGCACCACTATTGGCGGCGTGATCGTGGACGCGGGCACCTTTCCGTGGGACAACGGCCGCTTCCCCGAATTCACCGAGCCGAACCCCAACTACCACGGCCTCAAGTTCTGGGAGACGTTCGGTCCGGACGGGGTGCTCGACACGAACGTGGCCTTCGCGATGCGCGCCCGGGTAGAGGGGCTGCGCGACTTCGGCCCCGCCCAGAATCCGTTCGGCTCGTTCCTGCTGCTCCAGGGTCTCGAAACGCTTTCCCTGCGCGTGCAGCGGAGCTGCGACAATGCGCTCGCCCTCGCGAAGTGGCTCCAGGAGCAGGACGCCGTGGAGTGGGTGAGCTACCCCGGCCTGGAGGACCATCCCTACCACGAGCGAGCCAATCGCTACCTGGAAAACGGGTACGGCGCGGTGCTCACGTTCGGCGTGGAAGGCGGCGTGGAGGCGGGTAAACGCTTCGTGGAGAACGTGGAACTGGCCAGCCACCTCGCCAACGTGGGCGACGCGAAGACGCTCGTCATCCACCCCGCCTCGACCACCCACCAGCAGCTGACCGAGGAGGAGCAGAAGGCCTCCGGCGTGACGCCCGACATGGTGCGCGTCTCCGTGGGCATCGAGCACATCGACGACATCAAGGCGGACTTCGAGCAGGCGTTTGCGGCGCTGCCGTCGCCTGCTGCTGCGTGAATTGAAACGTGATGCGTGACGCGTGAGGGAAAGACCCGGCTCACGTATCACGTTTCACGAATCACCTCCTTTCGTTCTGCTCGTGCCGACGTGGTCCTTTCTCCTCCTCCGATGGCAGAAACGCTCAGGATTCAAACCTTCACCCTCGAAAGTGGGGACACGCTCCGAGACGTGCCCGTCGCCTACCAGACGTGGGGCACGCTCAACGCGGCGGGCACCAACGCCGTGCTCGTGTGCCACGCCCTCACCGGCGACACGGCGGTCGAGGAGTGGTGGAGCGGCCTCCTCGGCCCCGACCGCGCGCTCGACCCCACGGAAGACTTCGTGGTGTGTCTGAACGTGCCGGGCTCGCCATACGGCTCCGTGTCTCCGGTGACGACGAATCCCGACACGGGTGCGCCTTACGGTCCAGACTTTCCGGACTTCACGACCCGCGACACGGTGCGACTCCACCGCCGCGCGCTGGAGCAGCTCGGCGTGCGGCGGGTGGCCTGTGCCGTGGGCGGATCGATGGGGGGGATGCACGTGCTGGAATGGGCGTTCGAGACGACCAACGACGGGGCGCCCTACGTGCGGTCGTTGGTACCCATCGCGGTAGGTGGGCGCCACACGGCCTGGCAGATTGGGTGGAGCGAGGCGCAGCGACAGGCCATTTATGCCGATCCGAAGTGGCAAGACGGAAATTATCCGTCGGGGGACCCGCCGACCGAGGGGCTCGCCGCGGCCCGCATGATGGCGATGGTCTCGTACCGGTCACAACCCTCGTTCGAGGGACGCTTCGGGCGCGACGTGATGGCCGAGCAGGACGGTGTGCCCTACGCCGTGGAAAGCTACCTGCGGCATCACGGGCAGAAGCTCGTGGACCGCTTCGACGCGAACTGTTACGTGGCCCTTACGCGGCAGATGGACACCCATGATGTGGCTCGCGACCGGGGCGACAACGCGTCGCTGCTGTCGTCCATTGAGCAGCCGGCGCTCGTCGTGGGGATCGACTCGGACGTGCTCTATCCGCTCTCCGAGCAGCAGGAGCTCGCGGCGCATCTGCCCCGGGCCGTCCTGAAGGTGCTGGAAGCACCCCACGGCCACGATTCATTTCTGATTGAGCTTGAGGTGCTGAACGACCTTGTTGCCTCGTGGCGGACCGAGAACCGGGCTGTCGCCGCATGAAATCGCCGGGGCGTGCGTGATGCGGGGAGGGACAAATTATTGTCGTGCATCGCGCGCTGCACACGGGCCCGGACCCGACTGTATCGGGGGGTTACGCCGCGGCACCGAATTGATCCGGCAGTGCGTCGGCGAGCGCCTCACTCTTGAGGGGCTTACTCAAGAAATCGTCCGCCCCCGCCTCCTGGCAGCGCCGCCGGTCCGCCTCCGTCACCGCGGCCGTCAGCGCGATGATGTACGGCTGCTCGTCGGACGGCCATTCGTCGCGGATGCGGCGTGTGGCCTCCAGTCCGTCCATCTCCGGCATCTGCACATCCATCAGGATGACGTCGGGGGACTGTTCACGGAATGCCTCCACGGCCTCCGACCCAGTCGTGGCGACCTGTACCTCGTGGCCTCGCTCGTTCAGCAACTGCGTGGTCATCTGCTGGTTAACGGTGTCGTCCTCCGCGAGTAGGACGCGGAGGACGTCTCGGTCGGGGCGGGCGGGGGCGCCATCGGCGATTTGCGGAGACGCTGGGGAGGGGCCCAGCGCCTTGGCCATCGCCGCGTAGAGGTGCGATTGCTTGATGGGCTTATGGACCTGGGCGTCGTAGGCCGCATCGCCCGCCTTGCTGTCCTGCTGGACCGAGCTGAGCAGGACGATCGGCGCAGGGGCGGCGTCCTGTTTGTGGAGGTGCGTCGCCAGTGCAGGCCCGTCGGCGTCGGCCAGTCGGGCATCCAGCAGGATCAGATCGAAGGCGGGACCAGCCCGGAGGCGGTCGAGCAATGCCGAATCCGTCGCTGCGGGGAGCGCCTCCATGCCGCCCTGCTCCACCAGTTGACGGAGCAGAGCGCGCGTGGTCGGGTTCGCCGCCGCGACGAGCACGCGTCGTCCGTCCAGGCCCGAAGGCACGTCCTGCGTCTCTTCTAGGTCCTCCGCCGCCGCCCGGATGGTAAAGTGGAAGGTAGAGCCCTCGCCGACCTCGCTCTCCACCCAGATTTCCCCCTCCATCGCCTCCACAATTTGCTTCGCGATGGAGAGCCCGAGGCCCGTGCCGCCATGGGTACGAGTCGTCGACGAGTCGGCCTGTCGGAACGAGTCGAACAGGCCGTCCTGCTGCTCTTCGGGGATGCCGGGCCCAGTATCGCGGACCTGGAAGTGAAGCTCGTAGGGCTGGTTCGGCTCGGCGGGGGCGGAAACCACGTCCACATGCAGGGCGACCGTGCCCTCCTCGGTGAATTTGACCGCGTTGGAGAGCAGGTTGAGGAGCACCTGGTGCAGCCGTGTCTTATCGGTCCGAATGACGCTGGGCACATCCGGGTCAATCCGGTAGGTGAGCTCGACGCCCTTTTCGGCGGTCGCCGTGGCGAGGGGATCGAGGGCCTCCTCGACGCTGGATCGCAGCCGGACCGGTTGGGTCTCCAGGTCCGTCTGGCCAGCCTCCAGCTTCGAAAAGTCGAGGATGTCGTCGATGATGGAAAGCAGCGTATCGCCACTGCGCTGAATGGCGTCGACGAACTCCTGCTGCTCGGGGCTGAGGGGGGTATCCTCTAGCAGGTCCGCGAATCCAATCACCCCGTTCATGGGGGTGCGGATCTCGTGGCTCATGTTGGCGAGGAATTCGCTTTTGGCCTCCGCCGCCGCCAATGCGTCTTCCCGGGCGGCCTCCAACTCCTTAGTGCGCTCGGCCACTTTGTCCTCGAGGAGACGCTGGCGCTGCTCAAGGGACCACGTGCGCCACCGAATGACGCCGACGACGAGGCCGATGGCGCTGAGTACGCAGAGAACGTAAAACCAGCCGGTTTGCCAAAACGGGGGCTCGATCGAAAAGGAGAAGGTGGCTGCTTCCGGGGTCCAGGGGCCGCTGCCGTCGCGCGCCTTTACTTTAAAAGTATACGAGCCGGGAGGGATGTTGGAGTAGGTCGCTCGACGTTGTGTTTGTACCGGCGACCATTGCGTGTCGAATCCCTCCAGCTTGTACTGATAGTTGACCTCCGTGGGGGCTCGATAGTTGAGGCCGGTAAACCGAAAGATCAGGTGGTTCTTGTCGTGGGGCAGGCGAAGCCCCACAGGCAGGCGGCTCCACGGGGCCTGTTGGTCGCTGTATTGGGCCCAGTCGGCGGGGCTTTGCGAGAAGAAACGGAGTCCGGTAACGTACACCTGGGGCGGTGTAGGATCGGGCCGATCGGCCGCCGGGTCGTAGCGCGTGAGCCCGTCTCCGGTCCCAAACCAGAGCGTGCCGTTGTCCGCGGCGTACACGGCGTGCTGGGAGGCCTCAGTGCCGAGAAAGCCGTCCTCCGGACCGTACGACCGGAGGGCCATGGTGCCTGTTCGCTTGTAGCCTCGGATGTCGAGCCGATTCACGCCCTTTTCGGTGCCGGCCCACAGGTGGCCCTGCTGGTCAAGGAGGAGAGAGACCGTCGTTGAGCCGCTGAGTCCATCGTTGGGGGTGAAGGGGACCAGGGAGTCGGCTCCGGGGCGGTATAGGTGGACGCCCCGCTGGGTGCCGAGCCAGGCGTAGCCATCGGGGTCGACGGTCAAGGAGAGAAGTGATCCGACCTGGGAGGCATCGACGGCATGGAGAGCCGTGAAGGTGTCCCCATCGAACCGCTGGAGACCCTCTTGGAGCCCGACCCAGAGCCGTCCCTCGGGGCCCACCGAAAGCGCCCGCACATGGTTGCTCGAGAGCCCGTCCTCCGTCGTATAGCGAGTGAACGAGGAGCCGTCGTAGCGGATGAGTCCGTTCTGGAGTGTTGCGAACCAGAGCGTGCCGGACGGTGTCTCGGCAATATCGACGGTCAGCCCGACTCGGCCTCCACCCACCTGCGAGTGTTCCGTGTATGTTCCGTCGTCGTAGGAGAAGAGCCCGGTTCGCGTGGCGATCCAGAGGGTTCCCGTGTGGTCGTAGTGCAGGGAGGGGAGTTCACGGTCCAGCGCCCCATTCGGGCCGGTCACCTCGGTAAACGTAGTGCCGTCGTAGCGGCTGATTCCGTCCCGGGTCGCAATCCACAGGTCCTCGTCCGGCCCCGCCGTGACGTCCCACACCAGGTTATGGGCCAGGCCATCGGTGGTGGTAAAGTGGTCAAACGGCGTGGGCGAGTGCTGGAGAAGCCCTTCGCCGTCGGTGGCGAGCCAGAGGCTATGGTCCGAGTCTCGAAGAAGGCCCCGAACAACCACGTTCTTCAACTGCTCGGAGAACCGGCGGGGGGGCTGATCGTCCGCCGGTCGGCGGTAGAGCCCATCCTGCGTAGCCAACCACAGCGGGCCGCCGGGCGGGTCCAGTACGTCGAGCACCGTAAGCGAGCGCGTATCGCCAACGCGCCGGAATTCCGCGTCAGCAAAGCGAAAGAGCCCGTTGCGCGTCCCCACCCACAGTCCTCCCTCGGTGCGAGGCACTAAGCTGCGGGCCGGAGTGGTGGGCCCGCGTGTCGTGTCCACAAACGACGTGAGGCCGGTGTCGTCGTATCGATGCACGCCCCCGCGGCCCCCAATCCAGAGCGTGTCCCCCTGCGTGGCGAGGCTCCGATAGGGCACGTCTGGAATTTGGTCCGGGGCGAGAGCCCGGAACGTCCCCTCACGAAAGGAGAAGACCCCACTCGGAGTGCCGATCCAGAGCGTGCCGTGAGGACCCTCGGCCAGGGCCTGCACGTGATCGTCTGCCAGTCCATCCGTCTGGGTAAACGACGTGATGGTGCCGCCGTTGTACCGGGCCAGCCCATTGCGCGTGCCCACCCAGAGCGTGCCGGACGAGTCTTGGTGAAGCGCCGTGGCGACATTGCTGGGAAGCCCGTCCTCCGCGGTGAAGCTCTTGAACGAGTAGCCATCGAACCGCGTGAGGCCCCCCCCGAGCACGGCGAGCCACAGGTAGCCCCGATCCCCCTGCAGGACATCTCGGACCTGCGACTGTGGCAGGCCCTCTTCCAGGGAGTAGCGGTCGAACGAGTGACGCTGGGCCATCGACGAGAAGTTTCCTCCGAGGCCAATGGCCCACAGCAGGCCCATCGCAAGCACGAGGCCCCGGGCAAAATGGGAAACGAGCCGCGTCCGCATGCAAGAGAGAAGCCTTCGACGGAAAGGGGACGACATTCGGATGCTGTGCAAGAACAAAAAGCACGCCATCCGCGGAAACTCCGGGTGTGCGCCGTGGGTCTGCCGGGCGGGAGACACAAAGAAAAAGCGCCCCGTTCAGCGGATGGGCCGCGGGGCGCTCGTGGGAGGAGCGGAGTAGAAAGATCTTCTGAGGCTACGCGTTCGTCGACGCCTGGGAGGTGGCCGCTCGACGCTTGAGAGCGGAGAGCCAGCGCGTGATGTCGATGTCCTTGGGGCAGGCCTCGTTGCAGTTGAAGATGGTGTAGCACTTCCACAGGCCATCCGGAGAATCCACCACGTCGAGCCGCTCTTCGGCGCCGTCGTCGCGGCTGTCGAAGGTGTAGCGGTAGGCCTTGAGCATGGCCGCGGGGCCCAGGTAGTCGGGGTCGGCCCAGGTGGAGGGACAGGCGTGCGTGCAGGCCCCGCACATGATGCACTTGGTGGCGTCCTCAATCATGGCGTGCTCCTCCGGGCTCTGCTCCCGTTCCCGCTCCGGCGCGGGCCCGTCGGTGATGAGCCAGGGCTTCACGTCGCGATACTTCTCAAAGAAGCGGCTCTGGTCGATAATGAGGTCCTTGATGACGGGGGCCGACGGAAGGGGGGCGAACGTAATTGTGTCGCCGTCGCCGTCCACGAGGTCCTGCACGAGCACCGAGCAGGCGAGTTTGTTCTCGCCGTTGATCTGCATGGCGTCGGAGCCGCAGATGCCGTGCGCACAGCTCTTGCGCAGTGACAGGGTGCCGTCGATGTGCCACTTCACGTGAAGCAGGAGTGAGAGGGCACTGTCGAGCGGCTCGGCCGGCACCTCGTAGGATTCCCAGTGCGGCTCCTCGTCCTCGTCGGGATTGTACCGCTTGATTTCAAGGTTGAGCTGCATTTCGGACATGAAAGCGTACGTCTGTGTGTTGGGGGACGGAGAAGGAGCGGGGAGGAGACGGAGGCGCTGCTAGTAGCTGCGCTCCTTCGGCTCGAACCGCGTGATCACCACCTCCTTGTCGTTGAACTCGTAGTTGCCCTCGCCGTCGCTGTGGAAGAGCGTGTGCTTGAGCCAGTCCTCGTCGTTCCGCTCCTCATAGTCCTCCCGCGAGTGGGCCCCCCGGCTCTCCGTGCGGTGACGGGCGCCGGCGGCGATGGCCTCGGCGTAGTCGACCATGAAGCCGACCTCCACGGCGTCCATGAGGTCGGTGTTGAACCGCTTGCCCTTGTCCTCAACCACCACGTTCTGCGCCCGCTGTCGAAGGCCCTGGAGGTCGTCGAGGGCCGTCGAGAGCGTATCTTCATTGCGGAAGACGGAAACGTTTTCCATCATCGTCTCCTGCAGATCGGTACGCACCTTCACGGTCGGCTCGCCCTCGTCGCGGGTGTTGGAGAGCAGGTCGTCAAGCAGGTTGCGGGTATCCGCCTCCGGGCTGTCGGGCAGCGGTGCGTAGTCCTTGCCCTGGCGGACCTGCTTGGCCATCTCGATGCCGGTGCGGCGACCCATCACCACGAGTTCCAGCAGGGCATTGGTGCCCAGCCGGTTGGCCCCGTGGATGCTCACGCAGGCACACTCGCCCACCGCGTAGAGGCCCGGCACGTACTCCCCGCGCTCGCCCATTTCCACGTGGCCGTCCTCGTTGGCCGGAATGCCGCCCATCGCGTAGTGGCAGGTGGGCACGACCGGAATCGGCTCCTCCTTCGGATCCACGCCCATGTAGGTGCGCGAGAATTCGGTCACCTCCGGCAACTTGTTGTCGAGAATGCTGGGCTCGAGGTGGGTGAGGTCGAGGTGGACATAGTTTTTGCCCTGCACGCCGCGCCCCTCGCGGATCTCCTTGTAGATGCACTGACTCACCAGGTCGCGCGGCGCGAGGTCCTTCACCGTCGGCGCGTAGCGCTCCATGAAGCGTTCCCCTTCCGAGTTGCGCAGGATGCCCCCCTCGCCGCGGGCCCCCTCCGTGATCAGGATGCCGAGGCGGTAGAGGCCGGTGGGGTGAAACTGCACGAACTCCATGTCCTCCAACGGGATGCCGTTGCGCAGCATGATGCCCATGCCATCCCCGGTGCCCGCGTGGGCGTTGGAGGTCGTCTCGAAGGCGCGGCCGTACCCGCCGGTGGCAAAGCAAACCTGCTTGGCGTGAAACGTGTGGATTTCGCCGGTCAGGATTTCGTACGCCACCACGCCGGCGCACTCGTCGTCCTCGGTCATGATGAGGTCGAGGACCTGAAACTCGTCGTAGAAGCGGACGCCCTGCTTCGTGCACTGGTCGTAGAGCGTGTGCAGGATCGTGTGGCCCGTGCGGTCGGCGGCGTGGCAGGAGCGCTTCACGGGCGCCTCGCCAAAGTTGCGGGTGTGCCCCCCGAAGCGGCGCTGCGAGATCTTGCCCGCCTCGTTGCGGCTGAAGGGGACGCCGTAGTGCTCCAACTCCACGATGGTGCGGGGCGCATCCTTGCAGAGCGCCTCAATCGCGTCCTGGTCGCCCACGTAGTCGCTGCCCTTCACCGTGTCGAAGGCGTGCCACAGCCAGTGGTCCTCCTCTTCGTTGCCGAGGGCCGCGGCGATGCCGCCCTGCGCCGCCCCCGTGTGGGACCGGAGCGGGTGTAGCTTGGACACAACCCCCACGTCGGCTCCCCCTTCCCGGGCGTAGAGCGCGGCCATCAGGCCGGCTCCTCCCGCCCCAACAACGACGACATCGTGCTCAAAAGTCATGGTGCGTGGTGCGTGATGAGTGGTGCGTGATAAGTGAGGCGTGACGAGTGAAACGGGGAGCAGACATCCTGCGCAGGCTACCCTGCTCTCACGTATCACGGTTCATGCTTCACGCCCCGCTGGTACGAAGCAGTATTCCCAGAATCATTTTCCTCCTCCGCCCGGTCGAGCCCGTCACCACCCGGCCGTGATCACCGAGTACATGCCGATGATGAGCAATCCAAGGGCCACCGTCCACGAAAGTGCGCGGGCCACGAGGCGGCCCATCGGGTCGCGGATGTAATCGGTCATCACGTTGTTCAGGCCGTAGAAGCCGTGGTGAAGGGCCACAATTAGGAAGAGGATGTTGAATCCCTTCCACAGCACCGCGTAGACCGGGTCCGCCAAGCGCTGCATCACAACCTGGTACGGCGTCACCTCCGCGTCGGGACCCATGCGGGCCCGCACCCCTTCCTTGGCCTCTTCCGGGTAGTCCGGCATTTCCCCCTTTTCGGTCACCACCTCGTGGGTCACCGAGGCGGCCTGGTGGTCGTAGTGCTGCACCCAAAAGTGGGTGATCAGCATAAAGATTAGGAACGTGCCGGTGATGCGGTGCAGAAACCAGTTAAGCGCGTTGGACTGAGCCATGACGACAGGGGGGCTGAGGATGATCCGGGAGGGACAGGCGTCTCGGGCGCGCTAGAGGAAGAGCGTCGGCATGGAGCCGGGTCCAAAGATCCACTCTCCGAGCGAATAGATGGAGGGCCAGCCCCCTACCAGGATGATGACGGCCGTCACCGCCCCGAGGGTCCAGAACAGTTTCTTCTGTTTGGGACTCCAACCCAGGAAGTCGATAAGCACGATCCGGAGTCCGTTCATCGCGTGGTAGGCCACTGCCACCAACAGGGCAAACTCCCCAACCTTGAAAATGGGACTGTGGTACTTGGCGATCAGGGCATTGAACGTTTCCGGGTCACTCAGCGATTTGAGCCCCCAGATGTGGATGATCAAGTACACCACCAGCCCCACGCCGGTGAGGCGGTGCATCATCCAGGCAAACATGCCGGTGCGGATCCGGTAGGGCTGGAACCGGCTCTCCTGATCGGCGGTCGTGTTCGCCTCCGGGGCGGAGGCCGCCTCGGAGGGTGCCGCGGAGCGTTCTTGGGTGTCGACGGCCATGGGACTAAGGGACGTAGTGGGGAGGCGAAGCTACAACATTATCGGGGCCCTATGCTGGTCACTCTGCGTCGGTAAAGGAACCCCAAGCCGAGTAGCAAAATAGCGGGGGTACGCGGAGGTTTCAAGGCGCACCAATCTGTTGCGGAAACCGAACAGGAGTTAGCGTTCCTCAATCGGGGTGACCGTACGGTCCCGGGCCCCAACGTACTGGGCACGCGGACGGATGAGCCGGTTGTCGGCCCACTGTTCCAGGAGGTGTGCGGTCCAGCCGGCGGAGCGGCTCAGTGCAAAGATGGTCGTGAAGAGGTCGGGATCCAGGCCGAGCTGGTAGTAGGTAGGCCCACTGAAGAAGTCGACATTGGGGGCAATGCCCGTTTCCTCCTGCATCGTATTGAGGATGCTGGCGGTGTATTCGTACCATTTCATCTCGCCCGCCTCTTCGCTCAGCTCCTTGACCATGCCGCGGAGGATGGCGGCGCGAGGGTCCATGGTGTTGTACACCCGGTGCCCAAAGCCCATGATGCGCTCCTTCTCGGCCAGGCGTTCCTGCACGTATTCGGCCGGGTCGGCGCCGATCTCGTCGATCTCAAGGAGCATGCGCATGACCTCCTGATTGGCGCCGCCGTGCAGCCGGCCCTTGAGGGCCCCGATGGCGCCGGAAACCGCCGAGTACATGTCCGAGAGGGTGGAGCCAATGACCCGGCTCGTAAAGGTGGACGCATTCAGGCCGTGGTCGGCGTGTAGCACGAGGCACACATCGAATGTTTTCTCGGCGGCCTCGCCTGGCTCTTCGCCGTTGAGCATGTAGAGGAAGTTGTGTGCCATGGACCCGCGGTCGAGCGGTTCGACCGGGTTTTTGCCCTTCCGCAGCCGGTCGAACGCGGCGATGATCGTCGGAATCTGGGCCAGGATGCGGTCGGCCTTGCGGTGATTGGCACGCTCCTCCATCGCGTCGGCCTCGTCGTCGTACAGACCCAGCGCCGAGACGGCCGTGCGGAGAACGGCCATGGGGTGGGCGTCGTCGGGAGCGTTGCGGAGGAGATCCAGCACGGGAGAGGGCAGTGCCCGCTCACTGCGCAGGTGAGCCGTAAAGTCGTCGAGCTCATCCTGCGTCGGAAGATCACCGTTTCGGAGCAGGTACACCACCTCCTCGTAGGTCGTGTGCTCGGCGAGGTCGTTGATATCGTAGCCCCGATAAATCAGCCTGCCCTTGTCCCCATCGATCGAGGAGAGCGCCGATTCCAGGGCGATGACCCCTTCAAGGCCCCGTGCCTTTACAGGAGCTTTGTCTGTTGTCAACTCTGTTACAGTTTCTTCGTCAGCCATATCGGTCGGGTTCGTATGTGGTGAGCCTGTGCGGAGAGCTGGAGTGAGTGGTCGGGGTGGCCGTGAAGCGACAGTTTCCGGCAGAGGAGACCGCGGCGCTTTGCACGTCGCCGCGCCAGCCAGATTGTCGGGGGGCGCCGGAAAGGCTCTGGGCTCGTTGGGAGCGCTTCGCGGCAACACAAAAAGGCTTGCGTGGGTGCGGGTTTCACCCCCGGGCGTGAGTTCTTCTTTGAGTCTGCTACATAATACAAAAACAGATGAAGGCGAGCCCGCGAATTTTGATTTAAGGGTGAGAGGACGTGGAGAACCGGCGGATACGCGCCGCCGGGATCATTTGAGCAGGACAGGCGATACCTCTACGTGACAATTACCGTTCACCATGCTCCCTCAGCGCGGACACGAAGGCCTTACGCCCATGCGGGCTGCCGAATTGGGCTGTCCGCCGCCCGGGCCCGAGTGCGGGTGGAGGCGGGCCGACCGCTCTGCATCGCAGACGCGCGGTCTGCTTCCCCTCGCATCATTCCACAATACCCTCTCGGGTTCCGTCGCGAACGTGTCCCTCTGAGGCCCCGAAGGTTGTGAGCAACCATTTTCGTCTGAACCGTTTTTCACGAGTCAATCCGTGCCCCCGTCCCTGACGTCGGCACGGGGCGTGCCGGGGCGTCGTACGGCGGCGTCCCGCGGCCGGGGTCCTGCACTGCAGGTCCGGCCTGCCGTCCCGACGGTAGTTCTGTATGGTCCCGTCATCGTCCGTTTCACCCGATTGATGCTTTACGTTCTTCGTTGGACCGACCACTGCCAGCCGACGTGGGGTCAGGCACCCCTTAACCCCACGTATGTCCAAAGAAATAGTCTTCAACGTCGGTAAACAGCAGACGCGCATTGCCATCGTCGAGGATGGCAAGCTCGTCGAGCTCTACATTGAAAACGCCGAGCACAAGCGCACGATCGGCAACCTGTACCTGGGCCGCATCCGCAAGGTGATGCCCAGCATTCAGGCTGCTTTCGTCGACATCGGCCAGGAACAGGACGCCTTTCTCCACTTCTCGGACCTGTCCGACAACCTCCCATACCTTCTCGACTTTCTTGGCCTTGAGGAGCCCACCGTCGAAGCCATTGACGTGCCTAAGGGCCAGAAGGATTGGGATCGCCGCCCGTCCGACATCCTGAATCGCGGCCAGACGATTCTCGTCCAGATCACCAAGGAGCCCATCTCAAACAAGGGGAGCCGTATCTCCACGGACATCTCCCTGGCCGGGCGGTTTCTGGTCCTGGTCCCACTGCAGAACTACGTCGCTGTCTCGCGCAAAATCTCTGACGACGACGAGCGGCGGCGCCTCGAATCGCTGGCTAGCAGCCTCGTGCCCGATGGGGTCGGCGTGATTGTGCGCACGGTGGCGGAGGATCGGGACGCCAAGTCGCTGGACAAGGACATGAAGCTTTTAATGGAGCGGTGGCGACGGGTGGAGAAACGCCTCAAGGAGAAGCCCAATCCCCCGGCGCTGGTGCACGAGGATGTCGACATGGCCTCCTCGATTGTCCGCGACGAATTTTCGGAGGCCTACGGCCGGATCCTGGTGGATCACGAGGGACTCTACCACAGCATCCGGAGCTACGTGCAGGCCGTGGCGCCCCAGCTGGTGGACCGCGTGGAGCTGCATGACAGTGGCGAGCCGGTCTTCGAGGCCGTGGGCATTCAGCACGGCGCCGACCGCGCGTTCAAGGACCGTGTGGAACTGCCGTCTGGCGGCTACCTCTTCATCGAGAAGACCGAGGCGATGCACGTGGTGGACGTGAACTCCGGACGCTCGGGGAAGGGCAAGTCCCAGGCCGAAAATTCGCTCAACGTGAACCTGGAGGCGGCCCGTGTGATCGCCCGGCAGATCCGCCTCCGCGATCTCGGGGGCATCATCGTCGTCGACTTCATCGACCTTTACGACGAGGGGGACAAGAAGAAAGTCTACGATGAACTCGAGAAAGGCTTCGAGGAGGATCGAGCGGTGACGAAGGTGCTGCCGATGAGCGACTTTGGGCTCGTGGAAATCACTCGCCAGCGGCTGCGGCCCAGCATCACGACGACCTTCTCGTCGGCCAACGGCGCGCCGTCGGACGACGGGGATGAAGGGGCAGACCCGGACGAGCTCCGTCAGGCCGAGCGCCAAATCCGGCGCCTGGAGGACAAGGTGAAGCAGCGGGAGCAAGAGGTGGAGCGTCTGAAAGAAGAGGACGAGACCCCCGACGCGGAGGTCGACGCACTCCGCCAGAAGATCCAGTCGCTCGAAGCGGAGTTGGAGGCGGCCCGCGCCCAACAGTCGTCGACCGGTGAGTCGGAGGGGCCCGCCGAAACGGCGGAGCCCGAGGCTAGGCAACCGGAGGGGGCAGCCCCGGAGGCGCTCGTGGAGGAGATTGAGCAATGGATCGTGGAGCACAGCGACAAGCACCGGGCCGTGACGCTCCGCGTACATCCGTTTGTCGCTGCGTTCCTGCGGCGACCCGTGCCCACGCACACGACTCGCTGGTTCATGGAGCACCTCGTGCGGGTCCACCTCGACGAGGATGAAAGCGTGCCGCCCCACACGTTCCGCGTGGTGGATGCGCAGTCCGGGGCGGCACTTCCCGAATCGCCGTAGGCGGGGCGCCGCTGGAAGGCGGGCCGGGACCGATAGGCGCCGGGAGAAACAACCCCTGCCCCCTTTCGGAATGAGAAGGACCGTGTTTGTCTCGGAGTGTGAGTGTGTTGTATGGACACCGCCGCCATCATCGAAGAACTGGAGGGAGTTGCCCGTCGGCTCGGGGTCGAGGTCCGGTCCGAGCCGGGCAACTTCCGCGGGGGGCGCTGTGTCGTGGACGGGGACGAAATGATCATGCTCAACGACAATGATCTCCCCGAGACGCAGCTGATGGTTCTGGCAGAGGCCCTGCGAGAGGCCCCCCTCGATACCATTTACTTGAAGCCGGCCGTGCGCCGGGCCCTCGAAGAGGCATGGGCCCAGGCCGAGTCGGCGGAGGCGGCGCATGGCGACGACTGACACCGACACGCCCACCCACCGGTCTCTCGCCGCCCGGCACGCCCAGACCCCGCCCCTCTCGGTCACCTTGCTGGGCACGGGCACCTCCACCGGTGTGCCGGTGATCGGGTGTGACTGCGAGGTGTGCACTTCGGACGATCCGCGGGACACGCGCACCCGGTGTGCATGCTACGTAGAGGTGGGCGACATGGGCATTCTTATCGATACGGGGCCGGACTTTCGGCAGCAGGCGCTCCGCGAGGGGCTCGACCGCATCGACGCCGTCTGCTATACCCACCATCACTTCGACCACGTGGTGGGAATCGATGACCTGCGCCCCTTCTTCCGCGACAATCGCCGCGTGATGCCGTGTTACGCCCACGCCGATACGGCCGCGGTGCTCCGCGATAACTACGACTACATTTTCGGGGCCGATCCCTATCCCGGCGCCGCAAACGTGGAGCTGCATGTGGTGGACGGTCCGTTCCGCGTCCCGAGCCGGGCCGGGGACGGTGCCTCCGTGCCGGTCGATCCCATTCTGCTGCACCACGGCGACCTGCCGGTGTACGGCTACCGGCTGGGTCGCTTTGCGTACCTTACGGATGCGAGTGCCATCCCGCAGGCGAGCTTCGCGCAGCTCCAGGGCATCGACGTGCTCGTCCTCGACGCGCTCCGGTCCCGGCCCCACCCCACCCACTTCTCATTCGAAGAGGCGGTAGACGCGGCCCGGCGCATCGGGGCACGCGAGACGTACTTCGTCCACATGACCCATAACGACCGCCACGCGGCGGCCGACGCCCGCCTGCCCGACGACATCCACCTCGGCTACGACGGGCTTACGGTGGACGTCCCGGCCTACGACACGACGACCTAGGGAGGGCGCTTTGCGCGAGACAGGATGTCCACACAACCCGATCACACCCGTCATTTTCCTGCCACGTCCTCCTCGGTGCCATGCGTGTTGTCGTGACGGAAGTCAGGGTTTGCACGGTGCCATTTGCCGATCCGCAGGAGGGGCGGCCCTGGGACTTGTTTTCGGGGCCTGACCTCTCCTACGAGGTCTACGGGCCGGACGGCACCCGCCTGCACCGCAGCAGTACGGTGTGCGACCTGCGCCCGCCCGATCTGCCGGTTACCCTGGATGGGGGATTTGCCCTCACGACCCCGGGGCCGCACGTTCTTCGGGTATTGGACGTGGACCTTACGACGGACGAGGTGATGGCGCGCGTCGCGTTCGAGCCGGATCGACTCGTCAGAACGGGGGGCGATCCACCCTCCTGTGTCGAGTTTGACGAGGGGGAAACCACCCTGCAGGTGTACTTCGCGTGGGAGCAGCGTCCCTGACCGCAAGCGGTCGTATCCACTGGGCGGTCCCCGAGAGAACCGATCCGGACGTTACAGGCTCATCTGTTTCCGAAACGCCCGTGACCGGCGCCGGGAGAACGCCACCTCAGTCCCATCCTGAAGGGTTGCCTGGAGTTTGCCCTTCGGGCCCGGGGTTACATCTTCGACCCACCGCAGGTTGAGAATGTGCTGCCGGCTAGCACGGAAGAAGCGTCCCGGATCCAGCTGGTCTTCCAGGTCGCTCAGCGAACGGTGAATAAGCGGCTCTTCCCCGTTGAAATAAAGCCGCGTGTAGTTGCCCGCTGCCTCGAACAAGCGCACGTCTGCCAGCTGCACAAACCAGCACTGATTCCCGTCCTTGACAAATACCTGATCCGCGGCCGTAAGCGGCTCCCGAGACGCCGCTGATTTCTGGCCCGTTGACGGCCCTGGTGTCGCCACGGCCCGTGGGGACATGTCAGCAGCCCGGTCCTGAACCGTGTGGAGGGCGGACTGCAGACGCTCCGGCTCGACCGGCTTGACTAAGTAGTCGAGGGCATTTACCTCGAAGGCCCGGATGGCGTATTCGTCGTAGGCAGTGACAAACACCACGTGCGGCACCGCGTCGAGCCGTTCCAGTAGGTCGAACCCACTGTCGCCCGGCATCTGCACGTCGAGCAGTAGCAGGTTCGGATCGTGCTCGTGGATGGCAGCCTCGGCCTCGTCGGCGTGGGCGGCCTCCCCGACCACTTCGACGCTGTCGTGGGGCTCCAATAGACGCCGCAGTTCCCGCCGGGCCAGGCGCTCGTCGTCGACGATAAGGGTGTGGAGGAGAGGGGACGGCATGGTGGCATACGAGGTGGTGCAAGGCAGTATCGGGAGGCTACTCCTCATCGCCAGCGAGTTGTATGGTCACGCCAAACTGGGGCTGCAGGAGCGTTGTCCGAGAGCGGCGGACGTCCAGCTCGCTCCGGTCCAGCTCGCCGTTGTCGTTGTCGTCGGTCAGGGCACCCTCGGCCAGGTACTCCGCCTCCTGCCCCAGCAGGTACTGCACGCCCAGGTGAAGGCCCACGCCCTGCACGCGCTTGGCCGGGTCGTCCGGCTGGTACACCCGAACGTCGAGCCCGGCCCCGGCTCCGCCGCTAAAGGCGAAGTCGTCGAAGTTTGTAGAGCTGGCAATGTTGTCGCCCGCGTCCACATTGTCCCCGAGGTCCTCCTCGGACAGCGAGGTGCGGGTGAACAGGTACTTGAAGCCGACGAGTCCCTCGATGAAGGGGCGCAGGCGCCCGCGCCGCGGCTGGAGGCGAACCGACAGGTGCGTCTCCAGCACGTTGTTGGTGGTGGTGACGTCCACCGGAATCCGGGGGCCGACGGTGCGGCTAAAGGGGACGTTGTCGCTCGTGCGGCCGTAGTTGAGAATGCCAATGTCCACGCCGGCCAGGACCGGGGACTGGCGAATCCAGCCGCCCAGGTACAGGTGCGCGCCCCCGCCCACCCCGCCGATGTTGTCCTGCAGGCTGCCCTGGGGGACGCCCACGGTCCCCCGCAGGTTGATTTGTCCGGCAATCGGAGGCCTCTCCGCGTTGGCGGGGGGCGCCCCGAGTCGGTTCTGGGCGGCGGACGTGGTGGTTAGCAGGGCCGCCGCGGCGAGCCCTAGGAGGGAGGCGAGGAGGGCACGGATCAGTGAGAAGCGGGAGGAGGACCTGCGCATGGGCACGTTGGCGCGCGTTTGTTCCCAGTGTCATCGCAGGAATAGAGATGCAATCCCGCGAGGACCGTTCGGGAGAATTCGATGAGTTGGGGGCTGAAAGCGATGAGTGGCGCGGGAGACACGCCTGTGGAGCTCCGCGGACCGGCGTGGGGAAGGTCGAGAACGAGAGTGGGTTCGGGCATGGTGCCCGAAAGAGGTTTCTGGTGGTGTGGACTAACACAAAAACCCCGCCCGGCGCTTCCCGGACGGGGGCTAATGGTCGGTCGAATGACGAATGAAGGGTCGTTGCGGGCCTTACCGCACGACGGTGATCTGCTCGGTGGCGGCGAAGTCCTCGCCGGTGGCCCGCAGGAAGTACGTCCCGCTCGTAAGGCCCGTCGCCGAGACGTTGATCTGGAGGCGCTTCAGTTCCTGCGCCGGCAGTGGGCCCTCGTGTAGCGTGGCCACCCGGCGGCCGAGCAGGTCGTAGAGACGTACCTGCACGTCTTGTTGCTCTTTTACCGCGAGCTCGACGGTCGCCCGTTCCCGCACGGGGTTTGGATACGTTGAGAACTGGTAGACGTGGTCCAACTCAATCGTCACAGAAACGACTCGGGAGGTTTTCGTCCTTCTCTCAGCCTGCCGACCCTCAGCCTTCTGAGAACCAACGTGTGCGAGACGGAACTGGTGTGACCCGACGGCCAAGCCACCTGCCTCGAAGCGATAAGCTGGCCCTGGCTCTCCATTGGTTTGGACTGAATCAGATGCCGTGACGGTACCGATCTTCGACCATCCCTCTGTTGGATCCGTGCGGTGTTGGACAGCAAATGTGGACGGCACCGAATGTCTCCCCCAAGCTTAGTAACCTGCCGAACGTTCTCTCCGCGATGATTCATTAAAAAGAGCTGCTTTGCATTTCCGGTTTTCCGGGGCTGTACGATAAGATCGCTCGTAGGACTCGGCACCGGCTTCTCTACGAAACGAAGCGAGTCTTTCGGGAAGTCGGTAATCCAACGCCAGGAGTTCCCGCTAAAGTCATAGCGGGCAAAGTTTCCACTGCGAGGATTGTCACTACGAACGTACTTCCGCCCGACGGTATATCGATCTTGGTTACCGAGACGGGTTGGTGAGAATAATTCGACCAATGAGCCCGCCGTCGTTGAATCGCGAGTATCAATGACATACACTCCCCTTGGAAACGGCTGCTGGTAGGCCCTCTGCTTTACGAACACGAGAAGGCGATACCCATCCTGAAACCATCCGGCCATGCTTACCACGGGAAAAGAAAGACGCTGATCGTCCTTTCCTGTCCAATGCGTCGTCTCCATCGTCTTTAGATCAATCGTGTACACGTAGAAGTCGATGCCGATCGCCACAGTCAGGACCAGACGATTACCGGAGGGATGCCAGGCTACGTCTTGGGTGTTGACGCTGATGAGGCGTGGGTCCGTCCCGTCCCGATTAACAATCCAAAGCTGAAATCGTGGATCAGACGGATTCCCGGGCGTTCGTCTGCGAATGAGCCAAAGCGATCCACACTCGGACTCGGCTCCACGATGGTAATGTGCTCGGTACCGGGCAGCGGCTCGCCGCCGTACTCGCCGGGGGCGAAGGTCGGCTCTTCCTTTTTTGGTTCGGTGGGTGTTGAGCAGGCTGCGGCGATGACCACGGCGCCGAGGACAGTGCTTGCGAGGACGGGGAGTAAAAAACGTCGCATGCCAATACTGATCATTGAAGAAACACACGCAGAAAATGGCAGGCGAATCAAACCGGTTTTCGGACCGTCCCCTTCCCCGAAGTCCGCCGAGAGGCCTCCTTTCCCAGCAACTGTCCTCCTACAGTTAAACCGGGGTCAGAAGACAAATCCGACCGTTACTATGATTCCCCGGTTTTTGGCGGAGAACGTTACGCCCGGAACGTCGGACAACCCGAGGCCGAACCGGGCATCCACGGTCACCGTCCCTGCCTCAGTCTCGACATCCGCACCGGCCCCGAAGTCCAGGCTGATGGCATTTCCCCCCAGATCATCGCCGACGTTGATTCCCTGCGACTCTCCTCCGAGTGTGACGTCG
>Ga0207414_1000119_pt1 | contig 39241 bp, 34 predicted proteins | sample PonA231FremontCA_2_FD_187269 | JGI IMG/M metagenome (GOLD analysis project Ga0207414, IMG submission 187269) | Marine sediment microbial community from Fremont, CA, USA - Pond A23 Sediment 1 (SPAdes) | ecosystem: Environmental > Aquatic > Marine > Unclassified | place: USA: Fremont, California...
CGAACAGGGTGCCCAGCTGTGTCAGATCGGCAAGCATCGCCGCTCCCGCCCCCTGCGCATGACGAAGGCCGGGGCATTGCGCCCCGGCCTGTCGTCGCCGTACCTTGCGACCGAGCGGTTACTCTTGCGCATATTCCGTTGGCCGCTGTGCCGGAGCCTCGCGGGGAGGGCGACCGATAACGTCCTTGAGGTCTTCCAGTTCGATGAAGTTGTCGGCCTGCCGGCGCAACTCGTCTGCGATCATGGGTGGCTGGCTGCGGATGGTGGAGACGACCGAGACGCGCACGCCCTGACGTTGCAGGCTTTCCAGCAATGGCCGGAAATCACCGTCGCCGGAAAACAACACGACATGGTCGACGTGGGGTGCAAGTTCCATGGCATCGACTGTCAGTTCGATGTCCATGTTGCCCTTGACCTTACGCCGCCCCTGGCTATCGGTGTATTCCTTGGCGGGCTTGGTGACCATGGAAAAGCCATTGTAATGCAGCCAGTCCACCAGTGGCCGGATCGGTGAATATTCATCGTTTTCCAGCAGCGCCGTGTAGTAGAATGCGCGAAGCAGCTTACCGCGACGCATGAATTCCTGCCGGAGCAGCTTGTAGTCGATGTCGAACCCGAGCGCGCGAGCGGCCGCGTAGATGTTCGATCCATCTATGAACAGCGCGAGCCGTTCGTCTTTGTAAAACATCAAAAGTCCTTCCGATTTCCGCCTTCGCCTTCAAGAGCCGTGAGTGTATGGAAGCAATGGATCAAAGCAAGGCTGTGCGGGCGCAAATAAGGTCATGACTTGTGATCTTCAAGGCGCATTTTTGTGCGCAACAAGATACGAAAGAAACGACATGGCGCAAGATGGACTGGTAGCACTCGGCGGCAATATGCCTTCTGACGCGGGGTCACCCGCGGATACGCTGCGGGCGGCAGTGGACGCGATGCGCGCACGCGGCCTGCGCATCGGGGCAGTCAGCCGCCTCTATGCCACGCCCTGCTTTCCGGAAGGGGCCGGGCCGGACTATGTAAATGCAGCGGTGCGGGTAATGGGCGTCCGAGACCCCGATAAGTTGCTGGAAAAACTGCATGAAATCGAAGCAGAATTCGGCCGCCAGCGTCAGCGCCGATGGGGGATGCGCACGCTTGATCTCGATGTTGTGGCGGTTGGCGACATGGTGCTGCCGGACAGGGCAACGCAAACGGCCTGGCGCAATCTGGACCCGGCTGCGCAGCAGCGCAAGGCGCCGGGCGAACTGATTCTGCCGCACCCCCGAATGCAGGACCGGGCCTTTGTTCTGGTGCCGCTCGCGGATGTCGCGGCGGCGTGGGTGCATCCGCTGTCGGGACGCAGCGTAATACAGATGCGCGATGCCTTGCCTGCCGAGGCCCTTGAGGGTGTGACCCCTTTGGATTAGATGCTTGAAACACGGTGGAATCCCTTATAAGGAACCCTTTCCTTGAATATTCGCCGATACCGTTGATTGGAGTGCCCCATGGCCCGCGTTACCGTAGAAGATTGCGTAGACAAAGTGCCGAACCGGTTCGAACTGGTCATGCTCGCCGCGCATCGTGCGCGCGAGATTTCTGCCGGCGCTCCGCTGACGCTGGACCGTGACAAGGACAAGAACCCGGTCGTGGCCCTGCGCGAAATCGCGGAGGAGGGCCAGTCGGCCGAAGAGTTGCGCGAACGTCTGATCGAGGCGAACCAGAATCAGATCGAAGTGGACGAGCCCGAAGACGATTCGATGGCCCTGCTCATGGGTGGTGGCGAGCCGGACAAGCCCGCGGACGATGACATGTCCGAGGAAAAGCTGTTGCGCGCATTGATGGAAGCACAGGGGCAAGGCTGAGGTTTTTGCCCCGCAGTCGCAGGATGCAAATGGAATGATCGCGGTCGACGATCTGGTTGCTCTTGTCCGCATCTATAACCCAAAGACCGACGAGGCATTGATCCGCGCGACCTATGACTATGGGTTGCAGATGCATGCCGGGCAGATCCGCCATTCGGGGGAGCCCTATTTCAGTCACCCGGTCGCGGTGGCGGCGATCCTGACCGAGCAGCGCCTTGATGATGCCACCATCATAACGGCACTGCTGCACGACACGATCGAAGATACCAAGGCATCCTACTCCGAGGTGGAAAAACGCTTCGGCAAGGAGGTGGCCGATCTGGTCGATGGCGTGACCAAGCTGACCAATCTGCAACTGTCCAGTTCCGAGACGAAGCAGGCCGAGAATTTTCGCAAGCTGTTCATGGCCATGTCGCGCGATTTGCGTGTGATCTTGGTCAAGCTCGCCGACCGGCTGCACAACATGCGCACCATCAAGGCGATGCGCCCTGAAAAGCAGGTTCAGAAGGCGCGCGAAACCATGGACATCTTCGCGCCGCTGGCAGGCCGGATGGGCATGCAGTGGATGCGCGACGAACTTGAAGACCTGGCGTTCAAGGTGCTCAATCCCGAAGGCCGCGCCAGCATCATCCGCCGGTTCATTACCCTTCAGAAGGAAACCGGCGACGTGATCCACCGGATCACCGGTGACATGAGCGCGGAAATGGAAAAGGCCGGTATCGAGGCGCAGGTTTTCGGCCGCGCCAAGAAGCCCTACTCGATCTGGCGCAAGATGCAGGAAAAGGAACTGGGGTTTTCGCGCTTGTCGGACATCTACGGGTTTCGTGTGATTACCGCGTCTGAGAACGATTGCTATCGCGCACTGGGCGCGATCCACCAGCGCTGGCGCGCGGTGCCGGGGCGCTTCAAGGATTATATCAGTCAACCGAAATCGAATGGGTATCGTTCGATTCATACCACCGTTTCGGGGCGCGATGGCAAGCGCGTGGAGGTGCAGATACGCACGCGGCAAATGCATGACGTGGCCGAAACGGGCGTGGCGGCGCATTGGTCCTACCGGGATGGGGTGCGCAGCGAGAATCCCTTTGCCGTCGATCCGGCCAAGTGGCTGTCATCCTTGACCGAGCAAATGGGCGCCGAGGAGGATCACGAGGATTTCCTCGAGACGGTCAAGCTGGAGATGTACTCGGACAAGGTGTTCTGCTTCACGCCCAAGGGTGACGTGGTCAAGCTTCCGCGTGGCGCGACCCCGATCGATTTCGGCTATGCCATTCACACGCGCATCGGAAATGCCTGCGTCGGCGCGAAAGTGGACGGGATGCGCGTGCCCTTGTGGACCCGGATCAAGAACGGCCAGTCGGTGGAGATCATCACCGCCGAGGGTCAGCAGCCACAGGCGACCTGGCTCGACATAGCGACCACCGGCAAGGCCAAATCGGCCATCCGTCGCGCCCTGCGCGATGTGGATCGTGGGCGGTTCATCCGGTTGGGGCAGGAGCTTGCGCGGTCCGCCTTCGAACATGTCGGCAAGAAAGCCACCGAAAAGGTGCTGGACATCGCGGCGCGGCATTTGCGGCTGGATGGGCGGGACGAGGTTCTGGCCCGCCTGGGAAGCGCGGAGCTGACCGGGCGCGAAGTGGTTAGCTCTGTCTATCCGGACCTGACGGAGGACGAGCACGAAACCATTGATACGCGACGTGCGGTGATCGGGCTTGCGCCCGATCAGAAATTCAACCGCGCCCGGTGCTGCCAGCCGCTGCCGGGCGAGCGCATCGTCGGGATTACCTATCGTGGAAAGGGCGTTGTCGTGCATGCCATCGATTGCGAGGCGCTGGAAACCTACGAGGACCAGCCGGAACGCTGGCTGGACCTGCACTGGCAATCGGGCAAGCACCCGCCGATCCATACCGCGACGCTGGATATTACCATAGGCAACGATGCAGGCGTTCTGGGGCGAATCTGCACGTTGATCGGAGAGCAGAGGGCCAATATTTCCGACCTTGAGTTTCTTGATCGCAAACCCGATTTCTACCGAGTGCTGGTTGATGTCGATCTGCGCGATGCGGAGCATTTGCATTCCGTAATTTCCGCGATCGAAGCCGAAAGTGACGTGGCTGCGGTGGCGCGGTACCGCGATCCGAGCCGAGTTGGTGCCCCAAGCGGGCACTAGGAAGAGGGGGAGACGTCCTTGGTTTTCAAGCGACGAGATAGAAGGCCGATCTGGAAGACCGCGCTGGATTTCGTCTATCCCAAGGGCGGCTGGACCCGCGCCTTTCACTACGTCAAACACCGATTGCACCGCCTGCCCGGTTCGCCCGAGCGGATTGCGCGCGGTCTGGCGGTCGGGGTGTTTACCGCGTTCACGCCATTTTACGGGCTACACTTCATCCTGGCGGCGTTGCTGGCGCGGGTGGTCCGGGCCAACATCCTTGCCGGGCTGCTGGGCACTTTCGCGGGCAATCCGCTAACCTACGTGCCGATCGGTGTGATCGCGATGAACACGGGCTACATGATCCTCGGGATCGGCAACGGCGTGATTGAAAAGGATGTGCACCGCTCGCTCGGCGGGAAGTTCGTGGATGCCGGGGCAAGCCTTCTGGGCAACATCCTTGCGGTGTTCAATGGGCTTCCGGCGGATTGGCGGGGTCTGGCGGTTTTCTACAACGAGGTATTCTTTCCCTACCTCGTTGGGGGAATCATCCCGGGGCTGGTGGCGGCGCTGTTTTCCTACTACCTCAGCGTTCCGTTGATCCGTGCGTATCAGAAACGCCGCGCCCGAAAGATCATGTCCCGGATCGAGGCCCGAAGGAAAAAGGCGCTCGGCAAGGCTGACGCTACCGTGAAACATGAGTAACCTGCGCGGTGAAACATTACAGGAGGCGGTAATGAAGGCCGACCGGAAACTGCGTCTTGGCGTGAACATCGATCACGTCGCTACCGTTCGCAACGCACGTGGTAGCGCCTATCCGGAGCCGCTACGCGCGGCGCGCCTGGCTGAACAGGCCGGCGCGGACGGGATCACCGCGCATCTGCGCGAGGATCGCCGCCATATATCGGACGAGGATATAGATGGGCTGGTGAACGCATTGAGCGTGCCGCTCAACTTCGAGATGGCGGCGACGCGGGAAATGCAGGCCATCGCATTGCGTCACAAGCCACACGCCGTCTGCATCGTGCCCGAAAAACGTGAGGAACGCACCACCGAAGGCGGCCTGGAGGTCGCGCGCGAGGAAAACCGCCTGGCACATTTCATCGCCCCGCTGCGCGAGGCCGGCTGTCGGGTGTCGATCTTCATCGCCGCCGAACGTGCGCAGGTCGAAGCGGCGCACCGCATTGGCGCGGAGGTGATCGAACTGCACACCGGAGCCTATTGTGACGCCCATTCCGAAGGTCGGATCAATGACCGCGACGCGGAGCTTGAGCGTTTGGGCGAGATGGCCGCGCTGGCCAACGATCTGGGGCTTGAGGTGCATGCGGGCCACGGGCTGACCTATGACACGGTGCGCCCCATCGCCGCCATGCCGCAGGTGATGGAACTCAATATCGGGCATTTCCTGATTGGCGAGGCGATCTTCCTGGGCCTTGGCCCGGCGATTGCCGAAATGCGGCGGCTTATGGACGAGGCGCGAGAATGATCCTTGGTGTCGGCACGGACCTGGCCAATATCGAACGGATCACGCGTACGCTGGAACGGTTCGGCGACCGGTTTCGCAACCGGGTTTTCACCGATATTGAACAGCTCAAGGCCGAGCGGCGCGCCGACACCCCCGGCACCTATGCAAAGAGGTGGGCGGCGAAAGAGGCTTGCTCAAAGGCGCTTGGCACCGGGCTGCGCATGGGAATCGCGTGGAAGGACATGGGCGTTTCCAACATGTCCAGCGGTCAGCCCCGCATGCACCTGACGGGCTGGGCCGCCGACCGACTGACCGAGATGACACCGCCGGGACATGAGGCGATCGTGCATGTTACCTTGACAGACGATCACCCCTGGGCGCAGGCCTTCGTCGTGATCGAGGCGCGGCCCGTCACTTGACACCCTGTTCCGTGCCCCCCATGAAGCGCCAACCGCGACCCCCAGCAGGAGAACACCAACATGGCCTCTGACGCCAAGAAAAAGGGAAATGCCATCGTCGAGACGATCAAGACGATCGTATACGCCCTGCTGATCGCGGGTGTGTTTCGCACGTTGTTCTTCCAGCCGTTCTGGATCCCGTCGGGATCGATGAAGGATACGCTGCTGATCGGGGATTTCCTGTTCGTGAACAAGATGACCTACGGATACTCCTATGCATCGTGCCCGTCGATCCGGCTGGGGAGCATTGGCATCGACATCGACGCGCGCGACATCTGCGGGTTTCTTGATGGTGACAACAGTCGCATCCTTGGGGGCGATCCCGAACGCGGCGATGTCGTGGTTTTCCGCCACCCGGTGAACCAGCAGGATTATATCAAGCGGTTGATCGGCCTTCCGGGCGATACTGTGCAGATGCGCGAAGGCGTTCTGCACATCAACGGCGAGGCCGTGGAACTGCGCGACGATGGTGTGTTCCGCGAGGTTGCGCGTCCGCAGGGGCCGCAGGGCTTGCGTCCGCGTTGCGAGAACGGGCCGGTGGGCATGGGCGGGACTTGCATCAAGTCGCGCCAGATCGAGACATTGCCAAACGGGGTCGATCATTCGATCCTGAATATCGGGCGGCAGAGTGCCGACAACACGCCGATTTTCACGGTTCCCCGGGGCCACTACTTCTTCATGGGTGACAACCGCGACAATTCCACCGACAGTCGCGTGCCGCAAGCCGCCGGTGGCGTCGGAATGGTGCCGTATGAAAACCTGATCGGGCGCGCCGATCGTGTCATGTTCTCCTCGGCGGGGCGGTCCATGCTGGCCTTCTGGACATGGCGGGGAGATCGCTTTTTCGAGGGGATCGAGTGAAGCTTTCAAGCGAACTCAAGGCCTTCGAGGGCCGTATCGGGCATCACTTCCAGCGAAGTGACCTGCTTCTGAGCGCGCTGACGCATCCGTCAATGTCGTCGCCCGCGCGGGACGACAACCAGCGGCTGGAATTCCTGGGCGATCGGGTGCTGGGGCTGGTCATGGCCGAGGCCCTGCTTACGCGTGACCAGACCGCCAGCGAGGGGCAGCTAGCGCCGCGGTTCAACGCGCTTGTGCGCAAGGAGGCCTGCGCCGAAGTGGCGGCCGAAATCAGCCTTGGCGATGTCATGAAACTGGGACGGTCCGAGATGATGTCGGGAGGGCGACGCAAGACAGCGCTGCTCGGGGACGCCATGGAGGCCGTGATCGCTGCGGTGTACCTTGATGCCGGGTTCGAAGCGGCGCGCAAGATGGTGCTGCGGCTGTGGGGCGACCGCGTCGACCAGGTCGAGCAGGACGCCCGAGACGCGAAGACCGCGTTGCAGGAATGGGCACAAGCGCGTGGCTTCGGCCCTCCGAAATACGTCGAAACGGGGCGCACAGGGCCCGATCATGCGCCGGTATTCACCATTGCCGCATACCTTGAAAACGGCAAAACGCACGAGGCCACGGCCAGGTCCAAGCGGCAGGCGGAACAAGCCGCAGCGCAAGGATTGCTCAAAGAGATGGAAAACAACTCATGACCAGCGCCGGTTTCGTTGCCCTGATCGGGGAGCCCAATGCAGGCAAGTCCACCTTGCTCAATCGCATGGTCGGGGCCAAGGTGTCCATCGTCACGCACAAGGTTCAGACCACGCGCACGCGTATTCGTGGTGTTGCGTTAGAAGGCGACGCGCAGATCGTTTTCGTCGACACGCCGGGCCTGTTCCAGCCGCGCCGCCGGTTGGATCGCGCCATGGTCGCCGCCGCCTGGAGTGGCGCGGCCGATGCCGATGTGGTGGTCCTGATGGTGGAGGCGCATCGCGGCGTGACGGAGGGTGTCGAGCGTATCTTGCAAAGGTTGGACGAGATCGGCGAAGGCCGCACCGTCGTGTTGGCCATCAACAAGATCGATCGCGTCAAGTCGGAGGTTCTGCTGGGACTGACCAAGCAGCTCAATGACAGGTTCGCCTTTGCCCACACATTCCTGATCTCGGCCGAGAAGGGGCACGGCGTGAATGACCTGCGCGCGTGGCTGGCCAGCCAGATGCCGGATGGTCCATGGCTCTATCCCGAGGACCAGATCGCCGATCTGCCGATGCGAATGATCGCGTCCGAAATGACCCGCGAGAAGCTGACGCTGCGCCTTCATCAGGAACTTCCCTATCAGTTGACCGTCGAGACGGAAAACTGGGAAGAGCGTCAGGACGGCTCGGCACGGATCGACCAGGTGATCTATGTGCTGCGTGACGGTCACAAGGGCATTGTCCTTGGCAACAAGGGCGAGACGATCAAGGCCGTCGGACGCGCCGCGCGCGAGGAACTGGAAGAGTTCCTTGGGCGGCGCGTGCATCTGTTTCTTCAGGTCAAGGTCCGTAGCGGATGGCTGGACGAGGCCGAGCGGTATTCCGAGATGGGCCTGGATTACAGCGACGGAAAAGACTGATTTGCGAGGCTCGGGCAGGTGACACGTCTGACGGCACGGTTCTGGGTCGATGCCTACCTCGCGCGGTTGCGCCTGCACGACATTCCTGCTTTCGTGGTTGCCCATGGGGATGACACTGCGGGCGCCATCCTGATCAAGTTGAATACGCTGGATGGTCAGGCCATTGCCTACATGCGCGAGTTCGACCTGACGACCGATAAGCGCCATTGGGCGGTTATGGCCGAAGGGCAGGAAAATCACGTCGACGCCGCAATCACGCGGCAACGGGCCTTCGACCCCGATCTATGGGTCGTCGAGGTCGAGGATCGACAGGGGCGCCATCTTCTTGACACGCCGGGCCTGTCTGGCTGATCCGGCACGCTGCCGCGAACTGTTGACCTGTGTCAATGCATGCCGCGACGGTGTGCTTCACCCTTTCACGATCCTGCGGCAGATCCACAAATGGGAGACAACAAATGAACAAGAATATTCTAGTGGCGACAGACGGTTCTGAGACGGCAAGTCAGGCCGTTGATCTCGCATCTGAAATCGCGTCCAAATTCGGGTCGGACCTGACCATCGGGCATGTTTTGCACCGGAGTTCGGACATCGACGAACTGGCGCACATGGCCGAGGCGGAGCACCTCATCAAACACGCCGCACGCGAGGCGCCGATGACCTATGAGGCCCCACCGGCGACCATCGGCACCTTGTTCACAGACATGCACAGCGGCGTCGAGACCGCGCGCCTTATCACCCTGATCGGGGATGAACTGCTTGCACGTGCGGAACGGCGCGCGCGAGAGATCGGCGTGGAAAACGTTGCGCAGCGCGCAGTAAACGGCAAGCCCGCCGATGCCATACTGGATCTTGCGGAAGAGATCGGCGCGGACATGATCGTGCTCGGGCATCGTGGTCTTGGCCGTGTACGTACACTTGTTCAGGGAAGTGTGTCGCAAAAGGTGAATCAGCACGCTGCCTGCACCGTCGTTTCCGTGCGCTGAAACCCGGCGGCGGGGCTTGGCTTTCGCTTTGTTCTGCTGTCCTATCGGGGCAAAAGACCGGGGCGAGCGATGGAATGGCGTGATCAGGGCATAGTTCTTTCGGTGCGGCGGCACGGCGAGACCTCGGCAATCATCGAGGTGTTCACTCCGGCGCATGGTCGTCACGCCGGGGTGGTTCGCGGCGGTGCCAGTCGCCGCATGACCCCGGTATTGCAGCCCGGCGCACAACTGGATCTTACTTGGCGCGCGCGCCTGGAGGATCACATCGGCGCATTCCGTGTGGAGCCGCTGCGAAGCCGCGCAGCCGGGCTTTTGGGGGATCGACTTGCCTTGGCGGGGTTGAATGCAGTGACGTCGCTTTTGCTTTTCGTGCTGCCCGAGCGCGAGGCGCATCGCCGGCTCTACGACCGCAGCGAAGTTCTGCTTGATCTGTTGGGGCACGGTGAGGTTTGGCCACTGGCCTATCTGCAATGGGAATTGGCCCTGCTGGAGGAAATGGGCTTTGGCCTGGACCTGTCTGCTTGTGCCGTAATGGGCCCCGCCGTGAACGACTTGAGCTATGTGTCACCCCGGACGGGGCGGGCAGTGTCGCGGGCGGGGGCCGGTGAGTGGGCCGATCGGCTGTTGCCGTTGCCCGCCTGTCTGATGGGGCATGGTCCGGCCCCTGATGAGGAGGTGGCACAAGGGTTGCGCACGACGGGTCATTTTCTGCATGCGCACCTTGCCCCGGCCCTGGGCAATTCCCCCCTGCCCGAGGCGCGGGTCCGCTTTGTCGAAGCGTTCCAAAAGCGGCTGAACGCCTGACGCCGATCAATTCAACGCAGGGCAAGAACCAGATCGACAAGGCTGCCGATCGTGGTGGTGCTTGTGTTTTCATCGGCTTCGGGCAACTGGGCCATGCCGATCGCCGCCGCATGCAGAATACGGGCCATTTCCGGGTTGGTGATCTCCGTTTCGACCAACAAGGCGGATACGCGCGCATGGCTCAGCGCATCGACTTGCGCCAGTGCGTCGCGCGCCCGGGCGCTGTCGCGTGCCCATCCGCGCACGGCGGTACTGCTGCCGGCAAGCTGCGCGACCTGTTGGCAAAGCTCGCGCAAACGGGAAGCTGGCGGAGCGTCGGCAGGTAAAGCTGTCGTCAGTATGCAGCACGCTTGGTGCGTCCACATGCCCAGAACAGCTGCATGAAAGTCCGGTACATCCTTGAAATGCCAGTAGAATGATCCCTTGGTCGTGTTTAGTTTCCGCGAAAGCGTCTCCGCCCTGAGCGTGGCCGGACCATCCTGCGCCAGGGCATGTAGCCCGGCGTTGAGCCAATCGTTACGGGTAAGACGAGCGGAGTTTGACATGGCTCGACCATATGGCGTCGGTGGCGGTGCGGCAAACGCGCAATGCCGCAAGTGCAAAAAAAGCCGCAGCGCCACAGGGATCAGCGGCGCCTTGGCGGTGCTGCGATATATGGCCAGTGCGGCTTGATGCAGGACGGGCGCGCGCACCACGGGTTCTGTGTTTGTTCGGTAAACGCAATGTCAGCGGTGGTGTTGCCAGCGAAGCTGGTCAAACGTGATTAACAAACCGTTTCTAACGTACAGAGCGTACGTTTCAGCCTTTGAAACGTACGGTTCGGGTCACACAAGATGGCGCGCGCGGCCCGGCCCGGGGCAAGCCCGGTCTTGCGATGACGGTTGCGCCTGTTCGCGCCCTTGTGGCGCCGGCCTTGTGCTGACTATGCTGCGGCACGATGAAATTCCCGGAGGCGCTTGTGCCTGGATGGGCGCGCCTCTATATATTCAAGACTTGGAATTAATAGCCGCATGCCGGTGCGACGCCGGCCCGGACAGAAGGAAGAGAACGATGCGCCTGATTGCTCTTGTTGCCGTGGTACTGGCGGTGCTGCCGGGTTTGCTGACCGCGCAGGACCGGTACACGGTCGAGCCGGTGTCCCTGACCGAATGGAAAGCCGTTTATGGCCGCATCGAGGCGCGCGATCAGGTTCCGGCGCGCGCGCGTCTTGGTGGCACGCTGACGCGGCTGGACGTAACCGAAGGCGACCGGGTGAGCACGGGCGAGAATCTTGGGCGCATTCAGGATGACAAGCTGGAGTTTCGACTGTCCGCGCTGGATGCAAGGACCGAAGCGCTGGAATCGCAGTTGAGAAACGCCGAGGCGGAGCTGGCCCGCGGCGAAACCCTGCTGGAGCGGGGCGTGACCACGGCGCAGAGGCTGGACGCGTTGCGCACGGATGTGAATGTGCTGCGCAACGAGCTGGATGGCGTCGAGGCAGAGCGCCGTGTCGTTGAACAGCAGGTGACGGAGGGGACCGTTCTGGCCCCGCTGGAGGGGCGCGTCCTGGACGTGCCGGTGACCGAGGGCGCGGTGGTGATGCCGGGCGAGGTTGTCGCGCTGATCGGGGGCAACGGGTTTTTCCTGCGCATCGCGGTGCCGGAACGGCACGCCAGCTTGCTTGTCGAGGGCGACAGCATCCAGATCGAAGAACGGGGCGCGACACGCACCGGCACGCTGGCGCGGATCTATCCGCAGATCGAGAACGGCCGCGTCGTGGCCGACGTGGAGGTGCCGAACCTGAGCGATGACTTCGTCAACAAGCGCGTACTGGTGCGCCTGCCGGTCAGCAACCGGGAGGCGCTGGTGGTGCCCGAGGGGGCGCTTATCACGCGATCCGGGCTTGATTACCTTGAGGTGGTCGAGGGCGGCGAGACGATCCTGCGCAGCGTTTTGCCGGGGCAGCGCCACAGGATCGAAGGGCGCAGGATGGTCGAAATCGTGACCGGACTGAAAACCGGCGACAAGGTGGTGATCGGCGATGAGTGATCCCAGGCAAGACAACGAGCCCGACGACGGTGTGCCGCTTGGCATGGCGGGTGGCCTGACCAAGGCGTTCATCACATCGCCACTGACGCCACTATTCATAATCGCCGCGCTGGCGGTCGGTATCCTGGCGCTGTTCACCCTGCCGCGCGAGGAAGAACCGCAGATTGCCGTGCCGATGGTGGATATCCACATACAGGCGGCCGGCCTGAAGGCGCAGGATGCGGTGCAGCTGGTCAGTGAACCGATGGAAACCATCGTCAAGGCCATCAACGATGTCGAACACGTCTATTCCCAGACGCAGGACGACGGTGCGGTGGTCACGGCCCGGTTCCAGGTGGGAACCTCGACCGATGCGGCGGTTTTGCGGGTGCACGACAAGGTGCGCGCCAACATGGATCGTATTCCCGTGGGAATTCCCGAGCCGTTGATCGTGGGCCGGGGCATCGACGACGTGGCGATCGTGTCGCTGACCTTCTCCGGCGAGCCGGGGGGCGGTGTTTCCGCCAATGATCTGACGCGTATCGCGCGTGAGGTGCGCACCGAGATCGCCAAGGTCGAAAACGTCGGTCTGTCCTATCTTGTGGGTGAGACGGGCGAAAAACTCCGCGTGGCCCCTGACCCCGAGAAGTTGGCGTTGTACGGCGTGACACTGCAGCAACTGGCCGGAAAGGTGGCCAGCGCGAATCGCACATTCAACACCGGCAAGCTGCGCGACAAGGGTCAGCAGATCGACCTGATCGCGGGCGAGACCCTGGTCGCGCCGGCGCAGGTGGCGAACCTGCTGATCACCACGCGCGACGGTCGCGCGGTTTACGTGGGGGATGTGGCGGACGTGTCGTTTGTCAGTGACGGCACCGACACCGTCGTTGCGAACGTCACCCATGACGAGAATGGCGAGGTGCAGCGCAGCCCGGCAGTGACGCTGGCCGTCGCCAAGCGCGCCGGCGCCAATGCCGTGGTCGTGGCCGAGGAGATCCGGGACAAGATCCACACCCTGGAGGGCAGGATGATCCCGGAAAGCGTCACGGTTGACGTGACGCGTGACTACGGCGAGACCGCCAACGAGAAGGCCAACGAGTTGTTGTTCCATCTGGGCCTGGCAACGGTGTCGATCATCGGGCTGGTGTTCCTGGCGATCGGGTGGCGCGAATCGATCGTCGTGGCGATCGTGATTCCGGTGACGATCCTGCTCACGCTGTTTGCGGCGTGGATCATGGGATACACCCTGAACCGGGTGTCATTGTTCGCGCTGATCTTCTCGATCGGTATCCTGGTGGACGACGCCATCGTGGTGATCGAGAACATCGCCCGGCACTGGGCGCTGGATCCGGCCAAGAGCCGGGTGCGCGCCGCGATCGAGGCGGTCGCCGAGGTGGGCAACCCTACCATCGTTGCGACGTTGACGGTGGTGGCGGCGTTGTTGCCGATGCTGTTCGTGTCGGGGCTGATGGGCCCTTACATGAGCCCGATTCCCGCCAATGCCAGCGCCGCGATGATCTTTTCGTTCTTCGTGGCGGTCATCATCACCCCGTGGCTGATGGTCAAGGTCGCCGGAAACGCCAATATGGATGACCACGTCCAAGACGACACGCAGGGCGGTCATCCGGGCGGAATTCTGGGCCGGGTCTATGCCATGGTGGCGCGGCCGGTGCTGGCGACAAAGTCGGGCTCGCTGGCCTTCCTTCTGGTAACGGCGGTGGTGTCGTTCGGGTCGCTGGGATTGCTTTATACCAAGGATGTGACCGTCAAGCTGCTGCCGTTCGACGACAAGTCGGAACTGATGGTGGTGATCGACCTGCCCGAGGGAGCCTCGGTCGAGGCGACGGAGGCGGTGGCGCAGAAGGTGGCGCGAACGGCGCTGGATCTGCCCGAAGTGGTGCAGGCGCAAACCCATGCGGGCACGGCCGCGCCGTTCAACTTCAACGGGTTGGTGCGGCAGTACTACATGCGCAGCGCGCCGCACATGGGCGATGTGGATCTACAGCTGGCAGCCAAGCATCATCGCGAGCGCGCCAGCCACGACATAGCGCTGGAGCTGCGCGACCGGCTGAATGCGCTGGATCTGCCCGAGGGCACCACGCTCAAGACCGTGGAGCCGCCACCGGGGCCGCCCGTGATCTCGACCTTGCTGGCCGAAATCTACGGGCCCACGCCCGAGGCCCGCCGCGCGGCGGCGGCCAAGGTGCGCGAGGCATTCGAAAGCGTGCCGTTCATCGTGGATGTGGACGACAGCTATGGCACGCGGGCACGGCGCCTGCGGGCGGTGATATCGAGCGACGACCTGGATTTCTTCCGTGTTCAGGAAAGCGATGTGTTCGACACGCTGGGATTGCTGAATTCCGGGCGCACGGTGGGCTATTCGCATCGTGGCGAGGGGCGCGAGCCGATCCCCATCGTGGTAGCGCGGCCGCTGGCCGACCGGGTGATGGATGAACGGTTCCTGACCACGCCGATCCCGGCGAACGTGCTGCCGGGCGCGCGTGGCGTGGTCGAGTTGGGCGATGTGGTGCAGGTGCGCGAAGAGCAGGCATCCTATCCGGTGTTTCGCCATAATGGTCGGGCCGCCGTGATGGTCACGGCCGAGCTGGCCGGTGACTTCGAGGCGCCGCTGTATGGAATGATCGCGGTGCAAGAAGCGTTGGATCACATGGAGTGGGAGCCGGGAACCAAACCGAATATCAGCCTGCACGGCCAGCCCGATGATGAAAGCGAGGTCACGCTGCTTTGGGACGGCGAGTGGGAAGTGACATGGGTTACGTTCCGCGACATGGGGGCCGCGTTTGCCGTGGCGTTGCTGGGTATCTACATCCTCGTCGTGGCCCAGTTCGGCAGCTTCCGCTTGCCGCTGGTGATCCTGACGCCCGTGCCATTGACCTTCGTGGGGATCATGGCCGGTCACTGGCTGTGGAGCGCGCCGTTCAGCGCCACGTCGATGATCGGCTTCATCGCGCTGGCGGGGATAATCGTGCGCAACTCGATCCTGCTGGTGGATTTCATCCGGCATGCCGACAAGACCGGCAAGTCCGATCTGGATATCCTGATCGAGGCCGGCTCCATCCGGTTCAAGCCGATCCTGCTGACGGCGATCGCGGCGATGATCGGGGCGATGGTGATTCTGTCCGACCCGATCTTTCAGGGGCTTGCGCTGTCGCTGCTGTTCGGTCTGCTCAGTTCCACCTTGCTGACGGTTCTGGTGATCCCTGCGATTTACCGCGTGTTCAGAACCTGAGCCGAAGGCCGCCCCACTCCCTTAAACGGCGGGGTGGGGCGGCTGCCATGTGGCAGCACTGATACGCCGCGCAAAAGAACCTCCGCCAAATGCATCAATTTGCCCATCCACCCTAGCAGACCGGCAGGGCTTGGGTTAGAACCGTCGGGACGCTGGGGGGCGCCACATACGGGGATTAGGGAATGATCCGTCTTTTTGCCGCCGCCTGCTGCGCCATCATTGTCATGGCAGGAACGTCCACGCACGCGCAAGAGCGCGAGCGCCTTGGCTATGGCCGCCTTGTGACCAACGATATTTTCGGTGACATGCAGGATCGCTGGCGCACCGGTTCGATCGCGTCCAGCCGGGTCTGGGGGCGTGGTTGGAACGGTGCGCCGCCGGAGCGTTTCGGCGACATACTGGAGTTGCGTTTCGGTGGCGAGATCATCGCGCCCAATGACGCGATCACGCCGGCGCCGGGCGACAGACCTTATGCCGGGGCCTTGTCGGTGGGCCTGCACACGCATTTTCGCACTGGTGCGCTGGACATGGCGGTGGGGGCCGACATGGTCGTGACGGGGCCGCAAACCGGGCTGGACGGCTTCCAGGACGCGCTGCACAGCCTTCTGGGCGTAAGCGGCACATCGGCGGGCGTGCGGGCCGCGCAAATCCCCGACGGGCTACATCCGACGCTGGTCGTGGAGGCCGGGCATGTCGTGTCGTTATCGGAGCGTGCACGCCTGCGCCCCTTCGTTGAAGGGCGCGCGGGGGTCGAGAACATCCTGCGTGCCGGCGCCGATCTGACCATAGGCCAGATGGGCCGGGGGGAATTGCTGGTGCGTGACCCGGTGACGGGGCAACGCTACCGCGCGATCCGGCAGGTCGATGCCGGCTATTCCTTCGTTGTGGGCGGAGACATCGCCAAGGTCAGCGACAGCGTTTACTTGCCTGCATCGCGCGGGTATCGCCTGACTGACAGGCGTGAGCGGGTGCGTGCGGGCGTGCACTGGCAAGGCGAAAGCGGTCAGAGCGCCTATTACGGGCTGACCTGGCTTGGGCGCGAATTCAAGGCCCAGAGCGGCGGACAGCTTGTCGGGTCATTGCGCTTGAAGCTGGCATTCTGACCAATCCGCGCCCGCATGTCGCGCCCCGGCGGATTATCGGGGCGAATCAGGGGCTTCTCAGGCGCAGTTGAACCTGCTATCATCGCATCAATAAAAAACGATGAGGCAGGCAGGCAATGAACACGTGCTACGGTGGCACGTTCGTCATTTCCTGGTCGCAGACAGAAGTGGATGGCCTGAGGGCCGCGCCGGTGCAGTCGATAAGCGCCGGAAAGCCATGGGCGTGGCACGGCCAGGCTGTGCGCGTGGATGGACCACAGGAAATCTTGCGGCTGGAGCAGGCGGACGGAGAGGCAAACCTCAGGAAGCGCGCGGCGCGGACTGTGCGACGTCTTGTCGGGGCGGCAGTGACGGGACGCCGCGACATAGAGGCGATAGACCCCGATGAACCCCTTATGGACAGCAACATCGTTCTGACGGATGGAACGAGGACATTCACCATGACGGTGATAGATCCGGGCACAGGAGCGGCGCCCCTGCTGATGTTTCTGGGCCAGGTTCCGCCGCAGGACCGTGAACTATGGGTGGTGCATCATACGATGGAGCCGTTGCGCGCCAACCCCATGGCGGCAAGTGGAGGCGGCGTGATCTGCTTTACCCCGGGAACGCGCATTGCCACGCCCGCCGGGCAACGGCCGGTAGAGCAGTTGCAAGTCGGCGACAAGGTCCAGACCAAGGATAACGGCGCGCAGGACATCCTCTGGATCGGGCGGCGCAGGATGAGCGGCGCGCGCCTGTATGCCATGCCCGAGTTGCGGCCCGTGCGTATCCGCATGGGCGCCTTGGGGGTCGAGCGCCCGGACGAGGAATTGCTGGTGTCGCCGGCGCACCGGATGCTGGTGGCGGGGCGCATGGCGCGGGAGTTGTTCAACACGCCCGAGGTCCTGGTGGCGGCGCGCGACCTGATAAACGGGCGCACGGTGACGGTGGACATGGCCCTGCGCGAGGTCGATTACATCCACGTATTGCTGCCGCGTCACCAGGTGCTCTGGGCGAATGGCGTGGAAACCGAAAGCTTCCATCCAGCCAATGCCGCGCTCGGCACGTTGAACGCGGGCGACCGCGACAGCCTGCTGGCGCAGTTTCCGGGCCTGGAATACGATCCGCACAGCTATGGTGATTATGCGCGGCGCAACCTCAACCAATCCGAGGCGGCCATACTGATGCACGCGGCGGCATGAAGCCCGCATGGCATCCCTGCAAACCCTGCGATTTCGCCGCGGCAATGCTGCGCCGGTGAGCAAACCGGCACCAAGCAGCCTTTGGCGGCGCCACGGCACCACGAATGCGTGGAAATCGTGTTGACACCCCGGCGCCGGCGCGTATAAGCGCGGCTTCACTGGTGTTGGTGGCCCCCGCAAGGGGATGCCTGTCGGGGTCCGCGAGAGCGGGTAATTCCAAAGGACAACGCCCTTCATAAACGCGATCTTCACTCCCGGAGGCGGGAACCGGTTTCGGGCAGGGTGAAGACGCAAGAACACTGAAGGAGATCAGCCGTGACCAAACGCACGTCTGCCAAGTACAAGATCGACCGCCGGATGGGCGAAAACATCTGGGGCCGACCGAAATCCCCCGTCAACCGCCGCGAATATGGGCCCGGCCAGCACGGCCAGCGCCGCAAGCAGAAGCTGTCGGACTTCGGCACGCAGTTGCGCGCGAAGCAGAAGCTGAAGGGCTATTATGGCGACCTGACGGAAAAGCAGTTCCGCCGCATCTATTCCGAGGCCGAGCGCGTCTCGGGTGATACCGGTGAAAACCTGATCGGTTTGCTGGAGCGTCGTCTGGACGCGGTTGTTTACCGCGCCAAGTTCGTGCCGACCGTTTTCGCCGCGCGCCAGTTCGTCAATCATGGCCACGTCATGGTCAATGGCAAGCGCGTGAACATCCCCTCTTACCGTGTGAAAGAGGGTGACGTGATCGAGGTGCGCGAGAAGTCCAAGCAGATGGCCGCGATCCTTGAAGCGACGCAACTGCCCGAGCGTGACGTGCCTGACTACCTGGACGTGGACAACACCAAGCTGACAGCTACGTTTGTCCGCACGCCGCATCTTGGCGACGTGCCCTACCCGGTGATGATGGAACCCAACCTCGTGGTCGAATTCTACGCCAAGAACTGACGCTGACGCGACAGCTCGTGAAACGGGGCCCCGTCGCTGACATGCGGCGGGGCCTTTGCGTGGGGATGGCTTAGACGCAACGCGTTGTGGTTGAATTCGGGGAATAACGGTTGGCTCTTTCCATGCGACAGGTGGGCCGCTAAGACACCTCGTGAGGAGATGCGACATGACAAAGATCACCCCCCGTCCCGGTATCTTGGAAATTGCCCCTTACCAAGGGGGGCAGGCCAGCATTCAGGGTATGCGCGACGTGGTCAAGCTCAGTTCGAACGAAAACCCGTTCGGGCCCAGCGAGGCCGCGATCGAGGCGTTCCGCCGCGCGGCGTTCGAGTTGCATCGTTATCCATCCACCGATCACGCCGCGCTGCGCGGCGCGATCGCCGATGTGCACGGACTGGATGCCGAGCGCATCATTTGCGGCGTAGGCAGCGATGAGATCATCCATTTCCTGTGCCAGTGCTACGCCGGACAGGGTGATGAGGTGATCCACACCGAGCACGGTTTCGCCATGTACCGGATCAGCGCGCTGGCGGCGGGGGCGACACCCGTCGAGGTGCCCGAGAAGGATCGCGTGACGGACGTGGATGCGATCCTGGCGGCTTGCACCAAGCGCACCAAGATCGTGTTCATCGCGAATCCCAACAACCCCACCGGAACCATGATCGGCACGCAGGAGGTCGCGCGCCTGGCAGAGAAACTGCCCAAACAGACCTTGCTGGTGCTGGATGGGGCCTATGCCGAATACGTGGATCACTACGACGGCGGTGCCGCCTTGGTGGCGGCACGCGAGAACGTCGTGATGACCCGGACCTTTTCCAAGCTTTACGGTCTGGGCGGGTTGCGCGTGGGTTGGGGCTATGGCCCGCAAGCGATCATCGACGTGCTCAACCGCGTGCGCGGTCCGTTCAACCTGTCGACTGCGGCGCTGGCGGCTGCGGAGGCCGCCGTGCGCGATCGCGCCTGGGCCGAGAAGTGCCGCGCCGACAACGCGCGGCTGCGGGTCTGGCTGGCCGGTGCGCTGGCCGAGCATGGGGTGCCATCCGACGTGTCGATGGCCAATTTCATCCTGGCGCGTTTCGCCGATGCGCAAGAGGCGGAAGCCTGTGACGATTACCTCAAGTCGCTGGGTCTGATCGTGCGGCGCGTGGGTGGTTACAACCTGCCCAACTGTTTGCGGATCACCGTTGGCGACGAGGCCAGCTGCCGTCGCGTGGCCCATGCGGTGGGGCAGTTCAAGGGGGGCGCGCGATGAGCCGGATCTACCAGCGTGTCGCGTTGATCGGTTTGGGGCTGATCGCCAGTTCGATGTTCTGGGCGATCAAGCGTTCGGGCATCGCGGGCGAAGTTACCGGCTATGCCCGTAGCGCGACCACGCGGGACACGGCGCGCCGGATCGGGCTGTGCGATAGGGTATGCGACAGCGCGCCGGAGGCGATCGAGGGCGCCGACCTGGTGGTGTTGTGCGTGCCGGTGGGGGCGATGGGTGCCGTCGCCGCCGAGATCGCGCCGTGTCTGGCGCCCGGTGCCACCCTGAGTGATGTGGGATCGGTCAAGCGCGCGGTGATAGATGCTGTTGGTCCGCACGTCCCCGATGGCGTGCATTTCATCCCGGCGCATCCGCTCGCGGGAACAGAACATTCCGGCCCGGAATCGGGCTTTGCCGGGCTATTCGACAACCGCTGGTGTCTGTTGGTGCCCGACGTGGGCGCCGACGCGGAGGCAGTTGCACGGCTCGGGGCCTTCTGGAAGGGGTTGGGCGCCAATGTGGATACGATGGAGGCCGATCACCACGACTTGGTTCTGGCGGTAACCAGTCATGCGCCGCATCTGATCGCCTATACCATGGTCGGCGTGGCCGATGACCTGGGCCGTGTCACCGACAGCGAGGTAATCAAGTATTCCGCCGCGGGGTTTCGTGATTTCACGCGGATTGCGGCCAGTGATCCGACCATGTGGCGTGACGTGTTTTTGACCAACAAGGATGCAACGCTCGAAATCCTGGGACGGTTCACCGAGGAGCTTTTCGCGCTGCAACGTGCGATCCGCACCGGCGACGGTGCCCAGTTGCACGACTATTTCACGCGCACCCGCGAGATCAGGCGCGGCATCATCGAGGCGGGGCAGGATACCGACGCGCCCGATTTCGGACGCGTCGGCCGCGGGCTGGAGCCCGGCAAGGCGTGATGCCGCGCGCCTGCCCTCAGGGCAGGCGAAACAGTGGTGCAGTGCCCACAGGGAGCGGACCGAAATAGACGCGCCCGCCTTTGAATTCCAGCGGGATGTCGAGCATGCGGGGATTGCCAGCCAGCGAGGTGAGCCGTTCCAACGCGTTCTCGATCTGGTCGGTGATCGCATCGGGCATTGCGCCCGCCCGGGCCGAGGCCCGCAGGATATCGCGCCAGTTGCGCGCGCGCAGCGTGACGCGGCCATCGGCGCGGCCCAGATCATCAATGCTCAGTGTTCCGGCGGCCTCGAGCACCATATCGCCCCACTGAGCACGCGCGTTGGCAATGTCGATGCGCGTGGGCTGCGGCCGGTCCTGCTCCAGTGTGCGCCGATTGAGAGGACGGGTCAGCGTCACGGTCAGATCCGCGCTGAGCGCATCAAAGCGTTGCGGCAGAACGTCTTGCGGCGCGATCCGGCGGCGCGTCCGGGCGGGCGGCGCGAGATCGTCCGCGGTGATCGAGATGCGGTAGGTGGCTTGACTGTCGGGTTTCGCCCTGATCGCGACGTTGAGCCTGGTCATGGAGGTGCCTTCACCCGCGCCGTGGGGGGTGACGAGAACGGTATCCGCAATCAGGCTCGCGCGGTCGATCGCCGCGTCAGTTCCGGTGGTGACGATGCTGGCGCGCATGTCGGCGCTGGTCAGGCCATACTTGGCCCGCGGGGTCGATAGCATCTGCCGATCCGGCCAGACCACGATCAGGTGATCTGCGTCATAGCGGAGCCGCAGGATCTGGAAGAAAGGCGCCTGCCAGGCCCAGCCGGTTTCCGGATCCGCCAGCCTGGGGGCGGCAAGCGTTGAATCAAGCCGGTTGGGAAACCCTGCAACCGTCAGGTCGGTATAATCTGCGACCCAGCCATCGGCACGGCGGGCGTCGAACCAGGCCGAGATATCCGATTTCAGGGCCTGCGCCCCCCACGCCCAATACCCCGACCACAGGCCGGCGATCAGCAGGATAACGATTAACAGACGTTTCATAGGCTGCCCCCTTTTACGCGCCTCGCGGGTAGTGTTTACAGGGCGTCGATGCGGAGGGCCAGCAAGATGACGATGTGGGTGTTCGGATACGGATCCTTGTTATGGAAGCCCGGTTTCGAGGTGGCGGAAAGCGCGCTGGCGGTGTTGCCCGATTATCACCGCAGTTTTTGCATGCGTTCGGTTCACCATCGCGGCACGGACGTGGCGCCGGGGCTGGTTCTGGCGCTGGACGCTTATGCTGGTGCGCAGTGCCACGGTCAGGCCCTGAGGGTGGCCACGGGGCGCGAGGACGAGACGCTGGCCTATCTGCGGGAACGGGAGCTGGTGTCATCGGCCTATTTCGAGACGCGCCTGGCGGTTGACCTGCGTGATGGCCGCCAGGTAGAGGCGGTGACCTTTGTCATTGATCCCGATCATGTGCAGTATTGCGGGTCGCTGCCACTGGAGGAACAGGCGCGGATCATCGCCCGCGCAACGGGGGGAATGGGGCCGAATGCCGAGTATCTGTTCAACACTGCCGCCCATTTGCGCGACTTGGGAATCGACGATGTCGACCTTGACTGGCTGGACGGTCGGGTGCGTGGAATGTTGGGATAATTCCTTGGCTTGAGGCGGTGAAACCCGTAAGGTCGCGGCAACAAAAACAGTGTCAGGAGCTGTCCGCATGGACCAGCCGGACCGCGAGGTCGAGCCGCATTTTTCTCAACCCGTTCGCCAGATCATGCTCATGCTCATGGTGCTGGCCCTGACAGGGGGCGTGGTGACGCTGGCGCTGCCGCGGGTGCTGCCGGTATTCGAGGCGAACCCATACCTGAACGGCTTTATCCTGTTCGTTTTCGTACTGGGGGTTCTGGCATGTTTCTGGCAAGTGGCGCAGTTGTTCACCTCGGTGCGCTGGATCGAAGGGTTCGCGGGAGAGCGCGGTGATTTCCAGGAGGCACGCGCGCCTCAACTCCTGGCACCGCTGGCGGCGCTGTTGCGCACGCGCGGGCGGCGGATGCAGATTGCCGCAACCTCGACACGGTCGATCCTGGATTCCGTGGCGACGCGGATCGACGAGGCGCGCGAGATTACGCGGTACATCGTCAATCTTCTGATTTTCCTCGGGCTTCTGGGTACATTCTACGGGTTGGCCACGACGATTCCCGCGTTGGTGGACACGATCCGCGGCCTGGCCCCGAAAGAGGGAGAAGCAGGCGTAGAGGTCTTTGGCCGGCTGATGGAAGGCCTCGATCAACAGCTGTCAGGCATGGGCGTTGCATTCGGCTCGTCGCTGCTGGGGCTGGCAGGGTCGCTGGTCGTGGGGCTGCTGGAACTGTTCGCGGGTCATGGGCAGAACCGTTTCTACCGCGAACTGGAAGAATGGCTGTCCTCGATAACGCGGGTCGGCTTTTCCTCTGGCGAGGGGGAAGGCGGCGGCGATCAAGAGGTGGTTGCGCATGTCCTGGATACCATGGCCGAGCAGATGGACGGGTTGCGCCAGCTATTCGAGCGATCCGAAGCGGGCCGCGCCGAGGTCGATGGCAAGCTGGGCAGCCTCGTGGATTCCGTTGAACGGTTGACTGACAGGATGGCCGAGAACCGCCAACTTGATGATGCGCTGACACGGGTGTCCGAGGGGCAGGAGCGTCTTGTCGACACATTGGGCGAACTGGCGGAACTGGAGCGCGGGCGCGATGAGGGGATGGACGCGGAAAGCCGGATGCGGCTGCGCTCGATAGACGTGCAGATGCTTCGCCTGCTGGAAGAGATCAGCGCCGGGCGCCAGGAAAGCATGACCGAACTGCGCACCGACATTGCCGCGCTGACGCGTGCGGTTCAGCAATCGCGCGAACGGCCCGTTTCGGCGCGCCCGATGGCCGGATCCGGACGTGGCAGTGATGTGCCGGGTGGGCCTTCCGGACAGGAGGAGTGAGGCATGGCCCTGTCGCGGCGCACCGGGCAGCGGTTCCAGGCCTCGATCTGGCCGGGCTTCGTGGATGCGATGACGGGGCTTTTGCTGGTCCTGATGTTCGTTCTGACCATTTTCATGGTGGTCCAGAGCGTATTGCGGGAAACCATCGCGGGGCAGGATACGCAGCTTGATGCGCTGTCGGCGGAGGTGGCGGCGCTGTCTCAGGCTCTTGGCTTGTCGCAACGGCGCAACGCGGAGCTGACCGAACGGGTGGGCGAACTGGATGCCACGCTGCGTCAGGAGCGAGAGCGCGTTGAAGAACAGGCATCGGTGATCTCGTCGTTGCGTGCCGAACGCGATGCGCAGGCCGAAGCGTTGAACGAGGCGCAAACCGAAATATCCAGTTTCGAGGCCCAGGTTGCCGCGTTGATTGCGCAGCGGGATGCACAGGCTGCCGCGCTGGACGCGGCGCAGGAGCGGATCACCGGCTTCCGCGAGCGGGTCGCCACCTTGACCGAGGAGCGGGACGCGGCCCGCGGACAGGCAGAAGAGCTGCGCGACGAGCGGGAGCAGGCACAAACCGAGGTGGCGCGCCTGATGAGCGAACAGGAGGCCCTGAACCTGGCGCTGGCGCGCGCGCGCGAAGAGATCGATGCGAAGACGGAGCAGGCCCGTCTGGCCGCCGCGCGGCGGGAGGCCTTGCAGGCCCTGGTCGCGGATCTGCGTCGCCGCAATGTCGATGCCAAGGCCACGCGCGATGATTTGCGTGCGCAGGTCGGCAGCCTGGAGAACGAACTGAGCGAGGAAGAGGCCGCCCGCCTTGCAGAGGCGGCGGCCGCGGAGCGGCTTCGTGAGAAACTCAAGGATGCGGACGCCGAACTGACCGCGATGACCATGTCGCTGGAGGAACAGCGCAGAAAGGCCGAAGAGACCCTGACCCTGCTTGCGGCGGCCGAGGCCGCCAGCGAGGATTTGAGCACCAAGCTGGCCGCGGCCCTGCTGGCGCGAGAGCAGACGCAGGCCGAACTGGGTGCGGTGCGCGAAGATCTCGAACAGACCGAACAAGGCCGGGCTGCGGCCGAGAGCCAGCTGTCTTCGCTCGAGGCGGCGCTGGCGCAAGCGTTGGCCCGTAGCGAATCCGGCGAGGATGAAATCAGCGAGTTGCAAACTCGATTGAGTGAGGCCGAGGCCGCGCTGACACAAAGCCGCAAGCAGGTCGGCAGTTTGCAGCAGCAGGTGGATCGCGCGCAGGGCGATCGGGCGGCGTTGCAGGAACAACTGGCGCAGGCGCGCGGCGAGGTGGAAAGCCTGCGCGCGCAGATGCAGAGCGAGACCGGATCGCTTGAGAGGCGTCTGGCCGAGGCGCTGGCGGCCAAGCTGACGCTTGAGGGGCGGATCGAAGACGCACAGGCCGCGCTGGCCGCTGCGGTTGAGGCACGCCGCCAGGCCGAACAGCAGGCCCGGGACGCACAAGCCGCGCAGCGCGCCGCGGATGAGCAGGCACAGGAGGCGCAGGCGGCGCGGCGCGCTGCGGATGAGCAGGCACAGGACGCGCAGTCGGCGCAACGCGCTGCGGATGAGCGCGTGGCGGCCCTTCAGCAGGAGCTGGAAGCGGAGGTGCAAAGTGCGCAGGACGCATTGGCGCAGGCGCTGGCGGCGCGATTGGCTGCCGAACGGGCCGCGCAGAAGCGTTTGAGCGAAGCCGAGCGGCAGGCGGCGCTTCTGGCCGAGGCGCGGCGCGAACTGGCCCGCGAGGAACAGGTTTCTGCGAAGGCACAGCGTGAGCAGACCCTTCTGAACCAGCAGTTGGCGGCGCTGCGCGAGCAGTTGGGATCGCTTCAGGCGCTTCTTGATGACTACAAGGAGCGCGAGGCCGCGGCGCAGGTGCAGTTGCAATCGCTCGGGTCGGATCTGAACGCGGCATTGGCGCGCGCAGCGGCCGAAGAGCGCAAGCGCCGCAAACTGGAAGAGGCGGAGCGCAAGCGGCTGGAGGCCGAGAAGGCGAACCTCGAGAAATATCGTAGCGAGTTCTTCGGGCGCTTGCGCGAGATCCTTGGCGCGCAGGAAGGCGTGCGTATCGAGGGCGACCGGTTCGTGTTCTCCTCGGAGGTGCTGTTCGCACCGGGCAAGGCGGACCTGTCAGAAGACGGGAAGGCCGAGATTGCCCAGGTTGCCGATATCGTGCGGCGTATCGCCGACGACATACCCGAAGAAATCGATTGGGTGATCCGCGTGGACGGGCATACCGATGACGTGCCGTTGGCGGATTCGGCGGATTTCGAGGATAACTGGGAACTGAGCCAGGCACGGGCACTGTCCGTGGTGCGCTACATGGTGGACGATTTGAACATGACGCCGTCGCGCCTGAGTGCGAACGGATTTGGCGAGTATCAGCCGATCAACACCGCCGACACCGAAGCGGCGCGGGCGCAGAACCGGCGGATCGAGTTGAAGCTGACGGAGCAGTAAGCGGCGGTCCTGTCCGGGCCTGGCCGACAGCCGACACCGGTGACGCCGCCTAGCCCAGTTCGGCCAGGCGGGCCAGTGCGGCGTTGATGCGGGTCTCTTCCTCTTCCCGGGCGGCAAGGTTTTCGCGGGTTTCCTCGACCACCTCGGCAGGTGCGCTTTGGGCGAACTTGGGGTTGTTCAATCGCCCGCGCAGGCCCGACAGTTCCTTGTCCAGCTTGGCCAGTGTTTTCTCCAGGCGCGCCTTTTCCTCGTCCACGTCGATGATGTCCGCCAACGGCAGGCCGAAGGTGGCCCCCCCGACGGGGACGGTCACGGTGCCCTTGGGAAAATCGGCGGCTTCGGTCAGGCTATGGATGCGGGCCAGTTTCATTATCAGCGCCTCGTTGCGGTCCCACGCGGCGCGGCTGGCGGCATCCAAGTCACTGACCAGCATGGGGATTTTCAGCCCCGCCGGCACATGCATCTGCGCCCGGGCCGAGCGGACACCCTCGATCACCGAAATCACCCAGTTCATTTCGCGGTCGGCCTCGGCATCGACCAGATCGGCGCCGAAGTCGGGCCAGTCGGCATGGACCAGCATCGTTTCGCGGCCGCTGTTGGCCTGCCACAATTCCTCGGTGACGAAGGGCATGATCGGGTGCAGCAGGATCAGGCATTGATCCAGAACCCAGCCCATCGTCGCGCGCGTTTCCGCCTGTTCCGCGGCATTTCCGTCCATCAAAAGCGGCTTGGAGAACTCGACATACCAGTCGCATACCTTGCCCCATACAAACGCGTAAAGCGCGTTGGCCGCGTCGTTGAAGCGGTAGGCGGACAGGGCGGTATCCACGTCCTCGCGGATGCGGCCGACCTCGCCGATGATCCATTTATTGACCGTCTGCGTCGCGTCGGGAATTTGTCGGTATTGCGTCGGTGCGGAAACGGCGCCGTTGATCTCGGCAAAGCGGGCGGCGTTCCACAGCTTGGTGCCGAAGTTGCGGTAGCCCGCGATGCGATCCTTACTGAGCTTCAGGTCGCGGCCCATGGCGGCCATCGCGGTGAGGGTGAAGCGGACCGCGTCGGCGCCGTATTCGTCGATCAGGTCCAGCGGGTCCAGCACGTTGCCCAGCGACTTGGACATCTTCTTGCCCTTCTCGTCGCGGACGAGGGCGTGGACATAGACGGTATCGAACGGCTTTTGCCCGACCACCGCGTATTGCATCATCATCATCCGGGCGACCCAGAAGAAGATGATGTCGAACCCGGTGATAAGGACGGATGTCGGGAAATACTTGTTCAGCGCCTCGGTGTCCTCGGGCCAGCCCAGCGTGCCGATGGGCCACAGCCCGGAGGAGAACCATGTGTCGAGGACGTCTTCTTCGCGCCAGATTTTTACCTCGGCGGTATCGGCTGGAAAGCCATCTGAAACGGCCTCCTTCCTACTGGTGACCACCCTGACAGACTTGCCGTAGTATTCTTCAGCGGATGCAATCGCTTCCGCCTCGGTGGCGCAACAGAATTGTTTGGGCTGATCCGCGCCCGAACTGCTTGCCGACAGGAAGAGCGTTCCCTCACTGTCTTGCTTTTCGGGTCCGAACCAAACCGGAATCTGGTGCCCCCACCAAAGCTGGCGCGAGATGCACCACGGCTCGATGTTCTCAAGCCAGTGCAGGTAAACCTTGCGGTCCTGATCGGGCATGATCGTGACCTCGCCTTTATGCACGGCGTCGATGGCGGGCTGCACGACCTTGCTGGTGTCCACGAACCACTGATCGGTCAGGTAGGGTTCGATCGCCACCTTGGAGCGGTCGCCATGCGGGACCATGTGGCGGTCGGCGTCGATCCCGTCGAGCCAGCCTTCGGCCTCGGCCGTCTGGATGATCCAGTCGCGCGCCTCGTAGCGGTCGATGCCGTCCAGTGCCTCGATGCAGCGGGCGATGTCGTCGCCGCGGCAGCCTTCGGCGAAATCGGTGTTGCCGTGCAGGGCGATGGCGGCCGTGGTGTTCATCACGTTGATCGCGCGCAGGCCGGTGCGTTCGCCAACGGCCCAGTCGTTGAAATCATGCGCGGGCGTCATCTTTACCGCGCCGGTGCCCTTTTCGGGGTCGGCATAGGCATCGGCCACGATCCGCAGGCGGCGGCCCACCAGCGGCAGGATCGCGTGTTTGCCGACCAGGTGGGCATAGCGCGCATCGTCGGGGTGCACGGCGATGCCGGTATCGCCCAGCATGGTTTCGGGCCGGGTGGTGGCGACGGTCAGGTAATCGCGGGTTTCGGTGGCGGTGACGGTGCCGTCCTCGTCCCATTCAACCGGGTGCTGATAGGTTTCGCCATCGGCCAGCGGGTAGCGCAGGCGCCACATCTTGCCGTCCTGTTCGATCTGCTCGACCTCGAGATCGGAAATCGCGGTCTCGAAATGCGGATCCCAGTTGACCAGCCGCTTGCCGCGATAGATCAGGCCCTTGTTATACATGTCCACGAAGACGCGGATCACCGCGTCGTGGAAATTGCCCTCTTCGCCCTCGGGGGCGGCCGGGGCGCCGGACATGGTGAAGGCGTTGCGCGACCAGTCGCAGGAGGCGCCGAGGCGCTTGAGCTGATTGATGATGGTGCCGCCCGAGGTCTGTTTCCAGTCCCAGACCTTTTGCAGGAACTCTTGCCGCGTGAAATCGGTGCGGCGCTTGCCTTCTTTGGCGAGGTCGCGTTCGACGACCATCTGCGTGGCGATGCCGGCGTGGTCCTGCCCCGGCTGCCACAGCGTGTCGAAGCCGCGCATCCGGTGCCAGCGGGTCAGGATATCCTGCAACGTGTTGTTGAAGGCATGGCCCATGTGCAGGCTGCCGGTCACGTTGGGCGGCGGGATCATGATGCAGAACGTCTCGTCGCGTCTGGCATTGGCGCCGGCCTTGAACGCGCCGGCCTGTTCCCATGCGTCGTAGATGCGGCTTTCGGCCTCGGCCGCGTTGAATGTCTTGTCCATTGCCATCGTGGTCGGTCCTGCATGATCGGTTTGCGCATCGTCTAGCGAATTGGCGGGCAAAGGGAAAGCCGGTTGTCGCGCGCTCAGGCGCGGTCGAGCTTGGTGCTGAGGTGGATCAGCGACTCCGACGAGCGCACGCCGCGACTTTCGCCGATGCGATCGAGCGTGTCGTCGAGGATCTCGGTGCTGTCGGCGGCCAGTTCCACGATCATGTCGAAGCGGCCCGAGGTGGTGTGCACGCGGGTGACCTGCGGCAGGGTTTTGAGCCGTGCGAGAACGGCGGCGCCGCTGCGCGGCTCTACCGACAGCAGCGCGGTGGCGTGCAGGGACGGGCGCGCGAGCGTGCCGCGGCGCAGCGTGTAGCCGGCAATGGCGCCGGTGGCCTCCAGCCGGTCGATGCGCGCCTGAACGGTGGTGCGCGCCAGCCCCAGCCGCCGCGCCAGCGTTGCCACGGGAAGGCGCGCGTTTTCCGACAGCAGCGCGATCAACCGCGAGTCGGTTTCGTCGATTTGCATGGTTGGCTCGTCATATCAGCGTGAATTATTGGCATTATAGTCAAGTCGCCCAGAGGAATCGACGGTTTTCTGATCCACACTGCCGCAAAAGCAGTGAGGTGATCGAGACATGCGCGCAGACCCCTTATGGCGTGAGCCCGTGGCCCACCTGGCCCGTGTGCGGCCCGATACGGCCGTGATGTATTTCTGCCCGGCGGTGTTGCAGGCAACCGCGCGGCGGTTTCGCGCGGGGTTTGACGGGCTGGTGACATATGCGGTCAAGGCCAATCCGCGCGCCGAGGTTCTGGAGAACCTGGTGGCGGCGGGGATAGGGGCGTTCGACGTCGCCTCGCCCGACGAGATGCGCGCGGTGCGGGCGGTGCTGCCGGATGCGGTGCTGCATTACAACAACCCCGTGCGGTCGTCCGACGAAGTGGCGTTCGGCGTCTCGATGGGGGTTGCGTCCTGGTCGGTGGACTGCGCCGGCGAGCTGGACAAGCTGGCCGATGTGCCGCGCACGGCGGAGGTCAGCGTGCGGCTGGCCCTGCCGGTGGCGGGGGCGGCGTATGACTTCGGCGAGAAGTTCGGCGCGGACCCCGATGGCGCGGCCGACCTGCTGCGCCGGGTCGCGGAAATGGGGTTTGTTCCGTCGATGACGTTTCACCCCGGCACGCAATGCACCGACGCCAATGCCTGGGCGGCCTATATCCACGCCTGCGCCGGGGTTGCGCGCCGCGCCGATGTCCGGTTGGCGCGCCTGAACGTCGGTGGCGGGTTCGCCGCGCATCGCGCGGGGGCGCAGGGGCCGGACCTGGAGGCGGTGTTCGCGCGGATACGCGCGGAGGTGACCGCGGCCTTCGGCGCCGCTGCGCCGGCGCTGGTGTGCGAGCCGGGGCGCGCCATGGTCAACGACGCCTTCACGCTGGCGGCGCGGGTCAAGGCCCTGCGCCCGGGCGGCGCGGTGTTCATCAACGACGGCATCTATGGCGGCCTGGCGGAGCTGCGCGACATCGCGCAGGGCGATCGCGTCAGCGCGCACGCGCCCGGCGGGGCGCAGCGGATGGGACCGCCCGCGCCGCGCGTGGTATATGGCCCGACCTGTGACAGCCTCGACCGGCTGCCTGACCGGGTGGCGCTGCCGGGTGATCTGGTCGAGGGGGATTACCTGCTGTTTCACGGACAGGGCGCGTATTCGCTGGCCATAGCGACGCGGTTCAATGGCTATGGCCCCGGTGCGCCGGTCACGGTGGCGCGGCTGTGATCGACTGGACAGTGCCAACTGGTAAGCTAGGGTGCCCCAAAGCAGCGAATGGGGCATGTCATGGAAAAGTTCGGGAAAAGCCAACCGGTCACACGGGTTGAGGATCAGCGGTTTCTGACCGGTCACGGCGCTTATGTGGACGATATCGCGCTGGACGGTGCGCTGCGGGCGCATGTCTTTCGTTCGCCGGTGGGGCACGGGCGAATCACGGTGCTGGACGTTGATGCCGCGCGCGAAGCCGACGGTGTGCATCTGGTCATCACCGCGGCCGACCTGGAGGCGGCCGGCATCACCGACGGCATCTGGGGCATCACCATCGAGAACCGCGACGGCACGCCGGCGGCCGATCCCGAGCGTCCCATCCTGGCGCGCGGCAAGCTGCGCCACGTGGGCGAGCCGGTGGCGGTGATCGTCGCCGACACCCTGGACCAGGCGCGCGATGCGGCGGAACTGATCGAACTGGATTACGACGACTTGCCGGCGAAGCTGGATCTTGCGCCGGGAGGAGAGCCGATTCACCCCGATGAGGCGCCGGATAACCGCGCCTTTGACTGGGGTATGGGGGACGAGGGTGCCTGCGCCGCGGCACTGGATCGGGCGGCGCATGTGGTGCGGATGCAGGTTGACGACAACCGCGTGATCGTCAACTCGATGGAGCCGCGCGGCTGTTACGCCGAATGGCAAGAGGACAGGTTGCACCTGTCGTTCAACGGTCAGGGCGTGTGGGGGCCAAAGGCGCAGATTGCCCGTATTCTGGGCCTGGAGCCCGAGCAGGTGCGGGTCACCACCCCCGATGTCGGTGGCGGTTTCGGGATGAAGGCGCCGCCCTACAACGAATATTTCGTGGTGGCGCATGCGGCGCGCACGCTGGGCCGTCCGGTGCGGTGGATGTCGGAGCGCACCGAGGCGATGCTGAGCGATCACGCCGGGCGCGACCTGAGCCACGAGGTGATGCTTGGCTTTGACGCGGATCACCGGATCACCGGCTACCGCGTCGATACGCGGTGCAACCTGGGCGCCTATAACAGCAACTTCGGGCAGATCATCCAGACGACGCTGTTTTCCAAGGTGATGATGGGCACTTACGATGTGCAGGACGCATACCTGCATGTCGAGGGCTATTACACCAACACCACGCAGGTGGATGCCTACCGGGGGGCCGGGCGGCCCGAGGCCATTTACGTGTTGGAGCGGGTGATGGACACGGCCGCGCGCGAGCTTGGCGTCGATCCGTGGGAATTGCGCCGGCGCAATTTCATCGGGGCCGACAAGTTTCCTTATGTCAGCGCCACTGGCGAGACCTATGACGTGGGGGATTTCGCCCGCGTTCTCGACCATGCCGAAAGCTCCGCCGATCGCGGCGGGTTCGGGGCGCGTTGCAAGGCCAGCGCCGACAAGGGCCGGCTGCGGGGCATGGGGATGGCCTATTACATCGAAAGCATTCTCGGTGATCCGTCCGAGGGGGCCAAGGTGGAATTCAACGACGACGGCACCGCCACCATCTACGTGGGCACGCAAAGCAACGGGCAGGGGCATGAAACGGTTTACGCCTCCTTCCTGTCCGATCAGACGGGAATTCCGTTCGACTCGATCTCGGTGGTGCAGGGCGATTCGGACCTGATTGCCAAGGGCGGAGGCACTGGTGGATCACGGTCGGTCACCGTGCAGGCCAACGCCACGCTGGCGACCGTTGACAAGATGATCGCGGCCTTCACGCCTTATCTGGCGGAGAAGATGGGCGTGCCGGAGAATGAAATCGGCTTTGACGACGAGACATTCCGCGCGCCCGGATCGAACCTGACGCCCACGTTGCTGGAGGCGGCCGCGATGGCGCGGGCTGACGGGCGCACGGATCTGTTGATGCACGAGGCGCGTGCCACCCTGCCGGCGCGCAGCTACCCGAACGGCGCGCATGTGGCGGAGGTCGAGATTGACCCGGAGACGGGCAAGGTGACGCTGGATCGTTACACGGTCGTTGACGATTTCGGGAACCTTATCAATCCGCTGCTGGCGGAGGGGCAGGTGCATGGCGGCGTGGCGCAGGGCGCCGGGCAGGCATTGTGTGAACGGGTGGCGTTCGACGAGGACGGGCAACTGCTCACGGCAACGTTCATGGACTATGCCATGCCGCGGGCCGATGATCTGCCCATGATCCGCTTCGAGACGGAGCCCGTGCCCTCGACGGCCAACCCGATGGGCATGAAAGGCTGCGGCGAGGCGGGAACCGTGGGGGCGATGGCGGCCACCGCCAACGCGGTTCTGGATGCGCTGTGGGCGCGGGGTGTGCGCCGGGCGGATATGCCGTTCACGCCCTCGCGCGTTTGGGAGATGCTCGATGGAACGCCTGAGGCAGCTGAGCAGGAGCTTTCTTGACTGGGTCCGGCCCCGCGAACCGGCGGGGCACAGCCCGCTGGCCGAACGGCGCGGGCGGCAAGACCATGTCATCATCCTGGACGGCACCATGTCGACGCTGGCCCCCGGGGACGAGACCAATGCCGGGCTGAGCTACAAGCTGTTGCGCGAGGCGTCACCGGCGATGTCCGTGTATTACGAGGCGGGTCTGCAATGGTATGATTGGCGCACCACACATCACGTCATGATGGGCCGCGGCATCAACCAGCAGATCCGCCGCGCCTACGGTTTCCTGGCCAGCCGCTACCGGCCGGGCGACCGGATCTTCCTGATGGGTTTTTCGCGGGGCGCCTACGCGGTGCGCTCGCTGGCGGGAATGATCGACCGGGTCGGACTGTTGCGCCCGGAGTGCACGACGGAACGGAATATACGTCAGACCTACCGCCTGTATTCGATGCCCGAAAGCACCGGTTCGGCGCAAGCATTCGCGGCGCGGCATTGCCACGATGCGCTACCGATCGAGGCGGTGGCGGTCTGGGATACCGTCAAGGCCCTCGGGTTGCGGCTGCCGTTCCTTTGGGAAAGGGCGGAGCGCAACCATTCCTATCACAACCATCACCTCGGCCCGTCGATCCGGCACGGGTTTCATGCGCTGGCGCTGGACGAGACGCGGCAGGTGTTCGCCCCGGTTCTGTGGGAATGTCCGCCGGGATGGCAGGGCGATGTTCGGCAGGTCTGGTTCACCGGCACCCATGGCGATGTCGGCGGGCACCTGGGCGGGTTTGCCCCGGCGCGTCCGCTGGCCAACATTGCGCTGGTATGGATGCTGGAGCGGCTGCAAGAATGCGGGCTGGAACTGCCCGATGGATGGCGCGAGCGTTTCCCGACCGACCCGGATGCACCCAGCGCCGGAACCTGGCGCGGCTGGGGCAAGCTGTTCTGGCTGCGCAAGCCCCGTGTCGTGGGCCGGGACATGTCCGAGAGCCTGCATGAAACCGTGCGCGGGCATGACGCGGCGCGCGCGGCCGTTGGCGTGACGGGGTGAGCGTCAGGCGGCGAATGCGAAGGTATCGGTGCGCGCGCCGTCCCAATACTTGACGAACGCCGGGTGCGTGACGGTCGCGCCCGCCAGATCACCGGGCGCGACCCAGTCGTATTGGCTGGCCGCGGACCGGACTTCGCGCGAGTTGACGCGGATCATCAGGTGATGCGGCGTCAGGTCGGATGGGTGGCCCAGGCCGGAGGATTCGACCGCCTCCTTGAGTGCGTGCATCGTGTTGCGATGGAAATTGGCGACGCGCCTGTATTTCTGGTCGATGACCAGGGCGCGATACCGGCCGGGATCCTGCGTGGCCACGCCGGTGGGGCATTTGTCGGTATGGCAGGCCTGTGCCTGTATGCAGCCGATCGCAAACATGAACCCGCGCGCCATGTTGCAGCCATCCGCGCCGAGCGCGAACATGCGGCAGATGTCGAAGGCGCTGATGAGTTTGCCCGACACGATCAAGCGGGTCTGGTCGCGGAGGTTCAGCCCGACAAGGGTGTTGTGCACCAGCATGAGCCCCTCGTGAAGCGGCGCGCCGCGGTGATCGGCGAATTCGGCCGGGGCGGCGCCGGTGCCCCCTTCGGAGCCATCGATGGTGATGAAATCGGGCACGATGCCGGTCTCGCGCATGGCCTTTGCGGTGGCGAACCATTCCCACGGATGGCCGACGCACAGCTTGATCCCGATCGGTTTGCCGCCCGATTCGTCGCGCAGGCGCTGCACGAACTCGCACAGCGCCACGGGGGTCGTGAATTCGCTGTGGGCGGCGGGACTGTTGCAGGCCTTGCCGATGGGAACGCCGCGTGCCTCGGCTATGGCCTCGGTCACCTTGGCGCCGGGCAGGATGCCGCCGTGGCCCGGCTTGGCGCCCTGGGAAAGCTTGATCTCGATCATCTTCACCTGGCCATCGCGGGCCTTTTGCGCGAAGCCCTCGGCGTCGAAGCGTCCCTCGGCGGTGCGGCAGCCGAAATAGCCGGAGCCGACCTGCCAGATCAGGTCGCCGCCATGCAGGCGGTGAAAGCGCGAGATCGACCCCTCGCCGGTCGTGTGCGCGAATCCCCCCTCGCGCGCGCCCTTGTTGAGCGCCTCGATCGCATTGGGCGACAGTGCGCCGTAAGACATGCCCGAGATGTTGAGCAACGACGCCTCGTAGGGCTGCTTGCAGGCGGGGCCGCCGACGGTGACGCGGAAATCGCCGTTGTCGAGGCGGGTAGGGGCCATCGAATGGTTGATCCATTCGTGCCCCACCTCGTTCACGTTGCGCAGGGTGCCGAACGGGCGCAGCCCCTCGATCCCCTTGGCGCGGCGGTAGACCAGGGCGCGCTGTTCGCGCGAGTAGGGGGTTTCATCGTGGTCGCTTTCGACAAAGTACTGGCGGATCTCGGGGCGGAAGTGTTCCAGCAGGTAGCGCAGGCGTGCCGACAGGGGGTAGTTGCGCAGCACCGCGCGGCTGGGTTGCAGATAGTCGGCCAGCCCGAGGCCGGCGCCGATCGCCCCCACCGCGCCCAGGGCAAGGCCCCATACCGGGGACAGCAGGGCCAGCCCGAGGCCGGCGGGCATCAGCAGCAGAGTAATGAGAACGGGTGTATATCGCATTGGTGCACCTTTCGCCTGCGATCGGGTGGCACGTGCCGGACCCGCGCCGACCCGTTGGACATGCGACGCGGCGGCCCGACCAGAGCCCGGGATCATGTCGAAGGCTAATGCCCAAGCGGGCCATGCGCCAAGTCAATTCTTGGCCATCAGTCGCGGTGAGGCGCGGTGTCAGCCCTGGTCCATGCGCATGACCATGCAGGTTGTCGAGCCGGTCGCGTAGAGGCGGTCATCGTCGGCGCCACGGATTTCGCCCACGGCGACGCCGGTTGATCGGCCGGCGTGCTGCGCCGTTCCGATCGCGCGCACCTGCGTGTCCAGCGGGATCGAGCGCAGGATGTTCACCTTGTATTCGAGCGTCGTGTAGATCGAGCCGCGCGGCACGCGGGTCATCACGGCGCAGGCCATGCAACTGTCCAGCAAGGTGCCGTACCAGCCCCCGTGCACGGTGCCCATCGGGTTGGTGTATTCGAACCTGGGCGCACCGCGGAACACGACGCGCCCCTCTTCGACCTCGTCCAGCCAGTAGTTCAGGGCCGCGCCGATGGGCGGACCCGAATGTTTGCCTTCGAGGATGTCGCGCATGAACTCGAACCCGGATTTGCGCAGGGTCTCTTCGAGCGTGGGCAACTCTTCGGGTGATGCGGCGATACGTGGGGAATGATTGGTCATGCGGGGCCTCCTTGCCGGGCTACAGTGGCCCGGCGGCGGCGTCCCCGCAAGGTGCTGTTACGCGACGTTTTCCAGTTGCACGCGGGGCGTTACGCCGAGGGCGTGACAGACGTCGCGTGTCAGTTCGGGGCGGTTGAGCGTGTAGAAGTGCAACGCATCGACGCCTTCCCCGATCAGGTCCGAGCACATCTCGGTGCACAGGGCCGTGGCCAGAAGATCCTCGCGGTTGTCGCGCCTGGCCTTGTCGAAGGCGTCGTCGAGCCAGGCGGGAATATGCGTGCCGCAGCTTGCAGCGAACTTGCGCACGCCGGTCCAGTTCTCGATCGGGATGATGCCGGGAATGATCGGCTTGTCGATGCCGGCCTTTTCGCACGCGTCGCGGAAGCGCAGGAAGGTTTCCGTTTCGAAAAAGAACTGCGTGATCGCCTCGGCCGCGCCGGCATCCAGCTTGCGCTTGAGCCAGTCGACATCGGCGGCGGTGTTCGCGGCCTCGGGGTGCTTTTCGGGATAGGCGCCGACGCGGATGGTGAACTTGCCGGTTGCGGCCAGCGCCTCGACCAGGTCGACCGAGTTGGCAAAGCCGCCCTCGGTGGGGGTGAAGCCGCCGGACCCCTTTGGCGGGTCGCCGCGCAGGGCGACGATGTCGCGCACGCCCGCTTCGGCGAATCCGTCGGCGATGGCGAGCGTCTCGTCGCGGGTGGCGTTGACGCATGTCAGGTGCGCGGCGACGTTCAGGCCGCTGGAGTCATGAAGGGTCGATACCGCGTCGCGGGTCAGGTCGCGGGTGGTGCCGCCGGCGCCGTAGGTGACCGAGACGAAGCGCGGCTCCAGCGGGGCGAGCACCTGCACCGTATCCCAAAGGCGAAACGACCCTTTCAGATCCTTGGGCGGGAAGAATTCGAACGAAACGCGCGGCTTGGACATGATAGGTTTCCTGACTGTCTGGTTCACTCTCTTGTCGCAAACCGTGAATTGTGAAACAACCTCATAATATTCAAGGTTAGCATGAGGGCTATTTGTATATGCACATAGAGTTCCGTCATTTGCGCACGGTCAAGGCCATCCACGATGCAGGCGGCCTGGCCCGGGCGGCAGAGCAGCTCAACATCACCCAGTCAGCGCTGAGTCACCAGATCAAGGGGCTGGAGGAGCAGGCGGGCGTGGAGTTGTTCGTGCGCCGCTCCCGCCCGCTGAAGCTGTCGGCGGCGGGGCTGCGCCTGCTGCGCGCGGCGGAGCGAATCCTGCCCGAGGTGGCGGCGCTGGAGGCGGAATTCACGGGGCTGCGCGCGGGCAAGTCCGGGCGGCTGCATATCGCGATCGAATGTCATGCCTGTTTCGAGTGGCTGTTTCCGGTGCTGGAGGCGTTTCGCAAGACCTGGCCCGACGTGGATGTGGATATCCGGCCCGGCCTGGCGTTCGATGCGCTGCCGGCGCTGCAAAAGGAAGAGGTGGATCTTGTCGTGTCTTCCGATCCCGAGACATTGGCCGGGGTCGAATTCACGCCGCTGTTCGATTATGCGCCGGTGTTCGTGGCGTCCAGCCAGCATCCGCTGGCGCAAAAGCCCTGGATCGAGGCGGAAGATTTCCGTGGCGAGACCCTGATTACCTATCCGGTCGAACGCGCACGACTGGACCTGTTCAGCCAGCTTCTGACCCCGGCCAAGGTGGAGCCGGCGGCGGTAAGGCAGGTGGAACTGACGGCGGTGATCCTGCTTCTGGTGGCGTCCAACCGGGGCGTGACCGTGCTGCCGGACTGGGTGATACGGGAGGTGAAATACTCGTCCGATTACGTCACGCGCCCGTTGACGAGGAACGGCCTGACGCGGCGGCTATACGCGGCGACACGGACCGAGGACCTGGCAAAGCCCTACATGGCGGATCTGATCCGTCTTGCGGGGGACGAGGCGCGGCGCATGCAGGCGGCCTGATCGATTTCACGGCCCTTCATTGCCGCGAAATACGCGGCCAGGACATTCCCGGCCCTTCCGAAATGACCAACGGTCACGCCATGATTGGCGGGGCTTGGCAACGACGCCCGGGGCGCGTATACGCGCGGCCTGACGAAAGGGAGCCGATCCATGCAAGGCAGCGCGAATCTCAACATAATGATCAAGGCCGCGCGGAAAGCGGGGCGGTCCCTGGTCAAGGATTTCCGTGAAGTCGAGAACCTTCAGGTGTCGATGAAGGGCGCGGGCGATTTCGTCAGCCGCGCCGATGTCGCGGCCGAAAACATCCTGCGTGAAGAGCTGATGGGCGCGCGTCCGACATATGGCTGGCTGGCCGAGGAATCGGGCGCGGCGGACGGCAAGGACCCGACGCGGCGCTGGATCGTGGACCCGCTCGACGGCACGACGAACTTCCTGCACGGTTTGCCGCACTGGGCGATCTCGATCGCGCTGGAGCATCGTGGTAAAATCGTTTCGGGCGTTGTCTACGACGCGGCGAAGGACGAGATGTTCTATGCCGAAAAGGGGACCGGCGCGTGGCTGAACGACAGCAAGCGCCTGCGCGTTTCCGGCCGCTCGAAGATGATAGAATCGATTTTCGCCACCGGCGTGCCTTTTGCCGCCAAGAAGACGTTGCCGGCCACGCTTCAGGATCTGGCGCGGCTGATGCCCGAATGCGCGGGTGTGCGCCGCTGGGGGTCCGCCGCGCTGGATCTGGCCTATGTCGCGGCGGG
>Ga0207414_1000120_pt1 | contig 39092 bp, 44 predicted proteins | sample PonA231FremontCA_2_FD_187269 | JGI IMG/M metagenome (GOLD analysis project Ga0207414, IMG submission 187269) | Marine sediment microbial community from Fremont, CA, USA - Pond A23 Sediment 1 (SPAdes) | ecosystem: Environmental > Aquatic > Marine > Unclassified | place: USA: Fremont, California...
CTATTTTTATACTCAGATTCTTCAAATAGTAACATTACTATTTCCTCCTCTAAATTAATAGTGAAAACTGAAGACCTCCAGTTTAAGGAGGCCTTTTTTTATTTTATACCCAGCCTCTCATCTTCACAGATTCGCTAACTCTTTTTAATGCAGTTATCCAGGCTCCAGTTCTTAATGAACTATCTGCTTTATCTGCTTCTCTCTTCGCGGAGTTATAAGCACCAAGTATTTGATCTTTTAGTTTATTATTTACTTTTTCTAACTTCCAATAATCATCAGTAATCCCCTGTATTCTCTCATAATGACATACTATTGCTCCCCCAGCATTTGCTACAACATCGGGGACGATTGTTATACCTCTATCTTCAAAAATCTTTTCTGCCTTTGGAGTTGTAGGGCCATTAGCAGCTTCTACTATAATGTCAGCTTTAACATTATCAGCATTTTCTTTATTAAGTACATTTTGAACTGCTGCCGGAATTAAAACTTCACAATCCAATTCAAGCAATTCCTCATTACTGATTTCTTCACCTTTTCCATATCCTTCTATTACACCATTTTCTTCAACATATTCCTGTAAATCAGCAATATCAAAACCTGATTCTAAATAAAGACCTCCACTAATATCACTTACACCGATTATGTTATATCCCTGATCATCAAGATATCTGGCTATGTTAGCACCAACCTGTCCAAATCCCTGAACTACAATATCAGCATCTTTACTTACATTATAATCTTCAAATGCGGCCATTGAAACGAAGAATATTCCAAGACCTGTAGCTTCAGCACTACCTGCAGTGCCTCCCATACTTGAAGGTTTGTCATTAATAGCATGTGGTAAATGTTCACCAGTAATTTGTTCATATTCATCAAGCATCCAGGATTGAGTCTTATAATTAGTACCAATGTCTGCACCTGGAATATCAGTATTAGGTCCCATAGGTTTTAAATTTCTAATGAAACCTCTGGTTAATCTCTCAAGTTCCCATTCGCTAAGCTCAGAAGGGTCAACTTTTATTCCACCTTTTCCTCCACCAGCAGGAACACCAGAAACAGCATGTTTAATTGTCATAAAAAGACCTAAAGCCTTAACTTCATCAAGATCTAAATTAGGTACAAATCTGGTACCATCACGAGTTGGACCTAATGCATCATTATATTGTACTCTATATGCTTCAAATAATCTAAATTCTCCATTATCCATCTTAAGTGGTATTGAAAAATCAATTACTCTTTTTGGTCTGGATAATAAACGAATAACTCTTTCATCTATTCCACCTTTTTCACCGGCAGTTTTTAAAGCATTTAAGGCTGATTCAAATACACTTACTTTTTCCATTTTATGACCTCCAATCACAATTTAGATAAAGTTTAGATTTATATTTCTATATTTTTTTATATTAATTATGGTTTAGGAATTGAAAGATCTTCTTTATAGTCATTCATTACAATATCATGGTCTGATCTATCCAACCACTCAGTAATAATTTGTGCTAATTTTACTCTCTGTCTTGCAAGATTATCACCATAATCAGGATTTTGTGCATCTACCCAGGTATTATATAATTCTGCTTCAGAAGGTCCTGGCTCAATTTTGTAATATACAGGTGCAGCAACTCTTGCTATTTCAGCTGATTCATGATAACGCTGAAAACCACCCATTGACTCAACAAGACTCATATAAACATCTAAAGGAATATCAAGACCACTCTGACGAATAGAAGCTAACATTGGTAAAGTCATATCTGCAAGTGGGTTAAAACTATCTGCTCCTAAGTCTTCTAATAATTTTCCACCATAACCTGTACCATGTCCGGCAAAGACTGATACTTTAAATTTAGTTTCTTCAGGAATTAGTCCTTCATCTCTCATTTGATTTAACAATTTAAGCATACCTTCATCTGTAACAAGAAAACCTCTGAGACCAGCTTCTAAACATCTATCTACTTCACGCAAATAATTATATGCCATATCATGACCACGCATTCTCATCCCGGAAACATAACCTTCATCAGTAACATACTGTCTACCTGAATCCCAACCACGATTAGCTGACGGGTTAACTAATAATTCTAAATCATTTTCTGCACCTAATTCAGCAAATGCTTTCAATTCACCATCATCAAGCAGAGTAGCTCCTCTAACTAAAGAGATTACTCGGTGAACTGTAACATTTCTCTTATCTGCTTCATCTATCATTGCTTCCAGATTAGAAACTCCTTCTATACCAGAAATCTCTATTCTGGCATGTGCTCCACCATCAAAACGTTTATCTGAATCAGGCATATCAAAACTTTCTCTCACTGGAAAATCTGTTTTATCTTCAATAAATTTCTGCATATCTTTAAAAGCCATTTTATATAACCTCCATTTATTTTTTATAATTTAATTTTATTCAAATTCATCAAATAATTCTTCAAATTCCTCTTCACTATCTTTTATATGATAAACATGTTCATCTTTAGGAAATTCTCCATTTTTTACTTCATCAATATACTTTTTAAATGCATTAATTTCTTCTTCTGCTACATTAGCATATTTCTTTACAAATTTTGGAGTAAAAGCCTGGAACATACCTAACATATCTCCACAAATCAATAATTGACCATCACAGGGAGCACCTGCTCCTATTGAATATACTGGTATATCCAATTTATTACTAATATATTCTGTTACTTCAGGTGGAATAGCTTCTAGCAATAAAGCTCTAGCTCCAGCTTCCTGAACAGCAAGAGCATCTTTAATTAGTTCACGAGCACTATCAACAGTTAAACCTTGAGCTTTAAATCCACCAAGTTGACCTGAACTCTGAGGAGTTAGTCCAATATGTCCAAATACTACTATTCCTGCTTCTGTGATCGCTTCTATTTTATCTGTAACTCTTCTGCCACCTTCTAATTTTATTGCATCCATATCAGCTTCTTTAATAAAACGAACTGCATTTTCAACTGCCTTTTCTTCTGAAACCTGATAAGAACCTAAAGGCATATCACCTATACAAAATGTATTGGGAGCACCACGTCTTACATCCTGAGAATGAGCAATACAGTCTTCCATTGTTACCGGTTCAGTACCTTTATAACCTTTGACTACCATTCCCAATGAATCTCCCACTAAAATCATATCCATACCAGCTTCTTCAGCAAATTGTGCAGTAGGAAAATCATATGCTGTAATCCAGGCTACTTTTTCACCTTTTTCTTTCATTTCATTAAAATCCAAAATACTTTTCTTTTTAGCCATAATTAATTATCCCCCTTTTGTTTATTAATAATTACAAAAAGCAGTTAACTAAAGAGTATCACCCCTTTTTATAATAAATGTCTACTGTCGACAATACAACTTAAAAAAATATTTATTGTCGTTTGTCGACAATTGCTTTCCATATACTTTATTCTATCTTAATTTAATAAATCCTTCTTATTTTAACAAAAAATTTTGAAAAATATAAAATTAATAATATTCTGACTTTTATTATTAAAAAATCTGCATCTATTAAAAAACTAAATGCAGATTTCAATATATTATTATTCTGAACCCATTTTTTTACTATATTTAATTCGAAGCAAAATTGCAATTAAGTTAATTCCAAGAACTAATAACAATAAAATTACTGCCGCCCCATATGCTATTGGAACCTGTTGTTCAGGGGAAGTACCTGTTTTCAATAGAGCATAAATATGAAAGGGTAAAGCCATTACTTCATCAAATATTGAATCAGGTAAGCGCCTTGAATAAAAAGTAACCGCAGTAAATAATATAGGTGCTGTCTCTCCAGCTACTCTTCCAATCCCCAAAATACAACCAGTGAAAATTCCTGGCATAGCTGCAGGCAATACTACATTTTTTATTGTCTGCCACTTTGTTGCTCCCATTGCTAAAGAAGCTTTTCTATATTCATCTGGAACAGACATTAATGCCTCTTCTGAAGCCCTAATGATTGTTGGCAAAATGACTATTCCTAAAGTTAACGATCCAGATAGTACTGAAACCCCAAAATTAAAAAACTTTACAAAAACTGCTAACCCAAAAAGACCAAATACAACTGAAGGTACACCAGCTAAATTATTGACACCAATTCTTATAATCCTAATTATTTTACCTTCACTAGCATATTCAGTCATATAAATTGCTGCTAATACTCCTAAAGGAACTGAAAATATTATTGATCCAATAACAAGATAAAATGATCCTAGAATTGCCGGGAATATTCCACCTTCAGTCATACCATTTTGCGGCATAGCAGATATAAACTCCCAATCTATTACTCCTATTCCCTTGCTAAATACAAAATATATTATTAGAACTAAAGCTGCAAGAGCTATTAATAGAGTCAGCCCAAAAACTGAAAAATATATTTTTTGTTTTATATGTCTTAATTGTAGTTTATTATCCATTAAGAACCACTCACTTTCTCTTTAAATCTTTGTGAAGCAATATCAGCTATTATATTAAAGACAAGAGTTATAACAAAAAGCACAATTGCGATTCCAAAAAGTGCATGATAGTGACCACTACCAACTGGGGCTTCTCCCATTTCAGCAGCAATTGTAGCTGTCATCGGCCTGAGTGGTTTAAATATACTTTTAGGCATAACCGGTGCTCCTCCTGCGACCATTAACACAGTCATTGTTTCTCCTATTGCCCTTCCCATTCCAAGAATAACTGCTGTTACAATTCCAGATGAAGCAGTAGGTAAAATAACTTTACTTAACATTTCCCATTTAGTACTTCCTAAAGCCAAAGAAGCATCTCTGAACTTTTTAGGAACTGTAGTAATTGCATCTTCAGAAAGACTGACAACAGTTGGTAAAGCCATGATTCCTAACATAATTGATGCATTTAATCCCGTAAGACCTGTAGGTAGATTAAACAAATCACTCAAAAATGGAGCCAGTATTTTCATCCCAAAAAGACCATAAATAACAGATGGGACACCTGCTAACATCTCAACTGCAGGTTTAACTATTTTTCTATATTTTTTAGGTAGTATATAAGAAATAAAGATAGCGGATGCTATTCCTAAAGGTGCAGCTATTATCATCGCTCCTAAAGTAACAACCAAAGAGGCAAGAATAAGAGGTAAAATTCCATAGTCAGGTGGTGAAAAAGTCGGATACCAAATTTTACCTGTTATAAATTCCAAAACTCCTACTTCTTCAAATATTGGTAAACCTTCAATAAATAATACAATTACAATACCTGTTAAAAATAAAATAGAAGATAAAGCAAAAGCAAATAAAACTTTTTTAATTATTTTTTCTTTAGTTTTCCAATGCAATATCTATTTCCCCCTTTATAAACACATTTTTTTCTAATTTGATTGTAACACTAAAATGTTAAAAAAAAGTTAAAGGGATGTTAATATGTTGTAACAAAAAAAGAAAGAGCCCCAAATTAGGCTCTTCTTCTTTAGTATCAAAATATATCAATTATTTTAATTTTTAGTGAAGGGGAACATACCCTATTTGTTCAATTAATTTTTGGCCTTCTGTACTTAAGACAAAATTAAGGAATTTTTTAATTTCACCCTGTGGCCATCCATCAGTAAACATATATAATGGACGAGCAATTGGGAACTGGCCATTAGCAACTGTTGCATTTGTAGGCTTTACTCCCTCAACTTTTACAGCTTTAAGATTATCAGATAAATATCCTAATCCTACATAACCTATTGCACCTTCTGTATCTGCAACTGTCCCGGCAATATCGCCATTAGATGATTGAGTTAAAGCAGTAGGAGTTAATCTTATAGGGTTACCATCAATTTTACCATCATTAACTACATCATTAAATACTCCAAAAGTTCCTGAACTGGAATCACGAGAAACAATAACTATTTCTTTATCAAAATCAACTCCATCTAAATCACTCCAATTAGATATTCTTCCAGTATAAATACTCTTGATTTGTTCTAATGAAAGATCTTCAACTGGATTAGCATTATTGACTACAACTGCAATTCCATCCATTGCTATTCTATGAGGTACAGGATAAATACCATTTTCCACTGCATTTTCTACTTCTTCAAACTTAATAAAACGAGAGGCATCAGCAATATCTGTAGAACCATCAATTAAAGCAGCTATACCATTACCAGAACCGCCACCTCTAACAGAAATATTTACATTAGGATTATTATCCATATAAACTTCAGCAGCCTTCTGAGCAACTGGAAGTACAGTAGAAGAACCCTGGACAGTTATATCCTGTGCAGAAACCATCCCAAAAGACATTAAGACCATCATTAACATTGCAATAACAGAAAAGATCACTTTCTTATTAAACATTTAATTTCCCCCTTGTGTTTTTAATTAATATTTTTTATCTATCTCTTTCGACTTCAAATATAGAATACCATGGTTATGTTAAGGAAAAATTAATTAGATATTACAATGTAGTTACATTTATGTTAACAATATATTAACAAAATTATTTAACTTTTTTTAGATAAAACCAAAACTTAGATCCTTTACCACTTTCACTTTCTAAATTTATTTCACTATCATGACTTTTAATAATATGTTTAACAATAGATAAACCTATTCCGGTTCCTCCCATAGATCTTGAGCGAGCTTTATCAACTCTATAAAATCTTTCAAAAATCCTCTGTTGATCTTTTTGAGGGATACCTATTCCATTATCTATAACTTCAACTAATACTTTATTTTCTTTTTCTAAAACCTTGATTTCAATTTCACCATCTTCAGGAGTATATTTTATTGCATTATCAATCAAATTAATCATTACCTGTTCAATTTGTTCTTTAATCATATAAACCTGGAGTGAATCTTCTGCCATCTTAGTCTTTATAGATATATTTTTTTTACCTGCTTTTTCTTCGAGAATAGAAACTGTTTTATTAATCAAATTATTAATATTTCCAGGATTTAATTCTGGATTGCTATCTTCAAATTTTGATAAATTTAAAAGGTCCTGAATTAAAATACCCAATCGATCTGCTTCATCTTTAATTATCTTTAAAAATTTGTTCTTAGTATTTTTATTAATATTTTCATTTTCTAAAAGGGTGTCAACATATCCAATTATTGAAGTTAAAGGAGTTTTTAATTCATGAGATACATTAGCTACAAAATCTTTTCTTACCTGTTCCAGTCTTCTTAACTCTGTTATATCTGTAAATACTATTACTCCACCTTTTATATTATTTTCTTCATTTGTAATACTTGCAAAATGACATCTTAATATTTTTTCTTCTTCCCTTTGCAACAATATTTCCTGACTAATAATGTCATTCTCTTTTAATACTTTTTCTAATAATTCATTTATCTTATAATTTCTAACTACCTGAATAAAATCTTTGTCTCTTACATGTTTTTCATCAATAAAAAGCATTTCACGAGCTGCCGGATTTATAAGCATAATTTCTCCATTTTCATCTGTAGCTATTACTCCATCAACCATACTACTTAAAATAGCTTCAGCTTTATTTTTTTCTTCAGAAATTTCATTTATTTTTTTCTCTAGTTTTTTAGACATCAAGTTAAATTGTTGGGTCATTTTATCTATTTCTTTGCTATGTGATTTCAAATTAATACTTTCACCATAATTACCATCAGCTATTTTTGCCGCTATTTTTGACATTTTTTGAATAGGTTTTATTAAATCAGAGGTAAACCTACCAAGTAAAATTAAACTAAAAATTAATACTATTAGAAAAAATATGATATAGTTTTTCAAATTTTCTTTTACAACATTATTAATTTCTTCTAAAGATTTGGCCAGTCTCATAAATGCCACAATTTCTCCATTTTTAATAACGGGAAGGGCCATATATAACATATCTATCTTTAATGTATCACTTCTTCTGATAGCAGAACCACTTTCACTATCCTTTATTACTTCCTGGATTTCTGGCCGATTTAGATGGTTATCCATTTTCTCAGGGTTATAAGTTGAATCTGCTATTACTTTTCCATCCTTATTGATCATAGTAATTCTAGCATCAATTTCCTTCCCCCACTTTTTGCTCCATTTATCCAGCCTATTTCTCGTTTTTTTATTTAAATTATTAGCATCTATGTTAATAATTTCTTTGGAGATAATTAATTTAGCTTCATTTTTTAGAGAGACTTTTAATTGTTCAATATAAAATTCGGATTGTCTATCTGTGAAATAAAAATAAATTACACTCAATATTAAAATTTGAATAATCACAAAAATAATTATTAACTGTTTTTTTAAAGAAAAATTATTCCATTTCAACAAATTTATAACCCACCCCTCTCACAGTAGTTATATATCCATCACCTATTTTTTTTCGTAATCTTCTAATATGAACATCTACTGTTCGAGTATCTCCTGAATAAGTATACCCCCATATTTTTTCCAATAATACATCTCTAGTTAAAACACGGTTTTTATTAAATAATAAATATTTAAAAAGCTCAAATTCTTTAGGTGTTAACTTTAAAGGATCTCCATTTTTTCTTGCTTCATGTCTATCTTGATCTAATTCCAAATTTCCCACCTTAATAATTTCTTTTTGAGAATTTTTCTCCTTCTTCCTTTGTTCTTGCTCATCAACTCTTCTAAATATCGCTTTAATTCTAGCCAATAATTCTCGAGGACTAAATGGTTTTGTTATATAATCATCAGCACCTATTTCAAGACCAAGAATTTTATCAACTTCTTCACTTTTTGCTGTAAGCATTATGATAGGTATAAAACTATAATTTTCATTATTTCTTATTTTTTTGCATACTGTAAGTCCATCAACTTCTGGCAACATTAAATCTAAAACTATTAAATCAAATGAATTATCTATCAATTCCAGTCCTTCTTTTCCAGTAGCTGCTATTATAACCTTATAATCTTCAGCTTCTAAATTGAATTTTATTAATTCTCTAATATTTTTTTCATCATCTATCACTAATATTTTTTTAGACAAAATAAACACCACCTTTTATTTCCTTTAAAGAAATTATATCAAATATTTGAAAATCTACCAAATTAAAAACTCCCCCTGGTTAAAAGGGGGAGTTAATTTAAAAATATTTAATTTCTATGTTTCTTTTTCATCTCTTTTATTGTAAGTCCAATATCTGCAAATTGATCACTAATATGTTCTACATCTTCTAGTGCTTCTAGATAAACTATACCTGCATTGGGACTACAGGTACCTTCATTAAGTCGTTTCATATGTCCATCTCTATACTTAATTTGTAAGTTATCAAGTTCTTCTTCACCATCAAGAATTTCCTTTAATAAATCTAAATTCTCAGTTTCTACAATTTCAATTGATTTTAACATCAATCCTCTAATTCTATTCATTACACCACTCATTGTATCTTTAGCTTCTTCAGAAAAGCTAACATTGTTTTCTATTTTATGTTTGGTTAAATCAGCTATATCATAAGCATCATCTGCTATACTTTCAATAGCATCAATTATAGAAAAATAAGCATCCAATCTTTGAATATCTTCTTCACTTAAAGATGAATGAGATATCTTTGTTAAAAATTCCATTAATTCTTCTTCAATCTCATTTACTATTTCTTCTTTTTCAATAACTGAATTTGCTAATTCTTCATCTTTATTTATAAAGCCCTCTGTTGCTTCATCAACCATATCCTTAGTTATTTCATGCATTCTAATAACTTCATTATTTACCTGTTCCATAATAACTCCTGGTGTTTCAATCATTCTTTCATCCAGATAATATAATCCTCTTTTAATAGTTGAATCTTCTCCTGGAATTACTCTTGTAACTATATTAGCCATTAAACCTACAAATGGTATCCAAACTAATGTATTTAAGACATTAAATAAAGTATGAGTATTAGCAATTAATCTTTCCTGAGAAGGTATTTTTCCAAATAAACCAGTTACATTTACAACTATACTATGTATTACATCGGCAAAATTAGGAATAATATAAAAGAGTGCAACCACAAAACTCGTTCCAACAACATTGAACATAAAGTGTGCTGCTGCTGCTCTTTTTGCAGTTTTATTTGCCCCAATACTTGATAACATTGCCGTAATAGTTGTACCAATATTATCTCCAAGCAAAATTGGTACAGCAGCCCAATAATCAATTACACCTACAGAAAGTAAACTAATAAGAATACCAATACTGGCACTACTACTCTGTAACATGACTGTCATTGCTGTTCCAAGTAGTACTCCAAGTATAGGTGATTGACCAAATGTCTCCATAACATCAATAAAATAGGCTGAATCTCTTAAAGGTCTCATAGTGTCTTTCATAATCGTTAGACCTAAAAACAAAACTCCAAACCCTAGTATTATTTGACCTATTTGTTTAGTTCTATCTCTTTTGCTAAACAAATAAAAGCCAGCCCCAATTGCAATTGCGTGTAATGCATAATTACTTAATTTAAAAGCAATTAACTGGGCAGTAACTGTAGTACCAATATTAGCTCCCATTGTAACCCCAATAGACTGAACCAAACTCATAAGTCCTGCATTAACAAAACCAACAACCATAACAGTTGTAGCACTACTACTTTGAATAATAGCTGTAACTAATGCCCCAACACCTATTCCAGCAAAACGATTTGTTGTTAATAAACCAATTAAATGTTTTAATCTTTTACCAGCAACCTTTTGCAAACCATCACTCATTCTTTTCATTCCATAAATAAATAAACCTAAACCACCTAAAAGACTAAATATCATATCAGGTGACAAATTTTATCTCCCCTTCCCCTATCAAACACTTCTTAATAAGTATTAATATCTTAAGTTAATAATTCTAATCCTTTTTATATATTCTAGATAAAAAAAGCTTTTCCTTTTTGGAAAAGAGATTACATATTATTCGAAAAATTCTATAAAAATCAAAACTTAAAGTCAATGAAAAAAACTTCATTGACTTTTTAAATATTAAAATATAGTTTAATTCATACCAATTTCTACTTCATCTTTTTTAGTTTTTATTTCTACATTATCAGTAAGTAAATCTGCATAACTAAAAGATAATCTTCTTGTTTGATCATGGTCATCAATTTTTACAACAAAAACATTAGAATGAGTTTTTTCCAAAACACCTTCTTTTTTCATATCTTTACGCCTACCTCGATTAGCTTTAACAAGGACTTCCTGCCCAACAAATGACTTAACCTCTTTTTTTATTTCTTCAAGAACATTTTTAGGCATTAGATTCCACCTTTCTCCCCCTACAAAATTATCTATTGAATGTCTGAAAATTTCGGGTTTTATTTTGTATGTTTATCCGCAACTGAAGAAGCAGCATATGAATCAGGTTTTATCATAGCTTCATAACCACTACCTACAACCATTCCAACTACTTCTTTTATGATTGTATTTGTTGGCCCTTTATTTCCAACATCAACATGTATCTGTACATTTAAATCATTATCTAGTTTTTCCTCTTCTGCAATTCTGGCAGTTAATTTACTGGCTGTTTGTAAACTATGAGAAACTTCATAAAAAATTCTTTGTTTCATCCCTACTTTGAGTTCTGTTTTGTTTTTATGATAAAAATATCTACCGCCATTTCCAACTCTGTATATTACAATAGCTGTTACAAAAATAGCTTCATTAATTCCAGGTTGAGAATCAGTACCAACAATTAAATTATACTCATAGCCTGGTTTTTCTCTGATAAAACTCATTATTGTTTTATACATTTTTTCAAAGCTAAGTGAACCTGCAGTAGGACTGGTAAATTTCATTTTTTTCACCAACTTTTAATGATTTTTTAAATTTTCCTTTAAGGAATTACTGAGTTCAACCATTTTTTCAATAGCTAATTTTTCGCCTCTTTTTCTTTTATCTACCCCAACTTCTTTAAGTGATTTAAGAACTATTTCTTTGGGTAAATTAATTTCAGCTGCTTTGGAAAGCCCATTTTTAATATTTTTTCTTCTTTGCTGGAATATAGCTTTAACTATTGAAAAGAAAAATTCTTCATCAAGAGGGTTATAGGGATTATTCTTATATTGTTCCAGTTTAATTATTGCAGATTCTACCTCAGGACTGGGTAAAAATACAGAAGAAGGAACTTGATGAACAATTTCAGCTTTACTATGATATTGAACTGCAACACTCAAAGAACCAAATGCCTTGGTCCCAGGTTCTGCAACCATTCTTTCAGCAACTTCTTTTTGTACCATAAAGATTAAAGAATCAAATTTATAATTAGATTCCAATAATCCCATTATAACTGGTGTTGTTATATAATAGGGTAAATTTGCTAATACTTTTACTTTTTGATCATATTCTTTTAGGGTATCATTCCAATTAAGATTTAGTACATCATCATTTATTAATTCTAATTTTTGCTTTTTAAAATCATTTTTAAATTGATTTTTTAAAATCTTTATAAATCTATTATCTTTTTCCACTGCAATTACTTTTCCATTATTTATTGATTTTAATAAGTATTCTGTTAAAGAACCAATACCCGGGCCTATTTCCAGTATTAATTCATCACCTTTAATTTCAGCAGTATTAATTATTATATCAATTATATTTGTATCTATTAAGAAATTTTGACCTAATCTTTTATTTAAACGAATATTATATTTTTTCAAAATTTTTTTAGTCATTTTTGGTGTAGCTATAGAATTTTCCATTTTTTCACCTTACTTCTATTGTTTTATTTATTTTAACATAAAAACAACTGAGCTGCAAAAAACTTAAAAACTGGAATCTTCCTATTTTGATATAGATTTATAGTTCAAAATATTATAGGAAAATTCCAGTTTCTAATTTATATAATTTATTATTCTAGTGTTTATTTAATTTCTTGATTCCCAGTCAGCTAAAAACTTTTCTATACCTTCATCCGTTTTTGGATGACCTATCATTTTTTTCAGAACATCATAAGGAATAGTTGCAATGTCAGAACCTGCTTTTGCAGATAATAAAACATGGCGTGGATGACGAATACTTGCTGCAATAATTTCTGTTTCTAAATCATATGTGGAAAAGATATCAGAAATATCTCTAACAACCTGCATTCCATCCTGACCTATATCATCTAAACGACCTATAAATGGACTAACATAAGTAGCTCCAGCTTTTGCTGCAATCAAAGCCTGATTGGCAGAAAAAACAAGAGTTACATTAGTTTTAATTCCTTCTTTAGAAAGTGTAGAAACAGCTTTCATTCCTTCAGGAGTCATTGGAATTTTAACAACTATATTTTCTGCTATCTCAGCTAAATCTCTAGCTTCATCTATCATACCTTCTGCATCAGTACTAATTACTTCAGCACTTATTGGGCCAGGTACTATTTCAGTAATCTGTGAAATTACATCTTTAAAATCTACATCTCCTTCTTTAGCAATTAAACTTGGATTAGTAGTTACCCCAGACAAAATTCCCCATTTGTTAATTTCTTTTATTTCATCCAAATTAGCTGTATCAATAAAAAATTTCATTTAATTATCACCTCTCATTTTATTATAATTCATACTTCCTTTATATTATAATTAATTTTTAGAAAAAAGGCAAACTAACTAAGGCTTACCAGACCATTTTTCAAAGCAACAATAACTGCCTGAGTCCTATCATTAACAGAAAACTTTCTTAATATACTACTAACATGATTTTTCACGGTTTTTTCACTAATATATAATTCTTCTGCGATATCTCTATTACTCATCCCCTGGGCTAACAATTCTAATACCTCATTTTCTCGATTACTTAGTTCTTCTAATTTGCTTTTTTCAGTTTCTATTTGTTTATCAACTTTTTCTTCGATTTTAGTAGGAAAAACTTTATTCCCATTCATAACTTTTTTTATAGAGTTTCTCAATTCATCAGGCTCTATATCTTTTTGAATATATCCTTCTGCTCCTGCTTTAGTTACTTCATAGATATATTCTTCATCATCATGGATAGTCAAAATTAAAACTCTTATATTAGGAGCAATTTCTTTTATTTTCTTTATGGTATCTATTCCATTCATCCTGGGCATATTCAAATCAAGTAAAACTAAATCAGGAAATTCATTTCTAATTTTTTCAACAGTTTCTAGACCATCTTTAGCCTCTCCAATAACTTCTAATTCTTCATAAAAACCAAGTAATTTCACAATCCCTTCTCTTACTAATTTATGATCATCAGCTACAAGCACTTTTGTTTTTGTCACTTCTAATCCCCCTATTCTTTTTTCTGATCAAGAGGTACTATGATACTAATCCTTGTTCCTGTATTATTAGAATTAATATTCATTTTTGCATTAATTAGTTCACATCGTTCACGCATATTAATTAGACCATATTTCCCTTCACCAACTTCATCTATCTCAAAACCTGTTCCATTATCTACTATTAAAACATTTATTTTATTATTAGTAAATTCAATTTTTAAGTCACAATGAGTTGCTTCGGCATGTTTATGTACATTATTTAAAGCTTCCTGTATTATTCTAAAAATAGTTATTTCATGAGTTTTAGGAATGTTTTTAAAATTCCCCATTACCTTTAATTCAACTTCTAAATCAGTTTGTTCTTCAAATTTTTCAATATATCTCCTGATAGTAGGAATTAAACCTAAATCATCTAAAGACATAGGACGTAAATCATAAATAATTTTTCTTACATCTTTTACACTATATCTAACCATATCTTTTAGGGTTTTCAATTCTTCTTTAGCCTTGTCTTTATCTTTTTCCATCATTTTCTGAGCTAATTCTACTCTAAAAACAAGATTGGCAATTGATTGAGCAGGCCCATCATGTATTTCTCGGGCTACTCTTTTTCTCTCTTCTTCCTGAGCTTCTATTACCTTAAAAGCCAGATCCTGTTTTTGTTGTAAATCATCAAATTGCTCACTTAAATCAGATAATTCCCCATAAAGATATTTTTTGACAACACTTACTTTTGAAACCAAATTTTCAGCCTTATCAAAAGTTTTCTTGACATTTATAAGTCGTTCCTCTAAATCATTTCTTCTATTTTTTAGTTGTTCTTCTTTTTCCTGTAATACAGCAATTTCTACAGAAGTATCTTCAGCTCTTTCATATACTTCTTTTACTTCAGCTTCAGAATATTGATCAAATTTTTTACTAACTTCCATTAATTTTAGGCGAGCTTTTCGATTTTCTTTTTCTAATTTATCTATTTCTGAGATAACTTCTTCAATATCCTCATTTACTTCTGAAATTTTTTCTTTTATTTTATCCATTTCTTTTCTTGAAGACTCAGAAATTGAAAAAATCTCTTTTTTACTTGAATCTAAGGTATTTATTGTTTTCTCTAATATTTCATCTAAATTTTGTTTCAATTATAACTCACCCCAATTCTATGCTATAACTAATATTCTATAACTTTATAAATTCTATATATATTACTTCAATCCTTTATATTTAATAAAAATTAGTAAAATTTAGCTAATCAAATTATTTTAAAAGTTCTTTATTTACAATATTAGGGACATTTTCTCTTTTATATCCTGCTATTGCACCTTTAGCAGCTAATTCGGCCATTTTATTTCGAGCCCGATAGGTTGCACTTCCAATATGAGGAGTTAAAACAACATTTTCAAATTTTAATAAACCTTCTTCAACTTCAGGTTCATTTTCGTATACATCAAGTCCTGCTCCTCCGATCTCTTTGTTTTTTAAAGCTTTAACAAGTTCTTTTTCATTTATAATTGGCCCTCGTCCTGTATTAATTAAAATACTATCATCTTTCATTAAAGAAAATTCTTTAGTGCTAAATAAATGATAGGTTGATTCATTTAAAGGAGTATTAATAGAAATATAATCAGCTTCTTTAAGAATTTTTTCAAATTCTCGATATTCAACATTAAGACTTTCTTCTTTTTTCTCATCTAAACGATTCCTTTTATTATACAAAACTTTCATATTAAATCCTTGAGCTCTTTTAGCAACTGCTTTTCCAATTCTTCCCAAACCAATTATTCCTAAAGTTTTGTGATTAACTTCATTTCCCAATAATAACTTTGGGGCCCAACCTTCAAACTTTCCATTCCTTAATATTTTATCAGTTTCAACAATTCTTCTTGCGACTGCCAATAATAATCCCCAGGTTAGATCAGCAGTTGTCTCAGTTAATACATCAGGAGTATTTGTTACAATAATATTTCTTTTTGTAGCTGCTTTAACATCTATATTATTATATCCAACAGCATAATTAGCAATTACTTTTAAATTTTCAAGTTCATCCATCACTTTACTATCTATTTCATCACTTAAAAGTGGCAAAATAGCATCTGCTTTTTTAGCTTCAGAAATCAATTCATTTTTAGATAAACTCTTACCACTATTATTGCTTTTTATTTTAAATTCTTTTTTTAAAATTTCCAGGCCTTTTTCCGGTATTTCACTTGTTATATAAATAAGAGGTTTTGACATTCTATCCCCACCTATTATTAAAGAACATTTATTTTTTCTTTCATCTTAGTTCTTTCTGTATCATAATCCAAAACTTCTTCATTTCCTTGAAGAACTCTAAGAGCTCCTTTAGCAAGATGATTCATTTCCTCTGCTCCAGGATAAATTTTCAAATCAGCAATATAACTAATTTTATTCTTTAATTTATCGATAATATATTCTGAATTAGCTAAACCACCAGTTATAAATATTAAATCCACATCACCGTTTAAAACAGCAGACATACTACCTATTTCTTTAGCTATTTGATAAATCATTCCATCATAAACAAGTTTGGCTTTTTGATCTCCATTTTTTATTCTTTTTTCTATTTCTCTTCCATCATTAGTATCTAAATAAGCCGCAAGACCACCTTTTCCAAGCATTCTTTTTTTAAATTCATTTTCATCCGGATTATTTTCAAAAATATATTCTACTAAATCTAAAGAAGGTAAAGTACCAACTCTTTCAGGAGAATACGGGCCACCTTGATTGGCATTATTAACATCTACTATCCTACCATTTTTTAAAGCTGCTATTGATATTCCTCCTCCAAGATGAACACCAATTTGATTTATTTCTTCCATTTCCTCTCCAATACTATCTGCTGAAAGACGAGCAATTGCTTTCAAATTAAGAGCATGGGATTGACATTTTCTTGGTATCTCCGGAAGTCCTGATAATCTTGCTACATCTTCAAATTCATCTACTCCAACCGGGTCTAAAGTATAAGCCTTTAAATTGTATTTTTCAGCAAAGTCATAGGCGATAATGGCTGCAAGATTAGAAGCATGGGAACCATTTTTAGCATTTTCAAGATCTTTAATCATTTTTTTATCTATTTTATATGTTCCTCCTGGAATGGGATCAAGCATTCCACCTCTTGCTACTATAGCAGTAAAGTCATCGAGAGCAAAATTGTTTTGTTTTAATTGATCCTTAACAATTTTTTCCCTCCATTCAAGTTGGTCAATTATTTTAGAGAATTTTTCTATTTCTTTACTTGGGTGACTGATATTTTCATTCCAGAGTTCTTTTTCATTTTCAAATACAGCTAGCTTAGTTGAGGTAGATCCAGGATTAATAACAAGTATTTTTTTGCCCATATTACTCACTCCTTTTTATTAATAATTAAATATTATATACTTTTTTAGCATTTTGAGTTGTTTTTTTAGCAATTTCTTCTTTACTTAAACCTTTAATTTCAGAAATTTTTTCAGCCACATATTTTACATATAATGGCTCATTTCTCTTACCCCGATATGGATCAGGAGTCAGGTATGGTGCATCAGTTTCTACAAGAATTTTATTTATAGGAACTTCTTTCACTACTTCTCTTAAATTATTCAAATTTTTAAAAGTAATTAATCCTCCAAAGGCTATATAAAAACCTAAATCTAATATTTCTCTTGCCATTTTTTTATCACTGGCAAAACAATGCATTATTCCACCTATTTTATCAGCATTTTCTTCTTTTAAGATTTCTAATGTTTCTTCATCTGCATCTCTAGTATGAATAACTACTGGTAAATCAAGACTTTTAGCCAATCTAAGCTGGGCTCTAAAAGCCTGCTTTTGCTTTTCACGGGGAGAATTATCATAATGAAAATCCAGACCAATTTCTCCAATAGCTACTACCTTTTTATTTTCACTTAATGACTTTAATTTTTTAGAAATATTTAAATTAAAACTATCAGCATTATGGGGATGAATACCCACTACACTATATATTTCATTATAACGGCGACTTAATTCAACTGAATTACGACTTGAAGTCATACTGGAACCTATATTCACAATAATTTTTACTCCACCATCAATAGCTCTTTTAATTACTTCTTTTCTATCTTTATCAAACCTTGGAAAATCAAGATGAGCATGTGTATCGACTAATTCCATTTCAAAAATTCCTCCTTATAAACTACAAATATAACTATTAACCATATAAATTATACAATATATATTATTTTTTTTAAAGGAAGTATTTAAAATATTTATATATTTTCCTGATTTTAAAAAAGGGTTTTAGCATTTTATATATAAAATATTAAATATCAGGAATAATTATTATTTTAGTCATTTAATTAATGTTTATAAAAATATTATATATTGTACTCAAAAAGGGGGATATTTAATGAAAGGAACAGTTGTCTCTACCTGGATTAAAACTATGGAAAAATTACATAGCAAAGAAATTGTAAACAAGGCAAAAAAAGAATCAAATTGGGATGAAGATGTAGTTATTACACCTTTAATGAATATAGAAGATCAAAAAGCATTTGGTCTAATAGAAAAAGTAGCAAAAAAAGCCAATCAGGAAACTGAGAAATTATGGTTTCAAATAGGAAAACAAAATATTTATTCCTTTGCTGACTGGTTTCCTTCTTATTTTAAAGGTCGACAACTCAAAAATTTCTTGATGTTAATGGACACTGTTCACAAACAGTTAACAAATATGATATCAGGAGCAAATCCACCTCGAATTATTCCAGAAGAACTTAGTACAGATACTATTCAATTAACTTATAAATCCAAAAGGGGCATGTACGATTATTTTCTTGGATTACTTAATGGAAGTGCTGAATTTTTTGAGGAAGATATGGAAATTACTGAGGTGGAAAGAGGAAAAGAAGGTGAACAATATTATTTAGTAGTAAAAATTAAGTTTGCTAAGGATTTTAAAGATGTAAAAAATTATACTTTAAATAAAATTTTATCATTCGGTTTTTTAAAGAAAATTAAATATAAAGTGGCTTTTAGTCTTGTTATTTTAAATTTATTAGTAATGTATTTATTTAAAATAAATAACCCTCTAATTTTAACAGTTCTTAATGGTGGAGCAGGGCTTCTTTTAACTCATTTCCTAACAAAACCATTTAAAACTTTAGAAAATGAGTTAAATAAAATGAAAAATCTTAATTTAGATAATGCAACAAGCCTTCATACAAAAGATGAATTTGAATCAACTTTTGAGAATTTAAAAGAAGTAAAAGTAAAAATTAGAGAAGATATATTATTTCTTAAAGGTGGAACTGATGATATGTACAATTTCACTGAAGAAATAGTGGAAATTTCTGATGAAATGGGAAAAGTATCAGAAAATATATCTACTGTAGTAGATGAAGTTGCTCAAGGTGCACAGGAACAGGCTGAAGAAACAGAGAATTCAGCTTATATAGTCGATAATAATATAAATACAATTGAAGATTTAGCTGAATCAGGTGAAAAAAGCAAAGATGAATTACAAACAGCTGTTGGAAGTATTAAAAAATCTGCTAATGAAGTCGAACAGGTAAATAAAAGAATTGAAAATGTAAAAGAAGCTTTTGCAGATGTAAATGAACGAGGCAAAGAATTAGCCCAGGAAATTTCGGAAATAATGGAGATAGTGGATACTGTTTCCGAAATAGCAAATCAAACAAATCTACTCTCTTTAAATGCTTCTATTGAAGCTGCAAGATCTTCTGATAATAGCCGTGGTTTTACAGTTGTTGCTGATGAAATAAGAGAATTGGCTGAAGACTCCCAAAAAGCAGGAGAAAAAATAAATGATAATTTAAAAGATTTCACTGCCCAGGTACAGGAATTAGTAAATAGTATTAGTGATCAATTTGAAAATTTGGAAAAAAGTAATAAAATATTAAAACAGGTTACAAAATCGAATAAAAAAGCAACTAATGATATTGAAGATGTTTCAGAACAGGTAGTATCAATTGTAGAAGATCTTAATGAAGAATCTCAAAAAATTGCAGAAGTTATTGAAAATCTTAATTCATTGGCTGCAATTGCAGAGGAAAATTCAGCTTCTTCTGAAGAAATGAGTGCAAGTGTCAGTGATTATTCTGAAAAAATTCAGGATATGACCGGATATATTAAACAAATGGATGAATTGGTTAAAAGCTTTAGTGAAAATCTATTGAAATATAATACTTAAAACATATCAAATCTTTAATATTTCTAAAGAAGAAGGCAGTTGCCTTCTTCTTTTTTATGAATAACTTTTGTGTTATAATTAAGTTTAGTTAATATCAGCCAGGAGGAAAAAATATGGATGAAATTTATCTAGATAATAGTGCTACTACTAAACCCACAAAAAATGTAATAAAAGCAATTAATAAAACTTTAAAATACAATTATGGTAACCCCTCTTCTCTCCACAATAAAGGATTAGAAGTAGAAAAAGTTTTAAAAAAAACAAGAAAAACAATTTCTAAAAAACTAAATGTTAATTCTAAAGAAATCTTATTTACTTCAGGAGGTACTGAAGCAAACAATTTAGCTATTAAAGGAATAGTGGAAAATTATAAAAACCGAGGAAAACACCTAATTACAACCAAAATAGAACATCCTGCTGTCTTAAATGTTTTTAAATATTTAGAAAGAAATGGATTTAAAGTTAGCTATCTTGATGTTAATGAAAATGGAATAATTTCATTAAGTCAATTAAAAAATTATATTAAAGATAATACAATTTTAGTAAGTATAATGCATGTTAATAATGAAATTGGAAGTATACAACCAATTGCTAAAGCAGCCAGAATAGTAAAAGAAAAAAACAATTTATGCTTTTTCCATACTGATGCAATACAATCTTTTGGAAAATTATATATTAATCCTAAAAAATGGAATATTGATCTTTTGACAATAAGTGGCCATAAAATACATGCCCCTAAAGGAATAGGAGCTTTATATGTTAGGGATAAAATTGAATTAGCACCACTTATTTTAGGAGGAGGTCAGGAAAAAAACATTCGCTCTGGAACAGAAAACACTCCTGGAATTGCTGGTTTAAATGCAGCTATTCAAAATTTACCAGAACTAAATCAAAAAAATAAATACAATACTACCATATCTGAATTAAAAAATTATTTTTTACAAAAATTAAAAGAAAACAAGGAAAATCTACCAACATTTAAAATAAATAGTCCTTTAGATCATAGAGGAGCACCTCATATTGTAAATCTTTCATTCCCTGGTTTTAGAGGAGAAGTTATTGTTCATAGTTTAGAAAAAGAAGGGATTTATATCTCTACAGGTTCAGCCTGTCACTCTAGAAAAAAAGATAAAAATAATACTTTAAAAGAAATTAACCTTTCCGATGAAATGTTAAAAGGTACTATCAGAATTAGTTTAGCTACTTATAATAATAAGAGTGAAATAGATTATACAATTAATAAACTAATTAAACAATTAGACTTTCTTTCAATTTGATTTTTTTTAGAAAAAGGAGATGATATTAAATGTATGATGTTTTATTAATCCGATTTGGCGAGATTGCTCTTAAAGGAAAAAACAGATCAAATTTTTTACACCAATTATATACAAATATCAAGAGAGCAATTAAACCCTTAGGAAAACATAAAGTTAAAAAAACCCATGGCAGGATTTATGTTTACCCAAAAGGTAACTCTGAAAAACTCTTAAAAAGATTAAAAATGATTCCAGGTATTGTTTCTATTAGTCCTGGAGTTACAACTGAGTTAGATTATAAAAAATTAAAAAATAAATCTCTCTCATTTTTTCAAAGAGAAGTAAAAAATTATCCAACCACTTTCAAAGTGGAAACCAGAAGAGTAAATAAAGATTTTCCCAAAAATAGTATGGAGATAAGCAGAGAATTAGGAGCTCATCTGCTTGAAAATATTAATGATAATGATGAAGATAAACTAAGTGTAGATGTTCATGAACCTGAAAACAGATTAAAAATAGAAGTACGTTATGACAAAATCTATATTTATACTAGAGTTATAGATGGCCCTGGAGGTCTTCCTGTTAGTTCAAGTGGCAAAGGCATGCTGCTTTTATCTGGAGGAATTGATAGCCCGGTAGCAGGCTGGGAAGCCATGAGTAGAGGAATCTCTCTGGAAGCAATCTATTTTCATAGTTTTCCTTTTACTGGTGATAGGGCTAAAGAAAAAGTAATTGACCTTACTAAAGTTTTAAGTCAATATGGCCCAGCTATTAACTTACATATTGGCTATTTTACAAATATACAAAAGGCTATTCAAGAAAAATGTCCTGATAAATATAATATTACCATAATGAGAAGAATGATGTATAAAATGGCAGCAAAATTGGCAAAAAGAAGAGATATCAAAGCCTTAATAACTGGTGAAAGTGTAGGGCAGGTAGCAAGTCAAACTTTAGAAAGTATGTATGTTATTAATGAAGTAACTTCTATTCCTATTTTGAGACCACTTATTTCAACTGATAAAACAAAAATAGTAGAAACTGCCAAAAATATTGGCAGTTATGATATATCAATCCGGCCTTATGAGGATTGCTGTACAGTTTTTGTTCCTGATAACCCTGTAACCAAACCTAAACTAGATGAAACTTTAAAAGCAGAAAAAAATCTTGAAGTTGATAAATTGATTTCAGAAGCTCTTGAAAAAAGTGAAATGCTTAGAATAAATGAATCTAATTATTAAAATTTTCTATTTTTATTTTTTCAATTAATTCACTAATATTTTCATCTTTCATTTTGGGAATCATAATCTCCATTAATTGATAAATATATAAAAATTGATCTAATACATCTTCCTGCTGTTCCTGACCAAGATTACCAACTTCAGACATAACTTTTTCAATATTTTGTCCTGTTTTATTTAAAGAATTTATTAAAGTTTTAACTGGTTTAGAAGAAGATTTTCCATTGTTTTCATTTAGTTTTTCTGATATCTTTTTTCGTTCCCTTTTTAATAAAATAGCCGCTACTGCTTCGTCCATAGACATATGAAGATAATTATGAAATAATTTTATGATTTCTTTTGTTTCACTTCTGCTTAAATTAAATTTCAATACATTATTTAATAAAGATTTAGTCTTGGACGGGTCTCCAGTTTTATTAGCAAGCCCTCTAGCTAGAGAAATATGAGATAAACTTAAAGGAGAATCTTCTTTTATTACCTCTTTTTGATATCTTTCTTGAACTTCCAAAATAGTAAGCCATTCAGTTAGTGTGGTACGGGGCACTCCTAATTTTTTACTGGCAGCCTTTTTGGTTAAATTATTATCATCAATAAATCTTTGAATAGATTTTGCTCTTTCAATTGCATTTAAATCCTGACGTTGTAAGTTTTCTACAAGTTGTATCTGACGTAAGGTATCTTCTTTAATATCTTCAGAAAAAATCAAGGCAGCAATTTTATCTTTTTTACCATTTTCTTTAATAGCACGGTAACGACGTTCACCAGAAATTAATGAAAATTTTTCTCCATTTTTTTTGACAATAATAGGCTGGAGCTGTCCCACCTCTTTTATTGAATTAGCAAGCTGTTTTAGTCTTTCTTCATCAAATTCTTCACGGGGCTGTCCTTCATCTATTTCAATATCATTTAAAGGAATATTTTCAAATTCCATTTATTTACCTCCTCAATTTTCTTGAATTAAACAAAGATATAATGATAGAATAAATATAATAAAAGAAAAACCAGAATATATTAATATAAAGGAGTGCAAAGATGACTGTAAGACATATTATAACAAAAAAACTCGAAAAAATTAATAGTCTAAATTTAAAAGAAAATGTCAGAATGAAAGATTATACTTCATTTAAAGTTGGGGGTAAAGCTGATCTTCTTATTACTCCCCAAAACAAAAAATCTTTAGCTAAGGCTTTAAAATTTATAAGTCATACAAATATACCTTTTTTTGTCTTAGGTAGTGGTAGTAATATAATTGTAAGTGATAAAGGTTATCGTGGAATTGTTGTTCACCTTGAAGATCTAAATAAAGTTGAAATAAAAAATAATCAGATAATAGCCCAAACAGGAATTAGTCTTAGCAATTTAGCTAATAAAGCAAAAGAAGCTAAATTAACTGGATTAGAATTTGCCAGTGGAATTCCTGGATCACTTGGTGGAGCTTTATTTATGAATGCTGGTGCTTATGGTGGTGAAATGAAAGATGTAGTAGAAAGTGTATTAGCTGTAAATTATAAAGGTGATTTTCAAAAAATAGATGCTGAAACATTAAATCTTTCTTACAGGGATAGTCTTCTTCAAAAGGAAAATTTAATTGCTGTTGAAGCTACTATCACTTTGGAACATGGAGAAAAAGAAAAAATATCATCTAAAATGAAAGAATTAAATAAAAAAAGAAAGTTAAAACAACCTCTTGATTGGCCAAGTGCTGGTAGTATATTTAAACGTCCTAAAAATGATTATGCAGGACGTCTAATAGAAAAAGCCGGTATGAAAGGTTATAATATTGGTGATGCTCAGGTTTCCAAAAAACATGCTGGATTTATTATTAACAAAGGTCAGGCAACAGCCAAAGAAATCAAAGAATTGATAGAAACGGTTAGAAATAAAGTTTATGAAAAAAGTGGAATTCATCTTGAAATAGAACCAAAATTCATCGGAGAAATTCCTGAAACATTAAAAAAGGGAGATTAATTCTCCCTTTTTTTATTTTCAATTAACTCAATTTTCTCTTTCCTATTAAGTTGTTTAATTTCATATTCTCTTTTCATAGCTAAACTTTTACTCTCTTTTTTTTCATAATAAACTAATTCAACCGGAGTTCTTCCTCTAGTATATTTAGCACCTTGACCATTATTATGTTCTTTAATCCTTCTTTTAAGCTCAGTAGTATATCCTGTATAAAGAGTATTATCACTACATTTTACTATATATACAAAATTCATTTTAAAACTAAGCTAATTCAGCATCATATTTTACAAGGTCAAGCAAATGCTGTTTTTCTTCATCAACCAGTCTTTTCAGTATTTTATTTGTATCTTCATTATTATATTCCATCATTTCTCTATAAAATAAAATAGAATCTTTTTCTGCATTAATTGCTAATTCTAAAATATCTTCAATAGAATGAATTTTATCTTCTACTTCTTCCTCAGAAGGAAATACAGTAAATTCAATAAGGGCTCTCAAATAAGCACTAACATCTTCCCCATAAACATAATCAGAATCAGTGTCTGTAAGATCTTTTGCTTTATCAAGCATTTTTGAAAATGTATCATAATGATCCTGTTCATCCTCAGCTAATTTCAAAAGAAGATCTTTCAATTTACCATCTTCAGTCTTTTTAGCCTGTTTTTTATAAAAATCTAGTCCTCTTTTTTCAATATCTTTTGCCATTTCTATAACTTCTACAGAATTAAATTTTTGTCCAAACATAGATTATCTCTCCTTTCAAATATCCATAATTCTTTGCTTCTATATTAAAATATACTGGGTAAACAACAAATATCCTTTTTCTCTCACAAATTATTTAATTTTCAATCAACTTTATAGTCATCTTTATCCATATCTACAGTTTTACCATCACTATTATCATATCTTTGCGAAGAAGGAGATTCATAATAGCTTGTTATGAATTTTTTTAGTATTGGCCACATTACAACTGCCACAGCTATATCATCTAATTGTCCCAAAACAGGAAAAAAATCGCCTACTAAATCAAAAGGAAGTATAAAGTAAAGAATAGGAACCAAAAACAATAATTTTTTTCCTGTCGAAACATCTTTATCTTTTAAAAAACGTATTAATTTTACTATTCCAGACAGGCTATTTCTCAATTTTTACACTCCTTCAAATTAATAGTACTTAATGAGTTAATTATATTATAACTCAAATTAACTAAAATGACAAAAGAAAATCCTGAATATCTCTCTAAGAGAAATTCAGGATAAAATAATTTTATTTATTATTCTTAAAAAGCAGGTACAATTGATCCTCCATAATTTTCTTCAATAAATGTTTTTGCCAAATTACTTGTCAAAAATTTACTTAACATTCTTATTCCAAAATCATTTTCTTCTCCTTTTCTTACAGCTAAAACATTGGCATAAGGTGATTCTTTGTCTTCAATTAGTAATGCGTCTTTTACTGGATTTAAATCTGCTTCCAGTGCATAGTTTGTATTAATAAATGCAGCATCAACATCAGCTAATACTCTTGGAAGTTGAGCAGCTTCAAGTTCCTTAAATTTAAAGTCGTTTGGATTATCAACTATATCAAGAGGAGTAGCTTTTAAATTTTTAGGATCATTTAATTTAATTAATCCTTCTTGATGTAATATTTGTAAGGCTCTTGCTTCATTACTGGGATCATTAGGAATTGCAATTTCTGCTCCTTGAGGCAAATTTTCTACATCTTCTATTTTATTAGAATAAAGAGCATAAGGTTCTATATGAACTTTTACAGTATAAGTTAAATCAAGATTTCTATCATTTTTGAATTGATTTAAATAAGGCACATGTTGAAAAAAATTTGCATCTATACTCCCATCAGCTAAAGCTAAATTAGGAGTTACATAATTATTAAATTCAACTATTTCGATTTCTACTCCTACACTTGCCAATTTACCTTTAATATGTTTTAAAATTTCGGCATGAGGAACAGGAGTTGCACCTACTTTTAGAGGATCAGAAGCCTTAACAGTATTGTCTATCAAAAAATTAGTAAGAGGAAAAATCAAAACACCAACAATTATTAATGATATGATAATATAATTTTTCTTTTTTAACATTTTATCTTCTCCTTTCAATATTTAAGTTTATTTATGATCAAAAATAAGAGCTAATTTATTACCTGTCCATTGAATTATCTGTACTAAAACTAATAAGATTACTATAGTCTCCAACATTATCATTGGTTTAAATCTTTGATATCCATACCTTATTGCGATATCTCCTAACCCACCTCCTCCTATTGCCCCTGCCATAGCTGAATAACTTATAAGACTAATAGTAGTTAAGGTAATCCCTAAAATTATTGCTGACAGAGATTCTGGAATTAAGACTTTAAAAATAATTTCAAAAGGGCTAGCACCCATTGACTGTGCTGCTTCTATTACCCCTTTATCTATTTCAAGAAGAGCATTATCTACAACTCTTCCCATAAATGGTATTGCAGCTATTGAGAGTGGTACAATAGCTGCTGTTGTCCCAATAGAACTGCCTACAATCATTCTTGTAAAAGGAATAATGGCCACCATCAAAATAATAAATGGGATAGATCTTCCAATATTTATAATGATGTTAAAAATTTTGAATATGTATTTATTTTCAAGAATATGACCTTTCCTGGTAACTGTAGTAACAATTCCAAGGGGAATACCAAAAATAACAGAAACAAAAACTGAAACACCAACCATATAAAGAGTTTCTCTAATACCGGATATCATTAATTGATTATAATTAGCTAACAAATTTATTATTTCTTTCATTTGCTAACACCTCCACTAATAATCCTTTTTCTTTCAAATAATTTATACTGTCTTTAACTTTTTTGTAATTACCCTCCAGTTTTAAAACAAGAGTACCAAAGGGAGTATCCTGTATTTCATCAATATTTCCATATAAAATATTTGCATCAATCTCATATTTTTTAATTAAATTGGAAATAAGTGGTTGATGAGTTAACTCTCCTATAAAATTAATTCTAATAAATTCACCATTTTTCTTATCAAAATTATAAAAGCTTTCTTTTACTTTTGGGGGAAGTTCAAAATCAATTATATTTTTAATAAACCTTTTTGTTATATCTTTTTGTGGCCGAGAAAAAATATCAATAACTTTTCCCTTTTCTACAATTTCACCATTTTCAATAACTGCAACTCTATCACAAATTTCTTTGATTACTTCCATTTCATGTGTTATTAAAATAATAGTCAAATCAAGCTCTTTTCTTATTTTTGCTAAAAGATTAAGTATTTCTGCAGTACTTTCTGGATCAAGAGATGAAGTAGCTTCATCAGATAATAGTAGTTCAGGATCATTAGCAAGTGCTCTAGCAATTCCAACCCTTTGTTTTTGTCCTCCACTTAAATTAGCTGGATAACTATCTGTTTTTTCTGATAATCCTACTAATTCTAATAATTTATTAACTTTTTTTATTCTTTGTTTTTTTTCAAATCCATTTATTTCTAGAGGAAAAGATACATTTTCAAATACTGTTCTAGAACTTAATAAATTAAAATCCTGAAAAATCATGCCTATCTCTTTTCTTTTATTTCTAAGCTTTTTTGAAGATAAATTAGTTAAATCATTATCATTAATTTTTATCTTACCCTTTGTAGGCTTTTCTAAAAGATTAATTGTTCTAATAAAAGTACTTTTACCTGCTCCACTTGGGCCAATAATCCCAAAAATTTCTCCCTTTTTTATATTTAAATTAATATTATTTAAAGCTAAAGTATTTTCTTTTTCACTTTTATATTTCTTACTTAGATTTTTAATGCTTATCATTCAACCACCCTTTCTATAAAATTTACTTTATCTTATTATAAAATAAAAATGCCATCCCCATTTTAAAAGAGAATGACATCCATAAAAAATAAAAACCCTCTGAGAGGGTTTTATTCCTCTCATCTCTCATCTACAAAATGTAGATGCAGGATTTGGCACCTTACCTTTAATTAGGTAGGTTGCCGGGCTTCAAAGGGCCAGTCCCTCTGCCACTCTCGATGAATTATTTGATTTTCTGCAAGTTATTTATTTAGTACTTTATCATACAAAAGTAAAACTGTCAACCATTTTTAGTAATTAATCTAAGTATCCAAGACTTTTTAATCTTTTTCGAATCATATTAACCTCTTCAGAACTTAATTCTTCACCATCTATTTCTTCGCCTTCATCACGATTTAATTCTTTAGTAGAAACTAAATCTCTCATTACATATACAATAAACTCTGTAACACTATTAAACCCAGTTTCATCAGTAATTTCTTTCAATTTATTATAGAGATTTCTTGGAATTTTAATAGTTGCTTTATCAGCCATACAAAATCCCTCCTCTAAAAGTTAAAAATATTAATTTTCTGCTTCTTTTAATTTTTTTACTTCTTTTTCACTTAATCTTACATCTCCTAATTTAACATCTGGAGCATTTTCTCCATGGAAATCTGATCCACCAGTAATAAGTAGGTCTAATTCTTTAGCAATTTTTTTATATTTTTTCTCATCTTTTTTATCATGTTTACTTTGATATACTTCTATCCCTTGTAAACCATAATTTTTCATTTCTTTTATATCATTATAGTCCATTGCCTCACCATGGTTTATAAATTTTGGATGAGCAAGTACTGGAATCCCACCAGCATTTAATATCAAATCAATTGCTTTTTTAGGAGTTAATTTATATTTAGGGACATATGCTTTTCCACCATTAGCAATATAATCTTTTGTAAAGGCTTCTCCAATTTCATTTATATATCCTTTTTCTATCATAGCTTTAGCAATATGAGGTCTTCCTAAATAATCATCACCAGCTAAACTTTTTACCTGTTCAAAACTAATATCTATTCCCTGCTTATTTAATAATTCCACCATTTTTTTAGCTCTATTCTCTCTTGCTGAAAATATTTTTTTAGTTTCAGTAAGCAACTCTTGATTAGTATAATCAATAAAATATCCTAAAATATGAATTTCTGCCTTTCCTCTAAAAGTTGAAAATTCAATTGCAGGAATCACTTCAATAGCTAAAGATTCTGCGACTTTTTCAGCTAAAGGTATTCCTTCAACTGTATCATGATCAGCAATTGCTATAGTTTTGAAACCTTTTTTTAATGATTTTTTCACTAATTCTTCCGGAGTATAACTTCCATCAGAGTAAGTAGAATGTAGATGTAAATCAGCTGTCATTAAAAATCTCCTTTCATGTCTAAAATTTTATATTCTTCCATTTAGTTTATACCAAATCAAACCAAGCCATTCATGTAAGGCAGCTAAATTAGCATTTAAAGCACTTCTATTAGGTAAATAATCAAGCCAGCTTAATTTATGGTTATAAGAATATCCTGAAATCACAGGAATAAAATCTATATTAAGATTAGAAAAAACAGCACTTGAGCGAGGCATGTGAATAGCAGAAGTTACTAGATATATATTATCTATATCATTATTTTTTATCCACTTTTTCACATAAATTCCATTTTCATATGTTGTTCTAGCCCTATCTTCTTTTATTATTTTATTTTCCGGAACTTCCATCTCCTGGAGCCATTTTTGAGCTATATCAGCTTCACTTATTCCAGTTTGACCGACAGCAACTCCTCCGGAATAAATAATTAAACTACCTAATTTATTCTGTAACTTATAACCTCTAACAATTCTTTCCAAACTTGATTTTGATAGTTCACCATCTTTTCCTGGAATATTGTAATTAATACCTCCTCCTAAAACTACTATAGGCATTTTATTTATTAATTGATAATTATCCTCTATATAGTAATTTTCAAGGGGTAAAACTAAAGTTTTTACTCCCAGTCCAGTAAAAATAAATATCATTAATATAATAGAAAATAAAGCAATTATTCTAATAAATAAATTAGTTTTCTTATAAAATAAATAGATGGTTACTATTCCCCATAAAATCAGAAAAAACCCTGGAAAACTAAGAAAAGAAGCAATTATTTTTTCTAATGCAAGCATATTATTCACCTATCTCCTTTTACTTTTCTTTTTACATATAATTATATTTCCGCAAATTTAGCTATAATCCTTCCTAAAAAAGAAAAAACCACCTTGATAAAAGGTGGTTTTTATAATAAATATATTATTTTATTTTTTCAACAGCTTTTTTTGCCCAATTTTTATCTTGCAACATAGCTCTCCCTATACCAACCAAATCAGCTTTACCATCCTCAATTATTTTATTTGCAAATTCTGGAGTTTCTATACCTCCGGTAACAATAACAGGTACTCCAACTTCAGGTCTTATTGCTTCCCCCATATAAACAAAATACCCTTCCTCATCATCACCAACATTATATCCAGTTAATCCTCCAGATAAATCCAGTAAATCTACTCCAGCTTCCTCAAGCATTTGAGCAGCTTCAATAGAATCTTCAATCTTTATTCCACCAGGTAAAAAGTCATCACAACCTAATCTATATGCAATTGGATATTTTCTTCCAACAGCCCCTCTAATTGCTCTTACAATTTCTAAAGGAAAACGCATTCTATTTTTCAAATCACCACCATATTCATCATCTCTTTTATTTGTAAGAGGTGACATAAATTGATTTAGTAGATATCCATGAGCTCCATGTAATTCTACAATATTAAATCCTGCTTTTTTAGCTCTTAGAGCCGATTTGACAAAAGATCTTTTTAATTCTTTTAAGTCATCCTTCATAAGAGCAGTTGGTGTTTCATCAATATCTCGCCCCGGATGTTTTACCTCTGAAGGAGCAAAAGCACTTCTGCCTAAAATATGAGATTTAGATGCACTCCCTCCATGCGAAATTTGAATAACTGCCAGACTGCCATTTTCCCTAATTATATGGGCTAATTTCCCAAGTCCAGCAATATGGCTTTCATCATAAATACCCAATTGATGATTATTTACTCTTCCTTCTCTTCTAACATAGCTATGTTCTACTATTATCATACCAACATTAGGACGATTTTTATACTGTTCAGTCAATTTATCAGTAACCATCCCCATTCTCGTAGCCTCTCTAGTTGCAAGTGGAGGCATTACTATCCTATTTTTTACTTTTAAATTTTTGATTTTTATAGGTGATAATAAATTAGCCATATTTTACCTCCTCTATATATCTTTAATTATATAATATCATCCAATTATTAAAATGTCGATACTATTTTCAAAATTTTTTTAATTTTTAAGATATTTTTTTAAATTTCAAATTTATAGCCAACTCCCCAAACAGTTTGAATATATTTGCCAACTTTTTCTCCAAGTTTTTTTCTCAAAGATTTTATATGAGTGTCTACAGTTCGAATATCCCCAAAATAATCATAACCCCATACTTTTTTTACTAACTTATCCCTGCTAAATACTTTTTTGGGATTAGAACTTAATGTCCACAGCAAATCAAATTCTTTAGGAGTTAAATCAATTATTTTTCCATTAATTTTTACCTTTTTTTCTTTATTATTGATAGTTAAATGAGGAAATTTTATTATATGATTATCTTCAATTTTTTTATTTTTTTTATTAACTCTGTCTAATATTGATTTTGCTCTTACTAAAATTTCTTCAGGATTAAATGGTTTAGTTACATAATCATCGGCCCCTAACTTAATTCCCTTAATTTTAGCACTATCTGATTTTTTTGAACTTAAAATAATTATAGGTAATCGACTATTTTTTCTTATTTTTTTACATACTTCCCAACCATCTATTCCAGGAAGGTTAATATCCAAAATAACCAGATCAAGATTTTCATCTTCTATTTTTTTTATTCCTTTTTCACCTGTAGAAACAGAAATAATAGTAAAATTTTCATTTTCAAAATAATCTTTAATTATCTCTATTACTTTATCATTGTCATCTATTACTAAAGCTTTATACTTTGACATTTAATCCCTCCCTATCTGATTAATTATATTATAATAATATATTGAACATACTGCAAGAAAATTATCCCTATCATCTCTCTAAAAAGAGTTGATAGGGATAGGTTGGAGGGACAAACAATATTTAGTTTGCTTTTATTTTATTAAATATTTTTTTCTATTTTTGCTTCATCACGTAATTTTTGAATATATTGATTAACAGCCTGTTGTCTCTTCTGGCTGAATAATTGATCTTTTATTTGTGATTTAACTTCTTCAAATGATTTTGTAGAAGCTTCTTTCTTATCACTAACCTTAATAATATGGTAACCATATTCTGTTTCAACTGGTTCACTAATTGAACCAACTTCTAAGTTAAAAGCTACTTTTTCAAATTTTTCAATGAACTGTCCCTTTTCGATAAATCCTAATTTTCCTCCATTTTCAGCAGATCTATTGTCTATAGAGTTATTCTTTGCAAGATCAGCAAAAGAGGCTCCATTTTGAAGCTTATTATATAGTTCATCAGCTTTTTCTTTTGATTCTACTAATATATGACTTGCTTCAACTCTCTCTCCCTGCTTATAGCGTTGGGAGTTATTATTATAAAATTCTTTAGCTTCTTCATCAGAAACTTCAACATTTGATAATACTTTTTCTTGAATAAATTTTTGTATTTTTAAATTCTCATTTTCTAAAAACATCTTTTTATACTGTTCCATTGATTCTATTCCCTGTTCACTAAGAGCGGATTCAAACTGTTCATCAGTTAAATTATTTTGTTGTTTTATTTGTGCTACCTGTTTATTAAACATTTCATTTTTTTCTTTCTCTGTTAATTCTACATCAGAGTCTGCAGCTGCCTGTTGTAAAAGAGTATTGTTAATAACTTCTTCTAATTTTGTCTTATTAAATTCTTCTAATAGTTCCTGTCCTGCTTCAGATGAATATAAAAGTTGTGCAAATTGTTGATTAGTTTGAGCTATCTGCATAATTAATTGTTGAGTACCTGCAGCCTTTTGTAATTCTGTTCTAGTTATTTCTTCCTCATTAACTGTTGCTACAACCTCAGTCTTTTGACTACTACTGTCACTATTTGAATCCTGGGCCATAACATTAACAGTAAGCAGTGGAATAATAAGTAATAATGCAAACATTGCTAAAATTTTATTTCTCATTTGAATTTCCCCTTTCTGGAATGTTTATAATTGTATTTTTATCGAAGAGTATTTTACCCCTCTTTTATCTTTACCAAGTATATTGTAGGATAAAAATGTGATAAAAGTGTGATTATCAAATTAAAAATAGATTAAAGTTCTTTTTCAATATCAATCATCTTTTCCATTAATAATCCCATTATCACTACAGAAGCAAGGGTAAAAACAAATCTCAATGCAGAAAATTTAAACCCTAAAAACTTCATCTCTACTCCCAACTGAGGAATTTTTAGAGAAGCCCAAACTCCTAAAAAAATTATTGTATTACTTAAACTTGCTTTTTTACGTAAAAGCTCTCCTGCCAGTGGTAAAGCCACATACATAGGACCAGCTGGTAAAGTTCCAAGAAAAATAGCTAAAAACTTTCCTTTTATTCCTGAGCTCTGTCCCAAATATTTTTTTACCATTGAAGTAGGAACCCAGACATCAGCTAAACCCATAATTATTAAAACAGCAGGAAAAACACTTATCATTTCTTTAATGTATCTAGTTGACATATAAAAGGCATTTTGAAAACGGTTAACAGAAAAATATCTCAATATTAAAAAAGCTACAATTGAAATTGCTAATGCTATTATTAATTTTTTTAAGTTATCTTTAAGTTTAGATTTCTTTTTGTCCATCACATTATCCCTCCTATAATTATTGCAATTATTACTGCAAAGATTAAGGCTAAAACATTTCTATATATTGTTATCTTTTTTCCTAGCTCTTTTAATTCAATAGGTATAGTTACAAAACCCACCATTGTTAAGGTTGTTATAAAAGCTGCAACCGGAGTATAAGAAGCCCCTCCTTCAATCAAAGAACCTGCCAATGGTAAAGCAATTATACTCGGAATCATCATAATCGCCCCAAATGTTGCTGCTGCAATTACCTGGATTGTATTCAATTCTCCTCCAAGATAAGCTTCAATTGATTCAGGAGGGATAAAGGCAAATATAAATCCTATAATCACAATAATTAATATAAGCTGAGGAGCAAGATTAATACCTTTCATAAAAGCTTTTTTTACTGCGTTTTTTGTTTTTTGACGATTATTATAAAAAGAAATTCCCAATGCTAATAATGCTATAAAATTAATAAAAATTGCAATCAATTAAATCACCTCTTTTTCAAAAAATATTCTAATTGTTTAATTATTTCTTCGCCTTTTTTTAAAATGGAATATTCAAAATTGCTTCCTCTCCATTTGATAACAGTCATCCTTATAGTTCCCATAAAGATAGTACTAAAACTTTCAGAATCAATTGAATCTTTTATTTCGCCTTTTTCCTTTCCAGCCTTTATAATATTTTTAATAAGTTCTTCTCTTTTTTCACGATGACTATTAAATTTACTCCAAATTTCTGGATATTCTCTAAATATTTCTTCCTGAAAAGTAATAGCAGTCATTAATGGATTTTCGGAAAATAATTTCAATTGAAACAAAATAATTTCTCTTAGTTTTTCAAAAGATTTTTTTTCTTTATTTAGATTATTAATTTCTTTATCATAACTAAAGAATTCTTCTGCTAACATAGAAACAATTTCTTTTTTGTTTTTAAAATGTCTGTACACTGCAGCTTCAGAAATATTTATTTCAGCAGCTATATTTCTGATAGTTAAATTGTAAAATCCTTTTTCAGAAATAATTTCTAAAGATTTATTTAGAATTTCACTTCTTCTTTCTGATCTACTCAGTCTTTTTGACAAGAAAAAAACCTCCCTTTTTAAAATTTGAATAAATTTTTTGAAGATCATCTTAACTATTATGTACAAATAAGTTAGTTAACGTTAACTTATTTAATATTATATGATTATTAATAATTAATTTCAATGATATATATCACAAAAACAAAAAACCCTCACCTTTATTCTCTCCTGGTGAGGGTTCTAATTAAAATCTCCATTATTTAATTTATATGAGACCTTCTCATTATTATCTTTAGTTGTTAAACATTTAGTTTTCATACAAGTCTCACTTCATTTGCACTCGATTTTCTTATTTCTAAGTCTTTGTACTCATTTACTCTATCTTCAACCTGATCATATTTGTTGAAAAATATCTTTTTCATACTCATCTCCTCCTTTACTTAATATTATTTAAATAAGAGAATCTGTTTTATATTCTTCGATTTTCAAATTATGTTTTGATTCCTGTTTTCTTACTTTATTATAATTTTTATCTTCTATCATAAGAAATCTTTTTAAACCCTTCATGATTTCACCCCCATTTATATTTTTTTATAATTTTATTTACATTAATCCGTCAGTTCTGTATTCTTCCATTTTTAGATTTTGCTTTCTTTCTTCTTTACTTACTTTATTATAATTTCTATCTTCTATCATAAAAAACTTTTTCAATCCTTTCATGTTTTTCACCTCCTTTAATATGTTAATTACATTATAAACCCATTTTTATAATTTGTCAAGGATAATATTAATATTTTTAATAAATTAATTAAAAAATTATAGTTTTTTAATGAAAAAGTTAAAAATTTGCTTTAGCAGAGTAAAATATTATAAAAATTTCAGACAATTGTCTATAATTTTAAACTTTTTTAATCTTTGATGCAATATTTTTAACTTTTTATATTAATATATTAATTTAATCTGCTAAAATCACAAAATTTATTTAATTGTTTGAAAATTAAGGGCATAAAAAAAACCACCCTTTTACAGGTGGTCCCATCCAAAAGCAATTTCTTTATATTTATTTTTTTCAATTTCTATTTCTTTTTCTTTAATCTCTGTAGCTCCCATTTTTTTATAAAATTCAGTAGCAGAATTTTCTTTTAACACCCATACATAAACAGAATTATAATCATTTTCCTTTAAGAAGTTAAAAAAGTTATTTATTAATTTTTGGCCATAACCTTTATTTTGATATTCTTCTAATAAATATAATGCATATATCTCTATATCATAATTAGAATTTTTTTCTCTGGCTGGTCCTGCTGAAAGAAACCCAATAATATTATTATTCACTTCTATTACATATACTATCTCTTCCCCAGAATTATTTAATATTGTTTCCCACAATTTATGTCTTTTTTCATAACTAATACTTTCTAAAAATTCCTTTGGAAAAATATCCTTATAAGTAGTTTTCCAGCTTTCAACATGAACCTTAGTAACTCCTTTTACATCAGATGATTTAGCTTTTCTAATTTCCATTATTATTTCTCCTTTTATTTTGATAATTTATTATTTACTGAATTTAATTTTTGTTTCATGCTTCCATTTCTATCACGTCTATCATCAATATTTAAAGTAGTAGATACTCTTTTAGCACCATCTTCAAAAGGTACTTCATGTAATTTTTTTACTATATCAAAAATATCATCTAAATTACCTTCTAATATAGTACCCATAGGAGTTAATTCATATTCCACTTTATCCTGTTTCTTAAGTACTTTGTGACAGCCTGCAACATATTTACTTAAACTTGTTTCTTTAGTTCCTAATGGGACTACAGTAACCTCTGCAATAGCCATACTTAAAACCTCCTTTTATACATATAATTAATTATCTTTTTTTATCTTCATCATTATTAGAGTTTTTTAAATTTTTGTCTTTCCATTTTTTATAAGCATTAAGATCAGATCTTATTTGTTTTATTACATAGGCTATAACTGCTGCATCATCAACAAAACCTCCAAGTGGAATAACATCAGGTACTAAATCAGTAGGCACAACAAAATAAAGTACTGCAACAAAAATCATGGTTAAAGTCCCTACCGGAATATCTTTATATTTTCCATCTTTCCAATCTTTTATTATTGAAAAAAACAATTGTAATTCATCCCAAAACTTATTTATCGGGCCTTTATTATTTTCAGCTTTTTTTAGAGCATCATCAAGTAATTCTTCAGCCTTTTCTTTATCATTAACATATTTTTCAGCTTTATTTTTAAATTCTTCATATCCCTCTTTGCCCTGATCCATAAAAATACACCTCCATTTATTTAACTTCTTTTAACAATTCTTTCTCGTTGTAAGAAAAATTCAAGGATAATAGCTATAAAGAACATCTGAACCATCCAAAACACTAATAATTCAGGTAGGAGATGGAGATCATTAAGTAAAATGATCTTTAAACTTTCCAGCCAGCCACTAATATCAAAGGGGATTAAATTATTTAATCTTTCAATAGTATAAATATCAACTGCATCAACTTCAGTTAATTCTCCCCTATTTCTTTTAAACATACTGGCTCCATACATTAAATTAAAAAGTATACTTCCAAAAAAACTATAAAAAAGTCCTGCAGACATTATTGACTTTGTTCTTTTACCTTTAACCTCATCTGAAAGACGTACACTATCAAATTGAGTAGATTTAATGAAATAATATATAAATACTAAAAAGATCACAATAACAGCAGCTTTCATGTAAATATTTACTCCATGAGTTATTGTCCACATTTCATCAGAAAGAGTAAAGTTAAGATAAACCACAAAGATAACTCCAAATAATTTAGGTAGGAAAAACTTCATTCTATATTTCAATTGTTTTTCAGGAATATTGGTTTTACTATTTCCAACTTTTTTCAGTAAATAACTATTTTTGTTTTTAAACCAGTTTATAATCATTGAAATAACCATTATAAAAGAAATTAAAAATAGTATTAAACTTACCAATACAGATAGTCCTATATAAAATATAACAATATTATCTTTTAAACCAGGTAATGAAAACATTTCTGCAATTAAATAAAAGAAAAAAGGTGCTAGAATAAAACTGAAAATAATCCTATAATTCATTAAAATATTATTAAATCTGGCTAGTATTCTTGTTGGAGAAATTTTTTCACTTCTTTGTACCATTTGTTTATTATATTCTTTGAACATTCCTCTTTCTAAAAAATATTTATAAATTATATTTTCATATCTTTCTCTTAATCGTTTATTAATCCTCCATTTACCTATTTCTTTATTTAAGATATTTATCAATCTGTTTTCATTTCCATTCTGTAAAGCCACACTTATTTCTGAAACATAACGACTATCTTCAAAAATTATACTTTTGGCCTGTAAAATAGTAGTTCTAATAAAATCTCTTTCCAGAAAAGAAAAATAACCTACAAGTTTTTGGTATTCATCAAGATTCTCTAAAATTTCTCTTCCAAGGGTTCCTTCTGCTTGATACCCTACAAACAAAAGGCTGTTTTTTCTGTCTTCTATATTGTGTTTTATGTGATGCAAAATTCTTCCTCCTGTAACCATTCCACTACCAGCGATTATTACACAGGGTTTATCAT
>Ga0207414_1000121_pt1 | contig 39035 bp, 31 predicted proteins | sample PonA231FremontCA_2_FD_187269 | JGI IMG/M metagenome (GOLD analysis project Ga0207414, IMG submission 187269) | Marine sediment microbial community from Fremont, CA, USA - Pond A23 Sediment 1 (SPAdes) | ecosystem: Environmental > Aquatic > Marine > Unclassified | place: USA: Fremont, California...
GGAGCGCATCTTCGTGGGGCAGTTCTCCACGAGCGACATTCCCATTCTGCAAGTGCGCATCTCGTCGGAGCGCGACCTGTCCGGCGCGTACGAACTCCTCAACCGCAAGGTGAAGCGGCGACTGGAGCGGATTGAGGGCATCGCGCAGGTCGAGCTCTACGGCGTGGCCCCGCGCGAGGTGCGCGTCGAGCTGAAGGCCGACCGGGTGGCCGCGCACGGCGTCAATCTGGTGGACCTGGCGACGACCCTCCGCGAGAGCGGCTCCGCCGTGACCGCCGGGCGCGTGACGGACGGGGGGCGCCGCTACACGGTGCGCCCCGCCACCGAGCTGTCGTCGCTGGAGAGCCTCCGCGACCTCGTGGTGACCGACACCGGCGTGCGCCTCCGCGACGTGGCGACCGTCGCGCTGGAGTCGCCGGAACTGGACCACGGGCGCCACCTCAACCGCACCTACGCCGTGGGCCTCAGCGTCTCGAAGGAAGCGGGGGCCAACACCGTGGCCGTGGGGCGGGCCGTGGAGGCCGCGATCCGGGATCTGGACGACGACCCCGAGATGAAGGGGATCAACGTCTACGTGATGGACAACAGTGCGGAGGGGATCACCTCCTCGCTCTACGACCTGATCGTGGCGGGGCTGCTCGGCGGCGTCTTCGCCATCCTCGTCCTCTACCTGTTCCTGCGCCGCCTCTCCACGACGCTCATCGTGGCGCTGGCCGTGCCGGTCTCGATCCTCGTCACCGTCGGCGTCCTCTACGCGCTTGGCTTCACGCTCAACGTGCTCAGCCTCATGGGCCTCATGCTGGCTGTGGGGATGCTGGTGGACAACGCCGTGGTGGTCACCGAAAACATCCATCGTCACCAGCGGCTCACGCCCGACGACCAGGTGGGGGCTACGCTGCGGGGCGTGAAAGAAGTGGCCATGGCCGTTACCGCCGGGACGCTCACCACCGCCATCGTTTTCGCGCCGATGATCGTGAGCCAGACCGATCAGGTCTCCCTCTTCCTGAAGCACGTCTCCGTCTCGATCTGCGTGGCGCTGGGCGTGTCCCTCCTGATCTCTCTCACTGTGGTCCCACTCCTCACGGCGCGCCTCCGTCCGCCGAAAAAGGACGAGGAGTCCCGGTGGCTCCAGGTCCTCACGAATCGCTACGAGCGGCTGCTCGACGGCCTCCTGCGGCGGCGGGGCGTGGCCGGGCTCCTCATCGTGGGCCTGCTGGCGAGCGTGGTGGTCCCCGCAAGTCTCGTGACGCAGGACTTCTTTCCGAACGACAACACCGAGCGCGAAATCCGGCTCTTCTACCACGTGACCGACACCTACACGGTGGAGCGCGTGGAAGAGGCCGTGGACCGGGTGGAGGAGTACCTCTTCGCCAATCAGGATGCGCTCGAAATCGCGTCGGTCTACAGCTACTACCGCGCCGACCACGCGAACACGACGATTCTCCTCACCGACGAGGGACGACGGTCCGTCGACGACATTCAGGAGCAGGTGCGGGCCGAACTGCCCAAGCTCGCCATCGCCCGGCCGTCGTTCACGTGGGAGAGCGGCGAGTCCGGGGAGTCGATCCGCGTGACGCTGGGCGGCCCGTCTAGCGACGTGCTGGCGGGGCTGTCCGACGAGGTGGCTCGGCGCCTCTCAACGGTGGAGGGGCTGCAGGACGTGCGGTCGGAGGCGCAGCAGGGGCAGAAGGAGGTGCGCGTCGTGGTGGATCGCCGCCGCGCGCACCAGCACGGACTGTCGAGCACTGCGGTGGGGCAGACCGTCTCCGCCGCGCTGCGGGGGCAACCGCTGCGTCGCTTCCGCACGCCGACCGGCGAGGTGGAGATGCGCCTCCTCTTCCAGGACGCCGACCGGCAAACCGTCGACCAACTCCAGACGCTCTCGATGTCCACCCAAAACGGCTCCGTCTCCCTCGGGGCCCTCGCGTCGTTTGAGGTGGCACGCGGCCCGCGCAGCATCGAACGGGAGAACCGCTCCACGATGCTCGGGGTGACCGCCGGGCTCGACGACTTGCCCCGGGGCGAGGCGCAGGCGCGCATCGAGAACGTGCTGAGCAGCCTCGATCTGCCGACGGGCTACGAATGGGGCTTCGGGCAGCGGGTGCAGCGGGAAGAGGAGCAGCAGGCCACGATGCTGATGAACCTGCTCCTGGCCCTCGCGCTCATTTATCTTGTCATGGCAAGCCTCTTCGAGTCGCTGATTCACCCGGCGGCCATCTGGACCTCCATTCTGTTCGCCGTCGTGGGCGTCTTCTGGTTCTTCCTGGCGACGGACACCACCTTTTCCATCATGGCGTGGATCGGGGTGCTCGTCCTCATCGGCATCGTGGTGAACAACGCCATCGTGCTCATCGATCATATCAATACCCTCCGGCGGGAGGGCATGGCCCGGCACGCGGCCATGGTGCGGGGGGCGCGCGAACGGTTGCGGCCCATCCTCATGACGGCCGTCACCACCATCCTCGGTCTCATCCCGCTCTGCCTGGGGACCACGCAGGTGGGCGGTGACGGCCCGGCCTACTTTCCCATGGCCCGGGCCATCGTGGGCGGACTGGCCTTTTCCACGGTCGTCACGCTCGTGGTGCTGCCGGCCGTCTACCTCTTCTTCGACGACCTGCGCACGTGGGGGCGGGAGATGACTCGGGCGGTGTCGCGGTGATGCGACCGCGGTCGGCGGTCTGCCGCCCGTAGGCATCTCACCTCTCGTAGTGCCGTCGACACTCCGCCTCTCGTCCCCGGACGACGCGCTTGCCGTCGAGGGGGCCGGAGGGTTCGGTCACCACCGTCCACTGCGCCTGGTCCTCGTCTTCCAGGTAGAGCACGACCCAGTCGTCGGTTTTGTTGAGCTCGTGGGCGCGGGCCGTATTCGAGTAGAGAGCCGTGTAGTGGCGCCCGTCGCGCTCGGTGTGGAGGATGGGCAGCCACGCCTCGCCCTCCGGGTTGAACCGGCGCGGCGCGATGCGTCGCAGCTCGTCGCGTGCCGCCTTGCGCCGGTACTCGCGGTCCACGTCGAGCAGCTCGGAGACGGGCACGTCCGCATCCCCGTCCCGGCGCCGACGCAGCTTCGACTCCAGGGACTCCCGCACCGTCTGGAGCCGCCGCTCCCCGAATCCCTCGACCGCGTCGAGCCGCCCGTCGTGGGCCGCCTGCTCCAACTCCTCCAGCGTGTCGATGTCGAGCTGGTCGTGAATTCGCTCGGCGAGCTCGGGGCCGATCCCCGCCACCTGCCGAAAGACGGACTCGGGCGTGACGGTGCCCTCCAGTCGCTCCAGGAAGCGCCACCGACCGCCGGTCTGCAGCATTTCCACGATGGCGTTCGTGAGGGACACGCCGATGTTGGGGAGGCCCTCCAGGCCGTCGCGGCCCTCCTGCTCGTAAATCGCCTCCACGGAGCGGTCGAGTTGCGACAGGGTGGAGGCGCCTTGTCGGTAGGCCCGCACGCGGAAGGGGCTCGCGTCCTGGGCCTCCAGCAGGTCGGCGGCCTCTCGGAAGTGCTCGGCGACGTCGAGGTTGACGGCGGGCGCGGTCGTCGAGTCGGGGTCAGCCATCGGGGCACGGACGGTGTGCGTATAGAAGACGCTGGGTGGAGAGCTCTTCTGGTTTGTCCTGGAAGGAGGAGCGGAGGGGGCGCGTCACTCCTGGGGTTACGTCTCCTCGCGACTACTCATGGCTGGGCGGTTTTCAGGCGAGACTGGGGGTGGAATAGGGCGCCGGTGCCGGCGTGTGGTGGCTGGGCGCTCGCGCTCCAGTACCACGAGGGCGCCGAACATCGGGCCCTCCAGCACGCGTGGTTCGCAGCGCCGAATGCGCCACCCGTTCTGCCGCCAGCGACGGAGCGCCGCGGGCAATTCGGATGACTGTTGGGAATCCCCCCGCCACACGGCGACCTTCACGGATCCAGGGATGGGGGGCGCAGGCACTACTAAGCTGGGGGATGGGCGCTTTGTGGGGGAGGAGGGCATGAGGCGAGCGTATGAGGATGGGCCTGGGCACCGAGCACGCTTCGCACGACGTCGCGAGTGGGGAGGCACAGCGGGGCTGGTCGGTCTAACGAAATGGGGACGAGGGATATCGCTGAGCGACTAGTCCACTTCCCCTTCCTGAATGACGAACGTGATCTTGGCGTGGACGCGGTATGACTGAATGCGGCCCTCCTCGACCACGGCTCGATAATCGTCAACGTAGACGCTCTTGATATTGTCGATCGTCTTGGCGGCTTCCGCGACGGCGGCCTCGGTGGCGGCTTCGAGCGTGTCGCCTTCAGCGAGCAGATCGATGGACTTAGCAATGGATGACATGAGGTCTGTGGGTTTCGTTGAGAAAACGGCGTATACGTCGCGCAGTTGCCACGTTCCTGGCGCCAGCGCGGCTCCGCCCCTCAGGGGAGTCCTCGTTCGTTCCGGTTGGAAACCCTGGCAAACCCGATAATACGAAGCGTTCGGGCGGAGGGCCGCAGTTCCCGGCAGACGGCGCAATGGGGCGTCTGCCGGTTCCGGCGTAGAGAGGATTCCCATGCGGCCGACCGCAGGAGTGACCGTGGCAAATGTGTTACGACTCACGGGGCCTCGGGCTGGACCTAGATGCAGAGCCCACCCCTAGAAAATTTGCTTGCCCTATCGTCGACAGCAGCCCGCACTCAGCTATAAATCGTGCCGCCGGGCTCACGCAGACGGAGAGAATCGTTCAGGCTCGCTGTGTTTTTTTACCACCACCCCTACTCATGATTGCTCCGAGCCGTGTGTCCCCCCCGTCCTTGACGGTCGCCGCCGTGCTCGTCGTCTGTATCGGGGGGCTTATTGGAAGAGGAGAGGCGCACGCACAGCGGATCGTCGCCACGGTCGACTCGGCCACGAGTGTGATCGACTACACCGGTTCTGCCCCCCTTCACGACTGGACGGGCACGAGCCGAGACGTAGCCGGGCGGTTTGTGCTCGACCCCGACAACGCCGACAGCAGTCAGGCCGTCATCCGCGCGCCCGTCGCCAGCTTCGACAGCGGCAACGACCGGCGGGACCGCAAGATGCGCGAGGTGACGGAGGCGGAGCGGTATCCGGTCGTGGAGTTTCGAGCCACGGAGGTCCAGCCCCTGCGCTGGGGCCGTACCGACGACGGGCGGGCCGGGCGGTGGCGGGCAACGGGCACCCTCACCTTCCACGGCCGAGCGCACCCCGTAGAGGCGCCGGTGCTGGTCCGCGTGGGAACGGATTCGGTGTCCGCACGGGCGCAATTTGCAATCTCCCTAACGCGCTTTGACGTAGAGCGGCCCTCGCTGCTCTGGGCCTCGATTGGGGACACCATTCGCATTGACGCGCGCATTCAAGGGAGGATCGAAGCACCGTCGAGTGCGGTCCGGCCCCTCCCAGGGTGCGGTGACGGAGGTGCTGGCGGGGGGACGGTCGGACGCAAGAAGTAGGTTCTGGAACGTAAGCGGGAGGCCCGGTCTCCTCGCCGGGCCATTTCGCGGTGGGAGGCGTGCCCCGACGCTAGTGCGCATCGTGGCTCCTGTTCCGTAGTCCCGTCCTGGGCCTCTGATCCGGACGAGCGGCGCGGCTGGGCCCACATCGACGGCCCGTCGATCCCTGCGGACCCTACTTCCCCCGTGGAATCGGATTCAGGGGCTCGGCACGCTGGACCTTAGGGATCGCCACGTACGCGTCCATCGACACGATCGCCTCGTGGAGCTTGTCGGGCAAAAAGTCCCAGTCGAAGTAGCGAGGTCGAAGGGCCCGCATGTCGATAATCGTGATCTTGTCCCCCCGCAGGTGCTTCGCGAAGGGGCCGTCTGCGCCGCCCAGCCAGGTGGTGCACGTCCCGCCCCCGCCTTGACCGGTCTTCGGAATCTGCCCGCCGTGACAGTCGGCCATCACGTGGAAGGTGTCCTCTCCGCGCGCTCGTGCCCACTCGGCCATGAAGCCCCCAAGCGGAATGTAGATTCCTTCCGAGGAGTGTTTGGTGGTGTGGGCATTTTTGTGAAAGACCTTGGGGGCCTCGCCGTGCTTGGCCTCCCACTGCCGAATGTGGTCGATCAGTTGCTCCTTCATAAGGCTCTCCCGGCGGATCCGGCTTTCGAAGAAGGACCCGTTGGTCCGCACGTAGGGGGCGTAGATCGCGTTGCTCTCCAGTAGGGCGTCGATGCGAGCCAGGGCCGTCTCGTCGCCCCGCGGCTCGAAGGCGGCCCGCAATTCTTTTAGGGCCGATGGGGGAGCAGCCGCGACGGCAGATCCTCCTTCGCCCCCCCACGTCTTCTCCATCTTCTCGCGGGTGTCCTGCACCGCTTGTCGCTCACGATCCGTCGCGGCCTGTTCGGCCAGCGCATCGAGATGCATCGGGAGGCTGAGAATAAACTCGTAGTCGATCCCCCAGATTGTTGCCCCCGCCTCGACCATGCGGGCAGCCATTCGGGACTCCTCGCTCAGGTGGAGAAAGGCAATCGGCGGGCCCTCGTATCGGGTGATAAGGTCTTTTAGGGCTGGGTAGCCCCCGTCCCGGAGGGCTTCGGTCGTCGCCTCGCCCGCGAACGGACCGATTTCCAGGGCGACGGGGCCGTAGCCGTGATCGGTCAGCCGCTCATAGAGACTGGCGGCCACTTTGGGAATCTCGGCGGTGCCGTGGCGCTCCGACATCAAGAAGTGGTCAACCTCCATGCCGCGGGCCACGAGCCAGTCGGCGCCCGGGCCGGTGAGCCGACCGTCTTCCAGGGTGGCGGTGTACGAGTTGGCCGCCACGAGGCTATCGAAGGCGGCGCGCACGGCCGCTGAGTCCGACTCTTGGGCGTGGGCGGGGGAGATCCCGAGACCAAACAGCAGAAGGACGAGGAGAGGACGAAGCAGAAAATTTCGAATCGACATGTGTGTCGAGCGACCGATTTAGTAGAAGGCTGTGCGTGGAAAGGGCATCGGCCCGTCTGCGCGCCGATCGTCCCTGGCACGTGCAGATCGGGGCATTTTGTGTTCGACATAGCGGACAAGGACCCCGAAATGGAGGTTGCACCAGCCCTCGATGAAGATTTGATGGGAGGAGGGCACCTTCACGGCGAGGGGCGATCCCCGTCTTGGGGAGGCACGCTCCGTGGAGTGGAACTGTCGCGTGCAGCGGATTCCTGCAGGGAAGACGTCCGCAATGCTCGGGTCGCAGACCCGAAACGATAGGGGAGTATTGCCCCAAACGAACGAGAATCTGTACGCGGGAACGTGGTTTTGGTACACGTTCGTTACATCTTCGCGGCGGAATCGATCCAAACCACAATCAGCCGATTGGAATGATGGATGCTCGGTGCAGTCGCGTATGTCGGTCTCCGTGGGGTGGACAGTGGGTCGTCGCCGCCGTGATTCTGGGTCTCGTAGGCCTCGCTCCCCCAACGGCTACGGCCCAGTACTGGGGCGCAGTGACGGGGACGGTCACGGACGCGGATGGGGGCACGGCGCTCATTGGCGCTCGCGTGCTGCTACGAAGCCCGGAGACGGCGGATGTTGTGCGACAAACCAGGACGGACGCGGCCGGAGATTTCCAGTTCGATCGAATTCGTCCCGGTCGCTATGTCGTGGAGGCACAGCTGCTCGGGTACAAGGAGCGCCGCATCCCGCTACGACTCGAGATCGGCGAGTCGCGGTCCCTCGACGTGACACTGGAGCTGAAAACAGAGAGTCTGGAGACAGTCGTGTTGTCGGCCTCGCGGCAGCGCGAGCGACTGCTTGAGGCGCCCGCCTCGGTCACTGTATTGGGACCAGAACAGCTCCGCCGAGAGGCCGCTACTTCGTCGGTCGAGGCCCTGCGCAGCGTGCCGGGCGTCGACATGGCGCAGACCGGGGTGGACCGGCGCGAGGTGGCCCTGCGCGGATTCAATGGGGTCTTCTCGACGGCACCTTACGTGCTGGCCGACCATCGGGAAGCAGGGACGCCGGTGCTTGGCCTCAACACGTACAGCATCATGCCCACCCTGGGGCTCGACCTGCGTCGCGTGGAGGTGGTGCGCGGGCCCGCCTCGGCCCTGTACGGCCCTGGGGCCGACGGCGGGGTGCTGCACGTTGTTACGACCAATCCCTTCCGTGAGCCCGGCACGGCCGTGTCGGTGGCCGGGGGATCGCGCCGGTACGTGGAGGGCCAGATTCGGCAGGCCGGGGTGATCAATGGCACCGTGGGGTACAAGGTAACCGCCCAGGTTGGCCGGGCCCACGAATGGGAGTTGGACCCCGAAATGCCCCAAGATGCTCCGGAAATTGGCCGTTACCGCCAGTACGGCCCCGACGAACCCATCCCCGCGGGGCGCCGCACCGTGGATCGGCAACTCCGCCGCCAAGAGGACTTTCGGAAGTACCAAGCGAACGGGTTGCTTCGGTACCGGCTGGGGCGTGAAACAAGCCTCTCGCTTCGGGGCGGCTACGCCTCCCTCACGAGTCCGCTCCAGACGAGCATCGGGACGTTACAGGCCGACGGATTCGCCTACAGCTACAGTCAGCTTCGCCTGGAGAGCCGGTCGTTCGCCACGCAGCTTACCCTCAACCACAATCGGGCCGACGAAGATCTCTATCTCCTTCGAACCGGCACTGCCCCCATCGACGAGGGCCTGCGGTGGGACGGCCAGGTGACGTACCGTTTCGGTTTTGCGCCTTTCGGCACGGACGTGACGCTGGGCGGCGAAGCCACCCTTACCCGTCGCTCCGCCGCGACGGGGCTTGCGGAGGGCCTCGACGATGTGGACGAGTTCGGCGTGTACGCCCACACGACCACCCCGCTCGCGTCGTCCCTGTCGCTGACCCTCGCGGCACGGGCCGATCACTCCAGCATTACGGACGATGTGCATGTGTCGCCGCGGGCTGCGCTCGTCTACACGCCGTCGGTCCATCACGCCCTGCGCGTCAGCTACAACCGTTCCTTCTCGCCGCCCGCCGCAGATGGGCTTTTTGGGACTCAGTTCGCGACCGGTCCCATGCCGGCGCTCCGGACCCTCACGCAAACGGCCGAACTCGGGTATAAGGGGGCGGTGCTGGAAAATCAGCTATGGCTCGACGTCAGCGGCTACTACGAGCGCAAAAACAACGTCTTCGCGACGCGGCGGGTCGAGCCCCTCACCTACGAGCAAGCAGGCCCGATCGAGTATTGGGGGATTGAGGCGTCCCTCGAAGCGTACCCCACCCCCGTGCTCACCGCGTTCGCAAACGTCTCGTACGCAAGCGACGAACACTTCCCGTCCGCGGACCCGGACGTGGCACTCAATGCCCCGGGAGTCAAGCTCCGCGGCGGGGTGGAGTACGGCGTGCCCGCCGGCGTCTCGGTGGGGGCCACGGCCCACTACGTAGCGTCCTTCCCCGTGCGCACAGGGCCCTACGTGGGGACGGTCGACAGCTACACCCTACTCGACGTGCGTGCGGGCGCCCCCGTACCGTCGGTACCCGGGCTCAACGTAAACGTCACGGCCAGAAACGTGCTCGGCACCGACCATCGCGAGTTCGTAGGGGCCCCCGAACTGGGACGCATGGTGGTGGCCCGACTGATCTACGACCTTCCGTTCTGAAAATCCGGGGCAGAGAAGGGAGCGCCTGAAGAAGAAGGATCAGCGCAGGGGTCTTCAGGGGGGCTCCGTACGAGGCAGTTTCACCCGCTCTTTGGGGACGCGGGGCGGCGCGTCGTTGCATCCGCGGGGGCTGATCTGTACCGTACCTTATCCCCGAGCACTCTTCGATCGTCCAACCGCGACCGGCCATGTTTGGCGACTTTGTGCCGCTGTTCCTCATGATTGCGCTGGCCCTAGGGCTGGCCCTTACCCTGCTGGCGGCGGCCGCGTACATCGGGCCCGATCGCCCCAGCGGGACGAAGACGATGCCCTACGAGAGCGGCATGGACCCGGTGGGCAGTGCCCACGAGCGGTACTCGGTCAAGTTTTACCTCGTGGCCATGATCTTCATCGTTTTTGACGTGGAGGTTGTCTTCATGTGGCCGTGGGCCGCCAGTTTCCACAGTTTCGTCGAGAGCGGGGCCGGACTGGGCGTAATCGCCGTCATCTCGCTCTTCACGGTCATTCTCCTAGTGGGGCTACTCTACGATGTGAAGAAGGGCGGGCTGGACTTTGAGCAGTAGTCGCCGGGTGGACCCCGGTTGCAGGGATTTCGCACCCAGGGTGAAACAGGGGGGGACCCGTCTCATTTAAGCCGATCCACGATGTGAGAGCGGGAGTATACTGTACCGAGACCGTCCTCAGCGACCGGGACAGATCCGTCCTCTACGATTCCCAACGATCCGACCAATCCTCATGGCTGGACCCACTGGAAGCAACGGACAAGGCTTCTTTACGACCCGGGTAGACGCGGTCCTTAATTGGGCCCGCTCGAACTCGCTCATGCCCATGCCGATGGGCTTGGCCTGCTGTGCCATTGAAATGATGGGCTTTGCAGGGCCGAAATACGACTCCGCCCGCTTCGGCAGCGAAGCGATGCGCTTCTCGCCGCGACAGGCCGATCTCATGATCGTGGCGGGCTGGTGCTCCTACAAGATGAGCCACGCCATCCGCCGCGTGTGGGACCAGATGGGCGACCCCAAGTGGTGTATCGCCATGGGGGCCTGTGCCTCCACCGGCGGCATGCACCGCTGCTACGGCGTGGTGCAGGGGGTGGACAACTTCCTGCCGGTCGACGTCTATATCTCCGGCTGTCCGCCGCGCCCGGAGTCGGTGCTGCACGCGCTGATGGACATTCAGGAGAAAATCCGCAACGAGTACTCGGTGGTGCAGGACTACGAGTTCGGAAAGGCCCGCGAGCGCGCCCCGATCATGCCGGAGAACACGAGCAAGTTTCCCGGCCAGCTCGAGAAGCCGAAGGCCGCGGACCTCACGCTGGAGGCGCCGGACACGGCGGCCGACGACGCAGAGGATACGTCCTCGGTGGAGCCGGTCGCCGCGTAGACGTCCGGCCTCCCTTCCCGCTCCGCTTTTCCCCGAATGGCGTCCGCCCCTGTGACGCCCCAAGCCGCTCGATCGCCGATGAGCAACCCTGACGACCCCCGCGCTTCGGACCCGCAGGACCCCGAGGAGCTTCGCTTCCACTTTACCCCGTCCGACGAGCCGAAGCCCGAGCAGGAGACCGATAACCCCCATGCGAAGGCCACGACTCGTGTGCCGGAGGTCATCGAGGCGCTCCGGGACGAGTTCGGCGCCGCGGTGCTCAACGTGGAGCGGTACGCGAACGAAGATACGGTCTACGTGGAGAAGCGCCAGATCCGTCCCATTTGCCGTTTCCTGAAGGAGGACGAAGGCTTTACCTACTTTGTCGACCTCGGCGGCATCGACAACTTCACCGAAGAGGACCGCTACGAAGTCTTTTACAACCTCGTAAGCCCCGAGCGGCAGAAGCGGATCCGACTCAAGATCCGGGTCGACGAGGAGGATATGCGTGTGCCGAGTGTCGTGGAGGTGTACCGCGCCGCGAACTGGAACGAGCGGGAGGCCTACGACATGTTCGGCTTCGAATTCGTCGACCATCCCGATCCTCGGCGGATGTATATGCCGGAGGACTTCGAGTACCACCCGCTGCGCAAGGAATTTCCGCAGTTGGGTGTGCCGGGCTCGTTGCCCCTCCCGCCACAGACCCCCGACGGCGAGCTCACGATGGACCCCTTCGCCGCCGCCCACGGCTCCAAGCCCGTCAAGAGTTACGAGGAGCCCGCCACCGATTCCGATTCTGAATAGCGTTGGAACGTTGCAACGTTGAGCGTTCGAGCGTTCGTTCTAACGCACAAACGCAAACGCAGTATGGCTCAGCCCCAGAAACCCGACTTCCCCGGGCACGACCTTGGCGATCAGTTCCGGTTCTGGCCGAAGCACAACGAAAAGATCTACGAGCGGCTGGAGAGCAAGCACGCCTGGCTCGAAGAGAAACAGGCCGCCGCGCAGGGCGACGGGGAGCCGCCGGTGACCCAGAAGTCCGAGTTGGATCCGCTCGAGAACGAGATGATCCTAAACATCGGGCCCCAACACCCGGCCACCCACGGGGTGCTGCGCTGCGTCGTAAAGCTCGACGGGGAGACGATCGAGAAATCCGTCCTCGACATCGGCTACCTGCACCGCGGCATCGAAAAGCTCGCGGAGCACAAGACGTACCAGGAGTTCATGCCATACACCGACCGCATGGACTACCTGTCGCCCTACTCTAACAACGTGGCGTGGTGCCTGGCGGTGGAGAAGCTCGCAGGCATCGAGGTGCCGGAGCGCGCGCAGTGGATTCGCATGATCATGAGCGAGCTGGCGCGCATCTCCTCGCACTGCCTCTGGCTGGGCGTGGGCATGATGGACGCGGGGGCCGTCTCCGGGTTCGTCTGGACCTTCCAGGAGCGGGAGGAAATCTACTCGATCATGGACGAAGTGGCAGGGGCCCGCTTCACGGTGAGCCATAGCCGCATCGGCGGTGTGTCGACGGACTTTTCGCCGCGGGCGATCGAGATGATCCGCGACTTTGTGGACACGTTTCCGGACCGGATTAAGGGTTGGGAGGGCTTGCTCAACAAGAATCGCATCTGGATCGAGCGCAACAAGGGCGTGGGGCGCGTCACGAAGGAAGAGGCGCTGGAGCTTGGCCTCACCGGGCCCAACCTGCGCGGCTCCGGCGTACCCTACGATATCCGCCGCTTTGAGCCGTACCTCAAGTACGACGAGGTCGACTTCACCATTCCGGTGCGTGAGGAGGGCGACTGCCTGGCGCGCTACTTCCTGCGCCTCGACGAGATGAAGCAGAGCGTGCGCATCATTGAGCAGTGCCTCGACCGCATGACCGAGGGCCCCATCCGCGCCGACGATGCGAAGGAGGCCTATCCGTCGAAGGACGAGGTCTATTACTCGATGGAGGGCATGATCCACGACTTCATGTACACCGACGTGGGCACGGTGCCGCCCAAGGGCGCGCACTCCTACCACGCCATCGAATCCCCGAAGGGCGAGCTCGGGTTCTACCTCACGTCCGACGGCACCGGGCGCCCCTGGCGCGTGCGCATCAACGCGCCGTCCTTCACCAACCTACAGGCCATGGAATACATGATGGAGGGCTCCCTCGTGGCCGATACGGTCGTCATCATCGGCTCTATCGACCCGGTGATGGGCGAGGCCGACAAGTAAGGGGCAGTTGCGAATGTCGAGTGTCGAGTGGTTTGACAGTTGGCATCGCGTTCAATCTCTGAGCTTCGACATTCGAAAACCGACACTCGCACATGTCTAGTTTCGACGTCCAGCGCCCGATTGTGGAGCTCCCGGATCAAAATCCTGATCCGGCGTTCTCCGACGACGAGCTCGTGTGGACCGACGCGGAAAAGGAGCAGATCGAAGCCTGGAAAGACCAGTACGCGGAGGACCAGGGCGCGATCATGAAGGTGCTCTGGCTGGCGCAGGAGAAGTTTGGCTACCTGCCGCCGGAGGTCATCAAGTTCTGCGGAGAGACGCTCGACATGACCTTCTCGCAGGCCTACGGCGTCGCCACGTTCTACCACCAGTATTACAAGGAGGAGAAAGGGGAATTCGTCCTCGACGTGTGCACCTGCTTCACGTGCCAGGTGTGTGGAGGGTACGACATTCTGCACTACCTGGAAGAGAAGCTGGGCATCCACGCGGGCGAGACGACCGACGACGGGATGTTTACGCTGCAGGAGGCCGAATGCCTCGGGGCCTGCGGGTCGGCGCCCATGATGGAAGTCTCGAACGGGCCGTACGTCCACCAGCTCACGAAGGAGAAGGTGGATGCGCTGATTGACAGTCTGAAGGACGGCAAGATGCCGGCGTTTACGTCCGTCACCCTGCCGCAGGACGAGGACGAGATGGGTGGCAACCGGCGCACGGATGCGGAGCAGACGACCACCTACGAGACGCAGCCTCGGGGGGAGCACATGGAATGAATCGTGGTGCGTGACGCGTGAGGCTGCTCCCCCTCTCACGCATCACTCCTCACGCAACACGGATCATTCGCAATTCGACACTCGCAATTCGCCACTGAATTGATGGAAACGAACGGGACGCCCCAGACCAAGGCCGGCGACTGGCGCTCGTACGATCGGGTGCTGCTGCCGCCTGTCGAGGACCTGCACAAGCTGGAGGTCTATGAGGAGGAAGAGAACGGGTATGGCCGGCTCCGCACCGTTCTGGAGGACGACGCGCTCGACTCGGACGAGATCATCAATATCGTCAAGCAGTCGGGCCTTCGGGGACGAGGGGGCGCGGCGTTCTCGACGGGGATGAAGTGGAGCTTTATGCCCGACAAGGACGAGCGCCCGCGCTACCTGGCCTGCAACGCCGATGAGAGCGAGCCGGGGACGTTTAAGGACCGGCAGATTATGGAGTACAACCCGCACCTCATGTTTGAGGGGATCCTGATTGCGGGCTACGCGCTCCAGATTGACACCTGCTACGTGTACGTGCGGGGCGAGTACACCGACTGGATCTCGCACATGGCCACCGAACTGCAGAAGGCCTACGAGAAGGGGTACGTGGGCGAGAACATCATGGGCTCCGACTTCTCGATGGAGATTGTGCTGCACAAGGGCGCCGGGGCGTACATCTGCGGCGAAGAGACGAGCCTGATGGAGAGTGTGGAGGGCAAGCGGGGCTACCCGCGCTACAAACCGCCCTTCCCTGCCCAGAAAGGCATCTTCGGTTGTCCCACGACCATCAACAACGTGGAAACGCTCGCCTGCGTCCCGCTCATCATGGAGGAGGGCGCCGACTGGTTCGCCAACACGGGTGCAGAGGACCATCCCGGACCTGTCCTGTACGGCATCTCAGGCCACGTCAATCGGCCCGGCGTCTACGAGTATCCCACGGGAATGCTCATCACCGACCTGATCGAAGAGGTGGCCGGCGGCGTGCGCGGCGGCAAAGACCTGAAGGCCTTCGTGCCCGGTGGGGCGTCGACGCCACCCATCCCGGCGGATCGCATCGGGGGCGTCACGATGAACTCGAACAGCCTCAACGAGGCCGGGACGATGTTTGGGACGGGAGGTATGCTCATCCTCGATGAAGACACCGACATGGTGTCTTGGCTCCGGCGCGTGACCCACTTCTTCCAAGACGAGAGCTGCGGGCAGTGCACGCCGTGCCGGGAAGGCACCGGCTGGCTCGAAAACCTCGTCACCCGAATCGACCAGGGCGAGGGCAACATGCGGGACCTGGATCTCCTGCTCGACCTCTGTGACCAGATGGAGGGGCGTACCATCTGCGCCTTCGCCGACGCGGCGTCGTGGCCGGTCCGCTACACGGTGCAGCGCTTCCGCGAGGACTTTGAGGCGAAGTGCAAGCCGTCCGTCCACCCCGTGAGCGCCGAGGTGTCGGGCGGGGCCGACTCGGCGGTGGCCGCCACCGAGTAGTTCGTTCGTAGGAGTGGGGGCGTGGGGACTCGCTCGAAACGGTATTGTCGCGCCCGATGATGGTTCGTCTCTTGCCGCTCCTTCTTCTCGGCCTCGTGCTCGGCGCGTGTGGCGGGGCCTCCGACGCAGATCAGGCCGAAACCACCTATGGCACGCCCGTCGACGCCACCGAGGCGATGCCTGCCCCCGCCGTCGCCGCGGAGGACAGTCTATACGTTGGCCACAGGGTGACGATTGACGGCCGCCTCACCGCTGTCCGGGCGAGCGGCTGCGAGATCCACTTGGCCACTGACGCGACCCCGATCGTCGTGACAGCGACACGCTCCGATGCGGAAAGTTGCGCCTGGCAGGTGCCCCGAGACGCACAGGGCTTCGCTGTTGCGTCGGGCACGCTGCGCGTCGCGGACGACACGCTGCGTCTCACCGCGGACGGGGTGCGGATGACGCCTGTTCGACTTTCGAGTCCAGACTCTTGATCTCCTTAATGAAGAGTCAAGCGGTTTCTTAGCGGTGAAGTCATTTCGAGCGGAGCGAAGCGGAGTCGAGAAATCTTCCAGCGTTCGCCGAATGCGACGGTATCGAGGCATTTTGCCCGAATGAATGCTCACTACGCCTACTCGGAAGAGCTTTGATGCTAAAGAGACCGATTGAAGAAGCATTAAGCAGGTCGATGGCGGGTTTGAACCGGTCGAGTGAGACCGTTCTGTTCCTCCGGTCTCTCCCACAGCGGTGGACTTCTATACAGATCCGCGCTCCATTCTGACGCCTCTCTGTCCAACTCCCCGAAGCCATGTCTACGCTAGCCCGCCTCTGCTGCATTGCTGCACTCTTCGGCGTCGCCGTGATGGCCGGCGCCTGCCAGTCGGAGCCGTCGTCGGCTCCGGACACGACCGTTCAGACGTACGGGGCCTCTGTCGATACAGCGTCGGCCCGGGCGGCGTCGGAAGTGGCGGCGGACCCGTCGAAGCTTGAGGGAGCGACTGTGACGGTCAGCGGGCGGATCTCGACGGTATGTCAGAAGAAGGGCTGCTGGCTTGCGCTGGACACGGGCACGGCAATGCCCATCCGCGTGCTCGTGCCGCGGACCGACGATGGATACGAATTCACGGTGCCGACGACGCTGGCCGGGCAGGCCACGGTCACAGGCACGCTCCAAACCGTCGATCTCGACGCCGCCACGCAGAAGCACCTTGAGCAGGATGGCGCCGCGCCGGCACAGGCCCAGGAAGTGCAGATTGCGGCGACGGGCATTTGGGTGGTACCCGACGCCTAGCCTCTCGTGTCGGGCAACGCTGCGGGGGGAGTTGCGTACATACCCTCCTGTCGAATGCAATCCTTCGAACCCATGGACACCGCAACCCGACCGGCCCCGCCGCCCTCGATTGCCCATCGGGTCGTGAACGACGAGCCGATTTCACTGGAGGAGTACCTCGAACGCGAGCAGGAAAGCGAAGAGCGCCACGAATACGTCGACGGATGGATGGTCGCTATGGTTGCTGCAAGCTGGTCTCACAGTGCGATCACGTCCAACATTGATCGCACGCTTGGCAACCAGTTCCTGGACACGAATTGCCGCACAGCTTCTCGTGATCTGAAAGTCGCTCTTCCTGTCGCCGATAAAAATGCGTTCCCGGACCTGGTTGTGGTCTGCGGAGGCCCTGAGTTCGATCCCAACCAGAGTAATCTCCTTTTAAATCCTCGGATCATCGTGGAGGTGCTCTCGCCCTCCACCATGGACTACGACCGCGGCGAGAAATTTGCCCACTATCGCCAGATCGACACCCTTCAGGAATACCTTCTCGTTGCCCAGGATGCGCCCCACGTCGAGCATTACGTCCGGCAGGACGACGCCAGCTGGCGCTTCACCGAAACCGACGGCCTAAACGCCGCCATCACGCTGCCCTCGGTCGAGGCTGAACTTCCACTCGCTGAGGTCTATCTTGACGTGTTCGACGATGAATCCTCGGACTCGGGCGCCGAGTAACAAACCGCGCCCCCCGCTGAACCCCGAACGCTGACCGCCGACTGCCATGCCGATCGTCACCATCGACGGAACGACCTACGAGTACGAGGGGGAGCAGAAGCTGCTCCAGTTCTGCCTCAATCAGGGCATCGAATTGCCCCACTTCTGCTATCACCCCGCCATGTCCATCCCGGCCAATTGCCGGCAGTGCCTCGTGAAGGTGGGCATGCCGAAAAAAGACCGCGAGACGGGCGAGGTGGAGCTCGACGAGGACGGCGAGCCGGTCGTCCAGTTCTTCCCGGACCTCCAGGCCAGTTGTACGGTCGATCTGCAGGACGGCATGGTGGTGAAGACGCATCGCTCCAGCGAGGAAGTGGAGGAGGCGCAGACCGATAACCTGGAGTTCCTGCTTGCCAACCACCCGCTCGACTGCCCCATCTGCGATCAGGCCGGGCACTGCCCGCTCCAGATTCAGGCCTACAAGTACGGGCCGGAGGGCTCGCGCTTTGAGTTCCGCAAGGTGCACAAGCCCAAACGCGTGAAGCTGGGCCCGCGTGTGACGCTCGACGCCGAGCGCTGCATCAACTGCACGCGCTGCACCCGCTTTACCGACGAGGTCTCGGGCAGCGGCCAACTCACCATCGCGAACCGGGGCGTCAAGAACTACCCGATCACGGCGCCGGGCGAGGAGTTCGACGAGCCGTACTCGATGAATACGATCGACATCTGTCCGGTGGGGGCGCTCACGGCGTCGGACTTCCGCTTCAAGGCGCGGATCTGGGAGATGAGCTCCACGCCGTCCATCACGGCCACCAACGCGACGGGGAGCAACTGCCACTACTGGGTGCGCGACAATCAAGTGCTCCGCATCACCCCGCGGCAGAACATGGAGGTCAACGAGTACTGGCTGCCCGACGAGGACCGGCTCGTCTACAACACGTTCAACGACAACCGGCCGGACGGCCCCCACATCCGGCGCAACGACACGCGAAAACAAAGCAACTGGCAGCAGGCCTACGCTCAGGCGGCGTCGCTGCTCGGCGGCACCGATCCGGAGCGCATCCTCTTCCTCGGCTCCGCCCACGCCACGGTGGAGGACAACTACCTCCTCACCCAGCTCGCCGACGCGCTCGGCGCCGACGCCCCGCGCTACATCCCACACATTGAGCCCGGCGCGGGCGACGACTGGCTCATCACCGACGACAAGACGCCCAACGCCGAAGGCTGCGAGCGACTCGGCATCCGCCCGGTTGACGAGGAGCTTGTGGGCACACGGATCGCGGAGGGCGAATATGACCTGCTCTACATGCTGGAGGACGACCCGGTCGGCTCCGGCCTCTGCACGGCGGACGACCTGGCCGATCTCGACGTGGTGCTGCACTACTACAACACCACGAACGAGACGCTTCCCCGTGCCACGACGGCCCTCCCGGCGGCGATGATCGTGGAGACGGTGGGCACCTACGTAAACCAGGACGGTCGGGCCCAGCGCGTGCGCCCGGCGAAGGAGATTCAGGGCGTCAACCGCACGCTCATGATGGAGATGGGCACCAACCGCGAAGATGAGCACGGCACGCCGTTCGACCGCTGGCACAACGACGAGAACCGCATCAACTGCAAGCCCAGCTGGGAAATCCTGCCGGAGGTCGCGCAGCGCCTCGGTGAGGAGATGGACTACCCGAAGGGCCCGGAGCAGATCATGGACGAGGTGCAGTCGACAATGACGGCCTTTGAGGGCGCGACCTACGATGCGATGGGGCTGAAGGGCGTGCAGCTCGAAGAGGTGGAGGCGGGGGAGGCGGTGTAGGTCTTTGTGGATCATCGGCTTGTCCATTCCCAGCACGGGTTGGAGTCCGTCTGAGTCCCCAGTTTCAGTGACGCTGCGCGACGCAGCGGCGTAGCGTCTCATCGCGTCCCTTCCTCTCCACCCAGCTCACCGATGATCGACTGGACCTGGATCCGGGCGGCGGAAGACGCGCCGCTCATGATCGTGTGCTCGGCGGTGGCGCTGTACGTCTTGCTCATCCTGTACACCCGGCTCGTAGGGCTGCGCAGCTTCTCGAAGATGAGCGCCTTCGACTTTGCGATTACCATCGCCATCGGGTCGATTCTCGCCAGCGTCACCCTCTGGCAAAAGCCCACCCTCCTGGAGGGCGCCGTGGCGCTCGGGGTGCTCTTCGGCCTGCAATTCGTGGTGGGCAACCTGCGCAAGCGGCTCCCCGGCGTCACCGCCCTCGTCGACAATGCGCCCCTTCTCCTCATGGACGGTCCCGAGGTGCTGCCCGACAACCTGCGCCGCGCCAACATGACCGAGGCCGACCTGCGGGCCAAGCTCCGCGAGGCGAACGTGACGCGGCTGGAGCAGGTGCGCGCCGTCGTGATGGAGTCGACGGGCGACGTGTCGGTGCTCCACGCCTCGCCAGACGCCCCCGCCGTTGACGACGCACTGCTCGAAGACGTGCAAGGGCACCCGAGATAGCGGGCCGGAATAGGGCAATCACACCAATTGCCTGTTCGCTCAAACTGATCCTCAAACTTCTATTTTCTAACAGGGAAGGCGCAAAACAGCGCTCTCGTTTGTCGTTCCAAACTTGATTTATTGCATCAGCACCGCAGGGGCAGACCTTCGGTCCTCACTTCGCTCGTGTGGGCCCCATCCGACCGAGTGGGAGCTTCTACCAATCGTCAGATGGGTTTCAAGTCAAGCTTGGAGCGACGTTTTTCGTTCATGCGATTGCCCTGCGGGTCGGAAGCAGGGGCGGAACGCACCATCAGTACCGGGCGTGTGTGATACTCTACGGACGATTTTAGAACAGCGCCGCCTGCGCCCATGAAAATTGCGCTCGCCCAGATCAACCCGACCATCGGCGACCTGGAGGGCAATCGGAAGAAGATTCTCCGTGATGCCCGTCGCGCCGAAGAGCGAGGGGCGGATCTCGTCGTCTTCCCGGAGCTGTGCGTGACGGGATATCCGCCGGAGGACCTGTTGGAGAACTCCTTCTTCCGCAAGGCCACCCAACGGACCGTCGACCGCATTGCCCAGCACGTGCCGGCGGGCCTGGGGGTCATCATCGGCGCCCCCGTCCCCAACCCCGACGCGTACGGCAAGCCGCTCCATAACGCCGCGCTCCTACTGGAGGATGGACAGGTGCGGGACCGCGTGTACAAGACGCTCCTTCCCACCTACGACATCTTCGACGAGCATCGCCACTTCGAGGCGGCCGACGCGCGAAGCATTGTGGAGTGGCGCGGGGTGCGGCTGGGACTGCACGTGTGCGAGGACATGTGGAATGTGCACCACCCCGCAGGTTACCAGAATGGGCACCGCTACGAATGCGATCCGGTGGCCGAATTGGGGGCGCACGACCCGGACCTCTTCATCAACATTAGTGCCTCGCCGTTTTCGATCGGCAAGCACGCGACCCGTGACGACCTCGTGGAGCACATTTGCCGCCGCCACGAGCGGCCGTTTCTGCTGTGCAACCAGGTGGGGGCCAACACCGAGATCATTTACGACGGCGACAGTCGCATCCATGCCGCCGATGGCACACAGGTCGAGTGCGCAGCCTCCTTCGAAGAGGACCTGCTACTTTGGGACACCGACGCCCCGACGGAGGCCTGCGTGACACCCCGGAGTGAGATCGGCGACCTCCACGACGCCCTCGTCCTTGGCATTCGCGACTACTACGAGAAGACCGGCATCTTCGACAAGGCCCTCGTGGGTCTCTCCGGCGGCATCGACTCGGCGGTCACCTGCGCGCTGGCCACCGAAGCCCTCGGCCCCGAGCGCGTCGTGGGTGTCACCATGCCGTCCGAAATTTCCTCCGAGGGCTCTGTTACCGATTCGCAGCAGCTGGCCGAGAACCTGGGCATTGAGTTCAAAGAGATTCCCATTAAGCCTGCCGTCGACGCCTTTGACGAGATGCTGGCGGACGCGTTTGCGGGCACCGCGCCGGGCGTGGCGGAGGAAAACATCCAGTCCCGTGCCCGGGGGGTCACCCTCATGGCCCTCTCCAACAAGTTCGGGCACCTGCTCCTCTCGACCGGAAACAAAAGTGAGATGGCCGTGGGCTACGTGACGCTCTACGGCGACACGAACGGCGGCGTGGCCGTGCTCAGCGACGTGCTCAAGACGCGCGTCTACAGACTGGCCCGCCACATCAACGAGCGCGCCGGTCCCCCCGCCATTCCGCAGAATACGATCGACAAGCCGCCGTCCGCGGAATTGAAGGAGGGGCAGAAAGACACCGACACGCTGCCGCCCTACGACGTGCTCGACGCGATTCTGGAGCGCTATATCGAGAAGAAGAAGGAGCTGGGGACGATCGTTGCGGAGACGGGGCTCGATGAGGCCTTGGTGCGCGACGTATTGCGGCAGGTGGACCAGAACGAGTACAAGCGCCGCCAGGCCCCGCCCGGCCTCCGGGTCACCGAAAAGGCCTTTGGTGTGGGGCGCCGCATCCCCATCGTGAAGAAGTGGGACCGCGAGGTGGGGGAGGCGCTCGCGGCTGAAGATCCAGTGTCCCGGCCCTAGAGACCGCATCCCCCGTCGTTTCTGTGCACGAGGCCCCGGCGCCCCGTGCCGTTCCCACGTACTCAGACTTGATCACCTTCGAATGATTCGCGTCTTCTGGATTTCCGGGGTCGTCGTGCTCCTCGACCAAGTGACCAAGGCGGCGGTCCTGCAGTGGATGTACCGCGAGCAGTCCATTCCGGTGCTCGGCGATTGGCTGCGCTTCACCTTCACGGAAAACCCGGGCATGGCCTTCGGCATTACCATTGGCCCCCCCGGCACCGTGACCATCCTCGCGCTCGTCGCGACGGTCCTGGTGGGTGCGTACATCTACCAGGTGCGCAACGACTACGCCCCCTACCGCTGGAGCCTAGCGTTCATCCTTGGCGGGGCCCTCGGCAACATCATCGACCGCGTCTTCTACGGGGTACTCCTCGACTATGGCACCTGGTTTACCGGTCGCGTCGTGGACTTCATCCACGTGAGCCTGTGGCAGGGATTCATCCCGCGGGCGGTTCCGTTCCTTGGCGGCTCGTACCTGGAACTGTTCCCGATCTGGAATGTCGCCGACATGTCGATTGTGCTGGGAGTGGTGGGCGTCATGCTCTTTCACCACACGTTCCATGCACGCCGCCACGCCCGGCGCACGCGAGAGCGGGCAGCTCGGCAGAGCCGTATCAGGCCGACCCGGGCGGCGCCCTCGGCGGTGTTTTCGGACCTGGGGCGGGACGTGGGGACGCCCCCAGCGGTGCCTACGGCCCTCGCGTCCAACGACGCCCCCAACACCAACGAGGCCGTGGCGCCGGCGTCCGCGCCCTCGGACGAGCAGTCTGGAGCTCGGTAAAGGGCCTTCCGGACGCCGCGCCCCGAAGAACCTCGTGCAACGTGCGGCGGGATGGCCCGTTACACCGTTCGTCCCCTGACGGAACGTTCCGCGGTGCAGTCCCCTGTACCGCGGCCCCTCGCTGCACGCACACCCGATGGCCCACGTGCCATGCCTGACCTCTCGACCATTCGCAATTTCTGCATCATCGCGCACATCGACCACGGGAAGAGCACCCTGGCCGATCGGCTCCTGGAGCGCACCGGGACCATCACCGAGCGCGAGATGAAGGAGCAAACGCTCGATGACATGGATCTGGAGCGCGAGCGGGGCATCACCATCAAGAGCCACGCCGTGCGCATGGCGCACGAGACGGGGGGCAAGGAGTACACGCTGAACCTCATCGACACGCCCGGCCACGTGGACTTCACCTACGAGGTGAGCCGGGCGCTCAAGGCGTGTGAGGGCGCCATCCTACTGGTCGACGCGGCGCAGGGCATTGAGGCCCAAACCATCTCCAACCTGTGGCTGGCCCTGGAGCAGGACCTGGAGATCATCCCCGTCATCAACAAGGTGGATCTCGACGTGGCCCGGCCCGACGAAGTGGCCCAGGCGCTGGAAGACCTGATCGGAGAGCCCGCCGAAGACATCCTCCAGATTAGCGCCAAGACGGGCGAGGGCGTCGACGAGATGCTCGACCTGCTGATCGACCGCATCCCCCCCCCGGCCGGCGCCCCCGACGCGCCCCTCCGCGCGCTCATCTTCGATTCCATTTACGATTCGTACCGCGGCTCGGTCGTTTACGCCCGCGTGTTCGACGGCACACTGGAGCAGGGCGACGCGATGGAGTTTATGTCGAACAAGAAGCAGTACGACGCCGAGGAGCTGGGCATCCTGCGCATGGGGCGGCAGAAGGTCGATACGTTGCAGGCGGGCGACGTGGGGTACATCATCGGCTCCATCAAAGACATTCAGGACACCCGCGTGGGGGACACGATCACGAAGGCAAACGACCCCGCCAAGGATCCCATCCCGGGGTTTGAGGAGGTGAAGCCGATGGTCTTCAGTGGCATCTACCCCACCGACACCGACGACTTCGAGGAGTTGCGCGGGGCCCTCGAAAAGCTGCAGCTGAACGACGCCTCGCTCACCTATCAGGCCGAGAGCTCCGCCGCCCTTGGCTTTGGGTTTCGCGTGGGCTTTCTGGGGCTGCTCCACATGGAAATCATCCAGGAGCGGCTGGATCGAGAGTTCGACCTCGACATCATTACCACGGTGCCCAACGTGGAGTACCATGTGGACGTGGAGGAGAAGGGCGAGAAGAAAACCGTGATCGTGGACAAGCCGGAGGACATGCCCCACTACGGCGACATCGAAGCTGTCCACGAGCCGTACGTGAAGGCCGACATCATCACCCCGAGCGATTACATCGGCAATGTCATTGAGCTCTGCGAAGACCGGCGCGGCGAGTATGGGAGCCAGCGCTGGCTCGACAGCCAGACGGTGAAGCTGGAGTACGAGCTTCCGCTCGCGGAGATTGTTTTCGACTTCTACGACAACCTCAAGAGCGCGAGCCGCGGCTACGCCTCCTTCGACTACGAGGTGCTGGAGTACCGCGAGAGCGACCTCGTGAAACTCAGCATCCTGATCGACGAGAAGCCGGCCGAGCCGCTTTCCACCATTGTTCACCGTGACAAGGCGCACGAGGTGGGACGCAAGCTCGCCAAGAAGCTCAAAGACGTGATTCCCCGCCAGCTCTACGAGGTGCCCATCCAGGCCTCGATTGGGCGCCGCATTGTGGCCCGCGAAACGATCAAGGCGCAGCGAAAGGACGTGACGGCCAAGTGCTACGGCGGCGACGTGACCCGGAAGAAGAAGTTACTGGAAGAGCAGAAGGAGGGGAAGAAGCGCATGAAGCAGATGGGCGAGATCGACGTGCCGCAGGAGGCCTTTCTCGCCATCCTGGACATGGACGAAGACTAAGAGCCGCTGTCCGCACCCCCGTCCCGACCGACACGCACAACCCTCTGTATGTCCCGCACGCCGAGACGGCATCCGCACGACGAAGGCCCTCCCGGGATCCCTCTCGCCGTTCTCCTTGCGGGATGGGGACTTCTCCTCGGGCTTTGGGCGGGAGGGGGCACGGCGAGGGCCCAGACCAGCGACGAGGTCGGGGACGGCAGTCTCATTGAGCGGTACCAGGAGGCGCGGTACCGAGTCCTCGCGCGTCGCCACCTTCAACGCGAGGAGCGGTTTCCCGTGTACCCGCCCGAGCCGCTTCCCCTGCCCACCGACTCGCTGCGCCCCGACCGGTCCGCACAGTCAAGCTCCACACCCCCCACCCTGTCGTTCCCGGTTCGCGACGTGCGTCATGTGGGGCGCCTGGAGCGGGAGTGGTTTCGGCAGCGGTTCGACGAGACCAGCTGGTCGTTCCTCGGCGAAACGTCCCGGCACACCTTCCTCGACACCACTCGAACACCGGCACTCCGCGCCCGCCTGCAGGCCGCGTTTGGCGACCCCACCCAGACGATTGTCGATACGCCCCTCGAAAATCCCCCCGCCCGGACGGCCCAGTTTGAGTACTGGTTCGTCGTGAACGATTCCATCCCCGTTCAGGTCACCGATGCGTCCGGGCCCGAGGGACGAGGAGTCATTGTGGCGGCCGCCCGTTCTTACCGCGACGAGCTCCGGGTCCTCCGTGACACCCTGCTGGCCCCCCTCCGTGGCGCCCGCCGGGCCCCGCACGTGGACTACTACTACGACGATCGACGCGAGCGCTGGTACCGCGCCGGGTTCGACGGGCAGTCCTTTTTCCTCGAACAGATTCCGAGGACCCGCGTTGTGCCGGGACAGCGGGCCTACCTCGACACCACCCGCACCTCCTCCGAGCCTGCGGCCGGAGGGAGCGCTCCGTAAGACTCGGGAGGAGAGGGCCCTGTCGATCGACCACGCCTCACCAACACCCCAGCATGTCGACCCCCGATTCGAACGCAGAGACGGACGCCCCGAAGAGCGAACTTCGCCAGTGGGGCGAATCGCTCGTCGTAGCGGTTGTCATAGTGCTTATCGTGCGGACGCTGCTGTTCGACCTCTTCCGCATCCCCACGCCATCGATGGAGGAAAACCTGCTCGTGGGGGACTATCTCGTCGTCTCGAAACTGCACTACGGGCCCCGCATGCCCATGTCGCTGGGCATTCCGCTCACGTCCATCCACCTGCCCGGCGTCTCATTTCCGTACACGCGCCTGCCCGGCTTTTCCCAGGTGCAGCGCGGCGACCCTATCGTGTTCAACTACCCGCCCGATCAAGAACCGGTAGACCGGAAGGTGCACTACGTGAAGCGCGTGATCGGCATGCCGGGCGAAACCCTATCGGTGCGCGACAAGCTCGTGCACGTCAACGGCGACCCCCTGCCGTTGGGGCAGGGGATGCAGCAGTACTGGACGGTGACCAAGACGGACGCGCGATACCAGATTCCGCGCACCCGCATGGAGGCGATGGGGATCAGTGAGGTGCGGCGCACCCAAGACGAAAACACCGTGCGCATCCTTGCCACTCCTGCCGGCGCGCAGCGCGTCAGCCAGCGGTCCTGGGTGCAGTCCATCGAGCCTTACGTGGTGCAGAACAGCGAGTACAGCGAGCTCATGTACCCGTCGGGCCGCGGCTACACGCCGGACAACTACGGCCCTCTCCACATTCCCGAGAAGGGGGAAACCGTGGAGCTCACGGCGGCGAACTGGCCGGTCTACAAGCCGGTCATTGTCCAGTATGAGGGCCACGCCGCTCGGCAGATGACCGACTCGACCTTCGCCGTCGACGGGGAGCGCACCACGTCCTACACGTTCGAGCAGGACTACTTCTTCGCCATGGGCGACAACCGAGACAATTCCCAGGACAGCCGGTTCTGGGGATTTGTGCCCATGACGCACGTGGTGGGCAAGGCCGTGCTCACCTACTTCTCGTGGAACCATGAGTCGTGGCTGCCCCGATTTGGGCGCATCATGCGGCCCATTGCGGATACGGAGATCTTCCGCGACCAGACGGTGATGGAGCAGATCTCCGGGCGCCGGGCCGCTGGGCATCGCCCCGCGGACGGGGCAAAGCGAACGCACACCCGTCCGGCAGCGCCCTCCGCCCTCGACGCGGGATCGACAGCGGGGGGGCGACGCGCGGCCCTCAAAGGGGCACGGTAACGAGACGGCAGGTTCGAAGGCCGGGCCGGGGTGCTGAGCACGGTTACCGAGAGGCGCGCTGCTGCCGAAGCCGGTCCCACATCTCCTGCTGGTTGGTGCCAGCGGGCACGTCGTACGGATTTTTGGGCAGCTCCACGCGCTTGAGGACGGGGTAGCGCGCCTTGTACTCGAATGGCTGGGGCGTACCGGCCGGATCATCGCCCACGACCAGCACCACGGTGCCCGGGTCTAAGAGCTTGCCCCGCCCCGAGGATGGGCCCATGTGTCCGCGCGTCGTGCTCCAGGGCTCGGCCCAATCGTAGATCCACTTGGCGTCGGCGTCCACGAGGCGCACGCAGCCGTGACTGGTGGGGCCACCCGTGGGCATCGAGTACTGGTGGATGTGGATGCCGCGGGCCGCGTGGAAGTTGAACACCCAGCGCATCGTCCAGTCCTCGCCGGGGGGGCTCAGGGTGGAGACCCGCTTCTTCTCCTTCCAGTTGAAATTGAACCGGCCGGTTGGGGTGGCCGTGGAGTCCGGATTCCCGGTATTCACGATGCCCCAGCGGGCAAGCTTGCCGTACTCGTAGGCGGCGAAAGCCTGGATCTTCTTGTGGATGACGAAGAGTTTCTTGAAGCTGTGCGCACCGGGATAGTAGCGGGGAAAGGGGGCGTAAGCCCGAAAGTCGAGCCCGTACCGCGTGGGGACCACGAGCGTGTCGCCGAGGGGGGTGTTCTCGACCGTTTTTCGGTTGAGCAGCTCAACGAGCTGCGCGCGGTCCCGGCCCGCCTCGGTGTCTCCGTCCCCGATACGGGAGTAGAATCGATTCCGCGCAATCACGCTGTTGCCGCTGGGGTCGTTCAGAACGGCGTATTCGTAGTAGACCTCGGGCAGATTGTCGAGGTTGTCCACCCGCCGCGACAAGATGTCCTCGATCGCGTACTGGTCGAAATAGCCCTGTGCGGCGGCCGGCGGGGGGACCGCGGCGAGGGCGAGCAGGCCAAGGCCCAAGAGCAGAGGAACGAGGCGCGTGCGCATAGGGGGAGGAGGGAACGCTGAGGTAGGACTGAGAAACGTCTACCTGCGCGGCGGCCGTCCGTTTCTCGCACGGCCCCCGAGCCAGGGCGGAGGAGAGGGCCCTACGGGGTGCACACCTTCGTTCGGAGGGCGTCAATCACGTCCGTTTCGCCGAGCACGATGAGGATGTCCCCGGCGTCGATGCGTTCGGAGGGGGAGGGGTTGAAGGTCATCTCTCCCGTCTCGGCGTCGATAATGCCGATCACGATGGCTTCAAACTGCTGCCGGAAGTTGCTCTCGGCCAGGGTTTGTCCGGCAAGCGGGGCGTTCTGGTGGACCTGGACCTCGTCGATCTGTCGGCTGAGGGCACTGGTGTGGAGGACGTGTTCCAGAAACTCGTCGGTATGGGGACGGAGCACCACCTGGGCCATGCGGTCGGCCCCCACCTCGGCCGGGGCAATCACCTTGTTGGCGCCGGCGTTGAGCAGCTTGCTCCGGTTGTCGTGGTCCACGGTGCGGGCCAGCACGAAGAGGTTGGGGTTCATCTCACGGGCCGTGAGGGCCACGAACACGTTGCTGCTGTCTTGCGGGAGGGTCAGGATGAGGCCACGGGCCCGGTCGATGCCGGCGTCGAGCAGGGTGTCTTCCTCCTCGGCGTCTCCGGTCATGTACAGGTAGCCGGGCTCGTGAAGGTCGGCGATCACGGTCTCGTCGATGTCGATTACAACCACGTCCTTCCCCTCGTGGTACAGGTCCTCGGCGAGGCGCTGGCCTACGCGCCCGTGTCCACAGACGATGTAGTGGTCGGAGAGGTTGCGGATACGCTTCATCATACGGCGCTCTTGGAGGCGTTCGCTGGCAAAGAAGAGCTGGGCGGACCGGACGGCGACGAAGCTGAGAAGGCCAATCCCGGTGATGCCGAGGCCGAGGGTGAAAAAGCGCCCCGCGGCCGACAGGGTGTGCACCTCCTGAAACCCAATCGTCGAGAGGGTAATGAAGGTCATGTAGATGCCATCGGCCACGGTCCAATTTTCGAGCAGGACGTAGCCGGCGGTGCCGATGGCGAAGAGCACCAGGAGGGAAAGGGCCGCCAGGATAATTTCGCGGCGGGACGGGTCCATCCGGACCAGCCAGGCAAGAAGGGCCTCCCACGGATTGGGGACGGCGAGCATGACGGGGCACGTTGGGGGGCAGACAGGCGACGGTCCGCGTCTGGGGGCGTCAGGGCACGCTAGGCATCGGTGGCGGGGCCTATCAACTGAGCGTGCCACGACGCTCGGGCGGGGCACTCGAGCTGACCATCGCGAAGGGCACCCAGGGTGGTAAGGCTCGGATCGAACACCGGCGTGTCGGGCGTTACGGTTCCGGTTTCCGCCCGTTGCTGAAAGACGCGGCGGGAGACCGCCACCACGCCGCCGTCCGACTCGCGATAGAGGACGTGGAGGGAAGGCACCCACCCGAGATCAAGGGCCGACGCGGCGTCCTCAATCGCGTGGGTTAGGTCGTCGATCCCGCACCCGGAGATGTCGCCGGCCCCGGTCGATACGGCCGCCACCACGAGGAAGCGGTCGTGCAGCACGGTGGCGGCCCCCTCGACGGCCTGCTGGTGCGAGGTCCAGCGATCCATAAACGCCGACAGACGATCGAGCAGGGCGGTCTGTTTGGCCTCGGGAAGGGGGGCGTCGGCCACGCGAATCCAGAGCCGGGCGTCGTCGGGGAGGGCGGAGAAGGCAGAGAGGTCGGCCATGCGCGACAAATTGGTTGCAAGTAGCACCAAGAGGGGTCTTGTTGTAAGCCAGCCCCACAAATATGTTTGTTGCGGCGAAAAGCGCTGTGGGAAGAGGAACGATGCCGCGGCCCGCAACGTCACACTTATATGAAGAATAAAAGAACCCAAAAACGTACGCCGCCTGTCGGACACATATGATTGTCGCCTCATCGTCAGGCCACGCCACGCCTCTTTTCCGACCCATCTGACGCTGCTTATGTCTCGCTACCGCGCTCTCGTCGACTGGATCGATGAGCACCGGGCCGTGGGGCTCGATCTGGTTCGCATCTATCTTGGCCTCGGCCTCTTCGTGCGGGGGATCTTGTTCGCGTACGAGGGCCAGGGGGTGGGGGTCCTCGTGGACCTGTCCGAATTCTCGCTCGCCTCGGCGGCGCTGGCCCACTACGTGACGTTTGCGCACCTGATTGGGGGGCTCATGCTGGCGGCGGGCCTGCTCACGCGCATCGCGGCGCTCGTGCAGGTCCCCATTCTCATGGGGGCGGTATTTCTGGTGCACCTGGATCAGGGGCTCCTGACCGCCGACCAGTCGCTTGAGTTTTCGGCCCTCGTGCTGTTCCTGCTCGTGGTGGTAGTCGTGTTCGGTCCTGGCGAATGGGCGGCCGATCGGTACGTGTACGGGCGGGAGCCGGAACTCCAGGACGAGGACCCGGAGCTCTGGTGGCGCGACGACGACTTTGAGCGGGAGCCGGTGGCCGAGCCCGCGGGGAACGGCGGCGTAGGAGTGGCGGCGGCCTCGGAGACGAGCGTGAAGAAAACCGTCGCGGAGCGCATGGAGGACAGCAATCCCTGTGCCTGCGGACACGACCTCACGCATCCGCGCGTAACGGCGGAGCCGCAGTACGGGTGGAGCGCTGGTTTCTTCTTCATGCTCGGGGTGTCCGCCCCCGTCAAAGAGGTAGTGTTCTACTGCGAAGAATGCGGGACGGTCATGAAGCGCACCCGAGACCCAGAGGTGCTCCAGCAGTACCGCTGGCACACCTCATAGAAGCGCAGGGACAGGCGGGGAGGAGGGCCGGCACCCGCCCGTCGCCTGGTCCGGGGGGGACCGACTACATGAAACGAACCGGATCGCTGTTTTGGACCGATGAGCGACGAGTCGACCCCTTCCGAGGCCACGGCCCTTGTCCTGGGGGGCGGCGGGGCACGGGCGGCCTACCAGACGGGGGCGCTCTGCTACGTGGGCGAGGCGTTTCCGCAGGCCTCGGTGCCGCTCATGACGGGTGTGTCGGCCGGCTCCATCAATGCCGCCCACCTCGCGGCCGATCCGTGCCCGTGGGCCCATCGCACCACGCGGCTCACGAGCTACTGGGAGGACCTGACGATGGAGGACGTGTTTACGCCCCGCTCCCTCTGGACCCTGATCCGGTCGATGGTACGCGGCACGCCGAGCCCGAAGCAGACCCTCCTAGACACCGCACCGCTTCGCGACTACCTCGATCAGCGACTGCCGACGGACGAAGACGGCTGCCTCACTGGCGTCGCCGACAACCTGGACGCGGGCCGCCTGGAGGGCCTCGCCATCTCGACCTCTAACTACGCCACCCTTCAGACGGTGACCTGGGTGCAGGGCTGCTCGATGCGCGACTGGGAGCGGCCCAATCGGATTGGGCGCCGGACGACCCTCAGTCTCGATCACGTGATGGCCTCCACGGCGCTGCCGATGGTCTTTCCGGCCGTGCGTCTCGACGACGCCTGGTATGGAGATGGAGGGCTCCGCATGCTCGATCCCCTCGCCCCCGCCATCCACCTGGGCGCGGATCGCCTCTTCGTCGTGTCCACCCGCTACGAGCGGTCACAGGCCGAGGCGAGCCAAGTGCCCCGCACGCCCGCCTACCCGTCGCTCTTTCAGATGATGGGCATCCTCGCCAACGTGCTGATGCTCGACGTGCTGGAACATGACGCGGCTGTGCTGCGCCGCGTGAATCGCCTCGTGCGCAAGATTCGCCCGGAGCAGCGCGGCCGACTCCAGCCAATCGACCTGCTCGTGCTTCGGCCCTCCGTGGACCTCGGCGCGCTGGCGGGCGACCACGAGCTCGACATCGGGGGCGCGATGGGGGCACTCCTCAACCTCGTGGAGTGGCAGGCTGATCCTCCACCGGACTGGCTCAGCATGCTCCTCTTTACCCCCGACTACCTCCACCGCCTCCTCGAAGTGGGCTACAACGACGCCAAGCGTCAGCACGACCGCATCGAGGCCTTCTTCGCACGGGAGCCGGTCGATCAGTCCTCCGCGTCTATCCGTTCGTAGGTCACGAACCGAAAGCCGTCCCGGGCGTCCACGGCGGCTTCCTTAAAGACCTCGCCTACGAGGGGAGCAAACGGCGGGAAGAATGTATCGCCCTCGTAGTCCCCCTCGATCAGGGTGAGCTCGAGTCGGTCGGCCCGCGGCAGGAATTGCTCGTAGATGGATTCGCCGCCGCCGATAAAGACGATCTCTTCGTCGGCCACGGCCTCCAGAGCGGCGTCGATGGACGCGTAGGTCTCGATCTCGGGGTATTCCTCGAACGGCCCCTGCGAGGTCAGCACCACCATGCGGCGGTTGGGGAGCGGGCCGCCGAACTGGTGCACGATCGACTCGAACGTGCGGCGGCCCATGAGCAGGGCATGGCCGGTCGTCAGCTCCTTGAAGTGCTGCAGGTCCTCCGGGAGGTGCCAGGGGAGGTCTTTGTCTTTGCCGATGACCCGGTTCTCCTCGGCGACGGCGGCGATGAGTACAATTTCGGGCATGAGGGCGCGGGAGCGTAGGAGTAGAGAGGGGTGAGAGGGGAGGAGTGCGACGGGGAACGGGCGAATGGGAGAAAGGGCGAATGGGTGTGAAAGCGTGTGAACGTCTGGAGGCTGGACGATGGGAACGCCTCGTCCATGTCCCCACTCGCCCTCTCCCTCATTCTCTCCCGCCCAAACCCGGGAGTCAGAAACTTTTCCGTTGCGGGGCGGGTGGGCTGAGGTCCCTTTCCCGCACTCACTTCTATCGGACCTGTCACCGCGTCGAATATGCAAACTACGGACGAGAATGTCACGGAGCCGCCGCCGTCCGATACAGAATCGTCGTGGTGGGCGCGGGCGGGGGCGACGGTGGCCGAAGAGTTTGGAGTTGACCCCGACAAGGGGCTTTCCGCGGCGGAGGTGACGCGACGGCGCGACGAGGTGGGGCCCAACGCACTCCGCGAGCACAAGCAGCGCAGTGTCTGGAGCATCCTGGCCGACCAGTTCAAGAGCCTCATCATTGGCCTGCTGGTGGCGGCGGCGCTGGTGGCCTTCCTGGTGGGCGACGTGCTGGAGGGGTGGGCGGTCGTGATCGTCATCCTCATCACCACGGCCATCGGCTTCTTTACGGAGTGGCGCGCCGTGCGGTCGATGGAGGCGCTCCGCGAGCTGGGGCACGTGGAGGCGCGGGTGCGGCGCGACGGGCAGACGCAAGTGGTCCCCGCCGAAGACCTGGTGCCCGGCGACATCGTAGTGGTGGAAGGGGGCGACGTGATTACAGCCGACGTGCGGCTCCTCGACACCTCGAAGCTGCAGGCCGACGAGTCGGCCCTTACCGGCGAGAGCGTGCCCGTGGACAAGCAGGCCGAGCCGGTGGGCGCGGAGTCTCCGCTTGCGGAGCGGACCTCGATGCTCTACAAGGGGACCGCGGTCACGCGGGGGAGCGGCGTCGGCGTGGTGGTGGAAACCGGCATGCGGACGGAGCTCGGTGAGATCTCGGCGCTCGTGGAGGCGGCCGAGTCCGAGGCGACGCCCCTGGAGGAGCGGCTGGCCGAGCTGGGGCGTAAGCTCATCTACATCACGATGGCCGTCATCGTGGCGGTCACGGCGATGGGCGTGCTGGGCGGCAAGGAACTGGTGCTCATGATCGAGACCGGGCTCGCCCTCGCTGTGGCGGCCATCCCCGAGGGGCTGCCCATCGTGGCCACCATCGCGCTGGCCCGCGGCATGCGGCGCATGGCGAAGCGCAACGCCCTGGTGCGGCAGCTCGCCTCGGTGGAGACGCTGGGCTCGACGGGTGTCATCTGCACGGACAAGACGGGCACCCTCACCGAGAACCAGATGACGGTCGAGAGCTGGGGGTTTTCCGACACGACGGTGGACCTCGACGACGGCGAATTGACGACCGACGGTGCGCCGGTGGATCTGGACGCCGACACGCGCCTCCGCGACGCCCTGGAGGTGGGCATGCTCTGCACGAGCGCAAGCTACGACCCGGATACCGACGAGGCGACGGGCGACCCGATGGAGGTGGCACTGCTGCGGGCCGGCGCCGCGGTGGGGCTCGACCGAGAATCGGTGGAGGCCGACCAGCCGCGGGTGGACGAGGAGGCGTTCGACACGGAGGTGAAGATGATGGCGACGGTGCACGAGCAGGACGGCGCCTATCGCGTGGTCGTAAAGGGGGCGCCGGAGGCTGTTCTCGACGCCGCCACCCACGAGGCGACTGCCGACGGCGCACAGCCGCTGGACGACGACGCCCGGGCACGCTGGGAAGAGCGCAACGAGCAAATGGCGAACGAGGGCCTCCGCATCCTCGCCCTCGCCCAGAAGACGACGGACGACCCCGAGCCACCGCCGTACGAGGGCCTCACCCTGCTCGCCCTTGTGGGCCTCTACGACCCGCCGCGCGACGACGTGAAAGCGGCCATCGACGAATGCCAGGAGGCGGGCATCGAGGTGGTCATGATTACCGGCGACCAGCCCGTGACGGCCCGCGGTATCGGAAAGGCCGTGGGGCTGGTGGACCGCGACGACGCCCCGGTGGTGCACGGCAGCGACATGAAGCCGCCCGAGGCCCTGAGTGACGAGGAGCGACACCGTCGCCTCAATACGCGCCTCTTCGCCCGCGCCACCCCGCGGCAGAAGCTGGACCTCATCGAGCTGCACCAGCGTGCGGGCCGCATCGTGGCCATGACGGGCGACGGCGTGAACGACGCCCCGGCCTTGAAGAAGGCCGACATCGGCATCGCGATGGGGCAGCGCGGCACCCAGGTGGCGCGCGAGGCGGCGGACATGGTGCTGCAGGACGACGCCTTCTCTACCATCGTGGCGGCGGTGCGACAGGGGCGCGTCATTTTCCGCAACATCCGGCAGTTCGTCTACTACCTGATGTCGTGCAACGTGGGAGAGGTGGCCGTGGTGGGCCTGGCCACCGCCGTGGGCACCCAACTCCCCATCCTGCCGCTCCAGATCCTCTTTCTCAACCTGGTGACGGACGTCTTCCCGGCCCTGGCGCTGGGCGTGGGGGAAGGGGACGAGTCGACGATGCGCCAGCCGCCCCGCGACCCCGCGGAGCCGGTGCTGAGCCGGCGGCACTGGATGGGCATCGGGGGGTACGGGCTCGTGTTTGCCGGGGCCGTGCTCGGCGCGCTCTTCTGGGCGACGCAGGGGCTGGGCCTGGAGGGTGAGGCGGCCGTCACCGTCTCGTTCCTCACCCTCGCCTTTGGCCAGCTCTGGCACGTCTTCAACATGCGGCAGCCGACGTCCGGCGTGCTCGTGAACGAGGTGACGCGCAATCGCTACGTCTGGGCGGCGGTGGGCTTCTGCGTGCTGCTCCTCTTCGGGGCCGTCTACATTCCCGGAGTGGGACAGGTGCTGGAGGTGCAGCCGCCGAGCGCGGAGGCGTGGGGCATCATCGCGCTCATGAGCCTCGTGCCGCTGGCGGTGGGGCAGGTGGTGTTGGGGATGCGGCGGTACTTCAGAAACTGAGCAACACCGCCTGTGTGGATTCCCCTGGCGCAGGCATTGCCTACACAGTTATCGATAGACTCTGCGCAGGCGACGAGGCGGATATGCTCACCGTGCGCCGGAGACACTGGACGTGGTGGTGGGCGGGGTTTTTGACTATTGAGAGATTACGATTTTTCGCTCGGTTTACCTACATTTAACCCTAGTCGTTCTTTGAGCACAAATCTTTGTCAAACAGAACGATCTGAGCTGACCCGCTCCTATCTTCAGCAAGAGAAAAATCTTCAAGAGACCCATGGATCTTAAAGAAGAGATCGACCAGGTCGCTAATCGCGCCGAGGATCAGGTAGAGCACATTGCAAATGAGGAATCCACCAAGCATGCGCTCGTGATCCCCTTCATCAAGGCTCTGGGATACGACCCGTACGATTTGCAGGAGGTGATTCCTGAGTTCACTGCTGACTACGCTGAAAAGAGCGGAGAGAAAGTTGACTATGCGCTATTGCAGGACGGGGACCCCGCAGTGTTGATCGAATGCAAGACCGCTGGGGCCGAATTGTCTACCGACCAAGCCGAACAGCTCTTCCGATATTTTCAGGTCACAAGTGCCCGGTTTGGCATTCTCGCGAACGGCGTCAAATACCGCTTCTTCTCCGACCTCGAAGAGTCGAATAAAATGGACGAGCGTCCTTTCCACGAACTCGACTTGTTCGATTATACCGAGCAAGAGGTCGAAGAGCTGAAGAGTCTTCGCAAGTCCACGTTCGATCTGGACGAAATGATCGACGCAGCTCATGACTTGAAGTACAGGAAGGCGCTCCGCGAGTATCTGGAGGACCAGTGGCAGGAGCCAGATGACGATTTCGTCCACTGGCTGACCGGCAAAGTTTACGATGGGCGGATCACTCAAAACGTCCGTGATCAATTCCGCGATATCGTTGAGGGTGCCCTACAGCAGCTTCTGCATGACAAAGTACGGGGACGTCTATCGTCGGCTCTTCAGGAAGAGGAGGCAAGTGCGGCCGAAGATCTATCAGATCCGAATAGCGAAGAGGAGGAAGAAGAGTTACCGGAGGGAGTCGTTAAGAAGGAAGGAGATGTCGTAACCCTTGAGGAGGAGATTGAGGGTTATCGCATCGTACAGGCTATTCTTCGAGAGGTCGTTGACGTGGACAGGGTCGCCAAACGCGACCTGAAGAGCTACTTCAATGTCCTCTTGGACGACAACAACCGGAAGCCAATCTGCCGATTTCACTTCCATTCTCCTACGAAGCGGATCGGGCTCTTCGACGATGAGAAGAACGAGAATCGAATTGCGATCGAGACGCTGAACGACATTTACGACCACGCTGATTACCTTCGGGAAACGATTCGGTTCTACGACGAAGAGTGATGTATTGAACCGGTCGCTCCCTCCTGCCAGGCTCTCGATGAGTGCTGTCTTGGTAAGCTACACCGAGGCTTTTACCGAACTTACCGGTATTATCCCGTACCGCCGTAAGTCCACCGCGTCCGGACTCTCCCAGCGGGGCGCTGGCGTCTGGCAACCCGGTGCCGCGTCGAAGCGGCAATCCGCAGCGCGCAGCGTCGCGTCCGCCCTGCGCCGGACGTACCTTCTCTCAAAATGCCAGATCTCATCCGGCACCACGTACGGGGGGAAGGGAAGATGAACGGAAGAGCAGTTGGTGGTGGAAATCGGACGGTGTAACATATTGTCGGCAATTAGCGTTAAATGCTGGCGTTACGACACAAAAATTGGTGGCGTCACTCAGTAGAGGATCAAGGACGAAATTTCCAGCGTAGCCCGCCGCCGAAACCGTCTCCGACAGATTCCATGCCCGGCACGAACACCGACCGGCTTCTTGCGCTGGCCGACGAACGAGGAATTCTCCGTACCCGAGAGGTGGAAGACGAGGGCATTCCCCGGCAGTCCCTCTCCCGCCTCGTCGACCGCGGCGACCTCGTGCGGATCGGGCGCGGGCTCTACCGGCGCCCCGACCACGAGGTGACCGCGCATCACTCCCTGGCCGTCGCCGCCAAGCGGGTGCCGAAGGGCACCGTCTGTCTCCTCTCGGCCCTCCAGTTCCACGGCCTGACGACCCAAAACCCACTCGACGTGTGGCTCGCCATCGGCCACAAGGACCGGGAGCCGTCGGTCGACGCCGTGTCGCTCCGCATCGTGCGCATGTCGGGCGAGGCCCGCACGGAGGGCGTTGAGACGCACGAGATCGAGGGGGTGTCCGTCCCCATCTACGAGCCCGCAAAGACCGTAGCGGACTGCTTCAAGTACCGCAGCCGCGTGGGGCTCGACGTGGCGCTGGAGGCACTCCGCGACTTTCACGAGCAGGGTGGGTCCATGGACGCCCTCTGGCACTACGCCGATCTCTGCCGCGTGCAAACAGTCATTCGTCCCTACATGGAAGCCGTCACCTCATGAGCCGCTCCAGCGTCGTCGATTCGGTTCGGGATCGCCTTCTCCACCGGAAGCGGAAGACCGGGGAAAACTACGAGGCGCTACTCATCCGCTACGCTCTAGAGCGACTGCTGTACCGGCTTGGGCAATCGGACCTCCGCGACCAGTTTGTCTTGAAGGGCGCCTATTCGTTCCTGATCTGGCAGGGCGACCTGCACCGCCCCACCCGAGACCTCGACCTGCTAGGCTACGGGTCGCCCGAGCAACTGGAAGAGGTCTTCCAGCGTCTTTGCCGGATGGACGACGTGCCGGAAGACGGCGTGCGATTCGACGCAGAGAGCGTAGAGGTTGCCTCCATCCGGGACGCCGACGCATACGGTGGCATGCGGGTTCGCCTCGACGCGACGCTCGGGAGCGCAGCGCTTCGTCTACAGGTCGATGTGGGCTTCGGCGACGCAGTCGTTCCGCCGCCCGAAGACACGTCCTTTCCGACCCTTCTGGACTTCCCGGCGCCAGAGATCCGGACGTACGCTCGCCCGACCGTCGTCGCGGAGAAGCTGCACGGGCTGGTAACGATCGGAATCACGAACACCCGCATGAAAGACTTCTACGACCTCTGGTACCTGAGCCGCACGTTCGGTTTCGAGGGATCCGTTCTCGTCGATGCCATCCGGTCCACCTTCAAGCGGAGAGAGACGGGGCCACCTGCGTCCCGCCCGCAGGCCCTGTCCGAGACCTTCGCGGAGGACGAGCAGAAGCAACAGCAGTGGGGTGCCTTCCTGGACCGAACGCGACTTGAATCCACAGATCCGGGCCTCACGACAGTGATCGAGCAACTGGATACTTTCCTCTGGCCTCCACTCCAGGCGTCCAATGAGGATGCGGTATATCGAAAACGTTGGCCGCCCGGCGGTCCGTGGTCGGAATAGAGTCCAGCGGTGAGTATGGATCCACCGGTCGGGTTTGGCCGACAACTTCCCATCTCCGACCCTGTCTTCGTTGGTAACGCCTCACCGTGTGGCAATCCGCAGCGACGGGGATTAGGCCCCTAGCGGCGCCAGCGACGACACGTCCCCCAGCGCCGCTTCGAGGCGCCGTCCCGCCGCAAGCAGATTGGCGTCCGTCCCCCGCCGGGCGTGCACCTGTAGGCCGATGGGGCGCCCGTCCGACGACCGGCCCGCGGGCAGCGTGAGGATGGGATGGCCCGTCACGGCGGTGGGGCAGTTGTAGGGGGCGATGGGGAGCGCGTAGGGCACCGAGACGCCCTCGATGTCGAGGTCGGCCCCCGTGCGGCGGTGCGTGAAGGCCGGGGTGGCGGCCACGGGCGTCACCCACAGG
>Ga0207414_1000122_pt1 | contig 39007 bp, 40 predicted proteins | sample PonA231FremontCA_2_FD_187269 | JGI IMG/M metagenome (GOLD analysis project Ga0207414, IMG submission 187269) | Marine sediment microbial community from Fremont, CA, USA - Pond A23 Sediment 1 (SPAdes) | ecosystem: Environmental > Aquatic > Marine > Unclassified | place: USA: Fremont, California...
CCTGCGCCCATCCAGAGCGCGATCAGCAGCATGCCATCATAGAGGATGGCGACCAGCCGGCGTAGAAGGCTTGGGCGTTGCTCGAGCGGGAAGGGCATGACCTGTCCGAGAAGGGGGTGGTGCTCCCACGGGGATTTGAACCCCGGTTTCCGCCTTGAGAGGGCGGCGTCCTTACCGCTAGACGATGGGAGCCGTGTCGTTTTGACCCAATGCTGCGGCCCTGATCGGCGTCCTCAGCACAGCCTGTTATTATACGGCCTCGTTGTTCATGCACAAGAGGCCGAGTTCAGACCGTGACTGTCACGCAAGCCCGGGGGATCGACCCCACCATCATCACCCGCGACCAGCATGTGATCTCGCGGGCACAGATCAGTGACAAGGCGCTGAGCGTTCTCTATCGGCTGAAAAACGCCGGGTATGGCGCCTACCTGGTGGGCGGCGGCGTACGCGATCTGTCGCTGGGCCGCGAGCCCAAGGACTTTGACGTGGCCACCGACGCCACGCCCGATGAGGTCAAGGCGCTGTTCCGCAATTGCCGTCTGATCGGTCGGCGGTTTCGTCTGGCCCATGTGCATTGGGGGCCCGAGATCATCGAGGTGGCCACGTTTCGTGCGCTCACGCCGGACGCCGACGCCGGTGATGATGATCATGTGGTCGAGGATGGGCGAGTGCTGCGTGACAACGTCTACGGCACCATCGAAGAGGACGCGCTGCGCCGCGACTTCACCATCAATGCCCTTTACTACAACATCGCCGACTTTTCGGTGGTGGACTACGCCGGCGGCATGGCCGATCTGCAGGCCGGCCGCCTGCGACTGATCGGGGATCCGGCGGTGCGCTATCGCGAAGACCCGGTGCGCATGCTGCGCGCGGTGCGGTTTGCCGCCAAGCTGGGCTTTACCATCGACTCGGCCACCGCCGCCCCAATCCCGCGCATGGCTGATCTGCTCGATGACATCCCGCCGGCGCGGCTGTTCGATGAGGTGCTCAAGCTGTTCATGGCCGGGCAGGGTGTGGAGACCTTCGAGGCGCTCCGCCACCACGGCCTGTTCCGGTATCTGTTCCCGGCCAGCGACACCGCGCTGGATGATGACGATCACGGTCAGCTCATCACCTTTGTGGCGCGAGCCCTGGAGAGTACCGACGAGCGTGTCAACAATGACCGCCCGGTTACGCCGGCGTTTCTGTTTGCGGCGCTGCTCTGGCCGGCGATCCTCGGGCAGCTACCCAGCGCGCGGCTCGAGCCGGGCATCGACTCGGAGCTGTTCGAGCAGTCGGTCACCGAGGCGCTCGAGCGCCAGCTCGGTCAGGTCGCCATTCCCAAGCGCTTCGCCCTGCCGATGCGCGAGATCTGGGCATTGCAGCCGCGCTTTCATTCGGCATCCGATAAGAAGGCCCGGCGGCTGTTTTCGCACCCCCGTTATCGGGCCGCCTATGACTTTCTGCTGCTGCGGCGCGAGGCAGGGCTGGTGGACCCGGATCTGGCGAATGCCTGGCAGCGTTATACCGAGAGTAGCGAGGATGCGCCGCCGCCCACGCCGGCCCGGCGGCGTCGACGCGGCGGGCGCCGGCGCGGTCCCGCACCGGATTCGGGGGACGGATGAGCCGCGCATTTGTCGGCATTGGCAGCAACCTCGAGGGGCCGGGGACGCAGGTGCGTGCCGCCATCGAGGCGCTGGACGGCATTGCCCGGACCCGCTGCGTGGCGGCGTCGCGGCGGTATCGCAATCCACCCATGGGGCCGGCCGACCAGCCTGATTATGTGAATGCGGTGGCAGCCCTCGAGACCGACCTTGATCCGCACGCGCTGCTGGCCCGGTTGCAGGGGCTGGAGGCAGCCGCCGGGCGGGTCCGCTCGGGACGTCGCTGGGGGCCGCGGCCCCTCGATCTGGATCTGTTGGTCTATGCTGACCATCAGATCAATGATGCGGTGCTGACGGTCCCGCACCCGGGCATTGCCCGGCGCGCCTTCGTTCTGGTGCCCTGGGCCGAGATCGCGCCGGAGTGGTGGGTCACGGGCCTGGGCCGGGTCAGTGAGCTGGCCGCGGCGCTGGATCCTGACGAATTGACGGTGGAGGAGGACTGACATCATGAGCCAGACCGTCACGCTCTCGACCCTGCGTCGGATGAAAGCCGAGCAGGCGCCCATCGTTGCCCTCACGGCCTATGACTACAGCTTTGCCCGTCAGGTCGACGCCGCCGGCGTTGATGTGGTGCTGGTGGGGGATTCGCTGGGGATGGTCATGCAGGGCCATGCCAGCACCGTGCCGGTCACCCTGGCTGATATGGTCTATCACACGCGCTGCGTGGCGCGCGGGCTCGAGCGCGCCTATCTGATGGTGGATCTGCCGTTTCTGAGCGACACCGATGATCGCGCTGCCCTTGAAAGCGCCGCCCAGCTGATGAAAGAAGGCGGTGCGGATATGGTCAAGATCGAGGCGCATGCCGCCCAGGCGCCGGTGGTCGAGGCGCTGTCGCGGGCCGGTGTGCCGGTCTGCGCCCACTTCGGCCTGCGCCCGCAACGGGTGGGTCAGCTGGGCGGTTACCGGGTGCAGGGCCGCGACGAGGCCGGTGCGCAGCAGGTGCTCGAGGATGCCCGGGTGCTCGAGGCGGCGGGTGCCGATGTGCTGCTGGTCGAGTGCCTGACGGCCGCCGTGGCGGCCCGGGTGCGCGAGCAGACCCCCCTGCCGCTGATTGGCATCGGCGCCGGGGTGGATTGTGACGGCCAGATCCTGGTCATTCAGGATATGCTGGGCATAACGCCCGGGCAGCCACCGCGCTTTAGCCACGACTTTCTGGCCGACACCGGGCGCGTCCAGAGCGCGCTTGAGGCCTATGTCACAGCAGTGCGGACCCGGCAATTTCCCCAACCCCGGCACACGTTCGAGTAGCGCATGCAGATCAGTTCCGATGCGGCTTCGCTGCGCGCGCAGGTGGCCGAGTGGCGGCGCAACGGTGAGCGAATCGGCTTTGTGCCCACCATGGGTAATCTCCACGGGGGGCATCTGCGGCTGGTGGACGAGGCCCGCTCGCGCAGTGATCGCGTCGTCGTCAGCATTTTCGTCAATCCCACCCAGTTCGGCCCGGGCGAAGACTACGCGAACTACCCCCGGACCGATGCGGCGGACCGGCAGGCATTGCAGGCCCACGCCACCGACTGCCTGTTCGCGCCCGATGTCGAAACGCTCTATCCCGATGGCCCGGCGCTGCGGACCTATGTGGCGGTGCCCGAGCTCAATGACATCCTCTGCGGTGCCTCCCGCCCCGGTCATTTCACCGGTGTGGCCACGGTGGTCACAAAACTGCTCAACCTGGTCCAGCCGGATCTGGCCGTGTTCGGCCTCAAGGACTATCAGCAACTGCTGGTGATCCGCCGGTTGGTGCGGGATCTGCTGTTGCCGGTGGAAATCGTTGGGGGTGGCATTGCCCGCGAACCCGACGGCCTGGCGATGAGCAGCCGCAATGCCTATCTGGGCGACGCCGAACGACGCCGTGCCCCCACGCTCTACCACACCCTGCAGGGCCTTGCCGCGCGTCTCGAGGCCGGCGAGACCGACTATCCGGCGTTGTGCGCCGAGGGCCGGCGGCAACTGAGCGCGGCCGGGTTGCAGCCGGATTATCTCGAAATTCGCCGTGCCGAGGACCTGGGTGTGGCCAGCCCCGACGATCACGACCTGGTCATTCCGGCGGCGGCCTATCTTGGCCGGGCGCGACTGATTGACAATATCCGGGTGCATCGTCCCGGCGGAGAACCGTCATGAAACCCTTGGAGTCGACCCCGCAATGGCAGGCGCTTATCGCCGCCCGCGAAACCATCGCCAGCGCGTCCATCCCGGCCCTGTTTGCCAATGATGCCCGGCGGTTCGAGGACTTTTCCCTCCGCGTTGGTGACCTGCTGCTCGACTACAGCAAGCAGCCGGTCACGCGGGCGACTCGCGATCAGTTGCTGGCGCTGGCCGAGGCGCGGGATGTGGCCGGCCAGCGCGATGCCATGCTGACCGGCGAGCGCATCAACGCGAGCGAGGATCGCGCCGTTCTGCACACCGCGTTGCGCACGCCGCCGGGGGCGACGGGCTGGGCCGGCGAGGCCGTTGCTGCCGAGGTTGCCGCCTTGCGCTCGCGCATGGTCGAGCTGGCCAGCGCGCTCCGCGCCGGCGAGCGACGCGGCGCCACCGGCAAGCCCATCGAGCATGTCATCAACGTGGGGATCGGCGGCTCGGACCTGGGCGCGCGACTGGTGCTCGAGGCACTGGCACCCTGGGTCGACGGGCCACAGGTGCATTGCGTGGCCAACATCGACGGCACCGAACTCCAGTCGGTCATGCAGCAATGCGACCCCGAGCGCACGCTGGTGCTGGTGGTCTCGAAGAGCTTTGGCACGGTCGAGACCATGGCCAACGCCCATGAGCTGATGGCGTGGCTGCGTCGTCGCGTCCCTGCGGATGATGTCCTCGCCCGGCAGGTGCTGGCGGTCACCGCCAATCTGGATCGGGTGCGCGAACTGGGCCTGGACCCGGATCTGGCTTTGCCGATGCGGGACTGGGTCGGGGGACGCTACTCGCTCTGGTCGGCGGTGGGCTTTGCCATCATGCTGGCCATTGGCCCCGATCGATTTGATGAGCTGCTCGCCGGTGCCCACGGCATGGATCGGCATTTTGCCGACGCGCCGCTGGCCGCCAACATGCCCGTGCTGCTGGGACTGCTCTCGGTGCTCAACGGCACGTTGCTGGGGCGACGCAGTCAGGCGGTCGTCCCCTATACCGAGCGACTCGGCCGCCTGTCCGCTTATCTCCAGCAATTGGTTATGGAGAGCAACGGCAAGTCCGTCGACCGCGAGGGCGAGACCCTGGGTGTGCCCACCGCCACGGCGATCTGGGGGCAGACCGGCACACCCGGGCAGCACGCCTTCTTTCAGGCCCTGCACCAGGGCAGTGACGTGGTGCCGGTGGATTTTATCGGCGTGGCGCGGCCGGTGGCCGGCGAAAAGGGGGATCCCCTGACGCTGACGGCCAACCTGTTCGCCCAGAGCCAGGCCCTCATGCAGGGTCGACCGGACCCCGACATTGCCGCCGCCCGGCGCTGTCCGGGCAACCGCCCGAGCAATACGTTGCTGCTTCGGGCCCTGACACCCGCCAACCTGGGTGCACTCATCGCGCTCTACGAGCATCGCACTTTTGTCGAGGCCGCGATTTGGGGCATTAACGCCTTTGATCAGTTCGGCGTGGAGCTGGGCAAGGGGCTGGCCACCCATCTCGAGCCGCTGATCGCCGGTGGCCAGGCACTTGATGGTGTGGATGGCTCTACCGCCGGGCTGATTGCGCGTTATCGCGACTGGCGGGGTTAGTCTGGGCGCCGAGCCTGCCCGGGCGGACGGGCCGCGGGGAGGGTCAGCCGGGCGCACAGCCCCGGGTGGGTGTTCTCGAGCATGAGACTGCCGCCGGCGCCTTCGGTGATATCGCGGCAGATGGCCAGGCCGAGGCCGGTGTTGCGGCTTTGCTGATCCAGCCGTGCGCCACGATCGAGCAGGTCGGTGAGGGCCGACTCGGGTAGGCCAGGGCCATCATCCCGAGCCTCGATCTCGATCGCTCCGGTGGGGGTGATCCGGGCACTGATCCCGACGCGCCGATGTGCGTAGCGGGCGGCGTTTTCCAATAACGTGCCCAGCGCCTCGGCGAGGTCGGCTGGATCCAGAGCGGCCTGCATCGGTGGGCTGGCGATCGGCCCGGGCTTGCCCGGTTCCGCTATCGATATATCCCAGTCGAGTCGCGCCCCCGTCGGTGTGCGTTCAATCACGTCCACCACCTGGGCGATGACTGCGGTTACATCGCTGCCGGCAGCGCCGGCACGACTGGCCACCCGTGTGCGCGTGAGCTCACGGTCAACATGCTCACGCATGCGATCGACAATCTGATCGATGCTCTGGGCGATGGGCGCTTGACCTGCCTGACGCAGCCGCTGGCTCTCGCCGAGCAGTGCCTGGAGCGGCGTCTTCAGTCCATGGGCGAGATCGCCGGCGCGTTGCCGGGCCGCCTGCATTTGGGTCTCGCGTTCGGTGAGCAGGGCGTCGAAATCCGTGGCAAGGGGCCTTACCTCACGCGGGAGATTCCCGCCGAGGCGCGAGGCATCGCCAGTGCGGATCGCCGTGAGGCGGCGTGCGAGCTCGCCGAGCGGGCGCAGACCGATGCTCAGCTGCAGCCAGCCGGCCGCAATCAGGGCCACCGCGAGCAATGCGAGATAGGGCAGCAGATCTTCTCCAAACGCCCGGGTCGCTTTGCTCAGCGCGGTGCGGTCCATCGCCAGCACAAGCGTGACGCCTTCGCCGCCCAATGAGGGTGGCAGCACAACACGGCGCTCCACGCCGAGCAGGCGGCGGCCGTCGGGGGCAGCGAAGTTGTCCAGCACCACTAATCCGTCCGTGGGGGAGAGCGCGGGGAGCGGGAGCTGCCAGTCCCAGAGCGATCGGGAGCGGAGAATCCCCCGCCGGGTCTCGATTTGCCAGTAAAGCCCGCCATAAGGCTGCTGAAAGCGTGGGTCGGCGAGCTGGTTGTCCAGAGTCAAGGCGCCATCAGGGCTTTGCGCCAATGCCCCCAGCACCTGGTCCAGATGGGTTTCCAGCTCGCCGACGGCGCGCCGCTCGACATGGGCTGAGAACAGCAGCATCAGGCCCCATCCGGCGAGCGCGAGGCCGAGGCAGATCGCAATCGCCCCGGCCAGCGCGAGGCGCAGGCGCAGTGAGGCGCGGGTCATTCGGCGGTCCCGCGCAGGTAGTAGCCAAAGCCGCGACGGTTGCCGATGGCCCCGGTACCCATCTTGCGACGCAGGCGGGTGATGACCGCCTCGATGGCGTTTACATCGCGGGATTCGTCGTCGCCGTAGAGATGCTCGAGCAACTCGGTGACCGGGACGGTTCGGTCGCGATGGTGAAACAGGTAGACCACCAGTCGGTATTCCAGCGCCGTCAGCTTCAGTGGCCGGCCCCGCTGCGTCAAGCGCATCTGATTGCCATCCAGGCGCAGGTCGCCGAGCGTCTGGATTGCGCTGCCGTGTCCGGCCGCGCGGCGGACCAGGGCACGGGCACGGGCAACGAGCTCCTCCATGTGGAAGGGTTTGGGCAGATAGTCATCGGCTCCGGCCTCGATGCCCGCCACGCGTTCGCTCCAGGTGCCGCGCGCAGTCAATACGAGGACCGGCATGACGCGGCCGTGGTCCCGCCACTGGCGCAGGATGCTGAGCCCGTCCAGTGATGGGAGCCCGAGATCGAGCACGACCAGGTCATAGTCCTCGGTATCGCCCAGAAACAGGGCTTCGGCGCCATCGCGGCAGGATTCGGTGAGAAAGCCGGCGGCGGTCAGGGCCTCGCCAAGATCAGTGCGGATGAGCGCTTCGTCCTCCACCACCAGCACCCGCATCAGTCGTCCTCGCGCTCGACTTCGAGGATTTCGGCGGTGGCGGCATCCAGCTCGATCTCCAGAACGTAGCCATTCTCGTCGAGCAGTTCCAGTTCGTAGCGATAGCCACCATCCTCGGCGTCAAATTCGGTCTCGAGGACATGGCCCGGATATTCCTCGCGGACCCGCGCGAGGATGTCGGTAAGCGGCAGGACTTCGCCGCGCTCGAGGGCCTCCCGTGCGCGGGCGTGGTCGTCATCCGCATGCCCCACCGTGGCGGCGAGCAGCCCAATCATTAAAAGGCCCGGAATGGCGTTTCTCATGCCGTCAGTGTAGCGCGTCGCTGCCTGACAGATCGCTGACAGGGCCCGTCAGGCGGCGGTCAGTCGGTGGGTGGCACATTGATCCCCGCAGCAAAGGGCTGCGTCCGCAACTCTGCAAGGAGCATTGACTATGAATCGCAATCGAATGATCCCGGGTCTTGTCGCTGGTCTTGCCGGTGCCGTGCTGTTGAGCGCAGGCATTGCCATGGCTGATGCCGATGATCGGCGCGATCGGGACGACGACATGCCCCGTGACGACTGGATGAGCCTGACTGAGCTCGCCGAGCGACTCGAGTCGCAGGGCTACACCCCCTATGAAATCGAGATTGATGATGGCGCTTACGAGGTCATGATGGTGGATGATCAGGGAATGGTGATCGAGACGTCTATTGATCCGACGACGGGTGAGCCGTCGCAGCGGCGCTGGGACGACTGAGCCGGTCAAGGGCCCACGCCACGTGCTCGCGGACAAGGTCCGAGGGATGCTCGAGGCGCTCGCGCAGTGCCTCGACGGCCTCGGGATCGGCCGGGCCGTTGCCGAGTGCCACGGCCAGGTTGCGGAGCCAGCGCTCGTGGCCCAGGCGGCGTATGGCCGAGCCCTCGGTGCGCTTTAAAAACGTGGCCTCGTCCCAGCGGAACAGCGCCACCAGCGAGGCATCCTCCAGCCCGTGACGGGGGTGGAAATCCGCCTCGTCCGTGGGCTGGGCGTAACGGTTCCATGGGCAGACCGCCTGGCAGTCGTCGCAGCCGAACACACGATTGCCGATGGCGGGTCGCAGGTCTTCGGGGATGCTGCCTTCGTGCTCGATGGTCAGATAAGAGATGCAGCGCCGGGCGTCGAGCTGCTGCGGGCCGGTGATCGCGCCGGTGGGGCAGACATCGATGCAGGCCCGGCAACTGCCGCACAGATCATCCACCGGTTCGCTCTCGGGCAGGGGCAGATCCGTGAATATCTCGCCGAGAAAAAAGTACGAGCCGGCGTGGCGGTTAAGCACAAGCGTGTTCTTGCCAATCCAGCCCAGTCCGGCATTACGCGCCAGGGCCTTTTCCAGCACCGGCGCGCTGTCGACGAACACCCGATAGCCAAAGCCACCCACCGCGCTGTCGATGCGGCTGGCGAGGCTCTGCAGCCGCTTGCGCATGAGTTTGTGGTAATCCCGGCCCAACGCATAGCGGGCGATGAAGGCCCGGCGATTATCGGCAAGCAGCGCGTCATCCGCTTCGAGATCCGGCGGCCGGTAGTCCATGCGCACGCTCAGGATGCGCACCGTGCCCGGCACAAGCCGCTCAGGGCGGGCGCGCTTGACGCCGTGGCGGGCCATCCAGGTCATGGTGCCGTGGCGGCCATCCTGCAGCCAGCGCAACAGGTGACGCTCATCCTCGGCGAGCGCCGGTCGCGCCACCCCCAGCTCATCAAACCCCAGCTCGCGGGCCCATTGCCGGATGCTCGGCAAAAGCCGGGTGCTGTCTAACGCCTGCGCCATGCGGGCAGTTTACCGTCTCGGGCGATATGGGTGTGAGCGCGTTATAATCGCGGTCATGCAAGCACTGCCCCATGCCCTCTATACCCCCGCGCAGGTCCGCGAGCTCGATCGTCGTGCCATCGAGCACGAGGGCATTCCCGGGCGTGTGCTGATGGCCCGCGCCGGCCGTTCGGCCTGGCAGGCCCTGCAACGGCGCTGGCCGCAACCGGGCCGGTTGCTGGTGTTGTGTGGCGGTGGCAATAACGGCGGCGATGGCTTTGTCATTGCCCGGCGGGCCGCCGAGGCGGGCTGGTCAGTGGATCTGTGGACCATGACCGATCCGAGCAGGCTCGAGGGCGATGCCCGGCGGGCGGCGGATGCAGCGCTGGCGATGATGGCGCCGATTGACGACGCGCAGCAGGCCCTGAACGGGGCGGATGTCGTGGTCGATGCACTGCTTGGCACCGGCCTCGATCGCCCGGTGACCGGGCACCTTGCGACACTGATCGACGCCGTCAATGCGGCCCATGCCCCGGTGATGAGCATCGATGTGCCCTCGGGGCTGCATGCGGCCACCGGTCGGGTGATGGGCACGGCAGTGCGCGCCGCGATTACCCCGACGTTCATCGGCCTCAAGCAGGGGCTTTTTACCGGGGATGCCGCTGACTATGTCGGCGCAATCCTGTTCGACGGGCTGGGTGTCCCGGATACCGTTTATGCGGGCATAGCGCCGGTGGCCTGGCGCCTGCCGGAATCGGCGCTGGCAAGCGCCCTGGTGCAGCGGGCGCGGACGGCGCACAAGGGGGCGTTTGGTCACGTGCGGGTGCTGGGCGGCGATCACGGCATGGGCGGTGCGGTGCGCATGGCCGGTGAGGCCGCGGCGCGCAGTGGGGCCGGGCGCGTGTCGGTGATGACCCGGCCGGCCCATGTCGCTGCCGTGCTGGCGGCGCGGCCCGAGCTGATGGTCGCGGGGCTGACCGCCGAGGAGCTCCGCGAGGCTGACATCGCCGCGGGTGACACCGTTGCTCTGGGGCCCGGACTGGGCCAGGCGGAATGGGGGCGCTGCGGATTCGAGCGGGGCCTGCAGCATGGCGGTGCGCTGGTGGTTGATGCCGATGCCCTCAATCTGCTGGCAACACAGCCCCAGCGTCGCGACGACTGGATACTGACGCCACATCCCGGCGAGGCCGCGCGGCTGCTGGACACCGATATCCAGACGGTACTCGATGATCGCTGGGCGAGCGTGGATGCACTGGTGGCCCGTTATGGCGGCGTGGTGGTCCTCAAGGGCGCGGGCACGCTGATCGCTGACCGGCATCATCGGCGCGTGGCCAACGAGGGCAATCCGGGCATGGCCAGCGGCGGCATGGGTGATGTGCTCACGGGGGTGATCGCGGGGCTGCGGGCCCAGGGCTGGTCGCCCTTTGAGGCCGCCTGTCTGGGCGTGCAGGCCCACGCCCGGGCAGCCGATCGGGCGGCCGCCGGCGGCGAACGCGGGCTGTTGGCCGGTGATGTGCTGGCCCATCTGCGCGCGGTCATCAATCCATGACCCGGGCGCAGGGTCATCTTGTCGATGAAGCGGCCACCGAGGCGCTGGGGGCGGCGCTGCAGCGCCACCAGCCGGCCCGCGGCTGCGTGCACCTGATTGGCGACCTTGGCGCCGGCAAGACGACGCTGGTACGCGGCTGGCTGCGGGCGGCGGGCCACGCCGGGGCGGTGCGCAGCCCCACCTACACCCTGATCGAGCCCTATGAACAGCTCGGCACGCCGGTCTTCCACCTCGATCTCTATCGGCTCGCGGATCCCGAAGAGCTCGAGTTCATCGGCCTGCGCGACTGGGTGGACGCCGGCCTGCTGCTGGTGGAGTGGCCGGCCCGGGGCGCGGGCGTACTGCCTCGGCCGGGCCTGAGCGTCTCGCTGGCGGCGGCCGGCAGCGGTCGTGATGTCAGCGTTGAATGCCATTCCGATGACTGGCCAGCGGCGGCGCAGCTGATTCAGGCGATGGAATAGGACATGGCGCTATCCTGCTATGAATACAGGCATTTCTTGAAATCAGCATCGGCGTATGGCGTACTCACAGGCATCATGTGTATTCGTGCCTGGATTGTCTTGATTGCCATCGCCGTGGCGATGCTGCCAGCGGTCGCCGGTGCCGCGCCGGGCGCGACGCGGGTCGAGGAGGTGCGCACCTGGGACGGACCCAGTCATACGCGGGTGGTCTTTGACCTGAGCGGGGCACCGGATCATCAACTGTTCACCCTGACCGATCCGCATCGTGCGGTTATTGATCTGCGTGACGGGCGCATCCATGCCTCCCAGGTCGATGGCATCCGTGATGAGGGGCCGATTCGGCGGGTCCGCAGCGGGCGCCGCGACGAAGGCGTGCGCATCGTGCTTGACCTGGATCGGGCGGTGGCGGCGCAGTCGTTCACCATGGCGCCCAACGACACCGGTGGGCACCGGCTGGTGGTGGATCTGAGTGATCCCCAATCCGACCCGCCGGCCGATGCCGATGCCAGGGATACCCCGGCGGGCGGTGCCGACGCCGTGCGGCGGGCCCGGGACCAGGCCGCCGAGCCCTTCGTGGTGGCCATCGATGCCGGTCATGGCGGCAAGGATCCGGGCGCCATCGGTGCCGCGGGCACCTACGAGAAAAGCATCGTTCTGGCGGTGGCGCGCAAGTTCGCCGACCGCATCAACGCCATTCAGGGCCTTGAATCGGTGCTGATCCGTGACGGCGATTACTACATCGGGTTGCGTGAGCGCACCCGCAAGGCCCGGGCCGCCGGCGCGGATCTGTTTGTTTCGGTGCATGCCGATGCCTTCCATGACCAGCGCGTCCGCGGTTCGTCGGTCTTTGTGCTCTCGCGCAACGGGGCGTCCAGTGAAATGGCGCGCATGCTTGCCCGGCGCGAAAACCAGGCCGATCGCATCGGCGGCGTCTCGCTTTCCGACAAGGACGAGCAGGTGGCCTCGGTGCTGGTGGATCTGTCCCGCGCCCATACGGTTGAGGAAAGCCTGGATGTGGCGGATGTGCTGTTCAACGAGCTGGGTGCGCTGGGGGATGTGCACGGCAGTGGCGTCGAGCAGGCGGGCTTTGCGGTCTTGAAGTCGCTCGACATGCCTTCGGTGTTGGTGGAGCTGGCGTTTATCTCCAACCCCGAAGAAGAGCGGCGGCTGAAGTCGTCGAGCTATCAGCACCAGCTGGCGCGCGGCCTGACCGAGGGCGTTCGTGCCTATGTTGAGCAGACGCGCCCGGCGCTGGCGCTGGAGGGGGGCGATGAGGAATACCGGGTGCGGCCCGGCGATACCCTGTCGGCCATCGCCCAGCGCCATGCCGTGAGTGTCGGCGAGCTGCGCCGCGCCAACGAGCTGGCGGGCAGCACCATCGTTGCCGGTCACACGCTGCGGATCCCCTGAGCGGCATGCCGATCCAGCGTCTTGCCGCCGAGCTTGTCAATCAGATCGCCGCCGGCGAGATCATCGAGCGGCCGGCCTCGGTGCTCAAGGAACTGCTCGAGAATGCCCTCGATGCCGGCGCGCAGAGCGTGCAGATCGATATCGAGGCGGGCGGGCTCACACTGATTCGTGTGCGCGATGACGGGCGCGGCATGACGGCGGCCGATCTGCCCCTCGCCGTCGAATCCCACGCCACCAGCAAGATCGGCGCGCTGGACGATCTCGAGCATATCGCCACCCTCGGGTTTCGGGGCGAGGCATTGCCCAGCATTGCCTCGGTGGCCGCGCTGCAGATCACGTCGCGAGCGGCCGCCGAATCGCATGGCTACTGCCTGACCCCCAGCGAGTCGGCCACCCCTGCGCCGGCGCCGCATCCTCCGGGTACCACGGTGACGGTGCGGGACCTTTTTCATGCGGTGCCGGCCCGGCGCAAGTTTCTGCGAACCGAGCGCACCGAACTGCGCCACATCCAGGAACTGGTCCGTCGGGTCGCGCTGGGCCGCCCCGAGGTGGGCTTTGCGCTCACCCATAACGGCCGGCGGCTGCTGGACCTGCCGGCGCTGGGACCAGCGGCGGCGGAACGGCGCGTGGGCGAGCTGATGGGCAGCGGCTTTGTCGATGCGTCGCTGCGCGTCGATGCCGAAGCGGCGGGGCTGCGCCTGCAGGGCTGGCTGGGCCTGCCGACGGCATCGCGCGGGCAGCCCGACCTGCAGTATGTCTATCTCAACGGCCGCATGATCCGGGATCGGCTGGTGATGCAGGCATTGCGTCGGGCCTACAGCGATGTGCTGTTCAAAGACCGTTATCCGGCGTATCTACTGCACCTGCAGATGGATCCGGCGCGGGTCGATGTGAACGTGCATCCGACCAAGCATGAGGTGCGTTTCCGCGACAGCCGACTGATCTTTGATTTTCTGCACCGCCAGGTGGAGCGCGCCCTGGCTCAGGGGGGTGCGAGTGCCGCCATGGTCGGGTCGCCCGAGCCCGCCGGATCGGCGGACGAGCCCCGACCGGGCGGCGGGTCGATGTCGGGCGCTGCTCCGGCGGCACCGGCGCCGCAGACCGGTGCGCTGGCCTTGCCCCTGGCCGAAGCCCGAGCCGTCTACAGCGATACCCTGACCCCGCCCGCGCCCGAGGGCCCGGCCGCCACCGAGTCTGTCCCGCGGCTCGGGCATGCCGTGGCGCAGATTCACGGCGTCTACGTGCTTGCCGAATCGGCCAGCGGCCTGATTCTGGTGGACATGCACGCGGCCCACGAACGCATTGTCTACGAACGGCTCAAGCGCCAGTACCTGGATGACGGCGTGGCTCGCCAGCCCTTGCTGATGCCGGTAGCGGTGAGCGTGACGCCGGCCGAGGCCGATCTGGTGGAGGACAGTCAGCCACTGCTCGAGGCGGTGGGCCTGGAGGTGGATCGGGTCGGCCCCGAGCAGCTGCGGCTGCGCGGCGTCCCGGCGCTGCTGGCGCAAGCGGACGGCGAGGCGCTGCTGCGCGATGTGCTGGCGGATCTGCGGGTCGACCGGGGGGCGGTCGCTGTCGAGCAGCGCCAGCAGCATCTGCTGGCGACCATGGGCTGTCATGGCTCGGTGCGGGCCAATCGTCGTCTGGCGCTGGCCGAGCAGGAGAACCTGCTGCGTGAAATGGAGCGCACGCCCAATATCGATCAGTGCAACCATGGCCGTCCCACCTGGGTGTCCCTCGGCATGGCGGATCTTGATCGACTGTTTCTGCGCGGGCGCTAGTGATCATGACAACCGATGCGCTCCCGGTGGTCTGTCTGATGGGGCCCACGGCGGCGGGCAAGACCGATCTGGCTCTGGACCTGCATGCCCGCGGTGGCGTGGATCTGATCAGCGTCGATTCGGCGATGGTCTATCGGGGCATGGACATCGGCACCGCCAAACCCTCGCCGGTGGTTCAGGCCCAGGCCCCGCATGCGCTGATCGACATCCGCGACCCGGCCGAGGCGTATTCCGCCGCGGAGTTTGTGAGCGATGCCCACGCCCATATCGAGGCGGCGCGGCGGGCCGGACGCGTGCCGGTGCTGGTGGGCGGGACCATGCTCTATTTTCGCTCGCTGCTGCGCGGCCTGTCGCGCCTGCCACCGGCGGATGCCGGGGTGCGGGCGCGTCTCGAGGCGCAGGCCGAGGCGCGGGGCTGGCCGGCCCTGCATGCGCGTCTGGCCGGCGTCGATCCGGTCACCGCGGATCGTCTGCACCGCAATGACGCCCAGCGCATCCAGCGCGCACTGGAGGTCTACGAGCTGACCGGTCAGTCGCTCAGTTGTCTGCAATCGGCGGCGGCGCCGGAACCGTTGCCCGGTCCTGTCGTCAAAGTAGGGGTAATGCCCGCGTCCCGGTCGGTACTGCATGCACGGATCGAACAGCGCTTTCGCGCCATGCTTGCCGAGGGTGTGATCGACGAGGTGGCCGGGCTTTGGGCGCGACCTGACATCCACGCCGATCTGCCTGCCATGCGGGCGGTCGGGTACCGCCAGATTGTCGAGTATCTCGACGGCCGGATCGGCCGCGACGACCTGGCATTTCGGGGCACGGTGGCGACGCGCCAGTTTGCCCGTCGCCAGGTCACCTGGCTGCGTCGCGAGGACGGCCTGGAATGGCTCGATCCGCTGGCGCACAAGCCCTGTGACACGCTTAGTGATCTCATCAATCGCGTGGTAGCGTAGGGATCGAAACAGACAATAATAATCGCCGCGAACAAGCAAGGAGTCACGGCATCATGTCGAAAGGACAATCACTGCAGGAGCCCTTCCTCAACGCGCTTCGCAAGGAAAAGGTCCCGGTGTCGATCTATCTGGTCAATGGCATCAAGCTTCAGGGCCAGGTGGATTCGTTCGACCAGTTCGTGATCCTGCTTCGCAACTCGATCAGTCAGCTGGTCTACAAGCACGCCATTTCCACGATTGTGCCATCGCGCAACGTCCGCGAGCTTCTGCAGGAGGAGCGAGATCCCGAAACCGACGAGGACTGAAGCCACTCCGACGCTGGAGACCGCACCGGCACAGCTTTTCGACCGCCCGGGTGGCGGCGAGAACGCCATTCTTGTCCAGGTGGACGATGGCATGGTCGACGCCGACGAGGCATTGCGCGAGTTCGAGGCCCTGGCCCGGTCCGCGGGTGCCGCGGTGGTGGCCCGACAGACCGGCCGGCGACGCAAGCCCGACCCGCGCACCTACCTGGGGGGCGGCAAAGTCGACGAGCTGCGCGAAGCGATGGGTGAGCACGGGGCCGATCTGGTGCTGATCAACCACGCCCTGTCGCCGGTACAGGAACGCAACCTCGAGCACGCCCTGCAGTGCCGGGTGCTTGATCGGACGGGACTGATCCTGGATATCTTCGCGCAGCGCGCCCGCTCCCACGAGGGCAAGCTGCAGGTCGAGCTTGCGCAGCTCCGGCATCTGGCCAGTCGGCTGGTGCGGGGCTGGTCGCATCTCGAGCGCCAGAAGGGTGGCATCGGACTGCGGGGCCCCGGCGAGACCCAGCTCGAGCTCGACCGGCGGATGCTGGGCACCCGCATCCGCCAGCTCGAAAAGCGACTGGCACGGGTCCGCCAGCAGCGCGATCAGGGCCGCAAGGCGCGTCGTCAGCAGGATCTGCCCGCGGTGTCGCTGGTGGGCTATACCAATGCCGGTAAGTCGACGCTGTTCAACCGCGTTGCGGCCTCCGGGGTGTATGCCGCGGATCAGTTGTTCGCCACCCTCGACACCACCCTGCGGCGCATCGAGCTGCCCGGTGGCGAGGCGGCGGTCATCGCCGACACCGTGGGGTTCATCCGCGATCTGCCGCCGCAACTGGTCGCGGCATTCCGCTCCACCCTCGAGGAGGTGGTCGAAGCCGAGCTGCTGGTGCACATCATCGATGCCGCCGATCCCATTCGCGAGGAGAATGCCCGTGAGGTCGAATCGGTGCTCGAGGCGCTGGGCGCCGACGAGGTGCCGCAGCTGCGGGTCTACAACAAGATTGATGCCCGCGGCGTGGCGCCGCGCATCGACCGCGACGCCCACGGCCGGCCGGTGGCGGTGTGGCTGTCGGCGGCAACCGGCGCCGGGCTGGAGCTGTTCCATGCCGCCATCGCCGAGCGGGTCAGCGCCGAGCAGGCGCGCGGCGTGATTCGGCTCAGCCCCGCGGAGGGCCGGCTGCGGGCGCGTTTCTACGGCCTCGGGGATGTGCTCGACGAGCGCATCACTGAGAGCGGCGCGATCGAACTGACGGTGGAATTGCCGGCCCGGGCGCTGGCAAGACTCTATCGACACGAGGGTCTGACCGCGGAACTCATTCCGCTCACCGATGCCAACTTGCCGGCGGACGCAGTGGCTCATTAGAATCCCCGGTCTGGTGCGACGCACAGCGCCAGCCGATCATTACTGGAGAACATTCATGGCCTGGAACGAACCCGGCGGCAACAACCGCGATCCCTGGAGCAGTGGCGGGGGCAATCGCGGCGGCAATCAGGGCCCGCCCGACCTCGATGAGGCAATTCGCAAAGCCAAGCAGCGTCTCGAAGGACTGTTCGGTAAAAAGAGTGGCGGTGGCCGCGGAACCGGCGGCAGCGATGGGGGCCGCGGTCGCAGCGGGTCCGGGATGCCGAGTGCCAAGGGCATCGGCATTATTGTCGCGGTCCTGGTCGGTGTCTGGCTCCTGTCCGGGATCTACATCGTCGACCAGGGGACCCGCGGCGTCGTCACCCGATTCGGGGAATTCCAGCAGACCGCGGGCCCCGGGCCGCACTGGCATTGGCCCTATCCGATCAGTGCGGTGCAGACGGTGGATGTCTCCCAGCGCCGGCGCGTGACCATCGGCTACCAGGCGGTGGCGGCCCAGCAGACGCGGCCGGTGCTCTCGGAAGCGCTCATGCTGACTGAAGACGAAAACATCGTGAATGTGCAGCTGGCGGTCCAGTACACCATCTCCAACGCGGCGGACTTCCTGTTCAATTTCGTGCAGCCCGAGGCCACGCTCAAGAGTGTGACCGAAAGCGCGCTGCGCGAGATCGTCGGCAAGCGCAACATGGACTTCGTGATCACCGAGGGGCGGACCGAGGTCGCCCAGCAGACGCGTGAGCTGGTGGTCGAGACGATGGATGGCTACAACGCGGGGATCAACGTGGTCGAGGTGGTCATTCAGGATGCGCAGCCGCCGGAGCAGGTGCAGGGCGCATTCGAGGATGCCATCAAGGCGCGTGAGGACCGCGAGCGGCTGATCAATCAGGCCGAGGCCTATCGCAACGAAGTGATCCCTCGGGCGCAGGGTCAGGCCGCGCGTCTGACCGAGGAAGCCCAGGGCTATACGGCGCGGATCGTGCAGAACGCCCGCGGTGATGCCAGTCGCTTCAGCCAGCAGCAGGAGGCCTACGCCCAGGCGCCGCGGGTTACTCGTGACCGGCTCTACATCGATACGATGGAGCGGGTGCTCGGCAACACCGGCAAGGTGCTGATCGACAACGAGTCGAGCCAGCAGCTGATGTACCTGCCGCTCGATCGCATGATGCGCTCGGGTGGGGCGTCAGCCAGCGGTTCGGGTGACACCGCCGGGTCGTCCATGAACAACGCCGTCTCGAGCAATAGCAGCTCGAGCGGCTCACAGAGCAGCAGCGCATCGAGCGGTTCGCTGCGGATGCGGGAGACACGCTAATGAATCGCCTGAGTGCAATCGTGGCGGCGGTAGTCCTGCTGCTGGTCATTGGAATCACCTTCGGCACGTTCACGGTCAAGGAGACCGAACGGGCGCTGAAGTTTCGGCTGGGTGAAGTCGTTCGAACCGACTTTGAACCGGGGCTGTACTTTCAGGTCCCGTTCGTGAACAACGTCCGCAAGGTTGACGCCCGGGTCCAGACGCTGGATGAGAGTCCACAGCGTTTTCTGACCAGCGAGCAGAAAAACCTGATCGTCGACACCTTCGTGAAATGGCGGGTGGAAGACGTCGAGCAGTACTATGTGACGGTGCGGGCCAACCCGCGCGAGGCCAACCTGCGGCTCTCGGAAATCGTCCGCGATGGGCTGCGGGCCGAATTCGGTAAGCGGACCGTCCAGGAGGTGATCTCCGGGGATCGGGCCGAGATCATGGATCTGCTGACGGCGGCCGCGAGCGAGGCCGGCAACTCGCTGGGCGTGACCGTGCTGGATGTCCGCCTCCAGCGCGTGGATCTGCCCGAGGGAGTGAGCGAGTCGGTGTTCAACCGCATGGTCGCTGCCCGCGAACAGGTCGCGCGTCAGTTCCGGGCCGAAGGTCAGGAAGAGGCTGAGCGGATCCGCTCGGCGGCTGATCGGCGTCGCGAGGAGATCCTCGCCGAGGCGCGGCGTGAGGCCGAAGAGGTGCGCGGTGCCGCCGACGCCGAGGCCACGCGCGTGTATGCCGAGGCCTATGAAGCCGACGAGGAGTTCTACCGCTTCTATCGCAGCCTGCGTGCCTACGAGAACACCTTCAACGACGACAGCGACATGCTGGTGCTCTCGCCGGATTCGGAGTTCTTCCGGTACTTTGATCAGCTCGATTCGTTAACGACTTCGCCCTGATCGGCACGCCCGAGCATGCAGGATCTTCTCACCGCAGTGGCGCTGCTTCTGATTTTCGAGGGGATCCTGCCCTTCCTGAGCCCCCGCAATCTGCGACGGGCCCTCTTCTCTATCGTCCAGCAAAATGATAAAAGCCTTCGGCTGACCGGCATGGCATCAATGCTGGCCGGTATCCTGCTGCTCTATCTGATTCGCTGAAGGACGATTCCATGACTGACAGATCGCCGGGCCCGCACAGCCCCTGGTTGCTGCCCGACTCGGTTGAAGAACTGCTCCCGCCCGCGGCGGCGGCGCTGGAGCACCTGCGCCAGTCGAGTCTCGAGCGCTGTGCGCGCTGGGGCTACGAGCTGGTGATGCCACCGGTCATTGAGTACCTCGAGGCATTGCTCTCGGGCGTCGCCCACGATCTCGACCTGCAGACTTTCAAGCTCACCGACCAGATGAGTGGGCGAATGATGGGCGTGCGGGCGGACATCACGCCCCAGGCGGCACGTATCGATGCCCACCAGCTGCGCCGCGAGGGGCCAGTGCGCCTGTGCTATAGCGGCACGGTCCTGCGTACCCGCGCCGAGGGCGCCGAGGGGTCGCGCAACCCCCTGCAGATGGGTGCCGAGCTTTACGGCCACGGCGGCATCGAGAGCGATGTGGAAGTCATCGGTCTGATGGCCGAGATCCTCAGTGCCGCCGGCATCGAGCCGTTGCATGTCGATCTGGGCCATGTCGGTATCTTTCGTGGGCTATGCAGCGCCGCCGGCCTTGAAGGTGACGCCGAGGCGCGTCTGTGGGATGCCCTGCAGCGCAAGTCCACCGCCGACATCAAGGTGCTGCTGGATGAGTTTGAGGTGGCCCCGGCCGATCATCGTCGGCTCTCGGCGCTGGCCGAGCTGAGTGGCGGAGCGGAGACCCTGACGGCCGCGGCACAGGCCCTGGCCGGAGCGGGGGAGACAGTGGATGCGGCGCTCGACGCGCTGACCCGCACTGCGCAAGCCCTCGAGGCGGCGCGACCGGATATGACGCTGCACTTCGATCTGGGGGAGTTGCGGGGCTATCGCTATCACACCGGGATCGTCTTTGCCGCCTACACGCCCGGTGTCTCCGGCGAGCTTGCCCGCGGCGGGCGCTATGATGATATCGGCGCGGTGTTCGGCCGGGGCCGGCCGGCCACCGGGTTCAGTGCCGATCTCAAGGCGCTGCTGCGGGCCACCGCAACGACCCTCGGCGCAACGCCGGCCGCCGGTGCCATTGCGGCTCCGTGGTCGGCGGATGAGGCCCTGCGCCGGCGCGTGACGGCATTGCGCGAGGCCGGCGAAACGGTGATCTGGGCGCTGCCGGGGCAGTCCGGCACAGGAGCGGCTCAAGGCTGCAATCGCCAGCTCGTGCCGGCAGCCGGCGGCGACTGGCAGATCGAGACCATCGAACCAGCGGAGAACGCATGACAAAAAGCGTGGTGGTGATCGGCTCCCAGTGGGGGGACGAAGGCAAGGGCAAGATCGTGGATCTGCTGACCGACCGGGTCTCGGCGGTGGCAAGGTTTCAGGGCGGACACAACGCCGGCCACACGCTGGTGATCGACGGGCACAAGACCGTCCTGCACCTGATCCCCTCCGGGATCCTGCGCGACGGGGTGGAGTGTCTGATCGGCAACGGCGTGGTGATCTCGCCCGCGGCGCTCATGGAAGAGCTCACGGCCCTTGAGACCTCGGGTGTGCCGGCACGGGAGCGGCTGCGCATCAGCCCCGCCTGCCCGGTGATCCTGCCTTCGCACATCGCCCTGGATCAGGCCCGCGAGCGGGCCCGCGGCAAGGCCGCCATCGGCACCACCGGGCGCGGCATCGGGCCCGCCTACGAGGATAAGGTGGCGCGGCGCGGCATTCGCATCGGCGATCTGTTCCAGCGCGAGTGCCTGGCCGCCAAGCTGGGTGAGCTGCTCGATTATCACAACTTCGTCCTCAAGCATTACTACGGCGAGGCCGGGCAGGACTTTCAGGCGATTCAGGAGGAGTGCCTGGCGATGGCGGCCGAGCTCGAGCCGATGGTGGCGGATATCAGTCACCGTCTGCACCGCTATCGGGCGGCGGGCGATAATCTGCTCTTCGAGGGCGCCCAGGGCACGCTGCTGGATATCGATCAAGGGACCTATCCGTACGTTACCTCGTCCAACACCACCGCCGGGGCAGCCTCCACCGGCACCGGGGTGGGGCCGCTGGAGCTCGACTACGTGCTGGGGATTACCAAGGCCTATACCACCCGCGTGGGGGCGGGGCCGTTTCCCACCGAGCTCTCGGACCAGCTGGGCCGGCATCTGGCCGAACGCGGCCACGAGTTTGGGTCCACCACCGGCCGGCCGCGGCGCTGCGGCTGGTTTGACACCGTGGCCATGCGCCGGGCCGCGCAGATCAGCAGCCTGTCCGGGCTCTGCATGACCAAGCTCGATGTGCTCGATGAATTGGATACACTGCGGATCTGCACCGGTTACCGGTGCGGTTCGCAACGCAGCGACGTACTGCCCGCAGGCGCCGAGGCGCTGGCCGAGTGCGAGCCCGAGTACGTGGAAATGCCCGGCTGGAAGACCTCGACGCTGGGGATTCAGCGCTACGACGACCTGCCGCAGGCGGCGCGCGATTACCTCGAAACCATCGAGGAACTGTGCGGCGTGCCGGTGGATATCATCTCGACGGGGGCCGATCGTCGCGACACCATTATCCGGCGGCATCCCTTCGATGACTGAGACTGCTCAGGATCGTCAGTAACGCGGCGGTCAGAAAGCAGGCGCCACCCAGCCAGAGGTGGATATTGGCCACGGCCCCGATCCAGGCCGGTGCCCTTTCAGCCGGTACGAAGGCAGTGACAGCGGCGGTCATGAAAAAGACGCAGCCAAGCAGATTGACTGCGACGGCCCACCCGTCCCGTGACACCGGCCGCCATGACCCGGCCTCGTGGCTTGCCTGCACAAAGGCGGTATAACCCGAGATCAAAAACAGTACCGATCCAACCATCCCGGGCACCCAGATCGTGATGTCCCGGTTGTACCAGCCGATGGTGGGGTGGATGGCATCGAAGGTATTGACGTTGAAGGCGACGGTGCCCGCGAACTGGGTCACCGAGCTGAGCCAGGTCAGGCTCCGGGGTCGCCAGCCGACGAGCCGCACCCGTGGGGCCGGGCGGTACTCCCGGGCTGGCGGGGTGTCCGTTGCATTCGCGGCCTGGAAATTCTGGAGAAAGCCGCCAATCGTGAAGGGGATCGAGCCGAGGAAAAACACGATGGCGATCTGAGTGCCGGTGAGCGGATTGGTGATCAGCGACAGGCCTGCGCCCAGCATGAACAGCAGCGAGCCAACGGCAAAGAAGCCCGCGGTCCCAGCGTCGTAACCCGGCGATTGCCATAACCGTAGCGACAACGGGAAACCCCCTAGTGGTGGAATCCCGAGGCCTCGGCCTCGCCGAGCGGCACCTGAGCTGGATGCGCCTCCAGGTGGGCGAGGGCGGCTTTCATGTCGGCAATCAGCAGCTCGCAGAGGTCGCGGCTCACGCCGTTACGCACCAGGATACGCTGGATTGCCTGATCATCGCAGGCCGGCGGCAGCGTATAAGCCGGCACCTGCCAGCCGCGTGCCCGCAGCCGGTCGGCCAGGTCAAACAGTGTGAACCCCGGGTCCGTCCCGTCCCTGAGCTTCCATGAAACGGCCGGGATGCCGCGCGATCGGTCGCCGCCGTAGATGATCTCAAAGGGACCCATTGCCGCAATCTCGCCGGCCAGATAGGCCGCGGTGTCGTAGCAGGCGCCATGGACGCGCTCATAACCCTCGCGGCCAAGGCGGACGAAGTTGTAGTACTGACAGACGATCTGACCGCCGGGGCGGGAGAAGTTGAGCGCGATATCTTTCATGTCGCCGCCCAGGTAGTTCACCCAGAAAATCATGTTCTCCGGCAGATCGCTCTGCTCGCGCCACAGCACCCAGCCGACGCCGAGGGGGGCGAGACCGAACTTATGGCCCGAGGCATTGATCGAGCGCACCCGTGGGAGGGAAAAGTCCCAGACCAGGTCCGGTGCGCAGAAGGGGGCGAGGAAGCCGCCACTGGCGCCGTCGACATGGATCGGGATATCGAGTCCGGTGTCCCGCTCGAGGCGGTCGAGCGCATCGCTGATGGCCTGCACCGGTTCGAACTCGCCAGTGAAGGTGACACCCAGCGTGGGGACCACGCCGATGGTGTTTTCGTCGCAGTGCCGGAGCACCTCCTCGGCGGTGAGGAGCCGGCGACCGGGCGCCATGGGGACTTCGCGAAGCTCGATATCCCAATAGCGGGCGAACTTGTGCCAGCATACCTGCACCGGACCGGTCACAAGGTTGGGCCGGTCGGTACTCAGTCCCTGCGCCTGGCGCCCGGCTTCCCAGCGGCGTTTCATCGCGAGGCCGCCGAGCATGGCGGCTTCACTGGAACCGGTTGTCGAACAGCCGGTGGCCGGCCCGCTCGGGGCGTGCCAGAGCTCCGCGAGCATCCGCACACAGCGCGCCTCGATCTCCGCGGTCTGCGGATATTCGTCCTTGTCGACCATGTTCTTGTCGATGCAGACGTCCATGAGGGCATGGACTTCGGGTTCTTCCCAGGTCTGGCAGAAGGTGGCGAGGTTCTGCCTCGAGTTGCCGTCCAGCAGCAGCTCGTCGCGGATTGCGGCGCTTACGGCACGGGGATCGGCGGTAGCCTCGGGGAATCGCGATTTCTCGAGCCCCATGGCGAGGGTGTGCGAGGCATAGAGCTCGTCATCGGAGCGATCGGCACGGTCTGACATGGAATCAAGTCCTTCCCATTGAATCGTCGTCGGGCATTCAACGCAGAAGTATTGATCAGCAAGGGGAGGGATTCAAATGCAGGTCGGAGTCAGGATGGTGCCGAGGAGAGGACTTGAACCTCCACGGGGTCTCCCCCACTAGCACCTGAAGCTAGCGCGTCTACCAATTCCGCCACCTCGGCATTATTGAGGTTGCCCTCAACAACGCAGCGAAGACTACCGGCAGCACCGGAATCTGTCAACGAAATCGGGCGGCCGCGTAGGCACCGTGACGCGCATGCCGTATCCTGTCGGCCATGACAGAAAAAGACACCGAAAGCGCGGATCCCTCCCGCGATCCGTATCTCGATCGCGAGAAAGGCAAGTACGAATCCCCGGTCCCCAGCCGGGAATATATTACCGAGCAACTCGAGGCGCAGGCCCGGCCATTGTCCCGCAAGGATCTGGTCGAACTGTTCGGGCTCACCGACGACGACGCACTCGAGGGCCTGCGGCGGCGGCTGAAGGCCATGGAGCGCGACGGCCAGCTGGTGCGCAACCGCCGCAACGGCTATGTGGTGGTCGACAACCAGGAGCTGGTGCGCGGGCGTATCCGCTCGTCGCCCGACGGCTCCGGCGTGGTCCATCCCGACCGCCCGGGACCCAACGTCTATCTGGCTCCCCGTGAAATGCACCGGCTGCTCAACCGCGATCGCGTGGTGGTGCGGCTGACCGGCGACGATGACGACGGCCGGCCCACCGGCGAGCTGGTGGAGATCATCGAGCATGCCAACCAGGAGATCGCCGGGCGCTATTACGAGGAGAGCGGGATCGGCTTTGTGGTCCCCAACAACAAGCGCCTGCACCAGGATCTGATCATTCCTTCGGCCGACGCCAACGGCGCCGCCAACGGCGAACTGGTCACCGCCGAAGTGGTCAGTCAGCCCTCGCAGCGGCGTCAGCCCATTGGCCGCATCATCGAGGTGTTCGGCACCCGCATCGCGCCGGGCGATGAAGTGGCGGTGGCGGCGCGCACCCATGGCATACCGGTTGAGTGGCCCGACGAGGTGCTGTCCGAAGCCGCGCGTTTTGGCGACGAGGTGCCTGAGTCGAGCAAGGCGGAGCGCAAGGATCTGCGCAAGCTGCCTCTGGTGACCATTGACGGCGCCGATGCGCGCGACTTTGACGATGCGGTCTACTGCGAACCCACCGCCAGCGGCTGGAAACTGATCGTGGCGATCGCTGATGTCGGCGCCTATGTCACGCCCGGCTCGGCGCTGGATACCGAGGCTGCCGAGCGGGGCAATTCCTGCTACTTCCCGCGCAATGTCGTGCCCATGCTGCCCGAGAACCTCTCCAACGGGCTGTGCTCGCTCAACCCCGGTGTCGACCGCCTGTGCATGGTCTGCGAGATGCAGATTGATCCCGAGGGACAGCTCAAGCGCTCGCGGTTCTACGAGGGGCTGATGAAGTCTGCCGCGCGGCTCACCTACGAGGACGTGGACGCAATCCACAACGAGCGCGATCCCTCGCTGCTGCGCCAGCATGAGCATCTGCTCAAGCATATTGGCGATCTCTACGCGGTGTTCGATGCGCTACGGATCGATCGTCAAAAGCGCGGTGCCATCGATTTCAATACCAGCGAATCAGTGATCGAGTTTGATCACGAGGGCCAGGTTGCCGATGTCCATCCCGCCGAGCGCACCAACGCCCATCGCCTGATCGAAGAATGCATGGTCAAGGCGAATGTCGCCACCGCGCGCTTCCTGCGCCGCCATCGCATCCCGTCGCTGTACCGGGTGCACGAGCCGCCGGCAGAGCAGCGCCTGAAGAATCTGCGCGAGTTCCTCGCCCAGACTGGCCTGACCCTCGGTGGGGGCGACGAGCCCACCGCCCAGGACTTCTCGGCCCTGATGGAAACCGTCAAGCAGCGCCCCGATCGTCACTTTATCGAGTCGATCATGCTGCGCTCGATGATGGCGGCGGAGTATCGCCCCGATAACGCCGGTCACTTCGGGCTGGCGCTGGATGCCTACGCGCATTTCACCTCGCCGATCCGTCGCTACCCTGACCTGATCGTGCATCGCGGCATCAAGCATGTGCTGTCCAAGCAACCGGTCGAGGCGTTCGAATACACCGAAGATCAGCTGGTGACGGTGGGCGAACACTGCTCGATGACCGATCGGCGCGCCGAGGAGGCGACCCGCGAAGCGCTGATGACGCTCAAGTGCCGGTTCATGGCGAGCCGCATTGGTGAGGAGTTTACCGGCGTGATCAGCGGTGTGACCTCGTTCGGGCTGTTTGTCGAGCTCGACGGACTGTATGTGGACGGGCTCATCCACATTACCAACCTCGAGCAGGACTTCTTCCACTTTGACGCCATTGGCCATCGCCTGGTGGGCGAGCGCACCGGCAAGGAATACCGGCTGACCGATCGGATCCGGGTCCGGCTGGCCCAGGTGAATGTCGACGACGGCAAGATCGACTTCGACCCCATCGCCCACCCCCTGGGTCCTGACGGCGAAGCACTGAGTGATAGTGGGAGCGGTCGCTCGAAGGGCAAGAGTAAAGGCAGGGACAAGGACAAGTCGCCGGGCAAGTCGCGCAATGGTCGCCGGTCCGGCTCGCGGAACCGCCGCCGACGCGGATGAGCCAGACGACGCTCATCGGCGGTCTGCACCCGGTGCAGGCGGCGCTCCGCTACGACCCGACGCGGGTGCGCGAAGTCTGGGTGGACAGCCGTCGCCGCGATGGTCGCCACCAGAAACTGCGCCGCCAGCTCGAGGCCCTGCAATGCCCGGTGCATGCCTGCCACCCGCGTGTGCTCGACGAAAAACTCCCCGACTTCAATCACCAGGGGGTCATTCTGGCCTGGCAGGGCCAGCCACCGCTGGATGAGCGCGACCTGACCACCCATCTCGATGCCCTCGACCATGACCCACTGATTCTGGTTCTGGATCAGGTGCAGGATCCCCATAATCTGGGGGCATGCCTGCGCAGTGCTGATGCCGCTGGCGTGGATGCGGTGATTACCCCGCGGGATCGGGCCGCCGGGCTGACGCCGGTGGTCCATCGCGTTGCCGCCGGTGCCGCCGAGGCGGTGCCGTTGTATCAGGTCACCAACCTGGTGCGCTGTCTACGGGATTTGCGTGATCGCGGGATCTGGCTGTTGGGTCTGGCCGATGCCGGGGCCATCGGCCTGCATGATAGCGACCTTGGCGGGGCGGTTGCCGTTGTCATGGGCGCCGAGGGGACGGGCCTGCGGCGGCTGACCCGCGAGCATTGCGATGCCCTCGTGGCGATCCCGATGGCAGGCCGCGTCGAAAGCCTGAATGTCTCGGTCGCGACCGGTGTGGTGCTGTTCGAGGCCGTTCGCCAGCGCAGTGCTTTAACCTGACACCCCGCTCGACTATACTGACGGATTAATCAGCACACGCTGATTTCTCCTTGCTGCCCGTTTCGACGGGCGGCTTTCCCGGCGCATGCCGGATCAACCGAAAGGAGCCACAATGCGGCACTATGAAATCGTCTTTCTGGTCCACCCCGACCAGAGCGACCAGGTCCCCGCCATGATTGAGCGCTATCGCGGCCTCATCGAAGGCAACGGGGGCAGTATCCACCGGCTTGAGGACTGGGGGCGGCGCCAGCTTGCCTACCCGATCAACAAGCTCATCAAGGCGCACTACGTTTTGATGAACATTGAGTGCGAGCCGTCGGATATCGAAGAGCTTGAGTCGATGTTCCGCTTTAACGACGCCGTCATCCGCAACATGGTGCTGGCGCGCAGCGAGGCGGTAGTTGATCCTTCGCCCCTGGCCAAGGGACAGGAAGAAGAGCGTGAGCGGTCCCCGCGACGCGAGCGTGATGACGCCGACGCCGACACCGATGGCGGCGACGAGCGTGATGCCGCCGACGAGGCGGATACCGATACCGGCGCGTGAGCAATCACGTCGAGCTGACCGGTTGGCTGGTCGAGGCCGCGGGGCTTCGCCATTCGCCGGCCGGCGTGCCGATCGCCCGTGGACTGATCGAGCATGAATCGCAGCAGACCGAAGCCGGCGCCTTGCGCCCCATCCGTTTTCGGGTGGGGATCAGCGCTGCCGGCACACCGCTGGCCGAGCAGCTCAACGAGTTGCCAGCCGGCAGTCCGGTCCGAGTCAGTGGTTACATGCGTCGATCCCGTCAGCGCACGCCCGATACCGACCCGATCATTATCAGCGTCAGCCGCCTCGAGCGGATGACCCCGACCGAATAGAGGATTCAGACATGGCCCGTTTTTTTCGTCGTCGCAAGTATTGCCGCTTCACCGCCGAAGGGGTGAAGGAAATTGACTACAAGGACCTGAACACGCTGCGCCAGTACATCACCGAGACTGGCAAGATCGTGCCCAGCCGGATTACCGGCACCCGTGCCAAGTATCAGCGCCAGCTCTCGACGGCGGTCAAGCGTGCCCGCTATCTGGCGCTGCTGCCGTACACGGACAGCCACTAAGCGCGCGCCCGCGCCCGGCCTCCGCTGATGCGTGCCCTGCTCGAATTTGCCATGCGTAGCCGCCTTGCCGCGGTGGGCCTGGTCGCGCTGGGTGCGCTGATGCCGTTGCTGTTCTGGCTGAGCGCGGGGCTGCTGGCATTGATCACGCTGCGCCGGGGGCTCGTCGAGAGCGGGCTCATTCTGGCGGGCGCGACGGCGGCGCTGGTGCCCATCTACTCGGTCATGCTGGGGACACCGCTGGCGGTGCTGCAGCCATTGGCGCTGGTCTGGCTGCCGGTAATGGGCATGGCGCAGGTGCTGCGGGTGCGGGTGTCGCTGGCGACAACCATCCAGGCCGGCGCGCTGGTGGCGGCGGGCGCCGTGGTGGCGTTCTACGGGCTCTATGGGGATCCGTCGGTGTTCTGGCGCCAAGTGCTCGAAATGCTCTCGCAACAGCTGCTGGCCGCACCGCCCGGCGAGGGCTGGAACCAGACGGTGGAGCAGCTTGCACCGCGTCTGACCGGACTGTGGGTGACCAACGTCCTCGCCGTGGCGCTGCTCTGCCTGCTGCTGGGTCGTTGGTGGCAGGCGATGCTGTACAATCCGGGTGGATTTCGCAGCGAGTTCCACGACCTGCACCTGAGTCGCTGGTTTGCCGCGCTGGCCGCGGCAGCGGTGCTCGCCGGCGCGTTCAACGCACCGGGGCTGCTGGCGGACCTGGGCACGATACTGGGGGCGGTGTTCATCCTGCAGGCAGTGGCGGTGGCGCATGCGATCGTTGCCCGCCGCGGCTGGCATACCGGCTGGCTGGTGGGGTTTTACCTGGTCCTGCCGCTGTTGCTGCGACCGGCGGTGCTGATCGGCCTGGCCGATCCAATCATGAATTTTCGGGCGCGCTTTGCGCCCGAGGCCTGAAAAACGAACAGACTTGAAGTCGGGGTTATCAAATGGAAGTCATTCTGATGGAAAAAGTGGCCAACCTGGGGGGTCTGGGCGACACCGTTCGCGTCCGGGCCGGGTATGGCCGGAACTATCTCATTCCGCAGGGTAAGGCGCGGCCGGCGACGGCCGAAAACGTGGCCTATTTCGAGGCCCAGCGTGCCGAACTCGAGCGCAAGGCCGCTGCAGAGCTGGCCGCTGCACGTCAGCGCGCCGAGCAGGTCAACGCGCAGGAGGTCACCATCGCCGCCAACGTGGGCGAAGAGGGCAAGCTGTTTGGTTCCATCGGCCCGCAGGATATCGCCGATGCCCTGACTGCCGCCGGCGTTGAAGTGGGTCGCCACGAGGTGCGCATGCCGGATGGCCCGATCCGCGCGGTGGGCGAGTTCAGCGTCGAGGTTCATCTGCATGCCGACGTCAACGCCACGGCCAATGTGAACGTCAGCGGCGAAGCCTGAAGGGCTCGCACCCGGGATGGTTGAGTCCGGCAACGCCGTCAGCGCCGCGGCGCTCAAGGTGCCGCCGCACTCCATCGAGGCGGAGCAGGCGGTCCTTGGCGGGCTCATGCTCGACAACAATGCCTGGGATCAGATCGCCGATCGCGTCAGCGAGGCGGACTTCTACCGCCGCGATCACCGCCTGATCTTTCGCGCCCTGGATGGTCTGGCTGAATCCGGCCAGCCCATGGATGCCGTCACCCTCTCGGAGTGGCTCAAGTCCAACGACGCGCTCGAGAGCGCGGGCGGCCTCGGCTATCTGGGCCTGCTGGCCCGGGATACACCCAGTGCCGCGAACATTCGCGCCTATGCCGATATCGTGCGCGAGCAATCGGTGCTGCGGCAGCTCATCGAGGCGGGCACCGAAGTGGCCAATGCAGGGTTCAACCCCGAGGGCCAGAACTCCGCCGATCTGCTCGACAACGCCGAGCGGCAGATTTTCCAGATTGCTGAACAGTCCGGGCGCAATCGCCGCGGTTTTGTGGGCGTGCGCGATGTTCTGCCGGATGTGGTTGACCGCATCGACACGCTCTACCACCAGGACAGCGATGTCACCGGTCTGCCGACCGGGTTCACCGACCTCGACCGCATGACCTCGGGCCTGCAGGATGGCGATCTGGTGATCGTGGCCGGGCGGCCGTCCATGGGCAAGACCACTTTTGCCATGAACATCGCCGAGGCGGCGGCCCTGCAAAGCGGCCCGCCCACGGCTGTGTTCAGCATGGAGATGCCCGCCGACGCGCTGGCCATGCGCATGCTCTCGTCGCTGGGGCGGGTGGAGCTGCAAAAGATCCGCTCAGGCCGGCTCAGTGACGATGACTGGCCCCGACTGACCAGCACCATGAACCTGCTATCGCAGGCCAATCTGTTCATTGATGACACGCCGGGACTGACCCCCACCGAAATGCGCGCTCGTTGCCGGCGTCTGAAGCGCGAGCACGGTCTGGGCCTGGTGCTGGTGGACTACCTGCAGCTCATGCAGCTGCCGGGCTTCAAGGAAAACCGCGCTGCCGAAATCTCGCAGATCTCCCGTGCCCTCAAGGGGATGGCCAAGGAATTGGGTGTTCCGGTGATGGTGCTCTCGCAGCTCAACCGCAGTCTTGAGCAGCGGCCCAATAAGCGCCCGATCATGTCGGATCTTCGCGAATGTGTTACCGGCGATACGCTGGTGATGCTGGCCGATGGCTCGCGAAAGCCCATTCAGTCACTGGTCGGTCAGCAGCCCGAGGTCGTCAGCATTGACGATCGTGGCGCACTGACCACCGCCAGGTCGGATCTTGTCTGGGAAGTCGGGAAGCGCTCCGTTTTTCGCATCAATCTCGCCAGTGGCCGCTCGATTCGGTGCACCGCCGAGCACCAGCTCCGGACCCTGTGGGGTTGGCGCCGGGTAGAGGATATCCGGTTCGGCGATCGTCTGGCGGTTGCGTCGGATGACCTTTTCTGGGACCGCGTCGTCTCCATTGAGGACGCGGGGGAGGAGCCGGTCTACGATCTGACCGTGCCGGCAACGGAATGCTGGCTTGCCGATGGGATCGTCAGCCACAACTCTGGAGCCATTGAACAGGATGCAGACGTCATCGTGTTCATTTACCGCGATGAGGTTTACAACGAGGAAAGCCCCGACGCAGGGACCGCCGAGATCATTATCGGCAAGCAGCGTAACGGCCCGATCGGCAATGTCCGGCTGACATTTCTGGGACAGTACACGCGCTTCGAGAACTTTATCGCCGATGCCGGCTACGGGGGCGGTGGCTGGCAGTGAGCCGCGTGGCCCGGGCAACGATTCGGCTCGACGCTCTGCGACACAACCTGAGCGTAGCCCGCACGCAGATGCCCGCCGCCAATGTCATGGCGGTACTCAAGGCCGATGCCTACGGCCATGGCCTATTGCCGGTCGCCCATGAGCTGGCTGGCCTTACTGACGGCTATGCCGTTAGCTGCCTCGAAGAGGCGCTGCCCCTGCGCACCGCAGGACTCAAGCACCGCATCATCCTGCTGGAGGGGTTTTTCGACGCCGCCGAGATCCCGGTCTTCTCGGCGCGCCGACTCGATGCCGTCATCCATCAACCGTGGCAGATTCAGGCGCTGGCCGAGGCGGATATCGCGACGCCGATTGATTGCTGGCTCAAGGTCGATACCGGCATGGGACGACTCGGGTTTCTACCCGAGGATGCCGGCCCGGCGCTCGAGCAACTCCTGGCGCTCGAGTCGGTGGGCTCGGTGCGCTGGATGACGCATCTGGCGCAGGCGGACGAGCCTGACCACGCCGGGACGGCAGCGCAGATGCAGCGCTTCGGCGAAGTGGCCGATGAGAGCCGATCGTCGACGCTGCCCAATTCCGCGGCCACGCTGCGCGGGCTCGAGCCGTTTGCCGACTGGATCCGTCCCGGCATCATGCTCTATGGCGCATCGCCGTTGATCGACGCCGAGAGCCATCCGCCGCTGCAGCCGGTTATGCGCCTCGAAGCCGCGCTGATTTCGGTTAAGTGGCTGCCCGCCGGGCATGGCGTGGGCTACGGGAGTCGGTTCGTCTGCCCTGAGTCGATGCCGGTGGGGGTAGTCTCCATTGGCTATGGTGATGGCTATCCCCGGCACGCCCCGGATGGCACCCCGGTCCAGATCGCGGGGCGAAGCTGCCCGCTGATCGGCAAGGTGTCCATGGATATGATCGCCGTGGATCTGCGCAATGCGCCGACAGCGAGCGTTGGCGATGCGGTGGTCCTGTGGGGCGAGGCGCCGCTCGCGACCACTGTGGCCGCGGCGTGCGAGACCATCAGTTACGAATTGTTCTGCCGACTGACGCCTCGAGTGGAACGCGTCTACCGGCGCGGAGATGATGATGGCCAAGGGTAGTGTCAAAACCCGTTATGTGTGTACGGCCTGCGGCGCGGTTTCGCCGCAGTGGGCGGGGCAGTGTGCCGAGTGCGGCGAGTGGAACACCCTCGAGGAGCAGCGCCAGTCAGCGGCACCGGCCGGCAGCCGGGGGTCGATCCAGGGTCGGGCGCAGTACGCGGGCGACAGTGGCATCCGCACCTTGGCCGAGGTCCCACGGGATCGCGAAACGCGGTTTTCAGCCGGCGTGGGCGAGTTTGATCGAGTGCTGGGCGGGGGCCTGGTGGCCGGCGGTGTCATCCTGCTGGGCGGCGATCCGGGCATTGGCAAGTCGACGCTGCTGCTCGAGGTGGTGGCGCGGGTGGCCAGCCGGCACGGCGCGCTGTATGTCACCGGCGAGGAGTCGCTGCAGCAGGTCGGGTTGCGCGCCGAACGGCTGGGTGTGGGGGATGCCGGACTCAAGCTGCTGGCCGAAACCCGGGTCGAAACCATTATCGATCTGGCCGCCCGCGAGCGACCCGAGGTGCTCGTGGTTGATTCCATCCAGACCATCCACAGCGATGCCCTGGGCTCGGCGCCGGGCGGGGTCGCCCAGGTGCGCGAGGCGGCGGCCCAGCTGGTGCAGTTTGCCAAACAGACCGGAACGGTGCTGTTTCTGGTCGGCCATGTGACCAAGGAAGGCCAACTCGCCGGTCCCCGCGTGCTCGAGCATATGGTCGACACGGTACTGTACTTCGAGAGTGACTCGGGCAGTCGCTATCGCCTGCTGCGGGCGGTCAAGAACCGTTTCGGCGCGGCCAATGAGCTGGGCGTGTTCGCGATGCTCGACACCGGCCTCAAGGAGGTGAAAAACCCCTCGGCGATCTTCCTCTCGCGTCACGAACAGCCCGTGCCCGGCAGCGCCATTCTGGTCACCCGGGAGGGCACTCGACCCCTGCTGCTCGAACTCCAGGCCCTGGTGGCGGAAAGCCCGCTGTCCAACCCGCGGCGTCTGGCCGTGGGCATGGATGGCAATCGCATGGGCATGCTGCTGGCGGTCCTGCAGCGTCATGCCGGCGTCAGCACCGCCGGCGAGGACGTCTTTGTCAATGTCGTCGGTGGTGTGCGCATCGCCGAGACGGCCAGTGATCTGCCAGCCCTGCTGGCGGTGATATCAAGCCTGCGTGATCGCCCGATTCCCCAGGACTGGGTGATTTTTGGTGAGGTGGGTCTGGCCGGCGAGATCCGCCCGGTGCCGAACGGCCCGGATCGGCTCGCAGAAGCCGCGCGGCACGGGTTTCGCCGCGCGCTGGTGCCGGCGAAAAACGCCCCGGCGCGGGGCGAAGCGCCGGACGGCCTCGAAGTCGTGGGTGTGGAGCGCCTCGACGCCGCCCTCGACTGGATCCGCGAAGCCGATTAGTCGTCAAGCTGGCGGGTTGCCGCCAGCGTGTTCTCCAGCAGCGTTGCTCGGGTCAGGGGTCCCACGCCGCCTGGTACCGGCGTTATCCACGCCGCGCGGGCCATGGCTGTTTCGGGCTCGACGTCCCCCAGCAGCCGCCCATCCGGCTGGCGATTGATGCCAACGTCGATCACCGTCGCGCCGGGCTTGATCCATTCGCCGGGGATAAAGCCGGTGCGCCCCACCGCGGCCACCAGTATGTCCGCGCGTTCGACCTGCTCGCGCAGATCGCGGGTGCGGCTGTGGCATACCGTGACGGTGCAACGCGCGTTCAGCAGCTCGAGTGCCATCGGCCGCCCAACGATATTCGACTGTCCGACCACCACGGCGTCGGCGCCGGCGAGCTCGACATCGGTATGCTCGAGCAATGTCATCACGCCGTGAGGCGTGCACGAGCGCAGCCCCGGCAGGCGCAGAACCAACCGACCGACGTTCTGCGGATGAAAGCCGTCCACATCCTTGGCCGGGTCGATGCGCTCGATGACCGCCTGGGCATCGATGGAATCGGGCAGCGGCAGTTGCACGAGGATGCCGTGGGTAGCGGGATTGGCGTTGAGCTCATCGATCAGCGCCATGAGCTCCGCCTGGGTGGTGGAAGCGGGCAGGTCATAATCCTGCGAGACGAACCCCACCTGCTCGCAGTCGCGGCGTTTCATGCGCACGTAGACCGACGAGGCGGCATTGTCACCCACGAGCACGACGGCCAGGCCGGGCGTGGATTGGCCATGCGCGCGACGCTCGCTAACGGCGGTCTGGATATGATTGCGGATGTCGGCGGCAATCGCCTTGCCGTCGATGATTCGGGCGGCCATGGGCTGGCTCCTCATCGGTCTGGGTTCTTGGCATGATCTGGGGCGGGAATGATTGTACAATCCCGCCCCATGCGCCCGTAGCTCAATCGGATAGAGCATCGGCCTTCTAAGCCGAGGGTTGCAGGTTCAAGCCCTGCCGGGCGCGCCAGTCTTACTCAAGCAGCCGCGTCGGCACGCCGCAGTGAGCGCTTGAGCAGGCGCTCGATGCCTTTCAGCAGCTTGCCCTCGTCCGGTGCCACCAGCGAAATCGCCTCGCCGGAGTTGCCGGCACGGCCGGTGCGCCCGATGCGATGGACATAGTCCTCGGCGACGTGGGGCAGGTCAAAGTTGACCACATGGGGCAGCTGATCGATATCGAGCCCGCGGGCGGCGATGTCGGTGGCCACCAGGACCCGAACCCGGCCGTTCTTGAACCCGTCCAGCGCCTTGGTGCGTGCTGTCTGGCTCTTGTTGCCATGGATCGCCGCGGTGCTCAGACCGTCCTTGTCGAGTTGTTTGCTCAGGTTATTCGCACCGTGTTTTGTGCGTGTGAACACGAGCACCTGCTGCCAGTCACCCTCACGGATCAACCGGCTCAGCAGCGGGCGCTTCTCGGCCTTGTCCAGCCGATAGACCGACTGCGCCACCGTATCGGCGGCGCTGTGCTTGGGCGCGACGTCGATCTCGACGGGGTTTTTCAGCATGCCACTGGCAAGCTGCCGGATTTCGCGGGAAAAAGTGGCCGAAAACATCAGTGTCTGGCGCTCGGCCGGCAGCTTTTTCATGACCTTGCGAATATCGTGGATGAAGCCCATGTCGAGCATGCGGTCGGCTTCATCCAGCACCACGCTCTCAACCCGGTCGAGGCGCAGATTATCGCGCTGGAGATGATCGAGCAGGCGCCCCGGGGTGGCGATGACAATATCGACCCCCTTGCGCAGGCGATCGATCTGGGGCTGCATGCCCACGCCGCCAAAAATCACCGCCGAGCGCAGCCGCAGGTTGCTGCCGTACTGCTTGACGCTGTCGTGGATCTGGGCCGCCAGCTCGCGGGTGGGGGCAATGATCAGCAGCCGCACGGGGCGGCGCTTGCCCTGGGGCTCGACCGCGGCCAGCCGCTGGAGCAGCGGCAGGGTGAATGCGGCGGTCTTGCCGGTACCGGTCTGGGCGGCACCGAGGAGGTCTTTGCCGTCAAGGACTTCGGGGATGGCCTGCTGCTGAATGGAGGTCGGGGTGGTGTAGCCCGATGCCTTCACGGCGTCGAGCAGCTCGGTCGTCAGACCGAAATCGTCAAATGTCATCGAATGGTTACTCCTTGTGATCGCGAACACTATACGCGCATTGACCGCCGGTAGGGGGCTCAGTATTATTTTGGGGTTCCTGACGAAATGCGGCAGGGGTCCTGCGGACGAAGCGGGGTGTAGCGCAGCCTGGTAGCGCGCCTGCTTTGGGAGCAGGATGTCGGGGGTTCAAATCCCTCCACCCCGACCAGCCAAAACGCAGGACAACAATCGGTGGTGGGCGTAGCTCAGTTAGGTAGAGCTCCGGATTGTGGCTCCGGTGGTCGTGGGTTCAAGTCCCATCGCTCACCCCACCTTTTTCGATGGGCCGTTAGCTCAATTGGTAGAGCAGCTGACTCTTAATCAGTTGGTTGAAGGTTCGAGTCCTTCACGGCCCACCATCCGATTCATGCAATCCGCCGACAGTATCCACGGAGCAGTGCCTTGCCCGGCGATCCTCTGAGCGGTCTCAGCCGCTATCACCCGGTGGTGATCGAAGGTGCCGGCGGGCGCGACCGTCGCGACCCGGCCGCCGTGGCCGAGCGGCTCGGCGAGCGCCTGCAGGCCCACTGGCAGTCCCGACCCGATCCCCGAACCCCATTGCTGATCACCCAGGGCGATCCGCGTGAGGCGCGCGGCATTGCCGCGATCACACCACGGGTGGCCGAGCGTTTGTCACTGGATCGTGGGCTGGTCTGTCTGGACGAGTCTGTCGCGCCCTACCACGCTCGCGATGCCGATCGTGAGGGCGTGATTACCGAGTTTCGCTACTCTCAGCTGGAAGCCTGTCTGGAAGGCGCCAGCCCCGGGGCCATCACCCGTCTCGAAGCGGCGGTTGAGGAGGCCATTGCCACCAAAAACGCCCGGCGCAGGGCCTCGGGGCAGCCGCCCCTGAAGGCCTATTTTCGTGACTTTGCCCTGCTCCAGGAGGTCACCAAGGCCGCCTGCCGGCAGGTCTGTGGGGCGATTACCGTGGCCCACACCGACTCGACGGTCCATGAGTTCTCGGTGACCAGCTTCTACACCATCGGCCTGTCACTGGGATGGATCGATCCCGCCGACATGCTGGTGGCCTACTGACGGATGCCCTCGACCTCGAGCTGGATGTAGACGGTCTCGCTGGCCGGACCCAGGTTGTAGTCGATGCCATAGTCGGCCAGCTCGAACGAGGTCTCGCCGGTAAAGCCCGCACGATAGCCACCCCAGGGATCCTCACCCTCGCCGATTTTCTCGACATCGATGCTGATTGGCCGGGTGACGCCGCGCAGCGTGAAATCGCCCTCGAGCGTCGCCGTGCCATCGTCGTGGGGAATGAAGTCGGTGCTCACAAAGCCGGCTTCGGGGTAGGTCTCGACGGCAAGGAAGTCCTCGCTGCGCAGATGCTCGTCCCGCTCGGCGTGATTGGAATCGACGCTCGCCGGATCGATATCCACCGAAATGCTCGCGGCCTCGGGGTTGTCGGCGTCGTAGCTGAATTGACCGGTAAAGTCGTTGAAGCGCCCGGTCAGCCAGCTGTAGCCGAGGTGGCTGATCCGGAAGTTGATCGAGGCATGCGCGCCCTCGGTATCGATGACGTAATCGGCGGCAAGGGCCGAGCCGGTGGTGGTCAGGCCCGCAAGGGCAATGCCGGCGATGACCGGGCGGATGGATTGAATGATGGTCATGTTTGGGTCTCCTGTTGCGACGGCGATCCACGTTACGCGCTTGCAGTGAATTCATCGAATGCATGATTTACCTTGTCGCGCTTGCGGGCGCTGTTTGACGATGCCCTGTTGGTGCGGGGCGATGCCGGGCTGGTGCTCACCGACCGCGGGCGCGAGCTGCAGGCGCCGCTTGGTGCCGCACTGGCCGGTGTCTCGCGGTTGATCGCCGATCCGCAGTTCGATCCGGCAACGGCGACAACACCCATCCGGCTCGGGTGTCTGGATCTGGAAGCGAGCATCTACCTTGCCCCGGTCATCGCGCAATCGTGTTCTCGCTCCCCCACCGGATCGCTGAACGTCTTGCGCGTAACCAGCGGCTGACCACCCGCGCGCTGCCTTCGGCATTGCAGTCGCCGTACTTTCCCATGTACCTCTATTGGCATAGTCGGCATCATGATGATGCGATGCATCAATGGCTTCGCCGTCTGGTGATCGACCACGCCGCGTTTCACGCCAACGATTCAGGGAGTCTTCATGAACGACCCGCAGGATCTACAGCGCCATCGTGATGGCTGGACCTATCGGGGTGCCGAGCGCCCCGACTTTGCGATTGAGCCCGGGCCCGGTCAGGAATCGGTCTGGGACTATCCGCGCCCGCCGGCCTACGAGCCGGATTCGCGCGGTGTCACGGTCAGTCTTGACGGCCACCCGATTGCCCATAGCGATCACGCCATTCGCGCCAAGGAGACTGGCAGTCCGCCGGCCTTCTATCTGCCGCCCGAGGCGGTGGATCCGCGCTGGTTGCGGCCTTCGTCGCACCGCACTTATTGCGAGTGGAAGGGCGAGGCGGAGTACTTTGATGTGGTCACGTCCACGGCGGTGGCGGAGGCGGCCATCTGGCGCTACCCACAGCCGCTTGCCGGTGCGGAGTCGATCGCCGGCTGGTATTCGCTGTATCCCGAAAAGCTGACCTGTTATGTGGGCGATGAGCCGGTCAAGGCGCAGTCGGGCCGCTACTATGGCGGCTGGGTGACCGACGAGCTGGTCGGTCCCTGGAAGGGCGAAGCAGGGACGGGTCACTGGTAGCGCCGATGGACTGGCATGCACACGGGGTCGAGGCCACCCTCGAGCAGCTCGATACCCGCCGCGACGGGCTTGATCAGGCAGAAGCGGCCGAGCGGCTC
>Ga0207414_1000123_pt1 | contig 39001 bp, 33 predicted proteins | sample PonA231FremontCA_2_FD_187269 | JGI IMG/M metagenome (GOLD analysis project Ga0207414, IMG submission 187269) | Marine sediment microbial community from Fremont, CA, USA - Pond A23 Sediment 1 (SPAdes) | ecosystem: Environmental > Aquatic > Marine > Unclassified | place: USA: Fremont, California...
CGTCGACCTCGTCCATCCGCTCGGAAATCACGTCGGACCCCATGTTCGAGGTCATGATGATGATCGTGTTCGTGAAGTCGACCGTGCGGCCCTGGTTGTCCGTGAGGCGCCCGTCGTCGAGCACCTGCAGGAGCACGTTGAAGATCTCGGGGTGCGCCTTCTCGATCTCGTCGAGCAGCACCACGGAGTAGGGCTTGCGGCGAACCGCCTCGGTGAGCTGGCCGCCCTCTTCGTAGCCCACGTAGCCGGGAGCCGCGCCGATGAGGCGACTGGCCGTGTGCCGCTCCTGGTACTCGCTCATGTCGATGCGCACCATCGCGTTCTCGTCGTCGAACAGGAACTCGGCGAGCGTCTTCGCGAGCTCCGTCTTCCCGACGCCGGTGGTGCCCAGAAAGATGAACGAGCCGATCGGCTGGTCGCCCTCCTGCATGCCGGTGCGGCCGCGGCGGACGGCGTTCGAGACCACCTCGATGGCCTCGTCCTGCCCCACCACGCGCTCCGAGAGCTCCTCTTCCATGCGGAGGAGCTTCTGCCGCTCGCTCTCCAGCATCTTCGAGACCGGAATGCCGGTCCAGTTCGACACAATCTCGGCGATGTCTTCGCTGCCGACCTCTTCCTTCAGCAGCGCGCCGTCTTCCTGAATCTCTTCGAGCTTGGCGTTGGCCTCCTCGGCCTCCTTCTCCAGATCGGGAATCTCGCCGTAGCGGATCTCGGCGACCGCGTCGTACTTGCCCTCGCGCTCCAGATTCTCGGCCTTCACGCGGAGCTCGTCGATCTTCTCCTTCGCCGAGCGGACGGTCTGGATGAGGTCTTTTTCCTCCGTCCAGCGCGCCTGGAGCGCGTCGCGCTCGTCTTCGAGATCGGCGATCTTTCGGTCGATCTCCTCAAGCTTCTCGGTCTGCTCACCCTCGTCGCGCGTCACGGCCTCGCGCTCAATTTCGAGCTGGCGAATCTCGCGGTCGAGCTGATCGAGCTCGGCCGGCTTCGAGTCGATTTCCATCCGCAGCCGGGCGGCCGACTCGTCGATCAGGTCGATGGCCTTGTCCGGCAGCTGGCGGTCGGTGATGTAGCGCTCGCTCAGGTCGGCGGCGCTAATGAGGGCGCTGTCGTTGATGCGCACGCCGTGATGCACCTCGTAGCGCTCCTTGAGGCCGCGCAGGATCGAGATCGTGTCCTCCACGCTCGGCTCCTCAATCACCACCTTCTGGAAACGGCGCTCCAGGGCGCGGTCGTCCTCGATGTGCTTCCGGTACTCGTCGAGCGTCGTCGCCCCGATCGCGCGCAGCTCACCGCGGGCCAGGGCCGGCTTCAGAATGTTGGCCGCGTCCATGGCGCCTTCCGACGCCCCGGCGCCCACGAGCGTGTGCAGCTCGTCGATGAAGAGGACAATCTCGCCGTCGGACTCGGACACCTCGTTCACGACGGCCTTGAGGCGGTCCTCAAACTCGCCGCGATACTTGGAGCCGGCCAGGAGCGCGCCCATGTCGAGCGCCACGATGCGCTTCGACTGCATGCTCTCCGGCACGTCGCCCTGCACGATGCGCGTGGCGATGCCCTCGGCGATGGCGGTCTTTCCGACGCCGGCCTCCCCCACGAGCACCGGGTTGTTCTTCGTGCGGCGGCTCAGGATCTGGAGCACGCGGCGGATCTCCTGCTCGCGCCCGATGACCGGGTCGATCTTGCCCTCGCGGGCCATCTCGTTCAGGTCCTGGGCAAACCGGTCGAGCGCCTCGTAGCGACTCTCGGCGTGCGGGTCGTCGGCGCCCTGCCCGCCGCGCACGTCCTCGAGCGCCTCCATGACGTGCTCCTTCGAGGCGCCCTGGTCGCGCAGGGCCTGGCCGACCTCGTTCTTGCCCTCGACGAGCCCGATGAGCAGGTGCTCGGTCGAGACGTACTCATCGTCCATCACGTCCGCCTCGGCGCGGGCGCGGTCGAACACCTTCTTCAGCTCCTCGCCCACGTACTGGTCGCCGGCACTCGCGCCCGTCACCGTGGGCAGCGCCTCCATGGCCTCCTCGGCCTGCGTGCGCAGGCGGTCCACGTTCGCCCCCACGCGCCGCAGGATCGATACGGCTACGCTGTCCGGATCGCTCAGGAACGCCTCCAGCAGGTGCGGCGGCTCAATGCCTTGATGATTGTTGGAGGCCGCGAGCTCCATCGCTTTTTGGACGGCCTCTTGGGCCTTCACGGTAAACTTTTGCAGGTTCATATCTCGGAATCACAATTGGTCGATTGGCAGAGGGAGTGCGCGGACTCGGGGCCGGGTGGGCCTCCATGCCCGGAACCGTCTCCGCGCCACTCACCCATGATCCCCGTCGAAAAGTATACCAATAGGTAACGAGCTGACAGGATGGCAGGATGCCTTATGATCTGTGATGCACGAGGCGTGACGCGGCAGAAACGGCACGCATCACGGTTCACGCTTCTGCCAGTGTGCCGAGTCGCCTGCCAGAACCGAACAGTGCGTCCCGCGTCTTGGCATAGTCTCGCCTTCCACATTCCGCCCCTGAAATTCGTAACGCAATGCGTCATTTCCGGGAACCAATGACGCGCTGCGTTATTATTCTCTACAGCGCGCTAAACACTGCACGTATTCTGTATTCACAGGCTTATCCACCAACCATTCGAAGGATTGCCATGACGGCCACCAACGATGAGACGAAAACGGGGGATCGAAAGGACTTTGCACTCAAAAACCTCCCCGACGAGGTGACGGGCCGGGCCCGGGAAATCTGGCTCGCCGGCCTGGGGGCGCTGCAGCGCCTCGAGGACGAAGGGGATAAGGTGTTTGAGACGCTCGTGGAGCGTGGTAAGCGCTACGAGAACACGCGACGCGACCAGATCGAGGACGCCACCGAGAGTCTGCGCGACCGGCAGAAGGAACTGACAAAAAACGTCACAGAGCGTCTCGACAACGCCACAAAGTCGGTGGAGAAGGCCGTGTCGGACACACTGAGCGGTACGCTGGGACAGATTGGGGTGCCCACGCGCACCGAGGTCCGGGATTTGTCCCGGCGCGTGGGGGAGCTCTCGAAGAAGCTTGATGCCCTCTCGGAGATGCTGGCGGCGCAGCAGCAGGCCGTGGAGGCGCGGGTCTTCCACGTCGTGCCCGGTGAGGACGGCTGGATCGTGACGGTGGAGGGGGAGGACGCGCCCGTGAGCACGCACGATACGAAGAAGGAGGCCGTGAGCACGGCCCGCAAGACCGCTAAGGCACAGGCCCCCAGCGAACTGGTCCTCCACAAGCAGGATCGTTCTGTGCAGGAAAGCTTCTCGTACGACGCGGGGGCGGAGTAGTCTCGGTTGGCCTTCGCCATAATCCCCGAGAAGGCCCTGCGGACGTGTCTTCGCCCCGTAGGTCCCTCCCGTTCGACCACTGGGCTCCGCTGTGTCTGTGGGGACGACCCGGTCGGGTCGTCCCCTTCGGTATTCCTGCGCGTTGCCTGTCCCCGCCCGTCGGAGGTGCGCGTGCCCCGCACATCCGCGGGGCACGGATACCTCTGCTCTCCATCATCCTTTTGCTTGGTTTTGCCTGACGCCATGATCCACCAGGACGTCCTGATGCGGCAGATCCGCCAGTTCACGAAGGCGATCGCCTCGCTTCTCGGCCAGTCTCACCGCGAGCAGCCCGACGAGGTGCTCCGCGCGATCGACGAGGCATGCCGGGCGCATCTCGACGGCCGGGCCGAAGACCTGCGCACACTGCCGCCCGACGCGCTGCTGGAGCTGTGCCGTGACGAGGGACAGTTCGTCGCCGACGCGGCCCAGTCGATGGCGCAGGCCCTCCAGCAGATGGGCGAGGCGTACGAGCGGCAGGAGAACGCTGAAGAGGCAGGGGCGTGCTTCGGACGGGCCCTACTTCTTTACCGCCACCTTCTGCAGACGCCGGAGGCCCCGGTGTCGTGGCAGTTTGGGACGACGGTCGCGGCGCTCTCGGAGCGGGTGGGCGCGCTCCCCGTGGACGACGCGACAGAGGAAGCGCTGGAGGCGTTTCGGAACGGAACGAACTAACTTTCTACCGCACTCGGTGCCCGAAACTGGTACGACGCGAGCCGGCGGTACAGCCCCTCCTCCTGCATCAGCTCCGCGTGGGTCCCACGCTGTACGATGCGGCCCTCGTCGAGCACGAAGAGGCGGTCGGCGGTCTGCACGGTGGAGAGCCGGTGCGCGATGATGAAGGTGGTGCGCCCCTCCATGAGCCGCTCTAGCGCTTCCTGCACGAGGGCCTCCGAGGCGGAGTCGAGCGACGAGGTCGCTTCGTCGAGCAGCAGCAGGCGCGCGTCGCGCAGTAGGGCACGGGCAATGGCCACGCGCTGGCGCTGCCCGCCGCTCAGCTTCACGCCCCGCTCCCCCACCGCCGTATCATAGCCGTCACGGAGATCCGCAATGAAGTCGTGCGCGTTGGCGGCGCGGGCCGCCGCCTCCACCGCCGCGTCCGGCGCGTCGAGCCGTCCGTAGCGGATATTGTCGCCGATCGTGGTGTTGAAAAGCTGCACCTCCTGCGACACCGACGCGATCTGATCACGGAGGGATCGCCGCGTCACCCCGGCCAGGTCGTGCCCGTCCACGAGCACGCGGCCTGACTGCGGCGCGTAGAAGCGGGGAATGAGGCTCATAAGGGTCGATTTGCCCGCTCCACTCGGCCCCACGAAGGCCACCGTCTCGCCCGGGGCCACCTCCAGCGAAATGTCGTGCAGCACCGGGTGGCCCTCGTCGTAGGCAAAAGTCACGTGCTCCAGGCGCACGTGCCCCTCAATGAGCGGCAGGGCCGTGGCGTCGGGCGCGTCGCGGAGGTCGGGCGCGGTATCGAGCAGGTCGAAAAGGCGCTCGGTGGCGCCCGCCGCGCTGTTGAACGTGGAGTAGAGCTGCGACATACTCCCCACGCTGCGCGCGATGTTGAAGGCGTAGAAGACAAACGCCACCAAGTCGCCCTCCGTGAGCCGGCCCGCCAGCACCTCAATGCCGCCGTACCAGAAGATGGCCACCAGGGCGGCAAAAAACAGCAGCCCCACCGTCGACTCGAACAGCGCCGAGACGAGCACCCGGTAGCGCGCCGTCCCAAAGAGGTCCTCCACCGCCTCGTTGTAGCGGTCCACCTCATAGTCGGACCGTGCAAACGCTTTCACGACGCGGATCGACGCGAGCGCTTCTTCCGCCACTGCCGTCGTGTCGGCCAGTCGGTCCTGGATATCGCGCGCCAACGCCCGGATCTTGCGCCCAAAGTAGACCGCGAAACCGGTGACCGCCGGCACGATGAGAAAAATAATGAGACTAAGCCGCCAATTGAGCACCACCATCAGCGCCACCGAGCCCACCAGCGAGAGCGACTGGGTGAGCAGGTTGGGCAGGGCGTCCTTGACCGCGCTCCGCACCGAGCCTACGTCGTTGGTGAGGCGGGAGGTGAGGTCGCCCGTGCGGTGGTCCTCGAAAAAGCGGAGACTTTGGCGATGAAGGTGGCGATACACCTTCTTTCGGAGATCGGCCACCACGCGTTCGCCGGTCCAGCCCAGCAGGTACTTGCCCCCAAAAGCCGCCGCGGAGCGGGCCAGGAACAGCGCGATGAGCGCCAGGGTGAGCGTGTCGAGCAGCGCCCGATTTTCTTCCTGAAAGACGGCGTCCACCAGTTCGCGCAGGCCCAGGGGCACCACCAGCGCCACCGCCGCCCCCAGTACAGTGAGCAGCACGGCCGCGGCCAGGCGAAAGCGGTACGGCCACCCCAGCTGAAGAATACGCCGGAGGGAGGTCCACAGCCGCTTGGGGCGGACGGAGGAGGACTCGGACGACGGATCGGCCTCCGGCATGGGCGGCGCGGCACAGTGGTGACTCAAGAACAACGTGAGCGGTGAATGGACCAACCCGCTCCTCAACTGCAGGGATTCACCGGGCGGCCCTCCTTTTGGGAAAATGAGAGCAAACCAGCCTTGACGTCCCCTCAGAGTGTAACGCCCCCCACCTGCGCGCCCTGCCTCAGGGCACGGCGAGCCCCCGCAACAACCGCGGGTGTTGCCTGTGGAAAGGGGACGCGACTCACTCCCCCTGCCTTTCTCTCATTTCTCCATGTTCCGCTTTGCTTTCGTATTTGCAGCGGCTGTGCTCCTCACCGCCTGCGGGTCCGCCTCCTCTCTGTTTACCGATGGCGGGCGCGAATCCTACGTCCGCAAGAACGACCTCAGCGGTAAGGACAGCGTCCACGTGATGGAGCAGCGAATCTACCGCGGCATGCCCATCAGTCACGCGCTGGCCGCACTGGGCCCGCCCCACCGCCAAGACACCACCACGACGGCAGAGGGACGCACGCAGGTGGAGTACGTGTATCAGGCGCGCGCCAATGCCTTCGACCCCGGCAACATGTCCCGAGCGTACGTTTACGCGCAGGATCAGGCGGTGACGGACTGGAAAAACCTCAACCAGATCCCTCGCTTCGACGCGTACTACGAAGGTGGGATGTGAGGCGCGTTTCGTCCCGTACCTCCGCCCCCCTCCGATCTACCAAAACCGGAGCACGCTCACGCCAACGCTGAGTCCCGATGTGTCGAGTCGTTTGGTCAGGTCGAGGCGAAGGGAATCGTAGAACAGTCCATTGATCGAGAGGCCAAGCTCGTGGTGCAGGTTGTCGGCCTGTCGCAGCACCACGCCCCGCTCCCGGAGCCGCTGCTCTGCCTCATCCCCGATCCAGGTGCGCCCATGGCCCCCGTGCACGATCAACCCGATGTCGCGGGCCACCAGGGCCTGCCACCCGATCAGCTCGAAGGGCACAGTGCGGAAGTTGTGCTCCCAGAAGAGGGCCACGTGGTGTTCGCCCTGGTAAGGGCGGTCGTCGAGGGTGCGCAGCGCGCCGTACGGGGTGTAGGGCAGCGGACTCGCCTCGATGACGCCGAAGCGTTGCAACGGTGGCGTGCCGAGGGACACGCCAGCGTCGACCCGGAGGCTTAGCGCGTTGGGACGGAAGCGCCGCTGGAAGAAGGTTTCGATGTGCGTGTTAGCCACAGCCTCGATCCGCGTGAAGTCGAAATCGCTCGCCGCCAGGCCCGGATCACTGTGCTCAACGGCAACCTGTACGCGGTTGACCGGAAGGATGCCAAGCGCCCCGCCGTCGCCCAGTGTAGCCGTGAGGCCCACCGACCGGAGCCAGCCCGCATCTACCGGTGGATTGGGAGGCTGCGTAGTCGCCCGCCCCAGCACGTTGTAATCGGTGGTCTTCGCAACGGAGAAGTGCCGCTCGTTGCGGAGCCGAAGCGTGAGGTCGAGGTTGGCCGCATCGATCGTCCGGCGCAGGGCCAGCCGCATGCGCTCGGCGCCCAGGTAGTCGAAGGCATCCGGCGCGCCCGCAAGGGTCCACAGGCTGTTGGAGAGCCGCGCCCAGAGCGGCGCGATGCGCGATCGGGTCCGGTAGCGCGGGTCGATGCCGTAATGGTAGCTGGCAGATAGGTCTGTGTCGTCGCCAAGAGCCGTGGTCGCCTCAGCCCCGTACGACCACCGCGTAGGGCCCGACGGACCGGTGTTGTAGCCGCCGCGCCCCGTTACGTCGAGCAGCCCGACGCTGGCATTCAGTCGCAGGCCGAAGTGCCCCCCCTCCACCCGGTTGAAGCGAAGAATCGGCAGCCCGCCCTCAAAGTCGATCAGCGACGGGCCGTCCGCCCCCTCCTCGCCGACAGACGTATCTGTTGTGTCCGATCGAGACTCCTCCGACTCGTCCGCGTCTCCGCCAACACTGAACCCGAATCCTTCATCTTCCCCGAGCCCAAGATCCCGCAACCACCCCACGAGCCCCCCGGGATCGAACGCATTCTGGAGTGCGTCGGTGCTGTCAATGCGCGCATAGGCGCTCCGCTCGGCCCGGGAGTACGGGACGAAGGGGCCGCCACCCCGCAGCGAGTCGGGCGCCCGGCGTGATAGCGACTGGAACCGCCCCGTGCTGTCGGCGCGGACCACGCCCTCGCTCTCGTCGGTGGCGTAGAGCGAATCGGGCACCGGCACGTTGATCCGATAGTCGCTCAGGCGGCTCACCTGGCGAATGCTGACGTCCGAGAAGGAGACCAGCGCCGACACCTGCACGTCGAGGTCGCGCCGCGCCCGAAAGTCGACCGGCAGCCAGTACGGTCCGCCAAAGTTGGAGAACTGTTGCTCGAAGGCAATGTCTACCTTCTTCAGCAGGCGGGAGGTACTGAGGGACGCGGTGGGTCGGAGCCGGGCCTCCAGCAGGGCATAGGCGCTGTCGAGCACGGTCACGGTGCCCCGGAACGTCGACGAGAGGCGATTGTCCGGCTCCACCCGGATGCGAAACGCTCGGCGCCCGTTGATGGCGCGCGTGGTGTCGAGCGTAAACTCGTAGTAGTCGAGCGCCTCGGGGTGGGTTACACCGACCAGCCGGTTGCCAAAGACCTCGACGTTGTCGCGGTACAGGTTGAGTACTGAAGTGGCGGCCGGGAGGGCAGCGTCGGTCAGGGCATTCAGGTTGGCCGTGCCGCGCTGCGAGCGCACGACCTCACGGGTCCCGCGGGTCGCGTCCCAGAACGCGGTCGTCTGGCTTTCCGCAATGGCCGCGATGGTCGTGTCGCTGGCGAGTGTGAAGCGATTGTACGCCTCCACCGCGTAGCTTTTCAGGTCGGGCCACCACTCGGCCTTCCGGTCAATCACCCGTTGCATGATAGCCGCACCGGGATTCCGTGAGCCGGTCACGACCACCTCGTCCATCTGCATGGTAGAGGGGACGAGCCGGAAGGTCTGCCGGGTGTCGGTAGCGGCCGTGATGCGACGCCGGATCGACTCGTATCCCACGTAGCGCGCCACGACGGTCACGGGAAGGCTGTCGAGCGCGAGCGTGTAGCGCCCCTCCACGTTCGTGATGGTGCCCTCGTAGGTGCCCGCGATGCGGAGATTGGCCTGGGGCAGCGGCTGGCCGGTCTCCGCGTCCACCACGCGGCCGCGCAGGGTCTTGGTCCCCTCCTGCGCATGGGCGGTGTTGGCCGGCCCCGTGAGTGCGACCACGAACGCACCGAGGAGAACGAGCGTCAAAACGCGAACTGAAGACATAGAGCGAGAATTGGATGCGTGCTGAGGGACATACCACTCACGCAAACGCACAAACGGGGAGACGCATCGGGCGCCCCTGCGTGTGCGTCGGAAGATGCGGAGCGAATTTCGGGGCCTGACACCCGACGCCCCGGTTCCGCCACCTACCGAATTGAGATGTCCGTGCCCGCCAATACCGGATCGTCCACCGACTCGATCCGCTCCAGCTTGCCATCGCGGAGGTGGATGACCCGCCGGGCATGACGAGCAATCACTTCCTCGTGGGTTACCAGAAGAATCGTATTGCCCTGGCGATGCAGCCCCTCCAGGAGTTGCATGATTTCGTCGCCGGTCTCAGTGTCAAGGTTTCCCGTGGGCTCATCGGCCAGGAGGAGGGAGGGACGGTTGACGAGGGCGCGGGCCGTGGCTACGCGCTGGCGCTGTCCGCCCGAGAGCTCGTTGGGCCGGTGGTCGAGGCGGTCGCCCAGTCCTACGCTGCGGAGCGCTTCGGCGGCCCGCTCGCGTCGCTTCGTCTTCGACATGCCGGCGTAGATGAGCGGCAGCTCAGCGTTGCGGAGGCAGTTGACGCGGGGCAGCAGGTTGAACGTCTGGAAGACAAAGCCAATCTCATGGTTGCGAATCTCCGCGAGTTCGTCGTCGGAGAACGTGCTCACGTCTTCGCCCCGAAGGAAGTAGGTGCCGCTCGTGGGCGTGTCGAGACACCCGAGCATATTCATGAGCGTGGACTTGCCAGAGCCGGACGGGCCCATGACGGCCACGTAGTCGCCTTCCTCGATGGACAGGGTGACCCCGTCGAGGGCCCATACCTCCTGGCTGCCCATCATGTACCGTTTTTTCAGGTCGTGCACTTCGATGAGAGAACGGTCGGTGGTGCTGGTTGGGGTCCCGTTGGCGGAGACAGCTTCCATGGCAATCGGAAATCAGGAGTTATGAAGCGAGCGGTGGTGCGGAGCGTGCGCTGCGGGGACGCTACTGCGACGACGCGATCGATTCGCTTCCGCCGTCCCCGTTGCCCTGCTCCGTCCGGATCGTTGCGCCGGGCTTCAGCTCGCGACTGACCGCGCTGTACGGGCCGGTAATCACGGTCTCGCCTCCCTCCAGGCCCGATCGAACCTGCATGTACGTGTCGTCGGCAATGCCGGTTGTCACCTCCACCATGCGGGCCGAGTCGCCCTCGGCCACGAAAACGACCTTCCGCAGGTCCTCCGTGGTGGCCTCCTTGGTCTGCGTGCTATCGGCCTCGGGGCCCACCTCGTTGAAGTCGCGGACGGTGACGGCCTGAATGGGCACCGCCACGGTATTTTCCACGGTTTCGGTGTAGATGTCGACCGAGCCGCTCATGCCGGGCCGAATCACGGGCCCCTGGCTCGCTGCCGCGGGCGTCTCCGGACGGGCCAATCCACCCTCTGCGCGGGTGGCTGCCGGGCCCGTGTTGGGATTGCCCAGGATGCGAACAGTGACGGGGAAATTGGTCACCTCGTTCTGGCTGCCCTCATTCTGGATGCGGGCCGAATTGGCGATCTCCGTCACCCTACCTTGGAAGGTACGATCCGCGTACGCGTCGAACTCTACATTTGCCGAGTCCTTCCCCGCCACGTTCACCACGTCGTTCTCGTTGACGTCCACCTCCAGCTCCATGCGGTCCAGGCGCGCAATGTTCATCATCTCGGTGCCGGCCTGCTGCCGGGTGCCCACCACACGCTCGCCCACCTCCACCGTAAGCTTGCTCACGGTGCCGTCCATCGGGGCATAGAGGCGCGTCTTCTGCAACTGCTCGCGGGCGTCGCGGAGGCTAGCGCGGGCACTTTCAACCTGGAAGCGGGCCGCCTCGAGCTGAGCGACCGCCTGCCGATAGGTAGACTGGGCATTCTCGAATTCGCTCTCCGGAATGACGTCCTTTTCGTAGAGCTTCTGCTTTCGCTCGTAGGTCTGGCGGGCCTGCACCGAGTCGGCGCGGCGACGAGCCAGATTGGCCTGCTGCTGGGCCACCTGGGCCTCCCGCTCCTCCAACTGCGCACGGTAGTCGTCCGGATTCAGGCGGGCCAGCAGGTCTCCCTTCTCCACCGCGTCACCCTCCTGCACCGGCAGCTCCACGATTTCGCCCGACACGTCGGGGCTAATCGTGACCTCCACCTCGGGCTGGGCGCGGCCGAAGGCCGTGACGACCTCCGTAATGGTGTGGGCCTGGGCGGTCTCGGTCTCCACCGAAACGCCCGCCGGACCGCCGCCGAACCATCCGAGGCCCCACCCGAGGCCCCCTACGACCAGGAGCACGGCCAGCAGACCGCCCCCCGCGTACAACATGCGATTCGAACTACTACTTGCAGAAGCCATGACGGACAGAAGAAACCTTGTGCACAGGAGGAATGAGGAGGAGCGTTCTGGGACGTTGCGTTACCGGCCGCCCGAGATGCCGAGAACCGGCTGGGTCGGATTGAGCCGGCCCACGTTGTAGTCGATGCGCTTGCGCTGGAAGAGGACCTGATAGCGCGCCTGCACCTGCTCGCTGGCGGCATTCACGAAGTCACGCCGCGCATTTTGGAGCTCCACAATGGAGGCCGAGCCCAGGTTGTAGCGCTCCAGGGTGGCATCGCGGCTTTGCCGGGCAGCGCGCAGGCGCTTGTTGGCCGCCTCCAACTGCTGCACGGCATTGCGGTAGTCGAGGTAGGCCTGGCGCACCTGCAGCGCGATTTCCTGGCGCTGATCCTGCAGCGCGTACTTGGCGTTCTGTGCCTGCACCTGCGCCTGCTCCACCTGCGTGGACCGGTTGAGGTTGTTGAACACCGGAATATTGACCGACAGAGACACCGAGCCACCGCGGTTCACGTCGAGCTGGTTCATGAAGCTGTCGTCCCCCAGGTTTCGCAGCCCCTGGCTCGACCAGTCCGTTCCGTAATCGCCACTAATCGAGACGCTGGGGTAATAGGACGATCGGGCGGCCCGAACGCCCTTGTCGGCGGCCTGTCGCTCGGCCTGGGCCGCCTGCAGGTCCAGGCGCTGCTGGAACGCCTCGTCGATGAGGCCGGAGAGGTCAAACGCCTCTGCGTTCAGGCTGTCGCTTCCCAGGTCCGGCACCTGAAAGTCGTAGGCCTTGCGGGGACTGAGTTGGAGGGTTTGGATGAGACGGGTCTTGTTGATCTCCCGCTCCCGCTGGGCCTGCAGGAGCTGCTGCTCGGCGTCGGCCACGTCGGCCTGCTGCGTGTAGAGGTCCGAGACCGGGCGCGACCCTGCCTCCACGAAGGCCTTGATCTGCTTCAACTGCTGCCGCCGCGTCCGGAGTTCTTCCCGGCGTACCCGCGCAATCTCGCGGCTCTCTACCAGCGCAATGAACTGGTCCACGACGTTGAACACCACGTCCTGGCGCGTTTGCCGGAGGCTCTTCTGGTCGGCCTGCGCCTGGTCCCGCGACTGCCGCAGGGACGCGGTGTTTTCGAAGCCGTTAAAGAGCGTGAGGCTCGAACTCCCGCCTAGATTGAAGAAATCGGTCGACCGCGTCGTAAAGTCGCCCGTCACATCGCTGAAGTTGCGCCCGTAGCGCCGGAAGACGCTCGACCGAATATTGGCGTCGGGCAAAAAGTCCATCCATTCGGACCGCACCTCCAGGTTGGAGGCCCGGGCAGAGGTCTGAGCCCGCTTGATGTCGGTGTTTTGGTCGAGCGCGATGCGCACCGCCTCCTCGAATGCGATACGGGTGGTGTCCTGGGGCGCCTGTTGCGCACGACTCATCTGTAGGGACGCCCCGAGTAGGAGGACCGCGACGAGGCCCCCAACGCCTGTGAGGAACGAACGGAGGGAAGAAAACGGGCGTTGCGAATGCATGGTGCGGAAAGTTCGGTCTAAAAAGCAGGAACGATGTCGGCGGAACGGCGCGTTACTCGTACCGGAGGGACTCAATGGGATCGAGGCGGGCCGCTTTGTAGGCCGGATATCCTCCGAAGATCACGGCCAGCAGGGTGACCCCTCCCACCGCGACGGCGGCCCACATCCAGGGGAAGGAGGGACGGATGTCCCAGTACAGGGCCGCCACGTTGCCGCCCAGCCCCCCGAGCACAATGCCCAGCAGGCCGCCGATCTGGCACAGAATGATGGCCTCCAGCAAAAACTGCCACAGGATGTTGCGCCACTTGGCGCCCACGGCCTTGCGAATGCCGATCTCTCGGGTTCGCTCGGTAACGGAGACCAGCATGATGTTCATGATGCCGACGCCGGCGGCCAGCAGCGAAATGAGCCCCACGAGCGCGCCGCCGGTCGTAAGGGTACTCGTAAACTGCGCGAAGGTGCTGCGGAGGAAGTCGCTCGATTCGATGTTGAACGTGCTCGGGGCGCCAGGCTCCACCTGCCGAATCACGCGGAGGTTGCTGCGCACGGCGTCCTCGGCGGCCGCGAGCTGTGTGGCCGAGGCAGCTCGGACGCGCACGTCGTCCATGCTGCGTCCCCCGCTTCCGTAGGCGGCAAAGAGATGTGTGATAGGAGCGTACACTCGCGTGTTGGGATCCCGGAAGAGCCCGGCCTTCTCTTCGAGCACCCCCACCACCTGGAGCCGCACGCGGCCGACCCGTACGTCTTTGCCGAGGGGGCTGGTGGCGGGAAAGAGGGTCTCGGCCACCTTCGACCCAAGCAGGGCCACGGGCCGACCCTTCTCGAGATCCTGGGCGGCGAGGGGACGCCCCGCCCGCATCTCGTAGCCGAAGTTGCCCAGGAACGCCTCGTCGGTGCCGTAGAGCGTGATGTTGGGATTAGTCTCCTGGCGTGCCGACTGCGCCTTCGTCCCGGCGTCAAACCGCTCACTTACGCTTATCGTGAGGCCGCCCCCCGTCCGCCCCTTGAGACGCTGCACCTGATTGTGCGTGAGGGGCGGGTGGTAGCGCTCGGGGCCGTCGCCGCCCGCGTAGTCGTACCGCTCCACAGAAAAGGTAGAGGCCCCGAGTCCCTGGATGGAGCTTTTGAAGTACAGGTCGATCACGTCCACGGCCGTCACGGCAGCAATCACCGCGAACACGCCGATCACAATGCCGAGCAGGGTGAGGGCGGAGCGCAATTTGTTGGCCCGCAGCGCCTGGAGCGCCTCGCGCACCGTCTCGAATCCGCGCATGGATAAGAGGAAACGACTGATTCAAAAGAGGGGCCTACGCAGCGTGCTGCTCCTGCACCGCGACCCAGCAGTGGGCGACTACGAAGAGAACCGAGAGGCCCACCCCGGCCGCCATCGTAAGGCGCAAGGGCCCCCCTAACACCGCCATCAGGGTGACGGCGGCGACGAGGAGGAGTGCCCCGCACACGTCGCACGAGCCGTGCTGGGCCCCCAGCCCCCGCTCCACGACGGCCGTCAGGCGCTCGCGCTCCCACCGAAGCAGGAGCACGAAGGGCCGGAGGATCCAGGGCGGCATCGGACCGGAGGGCGTCTGGGCGTTTTGCATGGATCTCTGGACGTTTGTGAGGGGGGACGGGGGCCGCTCCTATTCGTACCGGAGGGCATCAATGGGGTCGGCCGTAGCGGCCTGCCAGGCCGGCGCAATGCCGAACAGGATACCCACTCCCACGCAGATGCCGAAGGCAAGGGCAACCGTCTGGGCCGGCAGGGCCGCCGTAAACCCGAGGGCACGCACACCCATCGCTCCCAGGGCCGACACCCCGAGACCAATGACGCCCCCAATGAGACACACGATCACGGCCTCCACCAGAAACTGAAACAGAATCGTGCGCTGCTTAGCCCCCACGGCCTTGCGGATGCCAATCTCTTTCGTGCGCTCGCGCACCGACACGAACATGATGTTCATGACCCCGATGCCTCCCACGACCAGCGCAAGCCCTGTCAGGAACAGCCCCACGCCGTAAATGGCAATTCGCGTGCTGGCAAAGCTGGCGCGCACCTGTTGCTGGTCGTTGATTGCGAAGTTGCTGCGCTCACCAGGAGCCACATCGCGGGCCGTGCGCAGGAGACCGGTCAATTCCTCCTCGGCGCGCGTCATCGACGCCGCATCGTTTACTTTCACCATGATTTCCACGCCCCAGCGACGGCTTACACCGAAGATTTTGTCGTAGGTGTTGAAGGGCATCAGGATGCGCTCGTCGGGGGAACCGGGACCACCCAGCATGCTCTCCCCCTTCTTTTCCTGCACCCCAATCACGGTACAGGGCACGTTGCCCAACTTAACTTCTTTGCCCAGTGGGGCAACCGCCGGGAAGAGCTCAGTGGCCACCGTCGCGCCAATCACGCACACGTTGCGCCCACTGCGTTCTTCGGACTGCGTGTAGAAACGCCCCTGAGCCAACTTGACGCTGCGGATGCGTCCGTACTGCGGGGGGGACCCCACCACTTCGGCCTCCATACTCTGGTCACGGTACTGCACCGTGCGGTCCTCGTCGGCCATCGGTGCCACGGCGGCCGCGTAGCGCGATCGCTCCCGGATGGTTTGGGCAAGGGCGGGCTGAATAGCCGGGCGGTTGCGAAGACGCCACCACTCCCGATCTGTGTTCTGCCCCCACGGAAACTGGTCGACGTACAGCACGTCGGTTCCGAGCTGCGAGAGCGCCTTGTCAAACTCTTGGTTCAGGCCGTTGATGATCGTCGCCATCAGCGTGACCGCCGCAATGCCGATAATCACACCCAGCGTGGTGAGCGTTGACCGCATCTTATTGGCCCAGATGGCCTGGCCGGCAATGCGGACCCCCTCGACAATTTCGAAGACAAAACGGCGCATGGGTGCTCAAAATATTCGAATTACGATACGACGCCGGGTGGGCCGCACGGCCCACACTCTGCCGGCTCATCCCCGGGAATACGGAAGACAGGCCGACCAGCGCACAGGTTGCAGGGCAGTTCTGCAACGCGCTAGTGACTCAACGCCGCGGCGGCGCGCATGATGCCGGCCGGTCGACGAGTTGTCACTTTTGCCCGATGAGTCGACGAGTTTGCCCCACGAGCAGCGCGCTTGCTGCGTCCCTCCTGCATCATCCGCTGGAGCTGCCCACGATCTACGGCGAACTGGGCGTGCACGACGGACCCGTCGCGATCGATGGTGACATCGTCTAGGAGACGGTTAAGCCCTTCCCCCGACCGGTCGCCCGAAAGTCGAAGGGCGGCAATCGCCCCTTTCGACACGTCGACCACGTTCGAGGCGCTCGTCTCGTCCCGCATCGTGAGGTAGGCCTCCCCCTCGAGGGCCTCGTCGGTAAGGGTGACCGACAGGGCCTGCTCGCGGACTCGGCTCGTCAGGCGCTTCATTTTGCTTCCCGTCGAGCCCCGCAGGGCCTCGGCGTCGTCGGAGACTCCCAGCATGCGATCGGCCCACGCACTCAGCAACTGCTGTACCCCCGCCTCGCTCACCATTGAGGCCTCATTCCCCGCCCCCGACCGACCGGTCGCCCCTGCCGAGTCGCGGAGGGCTGTCTGCAGCACGTCGCGTCCCACAACCCACGCCGTGCTGCCGTGCCCCACCCGTTCCACCAGGGTCATGTATGCCCGATTCCCCCGGAAGCCTCCCGACTGGTCCTTGTGACGGTCCACCATGGTCCGCACGAGGGCTGCGTCCGTAGCCGTAGCGACCATGCCGTTCCGGACGAAACCCATCGACAGGGTGTCCGGCTCGGCGTCCTCGGGCGATCGTGGACCGAGGGCGAGGTGATAAATGGACACCCCGCGATAGGTGCTCGCTCGCCCTGCCTCCCCTGGAGCCTGATCGAGATAGCGCCCTACTTGATTGGGCGTGAGATCGGCAAACACCACTGCGCTGAACGACGTCCCGCCCCCGACCGCTCCGTAGATGGCCTTCAGGTCGGTCTTGGGGTTCATCCCGGTGGCCTCCAGGAAGGACTGCAGGCGCGGGTTGTCCACCTGTCGAAGACTATCGGCCAGGTTTAGCTCTTTGTCCCCAAACGTGTCGACCTGACCCAGCACCGTCTCGAGGTCCACCATCCCGGCATAGCGGGGCGCCGACGGAAGCAGGGCGGCTGCATCCCGCGTCTGGGCCGGGACCCGATCGGTCAGGCTCATGTAGGGTTCACATCCCACCAGCCCGAGCGCAGCGATGAGAACAAGGAGACTCCAAGAAACAGATCGACGAGCGGCCATAGCGGCGGAGGGTGAATGGAGAGGGCAGCGCGACGGGTACACGTCCCCGTCGGAATGCGCGCTCATCCCATACCCTCGGGCCACCGTGGAGATGCCGGAGATGCGACGAACCGGCTGTATGGTGCGACGAATGTTCGGCCGGACGAGACTAGCCCGGGATTCTCTGTTCCTGAAGTGCCCTACTACCGCATGAGCGCCCCACTACGACATGACGTGTTCTCGGAGCCGCTCGTCGGAAAGGGAGAGGGAGCCACTCTCGTTTGCTTTCGCGTACAGGGTTTGGGAGCACACCTTCGTGCTCATCTCCTCGCACCAACAGGCAAACTCGTACCCGACGGCCTTGTGGTCGTCCCCGAAGGCCTCAAACTTGGCCCTCCGGAGGCTTTCCTCCGGCGACTGGCCTACGCCCCAGACAATGCCGGTGGTGCTATCAAACGTAACCCAGTAGGTGGGCGTGGCGACACGCTCGAATTCATCGAGGACCGCCCCGACCGCCGGGTCGTCCTTCTCTACAGATCGGTACGAATCGTCGGCCGCATTCCGGACGAGATCGTTGGGCGCGACGCGGCCCTCGGTTTTTTCAACGTAGCCGGCCGGCAGCGCGTCGGGGCCGGCAGGGTTCTGATCGGTGACACCCATTGCGCAGAGAACTGGTCTTGGACGAAGTGGCGTGCGACGGGGCCGGTGATCGGCAATATACATCCCGGCGTAGACCGCACCGTCGACACTCGTGGGTGATTCGCTGAAATCCGGGATTCGGCGCCGCCGCCCCTTCATTGCACCACTTCGTTACGGATGGGTAGCACCGACGCCATTCAGTCTCCCGTGAGGAACGCCCGCTCCAGGGCTCGAAGCTCGTGGAGGACCGTTTCGCAGTCGTCCGGATCGTCCAGGTCAAGCGTGCGGAGGTTCGTCGGGGCGGTCTGCACATCTAGTGCCGTTCCGTTCTGCGCAGTGGCGACGAGCCCCACCCGCAGGGGCGACTTCGCATCGGCGGGGAGTTGAGCCTGCCGCGTCCGCATCTCGCGGAGCGCGTCGGCAAGGGCCCCGAAGAGCCGCCGGGCGGCCGTTCCTCGGGCCGACGTGGGAAGGGTCGTGTCCGTAAGATCGACCGGGGCGCCGCCCGGCCCCAACACCGGTTCCGAGGACCGTTGGCCAACGACGGCGAGGTGCGCGTTCATGGGGTTGGAGGCATTTGGGGCGGTAACAGACAGAAGAGGCGAAAAAAACCACGCGCCGCGCGCTCATCCCGTCGCGTCGAGGAGGGCGTCTACACTATCGCTGTAGCCCCGGCTGGTCTTGAGGGGCGTGCCGCAGGCCATCCGGAGCTGGTAGGTGCCGTGGTCGAGGGGACGGAGTTCCTCGATATAGTCGGCGTTAACGATGTAGGAACGGTGGACGCGCAGGAAGCGATCGGGGTCGAGTTCCTGTTCGAGCTGCTTCATCGTTTTGCGGACGAGATGAGTATCGTCGCCGTCGTGGAGAGCTACGTAATCGCCCTCCGACTCAATCCACTGCACATCCTCGGCGTCGACGAAGTAAATGCGGTTGCGGCTCCGGATCGTGAAGCGCTCGATTCCAGAGTCCGACTCATCATCCGCGTACTCCCGAAGCACCCCCCGAAGTTGCTGGCTGAGTGCATCTGCCTCCACGCGCTGCAACTGGCGACGGGCCCGCTCCACGGCCTCCTCAAAGCGCTCTTCTTCGATCGGCTTCAGGAGATAATCGAGTGCATGGGCTTCGAAGGCATCAAGGGCGTACTGGTCGTAGGCAGTCACAAAAATGGTGAGCGGCATGTCGTCCACGCCCACTTCGCGCACCACCTCCAGCCCGTTCATCTCCGGCATTTGCACGTCAAGGAAGACGAGGTCCGGCTCCAGCTCTTGGATCTGCCGCACCGCTTCGGGCCCATCGGCGGCCTCGCCCACGACCGTCACGTCGTCGAGGGGCTCCACGAGCTGTTGAATGCCCGTACGGGCCAGCGGCTCATCGTCAACAATGAGTGCGCGAATAGACATATCACGGTCGAATTGGGTGAGAGCGTGAATGTGAATCAGTGCGTGGCGCTCCCCGGCACGGAGCACGCGCCCGCCCGTCGGTCTCGTGACTACGACAGAGAGGCCGGCACCGCCGGGACGTCCTGTGGGTCGACGGGTGCCTCGTCTGGGGTGGCCGGCACTCGAATTGTCACCCGGGCGCCTCCCTCCGCGGCCGTTCCGAGTTCGAAGGTGTGGGTGTCCCCGTACAGGGTGTCGAGGCGCTGCTTCGTGTTTGAGAGGCCAACTCCCTCGCTCATCTCCAGCACCTCGTCGCCGTCCTTCGGGAATCCCGGGCCACTGTCGGCCACGGTAAGCTCGACGCCCTTACGCCCCCGCACCGTCACTGGATAAGCCGCCACGCGCACCACGCCGGCTTCAGCGTGTGGGGCAATGCCGTGACGCACCGCATTCTCCACGAGCGGCTGCAGCAGCAGGTACGGCACCGCCACCTCGCTCGTATCGGGATCCACGTCGATGTCCACGCGCAGGCGGTCGCCGAACCGGATCTCTTCGATTTCGAGATAGCGCTCCACCAGGTCGATTTCCTCCCGCAGCGGTACCATCTGCACGTCTGCCCCCTTGAAGGTGGCCCGCAACATGTCACTCAGCAACCGAAGCGTGCGGCCCGCCTTCGAGGTTTCGCCCCCGCGCACCAGCACGGTAATCGCGTTGAGCGTGTTAAACAGAAAGTGCGGGTTCACCTGCATGCGCAGGGCCTGGAGCTGGGCCTGGGCTAGTTCGGACTGGAGCGCCTGGGCATGGGCCTCCTGCTCCTGGGAGCGCAGGAAGTGTTCGTAGGCGAAGCAGAGGGCCGCCACGATGAAGTAGGTGAAGTAGTCGGCGATAAAGCGCCGCACCAAGAACACCGCCAGCCGCCAGCCACCGATGGCGTAGGGATCGACGGTCTGGAAGTCGAACGACGTCGTGAAGCTGGGGTAGATGCCCTGTCGGGTGAGCGGTGTGAGGGCAAAGATGCCGCGCTCAACGGCAACGTGGAGGGCGGCAACCGGTACGCCGATTAGCAGAATCCAGCCCACCCCACGCTTGAGTCCTGCCCGCACGTCGGCCCAGCGGAACAGTAGGAGCACGACGGGGAGGAGCAGGGCCCATAGATGCAAGCGCGTCCAGAGCCCGACGGCAAAGACACAGAAGGCGAACAGGAGGCGTCCCCCCAACAGTTCACCAGGCGTGGCCCGGAACCACTCCACGAGCGTAGGCCCAATCCCCTCCACAATGATGAGCCCGACGAGAAGCACCGCGGTGCCGTACTGCAGGTAGCGCCGTGCGAACCGGCGGAGGGTGGACAGCTCCGAGGGGGCCGAGGCGGCCATGCTGGGCACCGGCGGATGAACAGAGCAACGCGCCCCCTCCGGACGATCGGGCCAGGCGCGCCCGGTGGGTGGTGCGCAGAGTCCCCGATGGTCGGGGCAGTAGGCAGCACGACGTGTGTAGCGGAGGGGGAGGGATTCGAACCCCCGGGGCCTCGCGGCCCGCCGGTTTTCAAGACCGGTGCATTCGACCAGGCTCTGCCACCCCTCCGGGGGCAGTTTCGTAGAATGCTTTCACACAGGCTTCGCGGGACGGGTTTCAACACAGCCTTGAATTGGGCGTGGAGCTAAAATCAGGACGTCCGTGGCCTGCATTCTCCCTACGCGCTCGGGACTGCTTCGCGCTCCATGACCGCTCCCTCGGCGCCCACTTCCCTATTTGCCTAATTCTTTCCCTCACATGCGCATTCTTGGTTCTTTGCTCTGTGTGATTGGGGCCCCCCTGCTGCTCCACGGCTGCTCGGATGCCTCAGGCCCAGCTGGTCCGGATCCCACCGATCCCCCGAACGATCCGGGTGAGAACGAGCCGCCTCCGGCATTTAATAGTGAAGCGGCCCCGGGCGACTCCGCACGTGCGTTCCTTGACGACCGGCAGTTCACGGTTCTGAGTCTAGAAGTGGACTACATGGAGGGATTTGAGCCGACCCCGGAAGGACTCAACGACCTAAAGGCCTCCTTGAGTACGCACCTGAACAAATCGTCGATTCACATCGCGTCGCCGACCTCTATTCCGGCGGCGGGCGAGGGTCCCTATTCCTCCGATGCGATTCGGAGCCTGGAGGAAATACACCGCGACCATTACACCCGCGCGCAGAGCGATACAGTGCGGGCGTATTTCCTCGTCGTCGACGGCATGTACGAGACGGAGAATGTAGTAGGTATTGCCTACTACAACACGTCCATGGCCTTCTTCGGACCAACGATCAACGAAATCTCGGGCGGCGTGACCCAGCCCTCCCGAGGGAAGGTGGAGGCGACGGTCTTCCGTCACGAATTCGGACACAATCTGGGGCTGGTCGACAATGGCATCCCGATGCAGGAGGCCCATCGGGACGACGGAAACGGACGCCACTGTACGAACGAACAGTGCGTAATGTACCACACCATCGAGACGACCGATTACTTCTCAACTGTCTTCGACGGGACGGTTCCGGGCTTCGAACGATTCTGCACGAGCGACATGGACGCGCAGGACGGGACTTCCTAACGTCTACCAAAGGCTCCATCGCTCAAGCATTGTCGAGCGCTGGAGACGAATTACGCTTCGATCCCCTCTTCGTCGAGTTCTTTCTCGGGCCGCACATCCCACATGAGCATCGTCTCAATGTCCACGTAGTCCTCTTCGACGGCCTCCTCCTCGTCCCCATAGTCGTCGACAAATTTGTAGTCCCCGTACGTAGAGCGCTGAAAGGGAGGGAGGCGGTGCCATTCGGTCCCTTCGCGGTCGACGAAGTGATCGGGGTAAGGGCTTTCGACTTCGTAGCTGGGATGGTAGGAGTGGTATGTCTTGCGCGCCTCGTGGATGGCGGCCCGGCGGGCCCCAGCCTTGGTGCGACTTTCCCCCTCGACGCTAAAGGGAGAAATTTCGATCTTGGCCGTGATGAAGCCGTCGTCGTTCTCGTAGTATGTCGGCCGCATTACTTCAAAGTCGCTCGGCTCGGGATATGCGCTACTTTCTTCGGCCATGGAGCGAAGGGGAATCAAATGAGCAGTACGCGCGACGGCGGCTACGGGCAACCGCCAATTCTTTTGGTATCAGATTGTGTACGACAGCCTTGGAAGGAGGATTCCACACTGCTTCTCGGTTCGGTACCCTCGTCTAGAATTCGCACAGCCAAAGAGCTCTCCTTCTATACTACCGTTATTGTCGTATTCGGAAAAAGGACATCTGTTCACAACTGTGGATGCACCTGTGGATAACTTTTCAGAGAAGTAGTCACCGCCTCTCAAATGAGCCCAATAACAGAATATAAAGGGGGTACGGGCCGGATATTTCCGTCTCAGAAGCCCAAAAAAGAACTTCCGTTATTTTCAGAGGGAAAAGATAACATGTGGGCAGAATGTGGATAAGGTGAGTGCGATCGATCCGGATCAATCTCCTCTCGGCCAGAAAGGACGCTTCCCCAGAACCTCCTGCCCTACACACTGGAGGAGCAATATCCGTTATTTTATTCCCAGACACGCCCTGCGTTTTCAGAAAGGAGTTTGTTTTGCGGCTTACGAACAGAACAGCCACACCGGTCCAGAGATGCATCCTGTGGAAATACATATTACGTCCGGAGCAGGAAGGGAGAGACTTTCAGTTGACTGAACGGCGACCAAAAAAACCTCGTCTCGTGCGGGACTGGCCCACGCAGATGTCATTGATGTATCGCGGTGCGATGTCAGGATTCTTTTCTGACAATGGTTTTGCCCCGAGGTTTTCGTGGCAGAGGCGACTGGGCTAGCGGTTTGCTCGTTGATGGGTCTCTGGCGTTCGAGATCCGGCCTTTAAGAGAGACCTCGGGCGGAGGACCTCAGAGGCGAACTACCGGACAGGGCGGCTTGTAGAAGCGCTTCCACGAACCTTCGGGCCAGAATTACTGGAGCGATGCCTTCTGGCCCGCGAGTCCACCAGAATCCACTTCATTCTCCCAATCATTCTTTCTTTCGGCTCATGAGCGATCCGGTAACCGGCATTCACCACGTCACGGCCTATGCCCACGACCCGCAGGCGAATCTCGATTTCTACACGGGCGTGCTCGGGCTTCGCCTCGTCAAGCAGACGGTTCTGTTCAATAATCCCTCGGAGGCCTTCAAGGGCCCCACGATGTACCACTTCTACTACGCCGACGAGACGGGCACACCCGGCTCGGTGCTCACCTTCAAGCCGCACCACAGCATCCAAAAGGGGCAGGTGGGTCGAGGGCAGGCCACCGCTACCGCCTTCACCATTCCGGAAGGCGCGGTGGACTACTGGGTGGACCGGCTCGGAGAGGCCGACAGCGCTACCCTTTATCCCGTCACCGAGCGCTTCGGGCGCACGGTGGTTCCGTTCCAGGATCACGACGGGCAACCCCTCGAACTCATCACCGGAACATCCGACATTGAGCCGTGGGCCGACGGTCCTGTGCCGGCGGAGCACGCCGTACGGGGCTTTCACGGCGTCACCATCCATCCTCACAATGGACAACTCACGGCGGACGTCCTGCAACTGATGGGCTATGAACAGATCGACCACGAACCTACGCCTCAGGATGGCGACTGGACGCGCTTCCGCGTGCCCGGCCCCAACCACGCTCAGTTCATTGACCTCTACAACGAGCCCAACATGCACGAAGGCTCGTGGGGCTACGGCACGGTCCACCACGTGGCACTCCGAGCGTCGGACGACGAACATCAGATGGCGATCCGGCAGCGGCTACGCGACGCCGGACATGACGTCACGACGATGAAAGACCGTAATTACTTCCACTCCGTCTACTTTCGGGATCCTAACGGCGTCAACTTCGAAATCGCCACGGACCCGCCGGGCTTTCTCCACGACGAGCCGGTCGACGAGCTCGGCACGGAGCTTATGCTGCCGCCCTTCTTGCAGGACCGACGGGATGAGGTGGAGGCCCAGCTCGCGGACATCAGCGTGTAGCTCCCGCTACCCCCAATGCAAAGTGCCCACGGTGCCGACAACAGTCGGGGCCGTGGGCATCCGTTTTTGCTCCAGAACGGGTTGATGCAAAAACGCCCGTTCCACGGAGGGACTGGGCGCTTTCACAATTCCATTAATACTAGTATAGCAAAATCATCCCCGGGTTACGCTTAACGAGAGAGAAAAAATGGTGTAACGGTGAGGGGCAGTGGGGGTAATTTTACTCTTTCGCCTCTCATCTAGCGTCCGGATGGGTATTTTGACGTCTCGGAGTTTGTCGTCCGTCCAGGCTGCATTTGGGCAAAACATCGCGGGCGGTCCCGAATTCAAGGCGGGCAGACGCTCCCGCCCTACACCCTCGGGACGGCCTGTTCACCTCATTCTCTCTCCTACGACAACGCCTTCGCTCAACATGGAAGAACTGGAAGGTCCCGGGCCGGAGTTTATCGCGGCCACCTCGATCGCACAACTCGCACCGCTTCTTTTCGACGCGGCCGAGGACGTTAACAAACTGGGCAGCGAGCCGGAGCACGTGGCCGTGGCCGAAGAAACTGTTCGTGCCTTTTTGGAGCGCAAGGACCCCGACCTCGACCGCTCGGTGGCCACAGTGTCCCGCGTCGAGGACGGAGTAAAGATTGAGTACAAGGACCGCACCGTGACGGTAACGTTCGGGGACGAGTAGGAGCCGGTCGCGTTGTGGGGATTCTCTACGGCGTGCGTAGCTGGAGCCCCCCGCTGAAGGTTTCGACCTCGATTTGGGGCCCACCGGCTCCGGCAATCCGACGGCCTTCCTCGGCCCTGAGGGCAAAATCAGACTCGAGTTGTCCGAAGGCGTCATCGTCTCCTACGAGCTCAAAGCCGGCATCACTCGGGACGGTTAGCTCCACATCGCCCGAGAAGGTCTCGAAATGACTGTTGCCTTCGAGGCGTCCCATGCGAATCCGCACGTCGCCGGAAAAGGTTTCAAGCTGTACGGCGCCACGGAGACCGTCCCCGCTGATCTCTCCCGAAAACGAATCGATGTCGAAGCGTCCCTCCACGTCGTGCAGGTCGATGCGGGAGGAAAACGTGTCGAGGGTGAGATCGGCCCGAAGGCCCTCGACCGAAATCTCTGAGCTGAAGTCGTCGACGGTGAGGGTCGCAGTTCGGGGCATTTTGAGGGCAATGTGGACGGCTGGTCGGTCCACCTTCCCAATACTGAACAGTCCCAAAAATTCCTGGCTGTCTTTCACCTCGTCGTAGTCGACTTCAACGGAGAGGTTGTCATCTTCCTCCTCGACATGGAGGATGGTGTTGTCCACGAGCTCCGAGTCATCGCCCTCGATTCGAGCTTCCATCTCCACGCGGTCCTGGTCCCAAACAGTAACCCGGACGCTACCAGTGAACGTGTCGAGTTCGACGTGGCCGCCTGAGTGGAGCGCGGTGGTGCGGGTAAGTGTACGAGTGGCCTGAGCAGTGGCCAGATCCGGAAGCAGAACCAGAACGGCTACTACTAGAACGAGGTGAGCAACACGGGGGAAGTGCATGGAATGAGGCTGGATGGGGGAGAGACTCCGTCGATGCTACCGGAGCAGACAGGAGCACTTCCGAATCGGTTGCATCCCTTGTCTCGGGACTCACAACACAGAGCCCTGCCTCGATCCCCTCCCAATAAAGCCTCAGTCGTTCTCGCTACCCCTCTCGCGTCTCCACCGTGCCAATCGTATAACCCTCAATCTCACTGGCTCGGAACCGGAAGACCGATCCGCCGAGGTGGATGGCCTCGGCTCCCGTCATCACTTCCTGGACGGAGACGTGAACGAACTCATCGTCGGATGCCCCGACTTCGTCGAGCATGGCGGAAATCATCCCGCCCATCGCCTGCACCGCATCATCTTCGGCGTCGGACTGCTCTTGAGCCATTTCCACCATGCGGGCCGTGTCGGCCTCAAAGGTGTCCTGGGCCACAATGTGGCCGGTCACCATGTTGCCACTCACTACGAGGGTGACCGGACAGGCCGCCTGCTCGTCGTTCGCTGCTCTACTGAGTGCCTGAATGCCTGGGTCGCTCATTGATGGTGTCGGTACTTGCTGCAAGAAAATAAGCGCGGCGGCCGTAGCGGCCACACAACTCGCTTCCAATCTACTATGCAGTTGGGGACGACGGCAACCGCTTCCGGACAATCTCGCGTTGAAGATTTTGGGGCGTACGGAGGCGGCCTCGTAACCAATACAGGGCCGGTCGGGGGCTTCTTGACGTTGCCATGGGCAGTGATTATCGTTCGTAGTCCCGAAATTGGCCGGGGGCTCGGAGACTGTGCTTTCTGGTGGGCGTCGCGGCAAGTACAAGCCTCTGTCCGTGTGCACCACACCGTCTCCAACATCCCGGCTCTTCACCCTCCTGGCGCGCAATGCCACGCCCGAAAGCCTCCCCTCGGCAAACTGTCGAGGGGGGTTTGAGACTTTGTGCCTACTCCGGCAGTCGAGTGCCTGTCGAACCGGTTCCTCAAGGGCTCTCCTCGACCCGCCATCGCTCTTCAAGGATCCGTTTCCGGTATCCCCGGTCTTAGAGGCCTCCGGACGGCGCCCTGCTCTCATAGCGCCTGCCGGGTGACGCCGATTCGGGCTCTCCCCCCTTGCGATTACCTTGTTCCTGGCCCCGAAACCCGAAGGACCCGCTTTCCCGGAGGCCCCGAAGCGACAGACCTGATGACAACACTTCGGGCTCGATTGCCCTCTTGACTCCGCGGATCGTGGCGGACGCGCCGCCCCCATCGCTTCTTAATTGACCCGGCCCCTGCGCCACGAGACGGACCTTGTTTTGTGATGGACACCTCCGCCGAACGCGCCTGGGACGAATGCCTCGACATCGTGCGGGACAACGTGAGGCCCCAGAGCTACAAGACGTGGTTCGAGCCGCTAGAAGCCCAGTCACTGGAGGAGGAAGACAATCTCCGCAAACTGACCATTCAGCTCCCAAGCCGATTCTACTATGAGTGGCTGGAGGAGCACTATTTCTCACTGCTCCGAAAGACCGTGACTCGGGTGCTTGGCCCCAAGGGGCGGCTGTTCTACGATATCGTCATCGAGAAAAATGACCCGGAGGACCCGGAGCAAGGCGCCTCAATGCAGCTTCCTGCCCGCCCGTCGGAGGATGAGGCCTCCCCAGACGCCCCCGACCGCCCCCCAGAGTCTTCCCAGGACGCATCGTCGCCCGCTCCGTCCTCGGACACGCCCCCCTCCCCCGAAGACCCACCTGTACAAGATGAGTCTTCCCCCGCCGGGAACGACCGACCTGCTCCTGTTGGGGGAGACCCCGAGGAGGACCCGCCCGTGCAGAACCCCTTCGCCATTCCGGGCCTCAAGGACGCCGAGATCGACAGCCAGCTCAACGACAGCTACACGTTTGAGCGGTTCATACAGGGCGACTGCAACCGACTGGCACGCAGCGCGGCCCGGTCCATTGCCCGCGAGCCGGGCGGGACGAGTTTCAACCCGTTTCTCGTGTACGGCGGCGTGGGCCTTGGCAAAACGCACCTCATCCAGGCCATCGGAAACTACGTTTCGGCCCATGGGGCCGCAAAGACCGTCCTCTACGTTTCCAGCGAGCGGTTCACAACCGAATTCGTCCAGTCCATCCAGCGCAACCGGGTCAGCGAATTTTCGCGATTCTACCGGCAGGTCGACCTGCTGATCGTCGACGACGTGCAGTTTTTCAGTGGGAAGGAGAAAACACAGGAGGAGTTCTTCCACATCTTTAATGCGCTACGGCAGGCGGGGAAGCAGATCGTGCTGTCGGCCGACCGTCCCCCACGGGCCATCGACGGGCTGGAGGAACGCCTCTTATCTCGCTTCCAGTGGGGCTTGAGTGCCGACCTCAAACCCCCCGGCCTCGACACCCGCATCGCCATCCTAGAGCGCAAGGCCGAGGATGACGGGATTGACCTCGACGACGAGATTATCGAGTTCATCGCCCGCAGCATCGAGAGCAACATCCGCGAGCTTGAAGGGGCGCTCATTCGGCTTCTTGCCCACGCCACCCTCCACCAGCGCGACATTGACCTCGACCTCACCAAGGAGGTCCTTCGCGACCTGGTGCAGGAGCAGGAGGCCACCCTTACGATTGAGGATATTCAACACATCGTGTGCGAGCACCTGGGCATCTCGGAGGATGAGGTCCGTGGGGACACACGAAAGCGTGAGATTGTACGGGCCCGCCAGATTGCAATGTACTTTGCCAAGAAGCACACGCAGCACTCCCTCAAGTCCATTGGGCTCCACTTTGGGGGCCGTGACCATTCTACGGTCATCCACGCCAACAACACCGTAGACGATCGGATGGACAGCAACGACCAGTTCCGGGAAACGGTGAATGAGATTGCCCAGAAGATTGAGCGCCACGGACGGTAGCCCTCGACCTGCAGACGCGGCGCCCCGAATCTTCCGTCTTCACTCTCCGTATGGGTTGCGCATTAGTCTACACGTCTGTTTATTCTAATGCGGGTTTCCACGAACTTCGACCATTCCTTTCCGCAACGCGCCGATCGCCATGAAATTCACCGCCTCAAGTGCCGACCTTCTCGAGGCACTCAACACCGTGAAGGGCGCCGTTCCGTCGAAGAGCACGATGCCGATCCTAGAGTGCATTCTCTTCGAGCGTGACGGGGACACACTGCGTCTCAGCGCCACGGACCTCGAGATCTCGATCGTACAGACGGTACCGGTTCAGTTTGAGACGAACGGGACCCCGGAGAGCACGCCCATTGCGGTGCCGGCCCAGCGGCTCATCGATACCCTGCGTGCGCTGCCAGATCTCCCGATCGAATTCACGGCGGACAGTGACTTCGAGATTCGGATGGAAACCGACCAGGGCCACTACAAGATGGTGGGCCATGACGGGTCGGATTACCCCGAGCTACCGGAACTCGAGGAGTCCCAAGAAATCAACGTCGAAGGGGGACTTCTGGGCCGTACGATTGACAAGACGGCCTTCGCGGTGAGCCAAGACGCCCTGCGCCCCGCCATGATGGGGGTGTACTTCCAGGTCGGCCAGGAGGAGACCTCCGTCGTCGCGACGGACGGGCACCGGCTCGTGAAGCTCACGCTTCCGGGGCTGCAGGCCCACACCGACGTGGACTTCATCGTGCCGGAGAAGGCGACGAAGCTCGCGGGCCGGGTCGTGGAGGACGATGAGATCTGCACCGTCCGAGTGGACGAGAGTCACGTGAGCTTCGAGTTCGGCAACTCCCGCGTGCTCGCGCGCCTGATCGACGAAACGTACCCGAATTACCAGTCCGTCATTCCGGACGGTAACGACCGCCATCTCGTCGTGACCCGCGAGGATATGCTCAACGCCGTCAAGCGCGTGGGCCTCTACTCGTCCAGCATGACGAATCAGATCCGGCTCGACATTACGGCCGATACGGTAACCATCTCGGCGGAGGACGTGGAGCGCTCCAGCGAGGCCGAGGAGACCATCCACTGCGACTACGACAGCGAGCCGATGGAAATTGGCTTCAACTCGGAGTACCTCACGGAGGTACTCAGCAACGTTGACTGCGAAGAGGTGGTTTTCGAACTCAGCTCGCCCAACCGTGCCGGCATTGTACTGCCCCGCGATACGTCCGACGAGGCACCGGAGGAAGACATCCTCATGCTCATCATGCCGGTGATGCTGAATACCTACGCCTAGGAGGCTCCGCCGAGAAGCGCGCCGACACTTCTCTTTACTGCTCCACGTGCATCCCAGGGACCAGCGCAGCACGCTGGTCCCCTTTTATTATCTGGTCATTGGCAGAGCCAGTTGGCCCCAGTACACCTACTGGGTCCCCGTACCGTATTCTTGCTGAAGCGTCTTCAGGATTTCGTACGCTTCTCCCGCCCGCCGTCCTTCGTCCCGCACTACGGTCTTAAAGTGCCCGCGGGCGGTGTTGAGGTCCCCTTGCGCGAGGGCGATCTTTCCGAGATAAAAGTGCGCCTCCAGGGCCAGGAAAGATCGGGGCTCTACCTGGTCCAGTACCTCCCCGAAATGCTGATGGGCCTGGGCAAGCCGCTCAGCATCGTAGCGCGGAAAGAGTCCAAGCGTGGAGACGCGAGCGTTCTGCAGAGCGGACAGGCCGTCCAGGTACTGATCGTCGACCGACGCGGTACCGGACTGGGGAGTTGCACTGCGCATGTCGGTGTCGGCGTAGCTTTCGACGACCTGATTGCTGACCTCGACGGCTGCGAGCCGGTCGAGAGGGGACTGTGTAGCACGGCTAACGCCGTACAGTCCCCCGTATACACTTACCAGGATCAGGGCCACAGCGCCCCCCCACCGCACCAGCCGCGGCAGATCCAGAATGAGGGCCCACACCGACGGCGATCGAGGGGCCTTGTTTTTCTCCGTGTTCGGGGCCTCAGAGACCTCCGCCTCCCGTTCAGCTTCCAGATCGTGCTCGGTAAGGGCCTCGAAGTGCGATACCGGGTCGATGGCCGCCTCGGCGTCTTTCAGTCGACGGCGTGCCGCGTTGACTCTGCGGCGGAGGGACTCGCTTTCCTCGATGCGCGCCTCAAGTTCGGTCATTACTCCCTGCAAGCTTTCTGGCACCGCCTTCGGGTGGAGGTGCCGGACCACGACATAGGTGGCGAGTAGGCCATCGGATGGGAGATCAGCCGCTACATTTGCAGAAACCCCTTCGATCGAGCGAACATCCCGGAGAAGAGGGGCCCACTCTGGATTTTTCTCCACAAGTGCCTCAATCTCTCGCTGCTCCTCCACGGAAAGATGGGGATAGGAAAGAATTTTTTCTTCGATATCTTCCATCAGAAAAAACCAATCGGCTATTTGCGAAAGGGTTCGTGTGCCCGCTGTGGCAGTTTAGACAGAACGCACAAGCATAAAGCGTGCCCGGGACGACGAGGCTGCCCCAACTGCATCGGTCGTTTCCTGGGGCAACTCGCTCCCTCCCGATGTTTCTGGACATTCAGGACGGGAGTGGGCGGATATGTAGTGGTTCGGGGAGACACATCGAAGGTATTAGCATAACTCTCTAAACAAAAATTTTATTTTTTGATCTTCGAAACTCTTTTTAGAGAACCGGACCATCCACGTATTCTTGAAGGCGATCGTCGGCACGCAGCTGCTTCATGGCCTTGTGCTTGTACGTGCGCACAGTCGCCACCGGTTTACCAACGGCCTCGCTAATTTCTTCGAACTCCCGATTCTCGAGAAAATACAGCCGTGCCGGTTCTTGAAGATAGCCGGGGAGTCGCTCAATGGCGTCCGCAAACGCCTCCCGCACGAATCCGATCTCCGCAATGGGACGCTCTTCTTGGGCCGTGAGGGTGGGTCCATCCTCGTCCTGAATGGACTCCGAAAATTGATCTCGGCGGGTGTAGTTGAGGAACGTGTTCTTGCAAACCACGCTCACCCAGTTGGCATAGCGGTCCGGATTGCGAACACTGTCGCGGTTCTCCTGCACCTTGCGGTAGGCCCGCGTGGTAAGCTCATCGGCGTCGGAGGCATTTTCAAACGCGCCACGCGCCGACTTGGACAGGAAATATCGGCAGACGTAGCAGTACGTCCACAGGTCGACGAGGCGTGTGGCCTCTGGGGTATCTTCCTCTACCCAGCGCTGGAAGGCCTCGTTCGCGGCGTCGGTGTCGTCTACCGCGAACGGAAGACGATCAATAACAGTCCGGAGTTCGGAGGACGGCGTCGGCATGCGTGAATCGGGCGGTCTAGAAAAGGACCCGAAAGCAATACTTTTGTGAGTTTTCGAACGGCCTCGAATGATAAGGACCGTCGTTGCAGACTTCAATCTCAGCCCTAGAGAATTCCCACTTTTCTCCATCTTTCTCTGAGCACTGGGATGGAAGGGGTTCCATCCTTTCCTGCGGGGCCTCTCGGTGGGTGGTATGACCCGAAGTCGCAATGCACCGCCGCTTCCGCAGGTCACTTTGTCGTCGGACGGCCGCGTGCCGGCCCGGGCCTCCGCAGGGACGGGCCGTTCGGTGGAGCACATGTCGGGGACTGGGGGGAACGATGAGTCCCCGTCAAGGACAGGCCCGGACACGTCCTGCAATGTTACTCACGAGCAAAACATTGCGGCCCCCTAGGATACGCACGCGCCTTCTCGACAACGTCTCTCCGCGCATGTGCCGCCGTGCTTCCCTCTGGTTCGTTCTGCTCCTGTTCGGCAGTACGCTCTCTGCCCCAGCCCAGTCGGTCTGGACCGCCCCGCCGCGGCACGCCACCCAGCTCTCCGTGGAGTGGCTGAAGCCCGTGTTTGAGGACGGGACGGACGTGTCGCTTCTCACGTCCACTCTTGTCGTCTCGGCCCAGGCGGCCTTCTCTGAGCGTTTGATGCTGGTGGGCGAACTGCCAGTGAGTCACGTTCGCCTCAGTGCTCCGTCTGTCCGGGACGACGCCCCTTCCTCCACCAGCGTGGGTAATCCCGCCCTGGGCCTCAAACTGCGAAGCACGGAGGGGTCCTTTTTCATGGAGATGGGGGCCCGTCCCCCGATTACCGAGGGCCCGGGGGTTCTCTCCTCCGCGATCGGTTCGCTCAGCGATCTGAATCGGTTCAGCGCCTACACCGTCAACCAAGTGCCCGTGCACCTCCTCGGAAATTACCACTACACGCCCGGGTCGTCCCCCGTCACGGCTCGGCTGCGGGCGGGCCCAGAGATTTTTCTCCCTGCAGCGGACAACGCCTCCGCGACGATGATTCTGACGTACGGCGTTCAGGGCTGGTACACGGAGGCCGACGGGTGGCTCAGCGCGGGCGTGGGACTGACGGGGCGCTGGGAGGTGGTACAGGAGGCAAGATTTAGGGAAAGCTCGCTCCACCACCTCAGTGCCACGGTTCAGGGCACGTTTGGGCGCGTCCGCCCCGGCTTAGTGGTTCGCCTGCCCCTCGAGGCGGACTATCGGGAGGTGTTTCACGCTGTAATTGGGCTAACGATGACTGTCTCGCTCACAGAGGATCCTTTGTAACTGTGGAGCCTCGGGCTGGCGACGGCCTAAACAAACCTTCGGGGCCGTTCTGGGTTAGAATGGTGAACAGATAGACTGTGGCCAGTCCTTCCGGTTTATGCGTATTCCGTCTTTCCCTGAGGTCGCCGATCCACGTCGCCTGCGTATGGGAGTAGTGCTTGCGCTGGTGAGCGCCCTTCTCTGGGCGGGGCTCCTCGTGCCCGAAGCGTACGCCCAGCGTGCAAACCGCACGCCGGAGCAGCTCGAAAATGTGGGCGTCGATCAGAAGCTCGGGGCGGCAATTCCCCAGTCCCTCACCTTCCGCAACGAAGCGGGCGAGACGGTCTCCCTCGACCGGTACTTCGACGGGTCCACCCCGGTGATGCTGACGATGAACTACCACCGGTGCCCGCAACTGTGCCGCATTCAGCTTCAGAAATTTGCCAAGGCGATGAGCGGACTGTCATGGACGGCGGGGGAGGAGTTTAAGGTGCTCACCGTCGACATCAATCCGAAGGAGGGCCCCAAGATGGCGCGCAAGGCTCAGGAGCGCTACGCGACCTCCCTGGAGGAGCCGGAGAACATGATTGACGGCTGGCACTTCCTGACCGGCCAGCAAGACGCGATTCAAACCTTGGCCGACTCGGTCGGCTTCCGCTACAAGCCGCTTAAGGACAAGACCCAGCAGTTTGCCCACCCCGCGGCCATTGTGTTTCTAAGTGGCTCCGGCACCATCACACGCTATTTCACGACGCTTGCCCCCGCCTCGGGCGATCTGCGCACCGCACTCGTAGAGGCGTCGAACGGCACGGTGGGCAATATCATCGACAAGGCCTTCCTGGCCTGCGCGCGGTTCGATCCCGACTCGAATTCGTATTCCGCCAGCGCCTTTAAGGTAATGCGGTACGGATCCATCTTCGCGGCCCTCCTCATGGGCGCCGCCCTCTTCGTCTTCTGGCGCCGTGAGAAGGAGCAATTGGAAACGGCCCACAAACAAGGACTCGACGCGATGATTGACGAGCGGACGTGATCCCGCACCTCAGACGTTCACTCGCTGGGCGACTCGTCCGGAGTGTCCTCGACGAGGCCCGTCATCTCTCGGCTTACGGCCCAAAGCCGAGTTTCCACTTTCTCGTCGTAGGCCTCCGGGGAGGGGTTTACAATCTCGGTCTCTTTGAAGTACTGACCGGTCACCCCCGCCACCTCGGGGGAAGCCGCGAGGTACACCACACTACGGGCTCCTTCTTCGGGGCGTTTGTAAAGCCAGGCAAAGAGCCGGGCAATGCGGGAAATCCAGCCGGACCCGCGCCAGATGTTGGTGTTCACCACACCGGGATGTACCGCGTTCACCAACACTCCCGTGTCCTCTAGGCGACGGGATAGCTCGTGGGTAAAGAGAATGTTGGCCAGCTTGGACTGGGCATACGCCTGGAGGGGATTGTAGCCCTTCTCGGCGTTGAGATCGTCGAAGTGAATGCTGGCCCCGCGGTGGGCCTCCGAACTGACGTTAATGATCCGGGCCTCGCCGACGCGTCCGGCGGTCTCTTGGAGGCGGGGCAGCACCAGATGGGTGAGGAGGAAAGGCGCAAGGTGGTTGACGGCAAAGGTGGCTTCAATGCCATCAACGGTTTCTCGGCGCGTATCGAGAAACACCCCGGCGTTGTTTACGAGCACATCGAGCCGGTCGTAGTTGGCCCGAATCGTTTCCCCGAGGTGGTACACCTCTTCCTGCACGGCCAGGTCTGCAATGCACAGGTCCACAGTGTCCGCACGGCTGGGACGAGCCAGCTCCGCCGCGGCCTTGATTTCGGCCTGTGCGTCTCGTCCGCGGCCCTCATCCCGACACACCATGACCACGCGCGCCCCGAGGCGGGCCAACTCCGTAGCCGTGGCCTTGCCGAGGCCCGAGTTGGCCCCGGTCACCACGCACACCATGTCGTTCATGTCCTTCAGTTCTGAACGGGGGTTCTCCATAGCACCTTCCGAATTCGGTGATTGGGTCCCCCTACACGAATGCGCCGGTCGGGGACGGCGGCCGCTGCGTCACACCTTGAGCGTCAGTGCATTCCGGAGGGCCTCGACGTTTTGCTCGATCGACTGCTCGCCCCCAAACACGGCGCTCCCCGCCACCAGTACCTCAGCGCCGGCCCGGATGAGCTCCATCGCATTCTCCGGCCCCACCCCTCCATCCACCTCCAGGTGCGCACTGGAGCCGAGCGCGTTGAGCTGGCGACGCAGCCGTTGCACCTTGGCCGTCGTCTCTGGAATGAAGTCTTGCCCGCTGAACCCCGGATTCACCGACATCACGAGTACGAGGTCGACGAAGGGCAGGATGCCGTCGAGGTGACCGAGGGGCGTGGCAGGGTTGAGGGCAACGCCGACCTCGCAGCCCGCCGCCCGGATCTGCTGGGACACCCGGTGGAGGTGGGGACAGGTTTCCACGTGGACGGTCAGGATGTCCGCCCCCGCGTCGGCGAACGCCTCCACGTACTGTTCGGGATTTTCGATCATGAGGTGTACGTCAAGCCGGGCAGCGTGCTCGTCGGCCACTGGGCGAAGGGCACGGACGACGTCAGGGCCGATGGTGATGTTGGGGACAAAGTGGCCATCCATGACGTCAACGTGGAGCCACTCGGGACCGGCGCTCAGGGCTTCGTCGGCGCAGGCCGCAAAGCGTCCGGAATCGGATGCAATGATTGAGGGGGCGAGGGTCGGCATGGTAGCGGGCGCAGGCATGGAAGCAGAGCGGGGTCGGCGGCGGAGAAACAGTACTTAAAATAAAAGGCCCACTTTGGTGAACCAAAAGGGGTCCGCAATCTTTCGGTGAAAGGTGTTCTCGTCTCCCCATTTCCCTCGGCGGAAACAACCCCTTACGGGCAAAGTAGGCGCCTTCTGGCCCTGTAGACCGTAATTGTGTTTGCTTACGGCCCCAACCGTTGCTTCCCGTCCCGAATTTTCCGGCTCCGACCGGAGGCAGGCCCTCGGGGTCTCAACGCCCAGCCGCCGCTTTCGCTCATCATCTGCGCCGTCTCTATGCCCGTTCGCGATGCCGACCGCGAGAATATCACCAACCGCCTCAGCCGTATTGAGGGGCAGATCCGTGGCCTAAAGCGCATGGTAGAAGAAGACCGCTACTGCGGCGATATTCTCGATCAGATCCACTCCGTGCAACAGGCGCTCAAGTCCGTGGGACGAGCCATTACCCGCAATCATCTCGAAACGTGCGTCACCGATGCGATCCGGTCGGGGGACGAGTCGGCGGCCCAAGAGAGTTACGACGAGATCATGGGACTGCTCGAGAAGGAACTGTAGCCGACCTTTGCACGGCCGAGTGCGCCGTCTCCTCCCACCGATGACATCCGTTCGTCCGGTTTTCTTCGTGCTAACTTCACTTTTTGGCTACATCGGGAAATTGAACAGATCGGCTCCAGGGAATAGATTCAGCACTCCATCCTGATTTTGGCACGCGCACCATGACGGCATGGAAGATCTCGTCCGGAACCGAAGCAGTCTAGGCCAGAAAGCCCCCTCCGGCAAGGGGCGGCGCTCGGTCCATACCAAGTTCAAGCTCAGTGCAGACGCCCTTGAGGCCAAGGAGCAGTTGTCGGACCACTGGGGAGTGACGCAGAAAGAAGTGGCCGAAATGGCGGCCCAGCTTACAGTGTCGTTCCTCAACGACGAGGGCGAAAATACCCGGCACTGGTTCGTCGAGAATGCCTCCGATCAGCCCGGTGAACTCACCCGCAAGACACACGTGGTGAGCCGGGAAACGAAGGCCTTTTTAGAGACGCACGCGGAGGAGTTGGACCTGACCCGGGACCAATTCTTCGACGCATCGCTCCGCCTTGCCCACACGATTGTCCAATTTCTCCAGGAGTCTCAGCTAGAGCGCCACGAGGAGCAGTTGTCCGCCCTGTACGATCTTCTCGACCAGGCCGAGACCATTGAGGCGGACCTTGAGGAAGCCGCCACCGACATTGACCCCCTCAAGCCAGCCATTACCGCGATCCGACATCGCATTTCGGCGATCGTGGACGACATAGAGGAGGAGCTAGAACAGGGCGTTCCGCTTGATCGCAACCACGACTTCGTGTAGGTCTTTCTCCCGTCCGGGATAACCCCGCCTCGGTCGTTAGTCCTCTCAGATGCGACGTACAGTCTAGGAGAAGAGGTTCGCAAGTTCGTCGTCCGCGCCTGGAGCCCCCCCTTCTGGCGCCTGGGCGAGGAGGGGAGAGAGCTTCGGATACACAAGTCCGTCCTTGGTCTCGGCCACTCGGTGGGGGGCAAACGCGTCGTCCCGCGTCGCGACAAACTGCAGGACCCGATGCTCTGCGCCGCCCCTCGCTTCCCCCCCCAGTTCGCGGAGGTTTTCGATTCGCCGGTTGATTGCATTGGCCTGCTCCCAGAGCCCCTGCATTGCCTCCGGGCTCGTTTCGGGGCCCCACGTTCCGTCCGCATGCAGCGCTCCTGGCGATGGATCGTCCGCCTTGGCCCGATGCCAGAAAATCGGCTTCAGATACACGCCCATCTCCGCATGGCCCCGAATGTGCATGAGCCATTCGTACGGCCGCTGCCCTTCTCCGGCCAGCAGGAAGGCATCGGCGTCGGTGACTGCTGCCGGCACGGAACGCTCCTCAAGACGCTTGGCAGGAAGCCAGTGGGAGGCCGGGAACGAATCGGGGAGGTCTTCCGCTGCGTCGGCCACCCACCGGAATGACTCCGGGAGGGGAGGCTGTCTAGAGGAGTCCTTCCGTCTTTTCGCCCGCTCGGAAAGGGCCTGTCGAAACGCTGGGGCCAGAGACTCGCTTGTGTCGGGCGAGTCGCCCCCCGACCATTCGTCCTCAGCGGTGGGACCTTCCTTCGCCGCCTTCGCACCGCCGGCTGCGTGGGAGGCGGACGCCTCATCAGGGTCGCGGGTCGTTCCTGCGGCCTCGGCGGACCCGTTCCCCCCGGTCCGTTCCGCACCGACCCGTGCCGACTGGTCGTCCTGGGCGGCCCGCTGCACGGCACGCCGCCCGGCCTTCCGAAAGGCCGTGACCGTTGCCTCGATGGTTTTCGCGGGGGACCATGTAGGCCGTGGGAACGGCACCGGCGCGGTCATCCCACTGTCTCCTTTCACGTCCGCGGCCTTTGTGATCTCCTGGAACGCAGCAATGAGGGCGTCGACAGATCCCCCTCTACGCTTCTTAAGACTCGTATTGCCACTGGCCCCCTCATCGCCGGTCTGTTCGTCACTGGCGTTTGGGAAGGGGGCGTCCATGGAACTGGGGACTTCGGGGCAAGGGACGACGAGGTAACGTGGAAAGCGGTACCGGCGGATGTCCGGAAGAGGAGGACAAGACAGCGTTCGGCGTGCGTTACGTACTCCCGTCACCTTGGAACTGTCCTCCGCCTCTCCGAGAAACCGGCGTCTCCACCCGCACTTTGATTCGACCACGGGAGCGCCACTGTTCCTCGGCGCGCCGGTTCAGGAGCACAACCTGGGCGAGTCGATGCGATAGGAATGGAAGAAATACTGCCCCTCCCTAAGTGTCGTATTTACCATGCAAAATCCAGAGTCGTGGAGCGAGCCTCCTGCACAATGCTGTCCGTACCTGTGCCATTGAGGAGCAAGACGCGTACCGTACTGCCGCATCGGGCGTGCTAATTCAACGCGGAGATTGGCAAGGACGAGAACGAGAAGGACAGGCGGGAAACGCTAAGCTCTGAAACACGCCCTCCTCGTCTTCCCCGTCTCGACGCGCCTACGGGAGGGTTCAGAACCGGCTTGACGGTATTTTCAGGGAGCCCCCTCTCGTCGATGGAACCGTCCGGGCGTCACTTTGTCCGATACGGCCCAACATTTCGCGGGGATTCCCCGCACAGAGCAAGGGCAAGTCCCGCACGGCCAGCTCCCTCTGAACCCCGTCAGGGCCGGAAGGCAGCAGCGGTAGGAGGTCGCAGCGGCGCGCTGCGGGTCGCTTGCCC
>Ga0207414_1000126_pt1 | contig 38469 bp, 41 predicted proteins | sample PonA231FremontCA_2_FD_187269 | JGI IMG/M metagenome (GOLD analysis project Ga0207414, IMG submission 187269) | Marine sediment microbial community from Fremont, CA, USA - Pond A23 Sediment 1 (SPAdes) | ecosystem: Environmental > Aquatic > Marine > Unclassified | place: USA: Fremont, California...
CGGGGTGGCTACCCCGGAAGACGAGCCACCCACTTACGATACGTCCGAGACGCTCGGGTTCGAGAACAGGGTCAGCCGGGCTCTTGCTTCCATTGTACCCGGACTCAAACACGCCAGGCTCCTGCGAAGCTGGGGCGGATATTACGCAATGACCCCAGATGGTAATCCATTAATCGGCGAGTTTGGCCCGAAAGGATGTTACATAGCAGCCGGATTCAGCGGTCACGGCTACATGATGGCACCTGCCGTGGGCCTGGGGTTAGCGGAGTTAATAACACGGGATAAAACGGAGTTTCCATTCCATTACTACGACCCGGAAAGGATTGAGCGGGGCGACCTCAGGGAAGGGGCCCTGCAGATGGGCTAGGAAGTATTTAGCTGAAATTAATGATATCGGCGAAACCATTTTTGCCAGCTAACAGGGCAAAAAGCGCAACCCCAAAGTAAATCGCCGGCTGGTGTAAAAAATAAATAAGCAAGGAGTTTCTGCCGAGGAACTGAGCTGGTTTGTTGCCCAGTTCGTAAAAACTATAACGCCTTTTTCCTTCCGGATAGAGCGATTCGCCCAGAACCAAACCAGAAGTTACGAAGCCGAACCAGGGTAAAAGCGGGAAGAAGTCGAGCGATTGGAATCCTGCCGGCACTAGACCGATCCAGATCAGGAAAGGCTGACCAACCTCGACCGACCTTACCGGAACCGCCAGCAATATTGCAGCCACGGAAAAAACCGATAGGGCCAATATTCTCTTTATAGCCCCGGAGTCCATAGTTAATTCCAGGGAGAAATAAGCCAGAATGACGGACACCCCGATAAAGTGCAGAGCACCGAAAACTATTAAGTATTCCGGGTAAATGAAATAGGAAACGGCCGAAATTATCAAACCCAGGCCAAATAATTTTAGCCCTCTGGTGACGTACTTACGCAGACGCGCCTTTCTGGATTTACTCTCTGTCAGTAACCGGTAAAAACTTACGTACATTGATACGCCAACAATTACAAAAAAAGTAGCTGCCGTGACGTCGGCTAAAACTTCAAAAATCGGGTTATAAATATCAAATTTCGTTATATCAGCCAGGTTGAGGTCAAATAAGAGGTGATAAACCACCATTCCAGCAACTGCCAGCCCTCTGAGAACATCTATTTCGGGAAACCTCTTCCTCTCTACTGAGTTTTTCATAATTCCTCTTTCGTCCGTTTTCTGTTCACCAGGTAAGCACCAGGCTGGTTTACAATTTATGACAGCAAAAACCAAAAATTGTTTCCGTTCGGCATGATCGTTTCAACGAACGATCAGGTTTCATTTATTGACTCAATTATAGGGGCGAGTAGTGAGTAGAAAAAACTGGTTTTAGTCAATATCGCCCGGCCGTTTAAATTCTCCAACGGAGGGCAGCAGGTCGTCCGCCCCGCTTTGAGCGGCAAAGTATAAAGTACCCTCACCGTACTCTTCGTTCACCTCGTCCATAACCCGGAGCAGACTCTCCCGGTTACGTCTTTCGGGCAGGAGCGGGCGCGGGAAGGTTCCTTTGGGCCGAAGCTTGGAGGCCCTCACCCCCACCATGGTTGGCACAGGGGGGAAACCCAGCTTATCCTTTATTTTCATGGCAGTAGAATAGAGGAGATTGCCGTCGTCCACGTACCTGCCAGGGGTGAGCTGCTTGCCTTTTACGTTGAACTCGCTATCCCTGACGGTCAACTTTACCGTTCCAGCAACCAGGTCCTTCTTCCTCAACCTGTAACCGACTTTTTGAGCGAGTTTGAACAGAACGGGCAGCGCTTTTTGAGGAGTTCGCTTGTAATCCGGTAGCGTAAGCGAATTACCGACTGACTTCACTTCTTCCTCGTAGCTGGCGGGCAGGACCGGAGACGGATCCTTACCCTGCCCCATCAGTTTCAACCTGGTTCCATCCACGCCGAACTCGTCCTTCAGCTCCTTTTCCGGGAAGTCACCCAGCTCCGGGATAGAGTATATCCCCATGCGATTCAGCCTCTTTTCCGTCCTGGAGCCTATTCCGCATAAATCGGTTAGAGGGGTCCGCTCAAGCACTTCCGATACTTTTTCGTCCCTGATCCGGGTAATCCCGTCCGGCTTTTCCATGTCGGAGGCCAGCTTTGCCAGCAGCTTGTTCCGCGCTATTCCAACGGAACAGGTAATACAGCCCCCGAAGGCCTCTTCAACTTTTTCTTTGATTTCCTCAACCATTTTTATCGGGGTCTCGTACTCCTCCACCTTTCGCGTAACGTCGATAAATGCCTCGTCGACGCCAAACGGTTCGAGCCTGGGGCTGTAGCCCCGCAGTATACTGAAAAACTTATTTGTCACCCACTCGTACCTGTCGGGGTTACCTGGAACCAGGATCAGACCGGGGCACTTTTCCCTTGCCTTCCAGGTGGCCATTGCGGACTCGACCCCGCACTCCTTTGCCTCCTTTGAAGCGGCCGCTACCACGGATTTGATCGTTGGCTTGCCGGTTACGACAATCGGTTTACCGCGGAGGCGCGGGTTGGCCTGTTGCTCTACGGAAGCAAAATAAGAATCCATGTCGACGTGAAGTATCGTTCTGCTCATTGACGTTTCCTTCTCCGGTCCAGCCAGAGCTTTTCCAGTTTCCACTTCAACTTTTTTCCGTCGAAAGTAAGTTGAAAAACGTCGTCGCCGACGGAAACGGAGAAGTGATGCAGCGGGGCCTCACCCTGAAAAGAACGGTGGTAGAGGTTTACCTCGTCGATTTCGTGTTTGCGCTCCCGCCAGAAAAACCAGACTGGTTTCACTTTTCCGGAAGAAAACTTTACTCCTACTTTGACGGGTTGATCTATATCTTTATACATTGGGGTAAAAAAGACTATTGAGCAAAAGAGTTCCCGACAAAAACCAACTTCTCCTCACATCTTCCTCACTACACCTACGACCCGACCCCTGATTTCGACCTCTGAAGGCTCCTTGACTATCGTCTCGTAGTCAGGGTTTGCGGGCTCGAGGTGAATCTCTTCTCCGAGCCTGGCCAACTTCTTCACTGTACCTTTCTCGTCGTCCACCACGGCCACCACTATATCTCCGACGTCCGCCGTAGGCTGCTGACGAACTATAACCATGTCGCCCCGGTGAATCCCGGCATCCTTCATCGAGTCCCCTTCGACCCTGAGGGCGAAGAGTTCTTCCCGGCTGGGGAAAAGTTCCTCCAGTTCCAGCAAACCTTCAACGTTTTCAACGGCAAGCGTCGGCCCACCAGCGACGACGGAACCGACGATTGGCACGCCCTCTTTTTCATCGAATAGCTTTTCCGTCTTTTCCTCGACCAAAGTAATACCTCGGGCCTGGCCACTAATTCTTTCCAGCCAACCCTTCTTCTCGAGCGCGTCCAGGTGGTCCGAGACTCCCTTTGTGGAGCTAATGGAAAACTCGCGTCCGATTTCTCGAATCGAGGGAGGGCGCGAGTCCTCTTCTATCCGCTCGTAAAGAAACTTCAAGATTTCGTGCTGTCTCTCAGTCAAGTTCGCCCTGTACATGATTCACCATATTTTACTAAACTTATGTTTAGTGTACAAGTTCAACCCGGGTAACGCTGGAGCGGGAGATCAGTTGAAAAACCTGCCTCGATTTCGTAGATTAAATGTGCTGCCCGGAGGGGTGGTCGAGTGGCCGAAGACGACGGCTTGCTAAGCCGTTGCTGAGGTGAAACTCAGCCGTGGGTTCGAATCCCACCCCCTCCGCCACCTTGATTTTAACCATCCTTTTTATCTCTCGAAAAATTTTTTGTTTCAATCAATATTCAGGTTTACTTGCTCGATCGCTACTTTCATTTAATCACCATACTAAAGTGTAATTGTACCTTTATGGTATGAGGTCTCTTGCCCTAATGTCGGTAATGATAGTTATAGCGGAAACCCGGCTTGAGTTAGCAAAGAAAAGCGGTAAACTTGGATTGACTTAAAGGATATTAAAACTGATCTGGATAGAGGTAAAGCAACTATGAAAAAGATTCTTCTGGCCATAATAGGGTTTTACCAGAAGTTTATATCGCCGGGATTACCCAATACCTGCAGATTTTACCCAACCTGCTCGGAATACAGCAAGCGAGCGGTGCAGGAACACGGAGCCCTGAAAGGAGCTTACCTGGGCATCAAGAGAATCCTCAGGTGTCACCCGCTGAATTCTGGGGGGTTCGACCCGGTCCCCGGCAGGGAACCGGAAGAAGCTGGTGATGATGAAACCTCTAACTAACCCGGTTACTCCGTAACGATTCGGGAAAGGTCGCCAACCTGAAAGAAGAACTCCTTCAGGTGGTTCAAGAAGCCAAGCCTGTTCTCTCTTACCCTGTCCTCATCAGCCATAACCATTACGTTATCGAAATAATCGTCCAGAGGTTTCTTTAAGGATAACAATTCTTCGATCAGCCGGTCGTAATCTTTCTGATCGAGCAGATCCTCGAACTCTTCTTCTTTGTCGGCCAACTCTTTCCATAATCGCTTTTCTTCTTCTAATTCGAACAGGTCAGGGTCAAAACCTTCGAGGTGCGAGTCCTCGGTTATATTTACTACCCTGGTGAAAGAATCGACCAGATCCTTCATCCGGCGACTCCGCTTGAAACCGGACAGGGCCGTGGCGCGAAGATATTCCTCGTAGATTTTTAGTCCTTTGCCCAGGTTCACCGCGTCAACTACGTCATACGGTATTCCGTAGTTCAACTCCAGCACCTGACCGATTCTCTCTACAAAGTAGTCGAAGAGTTTTTCTCCCGCCTCATCTCGACCCCGGAGATCGTACAACTCCTTAGCAGCTTTTAAAATCTCGCCCAGTTTGATGTCCAGCTCCGCTTCAATAATAGTTCTCACTATTCCGTCCGTCTTTCTCCGCAGGCCGTAGGGGTCCCTGGTTCCGCTTGGCTCCTCCCCAATTAGGAATGAACCAAACAAAGTATCAAGTTTATCGGCAATACTGACAGCTACCCCTATATCCGTCTCGGGTGTATCGTCGGAGGATTTCCTGGGTCGGTAATGCTCGGCTATTCCCTTTACAACCTGCTCGGGCTCACCGTCCAGTTCCGCGTAATGTGCCCCGATCGTCCCTTCGAGCGAAGGAAATTCGTCCACAACTTCGGTCACCAGGTCCGCTTTGGAGAGCAAGACAGTTCTATCCAGAAGTTCCCCATCAAGTCCATCCACCTGCCCGGCTAGCTCGGCAGAGATCTCTCTTATTCTTTCCACCTTGTCCCTGATCGAACCAAGTTCTTTCTGGAAAGTTACTTCATCTAGTTCTTCTACATAGCTCTCCAGCGGCTGCTCCCGGTCGTGTTCGAAAAAAAACTTTGAATCCCTGAGCCGGGCGTATATTACGGACTCGTAGCCGTCCTTGACCTCGTCGATTCCTTCCTCGGAACCATCGCGGAACCCGACAAAAGAGGCCATGGGCTTCCCGTCCGAGTCCACCAGCGGCATTAACCTTGCTTCCCCGGTGAGAGTTTTGAAGAGAAGCTCGTCCGGCAGTTCCAGGAACTCGTCGGAAAAACTCCCGAGAACGGCGTTCGGGTACTCGAGGCTGTTGATCAGAACTTCGTTGAAACCTTCATCGGCTGCACTTTTCCCGGATACTTCCTCTTCTTTTTCCTCCAGCTGCTCGATAAATAGTCTTCTCCGCTTTTCCGGGTCCGGAATTACGTAGTTTTTCTCCAGTTTTTCTTCGTAATCCCTGGCGCGGCCAATTTCAACGGAGTCGGAGCCGTGGAACCTGTGGCCTCGAGAGAAGCGAGACGACGATACGTTTCCAACGCTCAACTCGACCAAGCCCTCACCCAGCACGCAGACAATCCACCTTATCGGCCTGATAAAGCGTACGTCCGAATCGTCCCAGCGCATTTTCTCAGGCTGTTCCAGGTTTTTAACGACCGCGGGAAGTAACTCTTTCAGTAAATCGCTGGCCTCTTTCCCTTCGACCTTTTCTTCGACAAAAAAGTAAGTGCCCGCTTCAGTATCCTCCAGATAAAGGTCTTCGGGAGTTGCTCCGTGCCCTTCGGCAAATTTCTTTGCAGGAATATCAAGATTACCGTCATCGTCCTGCCCTATCTCCTTGGAAGGCCCCCTGTGAGTTCTAACCACGTCTTCCTGAACCTCCTGAAGCCCCTTCACTTCGACGGCCAGCCTTCTCGGGCTATGGAATAGCCCAATATCCTCGTAATCAAGTCGTGCTTCGTCCAGTGAATTCGCAATGTCTTCCTTGAAATTCTTCGCTATCGAGTCGAGATAGGAAGGAGGGATTTCTTCAGTACCTAGTTCAAATAATAGGTCTTCGCTCATCTGGGGTATCCTCCAGGGAATCAACGTATTCTTTTGCGATCCGCTCGGCAAGTCCTCTTATCCTGGCTATGTACTTCTCTCTTTCGGTTACGCTTATGGCGTTGCGGGCGAGCAATATGTTGAAGAAATGAGCTGCCTTTAGTGTCATGTCGTATGCCGGGTAGTAAAGCCCCTCTTCGATCGACTTCTTTGCTTCACTTTCCGCTATCTCGAAAAGGTCCTGGTTTTCTTCTATACCTGCAACGTCGAAGTTATAAGTCGAGAACTGTCTCTCCTTTTCCTGGAATATCCTTCGGTAAGTCAGATCCCGACTCCAGTCGAGGTCGTAAACGCTCTTCGTTCCCTGTACAAAAGTTGCAATCCTTTCCAGTCCGTAAGCCAGCTCAACGCAGACGGGCTCCAGGTCTATACTCCCAACGCGCTGGAAGTAAGTAAACTGGGTGATTTCGAGACCGTCGATCCAGACTTCCCACCCGGTCCCCCTGGCCCCGAGAGACGGTGACTCCCAGTTATCGTCGACGAACCTTACGTCGTGGGCGCTGAGATCGATACCGAGATGCTCCAGACTATTCAGGTAGAGTTCCTGGATATCTTCCGGGGGCGGTTTCAGTACGACCTGATACTGGTGGTGCAGTCGAACCCTAATTGGGTTTTTACCGTAACGACCGTCAGGCGGTCTTCTACTGGGTTCGACGTAACCTACCTTAAGTGGGTCAGGGCCGAGCGAGCCAAAAAACGTGCCGGGGTTGAAAGTTCCGGCACCGGTCTCTACGTCGTAAGGCTGCAAAATCAGGCAGCCCTGATCCCTCCAGTATTCCTCAAGGTTTGAAATTAGATCTTGTAGGTTCATCCGCTAGTTCTGGATATTTTCCTCGGCCACGTCCACCAGGTGATCAAACGTGGAGGGATCCCTAACTGCAATATCGGCAAGCATTTTTCTATTTAACTCGACGTCGGCCTTGTTTAGGCCTCCCATAAAGCGGGAATAAGAGGTGCCGCGGTCCTTGGCTGCTGCCCCTATCCTGGTTATCCATAACTTGCGAAAATCCCTCTTTTTCCTGCGTCTATCTATGTAGGCGTTCTTGAGCGCCTTCATTACTGACTGTTTTGCTATCTTGTAACAATTACCGCGTTTGCCGTAAAAACCCTTCGATCTCTCTAGTATCTTCTTTCTCGACTTTAATCTGGAATTACCTCTCGTCGTCCTGGGCATAAATTACCTCCGAATTACTTTTCAGGCAACTTCTCGGATTACCAATCCAACTAAGATGCAAGAAGTTTCTTCAGGTTTTTTTCGGTCTTACCCGTAACCCTCTTGTCCTTCCTCGCATCGCGTTTGTTGCTCGGGCTCTTCTTGGTTCTTTTATGGCCGTAACCCGATTTCTTATGAGTTAACTTTCCGTTCTTGGATTTCTTGAACCTTTTTGCGATTCCTTTATGCGTTTTTTGTTTTGGCATATTAATCTCCTCCCGGTTTCAACAACATCTGGACTACCTGACCTTTCTGAGTCGGCTTCTGGTCGACGTCCCCCACTTCTTCGATCTCATCTATAATATCGTTCAGAAGGTCGTAACCCTTGTCCTTATGTGCTTTTTCCCTGCCACGGAAGAAAACCGTAGCACGAACCTTGTGTCCTTTCTTGAGGAACTTTTTGATGTGTCCCACTTTAGTATTGAAATCGTGTTCCTCGATCTTGATCGAGAACTTGATCGTCTTGAGCTTCTTTTTTTTCTGCTGGTTCTGTTTCTTCTTCTGTTGTTTGTACTTGTATTTCCCGTAATCAAGTATCTTTGCTACGACCGGATCAGCTTCAGGGGCCACCTCAACGAGGTCAAGTTCCCGATCCTCAGCCTCCTTCAGAGCATCCTCAAGGCTCATGACCCCAATTTGCTCTCCGTCTTCATCAACTACCCTTACCTCCGACGCCGTAATTTCGTGATTAACTCTAGTTTCGTTAGAGATTGTCTCCCTCCTTGTTTCTATTGTTGCTAAGAGAGTATTAGATCAAACTTCTTCCGAAACAACCCGGTATAGGCCTTTTTCCTCGATTAAATCCAGAACTTTACCCGGTACCAGTCCATCGACCGACTGTCCATCGGCAATCCTTTCTCTTATCTCCGTAGAAGAGAGAGATATTTCACTCATATTCAAAAACCGTAAGTCCTTCCCAGTGAATATCTCTTCTTGAAAATCTTCTTTCAAAACCCCTCCCCTGGGAGCGACCACGAAGGGGCACATGCGTAACAATTCTTCCGGTTTCTTCCAGGTCTTAATATTAATTAAATTGTCCGCTCCTACTATAAACATTATTTCGTCATAAATCTTATCCATTTCTTTAAGGGTGTCGACAGTATATGAAGGGCCCTCTCTTTCTATTTCAACGCACGAAACTTCCATGGCTTCCCGGTCCTCGATCGCCAGTTCCACCATACGATATCTTAATTCGGCTCCCGTGAGGCCCTCTTCGTCCTTGTGGGGCGGATGCTTGGAAGGAATCAAAATAACTTTATCCAGATCCATCTGAAGCAGCGATTGCCGCGCTACTTCGAGATGGGCTCTGTGGATTGGATCAAAGGTCCCACCAAACAAACCAACCCTAGAGGACGAGCTCAAACTCTTTTCCTCCAATTTCAATAATGCTTCCGTCTTCCGCGCCCTTATCCTTTAACTGGCTCAGGACACCCTTCCGTTCCAGGCTGCGATGGAAATAAGCCGGAGCGTCTTCCGTCGAAAAATCGAGCTTTTCTGCCAGTTCCTCCACTTCTCGTCCTTCAACTATAAATTTTCCCTCGGCTTCGGTCACTCGAAAACCTTTCTCGCCCTGAAACTCGTATACTTTATAAGACCCGGTCTTCTCTTCGTCTTCCGTCACAGGTACGTTTTCGCTCTCTTCCGATTTTTCCAGCAATTCGTAGGTATCGTTAACCAATTCCTCGATACCCTTACCGGTAGCAACCGATATAGGATACAATTCTATATCTCTTTCCGCAAACCTCTCTTTGCGTTTTTCAACTTCTTCTTCGTCAAGCAGATCAATCTTGTTGCCTGCCACTATTTCCGGCGTATTGGCAAGTTCACGGTCGTACTTTTCCAGCTCTTCTCTCAGTACTTCCCAGTCTGCAAGGGGGTCACGCCCCTCTACCCCGGATAAATCAACCATGTGGAGAAGGACTCTCGTTCTGGAAAGGTGCTTTAAGAACTTATCCCCCAGACCTTTCCCCTCGTGGGCCCCCTCGATTAGACCGGGAACATCGACCGCGACGAAGTCGTTCCAGTCATCAATTGCTACAACACCCGGATGCGGTTCCATCGTAGTGAAATGGTAGTTACCGATCTCCGGCTGCTGAGCGGATATACTTGATATCAGACTGGACTTGCCTACATTGGGAAAACCGACGATACCCACGTCCGCAAGAAGGTTCAATTCGAGCCGCAGATACCTCTCTCCTCCTTTTTCGCCCCATTCCCTTATTCTGGGGGCCGTGTTGCCGGAATTGGCAAAAGCCCTATTTCCCCGCCCACCTGAACCTCCTTTAGCTATAAGAAAACTTTCACCTTCTTCGTCGAAATCAATCAGGCGCTCGTCCGTTTCCCCATCGAAAACTATGGTACCAACAGGCAAATCGATGTAGAGATCGTCAGCAGAACCACCGGTCTTATCCTGGGTTCCACCCTTTTCCCCGCTTTCGGCTCGAAACGTGTTCTTTTTTTCGAACCTCAGCAAGGTATTGATGCTCCGATCCGCCCTGAGGTAAACGTCGCCCCCCTTTCCTCCGTTACCACCATCGGGTCCTCCATACCTCTGACCGAGCTGGTTTTCAAAACTGATTATCCCGTGCCCACCATCTCCGGCCTTTACCGTTATAGTAGCTTCATCAACAAACATATCTCTAAAAGAGCGGGGTAGCCCGCACGGAATACTTTTTCAGGAAGGCTTTAAGAGGGAGGAATAACACTGATATACTTATCTCCCGATCCTTCAAACTTTACATGGCCGGAGACCTTGGCAAAGATGGTATGGTCCCTTCCCATTCCTACGTTTTCCCCGGGCTTATACTTCGTTCCTCTCTGCCTGACAATAATGTTACCCGGTTCTACCCACTCGCTCCCAAACTTCTTTACGCCAAGCCTTTTTCCAGCAGTATCGTGAACGTTCTGCGTGGAACCACTACTTACTTTATGAGCCATATTATCTCCCCTTTCTTACGTAGAAATTTCGTCGATTCTGACTTTTGTATAGGGCTGCCTGTGACCCAGCTTTCTCCTGTGTCCCTTTCTCTTTTTGTACGTAAAAACGGTAACCTTTTCTTCTCTTCCTTCTTCAACTATTTCAGCTTCCACTGCCGCATCTTCCAGGTATGGTTCCCCGAGCTCCACTTCGCCGTCCTCGTTAACCAAAAGTACCCGGTCGAATTCTACCTTTTCGCCAGCCCCTGCGTCCTTTAACTTCTCGACCTTCAACTCATCGTCCTTATTAACTCTGTATTGTTTTCCACCTGTTTCTATAATTGCGTACATTATTTCCTCCAAATTATTCTAATTCACTTTTCCGATACTTTTCAACCCAATAGGCCATTTAACCTGGCATTCAGGCAATTTCGGCCCCGGGTTTTAGCTCCCTGTCGGGGGTCAACAACGCAAGATCTTCTCCCTCGGCAGCAAGCAGCATGCATTCGGATTTTTCTCCGTGGATCGTCGCGGGTTCCAGGTTAGTCAGAACAACTACCTGCTTGTCCTGCAGTTCATCCTTGGCGTAATGGTTTTTCAAACCGGAAATTGTCTGTAGAACGTCCTCGCCTACGTCAACCTGAATCTTATATAACCTATCCGCACCTGGAATCTCTTCTACTTCTTGGATTACGCCGGAGCGCATATCGAGCGCATTGAAGTCGTCAAAGCTTACCAAATTATCAGCCATCTTCTCTTCCTCCTCCGTTTGATTCTGTTGACCTGCAACCTTTTCTCTGTATTCTTCCTGCAATTCTTCGACGTCCTGTTTTTCAAGCAACGGTTCCGGTTCGGAGAGCTCCCCGGATGGCCTATCCCTCACTTCTCCCCACCCGGGATCGGAAAGCTGGAATATTTCGTAGACCTGGTTCGAAAAGGAAGGAACAAACGGTTCCAGCATAATTGATATCGACCTGGCGATCTTCAGACTCGAAACCACGACCGATTCATCACCGGACTCCCAGGGCTTCTTGTCCTGAAAGTAACGGTTGCCAAAATTCGCCAGGTCACATATTTCCCGCAAAGCAGAAGAGAGTCCGCCGGATTCGATAATACCTTCTACTTCTTCAACCGTTTCCTCGATTTTCTCATCTATCTTTTCCTTCACGCCGGCTTCCGGGATTGAACCATCGTAGCGAGAATAAGTAAAGGAAGTGACCCGGTTAACAAAATTGCTGACGTTGTCAATAAATATATTGTTGACTGCCTTGTCAAGTTCCGACCAGGAGAATTCGACGTCCTTTTTTTCCGGGCGCTGAAAAATTAAATAGAACCGCCAGAAAACCGGATCCATCAAATCAGTGGCATCTCGAGCAAAGAGTCCTACTCCCTTGCTCTTGGAAAACGACTTGCCACCGACCCAGTTTAGGTACTCACCGGCACTAATCTGATCCGGCAGGTGGTAACCCTGACCGGAGGCCATGAGCTGGCCTGGAAATAAAAGAGTGTGGAAGGGAATGTTATCCTTCGCCAGGGTATAAACCTGCTTTACGTTATCGGAAAACCAGTAATCCTCCCAGCTCTCGTCGCTATCGTTCTTTTCAAAGTACTCGATAACTGCTGAAACGTAACCAAGAGCGGCCTCCGCCCAAACATAGATGACCTTGTCCTCGGCACCTTCGAACGGAGCAGGAATTCCCCAATCGATGTCCCGCGTTATTGCCCGCGGCTCCAGTCCGTCGTTGAGCATCTGGTCAGTAAAACGCTTGACGTTATCCTGCCAGTCGTCGTAATGCTCGTCCACGTATTCTTTCAGCCGGGGCTGGAGTTTTTCGAGGTCGATATACCAGTGCCTGGTACTTTGAAACTCAATGTTTTCGCTTCCACAGATAGCGCACTTCGGTTCTAACAGTTCTTCCGGTTCCAGGAGAGAACCACAGCTGTCGCACTGGTTGCCGTGAGCTCCATCTGCGCCGCATTCGGGACAGGTACCCTCTATGAACCTATCCGCAAGGAACCTCTGGCAGTCATGACAGTAAGCTCTTTCTTCCTCCTTAGAAAGTATATAACCTTCGTCGTCCATCTGACGATGAATTTCCTGGACGAACTCTTCATGGGTTGGGTTGGTCGTAATGGTATAGTTATCGAACTCGATATTGAAGTCATCAAGGATTTCCTCAATTATCTCGTGGGTCTCGTTCGCGAGTTCTTCCGGTTCTATACCTCTTTTCTCGGCCTCGAACTCTATCCTGGTCCCGTGTGCATCGGAACCGGATACGTAGAGGGTCGGATGCCCCTTTAGCTGATAATACCGGGTAAAGACGTCACCGGATAGGAGCGACGTCTGAATATTACCGAGATGAGGTTCACCAGAAGCGTAAGGCCAGGCACTGCATACTAATACGTTTTCTTTATCTTCCGACATTTTTATAACCCCGTTAAAGATTTGTTCAATTAGCCATCAACAGGCAGGAATTATAACGGAAAGATTTTAGTAAAATGATACCCTCATTACAAGTCAAGAACCCCGCCCCAAGGGACGCGGCATGTAGAAAAAGGTATCGAACTCCGCCCTACGAATCAATCAGGGCTAGCGAATCGCACAAATACTTCACCGGCTCGGGCGTTACGTAAGTTACCCGAACTCGAAACTAACCCCGACTCCTGCCGACCGCCCTCTCCAGTTCAGCAAACCCACATGGATCAAAACAGGATTGCCGAAGGAGGCTCCTTGTCTATTTGCCTGGGTTCAGGTGACTGGCGTCATGAACCCAGCAACCTGTCCCTGCCAGAATAAATGTTCATACGCTTACCTCGCGTAAACCCCACCAGTGAAAGGTTCGCGGCCCTGGCAATCCTCACTGCCAGAGTAGTCGGAGCCGAACGGGATACTGTAATTGGGACCCGACTCCTTATTGCCTTGAGCGTCATTTCCGAGGAAAGCCGGCCGCTCGTAAAGATAATCCTTTCCTTCAAGTCCTCCCCTGAAAAAAGGGACTTCCCTATCACCTTGTCCACGGCATTATGACGCCCAATGTCCTCGGCCACGTGTATTATTTCCTTGCCGTTTGCAATTGCCGCAGTGTGGGAACCTCCAGTGAGCCGGAAGATTTCCGCCCGCTTTTGCATATCACCCATCAAACTCGGAAGTTCCCCGGGGCTATCGATACTTGGACCGGAAAAATCCAATTCTAGCCCCTCCAGGTTTTCCACTACCGCGGTAGCACGACCGCAACTGGAAGTCAGAGCCCTTTTTCGTTCAAAATACTGTTCAAATTCCGTCGATTCCTCCAGCTTTACTACCGCTTTCTTCTTCGAATCGCCCAGCTCTATTCTCTTTACCGGCCCCATGGACTCAATCAGCCCTTCGGTTTTCAGAAATCCGAGAGCAAGCTCCCTCCTGTCGGCAGGACTTGATAGTAGCGTAACTACCTCCCGACCATTCACCGTAAGACTCAGCGAGCTCTCGACAACTACCTCGTCTTCAATGGATTCAACTTCGCCATCATTCCACTTTAAAACTTGCTGGGACTCGTACTTACTCACTTTACCGCCTCCGGCTTCATCGAAAATCAAACCATGGGTAATTCATGTTAAGTCAACCTTCCAGGAAAGACCAGACCTTATGACGGTATCTAAATTTAGACCGGTAGGAAATGGACCACTAATGATTCAATAGTACTGGTAAAAGAACCAGGTATCTCTCGAAGACGCTGACAACTGCCCGCGGATAGAAGACTGAAACTTTTCTGGGTTTTTCCTGTGCATACAGGAAGAGCTGGAGGGGAGCAATTTTTCTCTAGCTACCTTTCTCCTTGAATTCAGTTTGTGTAATTCACGTCCGGTATTTATACTAAATTAGGAATTCTGGAACTTTTTCAAAATCGGAGGTAGAACTTGTCAAAAAATCTTTCGGCATTCGGATTGATCTTACTCCTGCTGGCAGTCCCTTTGCTTCCCGTTCCTGCCTTATCTCAGGATCAGGAACCTAAACCCCAGGGCATCATCCCGGAGCCCGGAAGCAAGCCGGATTTGGAAGTAACAATATCCACAAACAAATCCCTCTACCAGCCGAGGGAAGAAGTCGTCGTCAGTTACGAAGTTAGCCAGACAGCTTTCCTTTACCTTTACAGTATCGACGCACAGGGGAAAGTAACCCTGTTGTTTCCCAACAGGTACGATAGCAAAAATAAGGTCAACCCGGGGAAAGCGGAGTTACCCGGGCGCGGTTATAGCTTTCTGACTGGAAAAGAAGAGGGCCGCGAGTACCTGCAAATGATTGCAAGCAAGGTAGAACTCCCGGTCTTTCCCTCGCCGCAATCGGATGATTCGCAGTCCAGCCCCTTTCTCAACCTGGCAACGAATCCCAAGAAATTCGAGACGGCCACGACAAAGGGAATCAATGAGACCACACCCCCAAAGAACTGGGATACTGACTGGGTCAGCATGGAAGTAACAAGAAAAACCGCCCGGCTTTCGATCAGCTCTACCCCCACGAACGCCAGGGTCTATATCGATGGCGACTTCGCTGGAACCACGCCTGACGCTTTTGACGTCCGTCCCGGTCGAAGAGACTTAAAGCTGCTGCTGGGAACTGATCTCAAATGGCAGGGGAAAGTTAACGCGGAGGCAAATCAGGTTAAAAACGTGACGGCGGAGCTGGAAAGGGTAAATTATTCTTCCATTTTGATTAAATCAGACCCTTCGGGCGCGGAAATAACTATAAACGGCAAGTATAGGGGTGAGACTCCCCGGAGGATTTCCGTAGAATCAGGGGAAATCGACGTCGAGCTTGAGAAAAACGGCTATCGGAGATGGCAGGAAGAAATACGACTCTTCCCAGGAGAAACCAGGACCATCGAAGCCGGCCTTGAATCCGAAACAGAGCTCGGCCCCGGCCTTGAACTGGACGCACCGCTGAGGCTTGGGGTAAACGCGGGGGGCATTTGGGGCTCACCGGCTTCTGTCGGTGCCGATCTATCCATCAGCAACTGGATAATTGGCGGTTCTCTCCGATTTACCGGCTCATCCGAACTGCCGGAAAATATCAACTGGAAGAAGAAAAACTACCGGGGAGAAGTGTTGAACTACGGCCCGGAAACAGAAGTTTATGCCGGTTACCGGTTTGAAATTCTGGATTGGGTTTATTTATCAGCAGGTGCCGGTCTTGCAATTCAGCAAAAAGCCCAATTGCCACTAAGCAATACGGACTCCAACAAGTATTCGGTCCAGCCAAAAGTCATTGTAGCACGAAATGCTGAGCAGATTTTTTCCTTCCACCCAGCACTCCATGGTGGAATCATTTTTGAACAAAACCGTCTATTGTTTCAACTTACTTATCACTCCCGCCGTGGTCCCGTTCTCGGGTTTGGCTACCGTTTTTAATAAAAAGTTAATATGTGATTAATAATTTTTTATTAAATGGACAAGAAAGTTCTGATAGTGGACGATGACGAGGAACTCGTCGACTTCCTGGAGGATTACCTGGAGAAGGATGGTTACGAGGTTACGGGCACTTACGATGGAAAATCGGCTTTGCGACTCTTTCGCAAAAGGGAGTTCGGCCTGATAGTACTTGATCTCATGTTGCCCGAAATGGACGGGTACAACGTCTGTAAGAGGATGAGAAGGGAATCGGACGTACCGATAATCATGCTTACCGCGAGGACAACTGAGGAGGAGAAAATAAAAGGGCTCGACCTCGGAGCGGATGATTACGTAACAAAACCATTCAGCCCGGGGGAATTACTGGCCAGAATAAGGGCAAACCTCCGCAGAGTCGACGAAGAAGAGGATAAAGAATTGACGTTCGGAGAGGTCACGGTAAACTTCCCCAGCAAAGAAGTTCTAATTGATAACGAGTCAGTCGAACTGACGCCAACCGAATTCGACATCCTTGCTGCCCTGGCCAAACAACCGAACAGGGTTTTTTCTCGCACACAGCTGATCCACGAAGCTTTTGGCTACGGCTACGAAAGTTTTGAAAGAACAATCGACGTTCATATCAAACATATTAGGGACAAGATCGAGCCGGATCCCGGTAATCCCACTTACCTGCAAACCGAGTTCGGTATGGGTTATAAATTTACACCTCAGGGAGATGAAGTAGAATAATACCAACTTTTCGGAAGCTGATGACAAACCGTTCCTAAAATTTCTCAATGAATTGGCAAAAGCTGGAAAAGGGGCAACGCACTGGACTTGGCCGAAACAGGACTTCGGACTTTGGGTTAGCGGTGATAACTGGGTGAAAAGATGATTTACAGTCTGCGCTGGAAGCTATTAATCGGGGTAATTCTCGTCGTGGCACTAGCAATTGGAACGGTGGGTTACGTAGCAACCAGAACCACTAGACGGGAATTCGACCGTTACATCAGTCAGGACAAGGCATTAAAGTACCAGCGGCTTGCTCTGACCCTGTCAAGTTATTACGAGGAAACGGGTAGCTGGAAAGGGGTACAAAGTCTCATCGACAAGATAAAGCGTACTTACAGCAGTGAAATAATAATTACCAGCGATACGGGAACGATAGTCGGTAACTCCGCCAAAGGATTGACGGACGGTTCCACTCCAGGAGAGCTCGGATTGAAAATCGCCACGCTCGGAAACGGTAACAACCCGTCCGGCTTCCTTTACCTTAAGAACCGAAAACGCTCCGGTATAGAAGAAATCTTTTTATCTTCCGTAGACAGAGCAATTATTCTGGCAGTAGTAATCTCAATTATTACGGCCGTCGCTTTTATTCTTTACTATTCCAAAAGGACCCTCGGCCCAATACAAAAGCTGACCTCGGCGGCAGAAAACATTCAGAAGGGAAGGCTGGACCAGGAGGTAACGGTGAAATCAAGGGACGAAGTCGGCAAACTAGCTTCTGCATTCAATGCAATGGCCAAGGAGTTGAGAAAACAGGAAAGGCTACGAAAGAACATGGTAAGTGACGTGGCCCATGAACTTCGGAGCCCTCTAACTAAATCGCACGGCTACCTGGAAGCAATCAAAGAAGGAGCTATGGAGCCAAATGACAGAATGATCGATGCGCTTTACAGGAATTCTAAAACGCTGAAGCGGTTGGTAGATGACCTGCATGACCTCAGCCAGGCCGAGGCAGGCCAGCTCGACCTGGAAAAGGAACCGGTATTGCTGGACGACCTGATGAACGCCACGCGGCAATCCATCGAATTCAAGCTCGAGGACAAAGAAATAGGTTTACAGGTTGAGCTTCCGGAGGAAGTTCTCGTTTACGTTGATCCCGGTAGGGTCCAACAGGTTCTCCGTAATTTAATTGATAACGCAATTACATACAGCGAGCCGGGAGACGATATAGGTATAGCTGCCGAGACCCGGGAAGGCGAAGTGAAGCTAAGCGTCAAAGATAATGGGCTGGGTATTCCGGAAAATGACCTTCCCCATGTCTTTGATCGGTTCTACCGGGTGGATAATTCGCGGTCCCGGGAAACAGGGGGCTCCGGTCTCGGTTTGACTATAGCTAAGGAGATCGTGGAGGCGCACGGAGGAGAGATTGACGTAACAAGCTCGGAAGGAGAGGGTACGGAGTTCACTTTTACCCTCCCGTTAAACCGATCCCGTTAACAGAATTCCTGACAGCGTATTGAATTAAAACGATAACCACTTAAACCTGGGGGGATAACATGATACGTCGTAGAACGCCGGCTACAAAACACCTCGAGAACAAAATCAATATCTGCCTGTTAACGATAATATTCTCTCTGTTAATTGCTATCCCCGTAAAGAGCGAGGAGATAGTGGCCAGGGTTAACGGAGAGAAAATAACTCGAGAAGAGCTATCCGAGAGAGCAAGAGTCGACCACCTGTTTATGACGCTCCGGGGCGCCCCTATTTTTGCCAACTTCCTTATGGAAACCGACAGAGGACAGTCCGTATTAAACCATTACAGAGGGTACGTTCTCGACCGAATAATCGAGGACACGATTATCATTCAAAGGGCAGAAGAAATCGGAATTGACGTATCAGAAGCAGAAATAGAAAAAAGGCTGAACGGAATCATAGAAGCAACGAAGGACGTGGGCAATAGAGAAGAACTGCTGAGTGATCTGCAAAGGGATAGGCGGGATCTCAATGACCTTAAAAAAGAGATTTACAGAAGAATAATAAGGGAAAAGTTGCGCAGGAAGGTAGTTGAGGAGGTCGAAGTCTCCACTGAGCATATAGAGGAATTCTACAAAGAGAACCGGAAAACCTTTCGCGACGCAAGGGATAGAATCCAGCCTTTAGAAGAAGTCCGTGATTTAATCCGCGAGAGGTTAATTGGAAGAAAAAGGAGTGAGGTCTGGCGGAAGTGGTTGAAAGAAATAAAAAAAGAGGCAGACGTAACGAGATACCTTAACCAACAGGGGCAATAACCGGGGACTGTTGACCACAGAATAGTTCGAAGCCACCCTCACCGCCGGGAATCGTTACAGAAAATTCAACCTAAACTCCCACAGCTATTTCGCTTCTACCCTCTCTCTAAATGTTAATTTTTCTTTAATTTATTTTCTTCGCTCCTACTGTAACCGCGTATTGCCTTCCTGAATTGGGTTTTGTTGGTACCCGATTTTCACAATTCATCAGTTGCTTTAATAATATCTTAAAACCATACCTTTAGTTTTTACTTGAACTATAAGGGTTTGTGTGCGGAGCAACATTTTAATCTCCTCAATTCTGGAGGTGAACCATGGAAGTTGAATTCAGGGTAGAGTCCGACCATCTTGGCTGGGACGATCCTGGTATCGATCCTGCCATTGATGAATATACCAATCCAATCTGGCCCTTCGGCAGAAGGGAGAAAGCCCAGGAAAAACTGGAGGAAAAGCAGGACGAACTCCTGGAAAAACACGGGATAGATAAGGACAGACAACTTGGCATAACAGTCCTTAAGGTAGACGGTGTGGATACTGAAGAAGAGGCCTGGGACAAAATAAAATCCTTCCAGGAAGATTTAAGGCAGTACTATCAGGACGAACTGGACACGGATGCCCCAATAGAGATTTCCCTGAGAGAGCGTTCTACAGTACAGCAGTAGAAGGATAAATCAGAACCGAACCAAGGAGGTCTCCGTGGAAATTCTGGAAAAAGTACCTTTTATCGAAAACAAAGAGGGGGAGTCCAGCGAGCAGGGCAGAGTAAGGTTACTGGGAAAGCTGGACAGCGCTAACGGCTTCGCGCCGGAAGACTTCAACCAGCTTGTCCGGGCGGCGGTCGATCGCATGGACCGAAACCAGGAAGGAGAAAAAGTAGTACTGGAAGACGAGTTAAGAAGCGACTACGAGCAGGAAGATCTATACGATAGGCACCTATCTTACCGGATCAAAGTCGGAAATAGCGACATAAAGGGAAATAGGGACGACAATATCGTTGAAGGAACGACCTTTAAGGTCATACTGAGAGCCCAGCCATCCCGAGCGATAGAAATCAACGGCCCGCAGAACGTTTCATCTCCGTACAAGGATTCGCTGAAGAGCTCTTACCGAAAGATGTTCGAGGGCGAAGTTCAATTTCAACACGTATTAAGTAACTAATAAATAATCATGCTTTCCGGACCCGTCATTGAAGGCAAAAACCTCGACTTCAAGCCACTGTCAAGGGAGTACATTGATTTATACGTTAAGTGGCTAAACGATCTCGAAGTGAATAAATTCCTGGGGCCGATTATCGGTTCGGTTTTTACCAGGGAAAAAGGGGAAGAATGGTACGAAGAAATGAAAGACCAGGGAGACAGACGAATCTTCACTCTCCACTTCAAAGAAAGGGACGGGGGGCCGATAGGTTACTGCGGACTTTACGATATCGACCACAGGCACGAAAGGGCCAGTATCCAGGTGATTATCGGGGAAAATGAGTATCAGAATAGGGGCCTCGGTACTGAAGCGTCAAGACTACTTGTCGACTATGCGTTTTCCGCTCTCGGCCTGGAAAGCATCAATCTTTCCCTTATGGACGCCAACGAGAGAGCAAGACAGGTCCCAAAGAAGCTGGGTTTTAAAGAAGCTGGAAGAGTTAGAGATTTTTGGCAGATAGGTGGTAATTTTCACGACAAAATCATTATGGACATCAAGAAGGAAGAATTTTACGAGGAGAACGAAGCGGAGTTATCCGAAAGCTATCTCCTCGACAAAAAAGTCACGTCAACCAGGGAGTGATTAAAATGGCTACAGCGGAAGGATCCGACAAAGAACTATGGATGCGTCGTGGTAAATTTACGCTTTACGCGCTGGTAGGTGCCGGTATTGGAGTTTTGATTGGCCTATACATTCTAGCGCCGATGCAGGCAAAATCCGACGCCTACGTTCCAACGACCGTAAAGAAAATGAGTACGAAAGTAGCGAAGTTCGAGAACCCGGAAGGAAACCCGGTATTTATCCCGATTAAGGTAGCGGACGAGGACAAGGAACGTGAACAGGGGCTCAACGGGGTCAGAACTGAAGCACTGGAAAATACTTTCTTGCTTTACGACCAGGGAGACGTAACGACCTGGGGCGAGGATTACGAAACTGAAAAGATAAAAGCACCGATTTCCTTTGCCGTTATCAACGGTGACGGAAAGGTAGTAGCAATCAAGGAAGCAAAGGAATCGGATGACGAAGTATCAGTCGAGAAGGACCATCGCTGGGTGCTGGCGATGGAGAAAGGCATAATGGACAAGTACGGAATCACCAAGGGTTCAAAGCTATTCAAGTCATCTTTGCCAAATATTGAATAAGAAACAAGCAAGGACCCGCGGGTAAATCGACGGATCCCCTGAGTAAAACCCCCGGCTACCTTACCGGGGGTTTTACTTATCTGAGAACCGTCCTTCTTAACTTCCCCTCGTTATTTCGACTTCAGCACTCCCCGTCATGTTAAGTGCGGAGGGTTTTTTGACGGATACCCTGACTTTATCAGCCCTTTCCAGTTTCAGCGTAATTCGAGCAACCTCCTCGGCCAGTGCCTCTATGAGCTCGAAACTGGAGCTTGCAACGGTACTTCTCACTTGAGACTCCAGCGCGCTGTAATCTATGGTATGCGCCAGGGAATCGGAATTTCCCGCTTTCCTTAAGTCGGTAAAAATAGTTATACTCAGTATAAGTTCCTGTTTTGTTTTCCGTTCGTAATCCTCCGTCCCGATTATCGCTCCAACGGATATATCATTTATCTTTATCAGATCAGTATACCGATTTTCTTCTGTTTTATTCATATTACCCCTCTAACTCATGAAGTAAGTTCCTGCCGCCATCGACGTAAATAATCTGACCTGTCACGAAATCGGCTTTCAGCAGGTAGGCAACCGCTTCAGCTACGTCACTTTTTTCGCCATGCCGTCCCATCGGTACACGAGAAGTCCTCGCTTCGAGGTATTCCTCGCCAACACCTTCGGGGGGACTAATGAGCCCAGGGGCAACTCCATTGACTGCGAATTCCGGTGCCGCTTTGATTGCAAGCATTTTCGTCATCCTGCCCAGCAGCACTTTGCTGAAATAATAACCAGCATGGCCCCAGTCGTAGCCCGCAATCCTGGTATCAAGTAAATTAACTATTCTTCCAGAAGCGCTATTCTCAAAGAAAGCCCTGCTCAGGGAAAAAGGTGCCCAGGCATTTACGCTCAGGTTCCGCTCGAGCCCGCCAAAGTCAAGATTTTCCACGCTGGATTCCGGAAAGATCGAAGCGTTATTTACCAGAAAGTCCAGATCCCCCGTCCGCGAAACAACCCGCGAAATATAACCGGAATAATCCGTCTCGGCGGTAAAATCTGCCCTTTCCAGCCAGACTTCAACCTCCTTGTCCAGCAACAACTCCCTCAGTTCCTCGGCCTCGGCCCCGGAAGACCGATAATGCACTACGATATCGGCCCCCATGTCGGCAAGAGTCAGAGCGATTTCTCTACCGATTCTCTTTGCTCCTCCGGTTATAAGAGCAGTTTTACCCTTTAATTTGTCCAGTCCCACTAAAATCAACCTCCCGCCGCTGTATTAAAAGGCAGTAATGGACCTCTAAACGTATCAACCAAAACCAAATTCCGGGCCGAGCTGACGGTTTTCAGATAAATTTACCTTCCGAGTACTCTTCCAGCTTGTTCGCCATCTCCACCCTGCCAAACCTCCTGTATGCCAGGGATTCGTAGCCGAGATCCAGCACGGGAATTTCCATGTATTCCAATTCAACAATTTTCTTGTAAGCATCGATATCTATAGGCTCCTCCCAGCTTCCATCGTAGTACTTCTGAACGGCTCCCATTAACTCAACAAGAACGCCATGCATCATCAAAGCACCAAAGTGAGATTTTATCCTTTCAGTTGAAGAAAACTCGACCTCTTTTATAACTCGGTCCTGGAAGATCTCGGCTATCTTATAGGCCCCCTCTTTGTCAGTTTGAATATCAATATCGTTAGGGGTAACCGGCACGCCCTGTATACAGAAGGAGACGCTTCCTGTTACCACCCAGTTGATGTCGCGTTCATTAATTCCCTCGTATAACTTTCTCAGGACATTTAAGTGTTCGTCTGGAATCATCTTTACCAAACCTACCTTCTGTTTCACCGAACTTCCTTCTGGATTTATTTTACGTTCAGCGGCCCTGCAAGTAAACGTCGACAAAAAGGGTATAACTCAGGTATTACCCGCCATACAGGAAAAATTTGATCCCGCCCGGTCACAGAGGTTATCCAATGAGATGGTAAATTTAACGTAACGTCAACGGACTCTCAACCCCGGACCCCGCTAAATGCTACGATTCAAAGGAGTGCGAAAACGAGCTAAAATTGATAAAATTTTTATACACGCTGGTAATATCTTAGAAGTACGGGCAAAATTGCAACCAAAGTTAGGGTTAAAATATTAAAAACCGGAAAATAGGAGGATTATGTCTTTACTCAATTACAACTATTCGTCCAGAGTACTCGAGATGGATACGGAGATAAACATAATGTTGCCCGAACCCCTGCCGCGACCCGAGGGGGGCGATGAAAGGGTAGAGAGACGGATGCCTTCGGACGGTTTTCCGACGCTATACCTTCTTCATGGATTGACTGAAGACTCTACCGCCTGGATTAGAAAGAGTTCAGTAGAAAGGTACGCTGCGGCAAAGAACCTTGCAGTAGTGATGCCGGACGCCGATGCAAGTTTTTATTCGGATATGGCTTGCGGTAAGGATTACTTCGAATTTCTCAACGGCGAACTTTTGGACGTCGCACGGAAATACTTTCCCCTGTCGGATAGAAGAGAGGACAACTTCGTTGCCGGGCTGTCCATGGGAGGTTACGGGGCATTTAAATGGGCACTGCGTGAACCGGAGAAGTTTGCCGCCGCAGCCAGCCTCTCCGGGTCGCTCGATATCGCACGAGTGGTCGAAAACGTGGAGGACCCGGAAGAGCGGAAAAAGCTGGAGTGGGTATTTGGAGACCTGGAAAGCATAAAAGGAAGTAAAGCTGACCCGGTTCACCTGGCGCGGGAACTCGCAAATTCGGACAAACCTCGTCCGAAGCTATTTCAATGCTGCGGCAAGGACGATTTTCTCTACGAACCAAACGTATCATTCAAAATGATAGTCGACGAGCTCCCGCTTGAGCTCAACTACAGCGAGGAAGAAGGCACAGGGCACGAATGGGATTACTGGGATCGAATGATCCAGCAGGTCATTAAATGGTTGCCGTTAAACCAATAGGGCTTCGGGCTCGGTCAGCTACTTATTCCCCGGGCCGGATAAGTTGTGGAATGAAATTGAATTAAGACGGTCAAGACAATATCTTTTAAGGGAATTGAGATTGAAATCACGAAAAGAACCTAACTGGATCTAAGTCCAATTTTTGAACGTCACTTCCCGGTGCTCGTTAGTGTTACCCGGCGCCTGTGGCACTTAGCTTGCAGCAATCCGTAAAAGGGGGTTATTTATGAGGCCAGCCCGACAGGGATTTATCATTTTACTGGCTACGATCGCCGTTCTCGCTTTGACATTTCCCACAATTGAAGCAGCCGAGGGAAAAGTGGTAATGTACTTCTTCTGGTCCGAGGGTTGTCCTTACTGTGCCAGGGAAAAACCGTTTTTGAACGATCTGGAAGAAAAATATCCTCCGCTCGCGGTCGTCAAAAAGGAAATATCCAGCAGCAGCGAAAACGTCCAGTTGCTTCAGAAAATGGGAAAGGAATACGGGAGAAACGTACGGGGTGTACCCGCTACCTTCCTCGGTGACCGTGTCTGGGTCGGTTACAAGGACGAAGTGGCCGCGGAAATAGAAGAACAGGTACAACAGTGCATAGTCGGTTCCTGCGTCGACCCGATGGTCAAACTCAAAGGGGAATCCGAGGTACAGGAGAAGGTGGCGCGGAACGCCAACCAGACCCTTGATGTACCCTTTTTCGGCACCGTAAACCTTAACTCCATGTCCTCTTACCTCTCGACGGCCCTGATAGCTTTTGTCGACGGCTTTAACCCCTGTTCTCTCTGGGTTTTGACCTTCCTGCTCGGCCTATTGATTTACACGAAATCACGAAAAAAGATCGTGATAGTTGGATTGACTTTTCTCCTTATAACTGCCGGCACTTATGGTCTTTTCATCCTGGGGTTATTTAGCGCGTTTCAGTACATAGGCCAGATAGTCTGGATCCGTGCGCTCGTCGCCGTGATAGCTTTTTCCTTCGGCCTGGTAAACATCAAGGATTACTTCTGGTTTCAGGAGGGAATCACCTTCAGCATTCCGGAGTGGGTGAAACCAAAAATAGGGGAGAAGTTCAGAAGCCTGACCCAGAAAAGCCACTCTTTGCCCGCACTCATTGGCGCAACAGTCCTAATGGCTCTGGGGGTAACGCTGGCCGAACTGCCCTGTACTGCGGGTTTCCCCGTAGTATGGACCGGTATTCTCAATACGCAGGGCATCTCCGGCTCCACTTTTGCAATCCTTTTCGTCCTTTACATGACCATTTACCTGCTGGACGAACTACTCGTCTTTGGAACGGTTAGCATCACGCTACAATCGAGCCGGATAAAGGAGGAACACGGCAGGTTGCTCAAACTCGTTGGAGGCACCTTGATGCTGACGCTTGGTGCCAGTTTCCTCTTCGCCCCTGAACTCATGAACGGACTTATCGGGTCCCTAATAGTCTTTGGAGCTGCTATACTCGGTTCGGCCTTGCTTGCCCTGCTGCGAAAGACCTCCTGTCCGACCTTCAAATCCGAGAACTAACAACCAGACCTTTAAGATTACGGCTGGACCCCAGCTGTTTAAGAGATCAAAGAAGTAGTTGAGATGTTTCCCCGGCCTCGGACGAAAGGGCGGGAATAACTCCCCAAAACAAAAGTCAGAATTTATCTCTAATAGTCGGTCAACCCAGTGCAACGTCCAGGCTCATCATTATGGTAAATCCAACCATGGCACCCATAGTAGCAAGGTCGGCATTACCTTCGAGCTGGGCCTCCGGAACGAGCTCTTCAATAACCACGTAAATCATCGCACCGGCCGCAAACGCCAGGGCATAGGGCAACATCGGCCTCACTATTATAACTGCCAGGGCACCAAGCAGGCCCGATATCGGCTCAACGAAACCCGAGAGCTGACCATACCAGAAGCTTCTGATCCGACTGAAACCTTCCCTGCGCAGCGGGACCGAGACCGACGTTCCCTCGGGAAAGTTCTGGATACCGATACCAAGCGCTAAAGCCACCGCCCCACCAAGTGATGCGGACGGCAAATCAGCCGCTAGCGCGCCAAAGGCAACCCCCACGGCCAGGCCTTCCGGAATGTTGTGTATTGTTATGGCTAGAATCAGCAGGATGCTCCTGTGCAGGCTAGTCTTGACACCCTCAGCTTCTTCATCGGGAAATCCGATATGCAGGTGTGGTATAAAATTGTCCATCAGCCTGAGAAAAATTCCCCCGACAAGAAACCCGGCCGCCGCGGGAATCCAGGCCGGTAAAAAGGAGCCAGCGGCCATTTCGATGGCGGGAGCCAGCAGGGACCAGTAACTGGCTGCAATCATCACTCCGGCCGCAAAACCCAGCATGAAATCCAGAACTTTTTGATTAACTCCACGGAAGAAGATCACGATACCGGATCCGGCAGCCGTCATCAACCAGGTAAACCCGGTACCGATCAGGGCCTGGTGTATCGGAATAAGGGATTTAAACCAGCTTATCATAAATTTTCCTCCCGGTCGGTAATTCAAAATTATTTGCTATTTGCCCGGCATTAAGCGTTATCGCAATCAAATCAACCACGACGACAATACGATTGGTTAAATAATTATTGAATTGTCAATCAGGTAATTCAACTGGTGCCGTTCATCTCCGCTTCGAGAGTGCTAACTACTTTTTCGTAGACCTCACCGCCGACCCCTATTACGCCCCTGTCCATTCTCTTCCCTTCCAGATCGTATTCCAGCTTATTGCCGTAAACATCAAAAGCCCTACCACCCGCTTCTTCAAGTATTACGTGTGGAGCACAGCAATCCCAGACCCCCAGTTTGTAGGTGGTATAATATGCGAGGTCAGACTTACCTTCGGCAATCGAGCAGAATTTTATACCGAGACTCCCCATCCGAGTGACTTCACTGATTCCAAGCTCCCGGGCTACCTGTTTGTCCGTTTCGCTGAAGTGGTTCCTGCTGGCAATCAACTCGTAGTCCTCGAGCTTCTCTTTGCCCGCAACGGAAATCTCGGTTTTCCTTCCATCTTCCAACAAGTAAGCTCCCTTTCCTTTTACGGCGTACCAGAGTTTTTCCTGGGCCGGAGCAAAAACTACCCCAAAGCTTGGCTCACCTTCCTCGAGCAAACCAACCATTATGGAAAACTCGCCGGTTTTATCTATAAAGTCCTGCGTACCGTCGAGTGGGTCGACTATCCAGTACAAATCGTCCTTCTGGCCTTCTACCAAACCCGTCTCCTCCGCAACTATGCCGTAACCCGTATCCTTTAAACCCTCTATCAGAATCTCTTCGGAGGCAAGGTCGGCCTCCGTAACGGGACTATCATCCTGCTTTTCCTTTATAGAGTAGTCCTTCCTGTAGTACTGCAGGGCTTCTCGTCCCGCTTCTCTAACGAGATCTATAACTTTCTTCCCGTATTTATCCGGTTTTACCAACGGTTAACTCCTCCCGGTTGAGTTAAAGTGACGAATTCGTCAAAAATAACAAGACGATTATCGAAAAGATTATATGACTTAAAATGAACCCTTTTCCAGTGATTATCTCGTAACCATCTGAAATGATCTCTGGGCATGGCTTCAAGAACCCGGCCCCAGAGGGGTCAGAGCTTGTAGAAAAGCTATTTTAAGCAGTTTTTCCGGTCTTTTACAAAAGACAACCCAGCATCCAGCACTAAATTCGCCCCGCTCAATTGTACTAGGAACAAATACAACATAAGTTCCGAATTGAGTGCTGCAAGCCGATTTCTCCCCAGGGGAGGCCCTGGGGCTTTCTGGGCTAATTCCGGTGAACAATGATCGGAACGGCAAAAGTTAAGGTCCTTCGTCCTGGCTGGCCATTGTTGATTTTGCAGTATTTGATCGACATAATCATGAGAAGTGGCAAAAAGGAGGTAAACTATGCCATGGGTTGAAGACGACTGTAAAGGATGCGGTGATTGCCTGGACAGTTGTTCGGTAGATGCCATAACGATCAATAACGGAAAAGCCGAAATTGATAACGTAATCTGTACGAAGTGTGGGGACTGTTTCGAGGCCTGTCCTTTTGACGTAATCAGGCCGAATTCGGAGAATCCGGACCTGCGGGGCGGCTTCAGGGATACGGAGAGAGGCACCGGCAGAGGATCAGGACGTGGTTCCGGCCGAGGTGGAGGCAGAGGCGAGAAGAAAGGAAGGTCCTCCGGCAGAGGCCAGGGAAGAGGAAGGAGATAACGCAATATGAAACCGATAATCGCTTGTGGTACCAATGACGAGGAAAACCTTTACGAGGACCATTTTGGAGAATCGCCTTACTTCAATTTATACGAGCTGAATCCGAGTGGGTACGAATTCATCGAGAGGCTTGACAATATCTCGCGAGAAGGGGAAACGGAGGAAGATCTTCACGGAGACCCAATAAAGGCAAAAAACATTTCCTCGCTGTTGAAAACCAAATCAGTTAACGTGCTTCTGGCACTCCAGATGGGGCCAAATATTGTTAAGGTAAGTAAAAATTTCGTACCCGTGATTTCGCGGGAGAAGGACCTGGAAACGGCGCTTGGTTTGGTCAAGGACAACCTGCACCTCGTAGAACGGGAGTGGCGCAAAGGAGACAAAAGGGAACACCTTGTACTCGGCAGGGACTCGGAGCAGGAATGAATTAAAAAATTTGACTTCCAGGGCGAACTAAATGGCAAACGTTATCATAATTGGAGACGGGGTGGCCGGTGATACGGCGGCTAAAACGATCGTAAACCGGCCCGAAAGTTTCCACGTCTCCGTATTCACCTCGGAAAAGTTTCCATTTTACCAGCGGACCCGGGTTGGAGACGTCCTGAGCGGAGACGCCAGGCAGGAGGATTTAATACTGCACGACAGGAACTGGTACTCCGGCAACGAAATCGATCTTCACCTTAATACTCCGGTCGAGAAGATTTCACCCTCGAACCATACTATTTCCACAGATACCGGCGAGGAATTTGGTTTCGAAAAACTTCTCCTGGCAACCGGTGCCAAACCCATTTGTCCCCGGATCGAGGGCAGGAAGAAGGAGGGTATATTTACGTTACGAACGCTTGCGGATGCAGCTAAAATTCGCTCCGACCTTGAGAATACTGACAGCGCGGTAGTTATTGGCGGCGGCATTCTTGGACTTGAATCAGCGTACTCGTTAAACGCCATGGGAATCACGACAACAGTGGTGGAAATACTGCCTTCGCTCATGGGAAAACAGCTAGACAAAACTGGATCCAAGCACGTCAGGAAGCGGCTCGAGAAAAAGGGAGTCAGGTTCCGACTTGGCTGCGAGGCAGAAGCGTTTCTCGGCGGGGACCGCGTGGAGAAAGTCGAGCTAGATACGGGCGAACTCCTCCCGGCCGAATCCGTAATGGTTTCCGTCGGGGTTTCCCCACGCACGGAACTGGCCGAGAGGGCTGGTCTCGAAACCGGAAAGGGAATCCTGGTAGACGAACGCCTCCGAACCAGTGAAGAAGACGTATTCGCTGCCGGCGATGCAATCGAGCAAGACGGTAGCTGTTACGGTATCTGGCCCCCGGCAAGGGAACAGGGAGAAATTGCTGGAGGTAACGTAGCGGGAAAGGAAAGAATTTACGATGGCAGTCTCAGCTACTTTAAGCTAAAAGTCGCTGAAATCGACATGATATCAGCGGGTATCAGGGACGAAGATCGAGCGGAGGAAATCGTAACCAGAGAAGCGGAAGACCAAAATAGCTACAAGAAGTTCTACCTGAACGAGGGAGACAGATTAATTGGAGTAATAACGGTTGGTGATGGATCTACCCATTCCAAAATACTAAACGCGCTCCGGGGTCGGGAAAAGTTAAAAAAGCTGGAAGATGGTTTGGAGCAATAAGGTAAGCTACACGTAGCAAACTCGTCGACCTTCACAGCCCATTAACTGGTACCAACGGACTCGTACTAGCAGCTGAAAGGACTTTCCATGTTATTCCGAATCCTCCGAGAATGCCTCGGGGCTTGCTCTGGGGAGGAATCGGCTGGGTTTGGTGATTTGAATTTCAGTCCCGTAAAATAAACTGGTGATTAGATGTCAACAAACAGGAAGATTTCTCTGAGGGCCGCGGATTTTCCCGCCTCTCCAATCAGAAAGCTCAACCCTCTGGCCGAAGAGGCGAAGAAGGAAGGGGCAAAGGTCTACCACGTTAACATAGGACAACCTGACATACCAACTCCTCCCGAATTCATGCAAGGGATAAAAGAAGCAGAGGTAGAAGTTCTCAGCTACAGCCCTTCCAAGGGGAAGGAGGAAACTCTGGAAGCACTAAGCAAGTACTACAGTGACCAGGGAATCAATTTATCCAGAGAAGAGTTAATGGTGACGACCGGTGGTAGTGAAGCCGGTCTTTTTGCCTTCTTTGTCGCCCTGGAAGCCGGTGAAGAGGTTTTGATCCCCGAACCCTTTTACACCAATTACCGGGGTTTCGCAGGAATGGCAGACGTAAAAATCGTTCCAATTCCCACCAAACAGAAAGACGACTTTAGCCTGCCAGAACGAGAAAGAATTCGGTCCCTGATAACGGAAGAAACTGGTGCAATCTTGCTCACAAACCCCAGTAACCCTACGGGGAGAGTTTATACGAAAAGGGAAATGGAAATCGTCCGGTCGCTGGTTCTGGAACACGACCTCTTTCTTATATCGGACGAAGTTTACAGGGAGTTCGTTTACGGCGACGAGAAGGCTCGAAGCGCCCTTAACCTGGCCGGGATCGAGGATAGAACGATAATGATAGACAGCATCTCCAAGAGGTTAAGTAGCTGCGGGGCCAGGATCGGCACAATTGCCAGCGGAAACGAAAATATAATGAATTCCGCGCTAAAACTGGGTCAATCGAGGCTTTCACCGCCGACAATGGGACAGCTGGGTCTGATCAATTACCTTAACTCTCACGGGTATCCGTCAGCCATCGAGGAAATGGTAAAACGGTACGAAAAACGGAGGAACGTCCTCCTGAAAGAGCTGAATTCGATAGAAGGAATTAAATACGGGGAACCACGGGGGGCTTTTTATTTGATGGTAAGCCTGCCGGTAGCTGACGCCGAGGACTTCGTCCGCTGGATGCTCGAGGAATTTCGCCACAAAGGAGAGACCGTGATGATGGCCCCGGGGGAAGGTTTCTACGAATCCCCGAAGGGAGGAAAAGACGAAGTCAGGCTCAGTTACGTTCTGAACGCCAAAGATCTGGTCCGCGTGGCCGAACTACTGGAAAGGGGGCTAAAACAGTACGGGGGACGATAGAAAACTCTTCAATCAATACTGATCACAGATGACGTTATCGGGCGGACAATCATCGAAGGAAAACCTTTCCTGCAGCAGTGACCCTATTACGTTCTCATCAGCAATTTGATGGGCCAGATGCAGGTGGAGGCATTTGATGTGTTCGTCGCTTTTTATACCGCCAATTCCCCTGTTGAGGGCTCCAAGGGCACCTTTTCTCTTGAGAAAATTTTCCTCTTCCCGGCTCAACAACTTATTCTGTTGCTCGAGATAACTTGTCTCGTTTTTACTGTATTCCTCTTTCAGAGTTTTATCCGCATTTAGCTCTTCTTCGAGTTGCTCGATATAGCCGCTCGATTCGATCTTGGCAACTTCTTCCTTTCTTTTTGGCCCGGTTAACCAGTAGAGAGTTGGAAATACCTCAAAGTCCTCTTCCGACTTCTTTATCAGGGGTTTCGTCTTAATTACTACGGGGTAGCCGTAACTACACCGGGCGGATACTTCGACCAGCCCCCTGGGAGCCCGTCCGAGCTGTTTCCCGATTATTTTCCTGTCCTCCGGACTTACCTCTGTCAAACTCCCCCCTGAATCGATTTGTCTAGCCGGGGATGGACCGCTTAACTGGTCCATCCCACGGAATAAAAAATTCAGTACTAAGCACCAAACTTCTTCAGCTGGTTGCTGTAACCAAGAGTGATCGGCAGCAAATTACCGCTAAAGCGACCGAGACCTCCGTCCTGCACTGAGACTTCGTCAAAAGAGTCCAGGTTATCGTTTCTGACGTTTGGGCCTGCCACCATCGCGGGAACGGGATCAGCGACGTGACCCCCGTACTCGATCGGAGTAGTATGGTCACCGGCAAAAGACAGGTGCGTATTTTCCCAATCGACGTTTTCCCTGAGCCAGCCAAACGTCCTATCTATTTTTTCGATAAATTTTACCTTCCCTTCGCCGTCGTGATCGTGCGAAGCGTTGTCCGTACCCTTGAAGTGAACGAAAACTACGTCCTTACCGCCTTCGAATTCGTCCAGAGCCAGCTTGACCTTGTTGATGATCTTTGAATCAACCGTCCCGGTCGTTCCCTCGGCGTGCTTGTACTCCATCCCGGCTATCTTTGCCACGCCTATGTAAAGCGCCCCAGCAGCTACGACGGTTGCCGAAACTCCGTAACGGTCATCGACTGATGGCAACTCAGGATAAGTAGCGGCGCCCCGTGCCATGATTGCGTTTGCAGGAAGCTTGCCGGCCTCCCTTCTTTCCCTGTTTAACGGATGATCTGCAAGTATTTTCCTGGCCTGTTCGGAAACCTCATTGAGTATTTCGGCAGTCTTTTTGGACTTCTCGTCCTTTCCTTCGGCCTTGGGTATAGGGATATCCAGCTCATGGGGGTCCGTAGGCGTTACGTTCCCTCCAAGCTCCGGACCAGTCAGACAGATAGCTCCGCGGTGCTCGGTGCTTCTCTTGAACCTTACATCGACTTCCGGGTACTTTTCCGATCTCAATTCCGAAAGTGCCTCCTCGAGCCTGTCCTGACCTTCGGAAATTCTGCCGGCCCTTCTATCAGCTATAACCCCTTCCGAATCAACAGTGGCAAAATTCGTCCGGAAGCATACGTCGTCCTCGGAAATATCCATACCAATTCCGGCTGCTTCGAAGACACCTCGTCCGGTATAGTACTCGTAAGGGTCGTAACCGAACAGAGACAGGTGCGCGGTATCGCTACCCGGCCTGACGCCTGGACGGATCGGGTCCATTAAACCTCCAGAGCCTCTAGCAGAAAGAAGTTCGTCTATCTCCGGAGTATCGGCAACCTGCAGGCACGTTTTACCGTCCGCGTCGGTTGGCCTTCCTCCCAGTCCATCTGCAATGATCATTAAACTTTTCATTTAGATATACCTCCTGGTTCGTACTCTTGGAATTTTTCAGGTCCCAATAAATCAATTTGTCAACGGATTTCTGGCTATTAAAAGTTACGCCCTACCCGCCTCAATTTACAAGCCCGACCCGGTACCGTGCCCGGGAGAAGGCAATCGGCTTGAGAAAAGGCCCCGGGTGAACCGGGGCCCGAGCGTATTCTTAGCCGATTCCGGCTTTTGTCATTAATAACCTGTTACGCGATCATCAAACCGGATAATTCGGGTGCAATTACCTGTTTCCAGTATGTATCGCCTGACCGTGGACGTTTTCTGCGGCCTCCATGACCGCTTCCGATAGGGTCGGATGGGCATGAATGGTTTCTCCTACCTCTCCGGCTGTGAGTCCTCTTTCAACGGCAAGGCCGATTTCAGCAATCAAGTCGGACGCACCGGGGCCAATTACAGCTCCACCCAGTATCCTATCCGTATCGTCGTCGACAACCAGCTGTACCATGCCATCCGTTTCGTCCATGGCTAAAGCTTTTCCTGAAGCCCGAAATGGGAACCTGCCCACGGAAGTACTGTAACCTGCCTCTTCCGCTTCGCCTTCGGATAATCCTACTTCGGCGTACTCCGGATCCGAGAATACGACGGAAGGAACGTGTTCGTAACCCCTGATATTTTTACCTGCCACGGATGCAGCAGCCAGCAAACCTTCCCGGGAGGCCTTGTGAGCCAGCAGCGGTCCCCCGGCAACGTCTCCAATCGCGTAAACTCCTTCGTGGTTCGTTTGACAGCGAGCGTCGGTTTTCAGGGACCCATCGTCGCTGGTTTCCACTTCCAGGTCAGCGGAAATTGCTTCAAGGGTTGGCCTTCTCCCCACGGCCACCAGAACCTTGTCCGCAGGAAATTCTTCCTTTTCCCCATCCTGTTCACCGATAACCACGTTTTCGGAGGAATTACTTCGAAACTCCTCTGCTCTGGTCTCCGTGTGGACCTTTATTCCTTCCTTTTTCAACGCCCGGCTCAGGTAAGACTCGAACCTTCTACCGAGATTCAGACCTGGCAAGATCCCGTCCTCCATTTCCAGTATCTCGACCTTACTTCCCAGCCGGCTGTAAAGCGTCCCCATCTCAAGTCCAATCACGCCAGCACCGAGTATCACCAGATGGTCCGGTACTTCCGGCGGCATAACGGCATCCCGAGAATTCCATACGTCTTCCTTTTCAAAGGAAAAACCCGGTAGTTCCACCGGTGAGGAGCCCGTCGCCAGGATAACGTTTTCCGGGTTTAACTCGAAGTCCTCTCCGGACTTCGAGTTGACCTGAACTTTCGCTCCGGGCAAGAGTTCGGCCCTACCCTGTACGATTTCGCCCCCACCGGCTTTGATTAACTTCTCCACGCCACCGGTCAGCTGACCAACTACTTCTTCCTGATAATCGGTAATTTTATCAAGGTCAAAATCAAGACCATCGATCGTTATCCCCCTGTTTTCCCAGGATTTCACCTTTCCCAGCGGCTCCGTTGTACTGTAGAGAGTCTTCGTCGGAATGCAGCCCCAGTTCAGGCAAACTCCGCCAATCTCTTCTTTTTCAATCACTACGGGGTTAAGTCCGTACTGACCCAGCCTGATCGCGGCAGTATACCCCCCTGGTCCGGCTCCAATAATGACGACTTTCGGCTTATCTTCGATATCCATGATCGTACCCCCTTCAAATTATCTTATTTGAACGAAAGCTGGAATTAGACTAATGGATAAGATAAAAAAAGACATCCCCCGCCTAACAACGGGGGATGTCTTTTTCATTGCGAAATATTAATTGTGATAAAAGTTTTAAGCCAGGTCCTCAAGAGCTTCCAGAACGAGTCCGGCGTGCATCAAAGCCGGTCCACCGCCCATTAAAACAGCTACCCATGCGGCCTCCATTACCTCTTCCTCCGTTGCCCCTTCATCCAGGGCGTTGTTTACGTGAAATGCGATACACCATTCGCACTGCTGGGTAATAGAAATCGCAATCGCCATCAATTCCTTGGTCTTTGCCGAAAGAACTTTTTCCTTTTCAACTGCGCCCATCAGGCTCTGGAAACACTCCATGCTATCCGGGCTCTGCTCGCCAAAAGTCTTCATCCAATCCTGAACTCTTTCTAGTTCTTTTTTTGCTTCCATAAAAAACCCTCCTGGTATTTGTCGGTTTAGTGGACTGTAGTGAATGTTATTACTATTGTTTGCTTATGCAAATAATAATCGATGTCCGGACCGCGTACAACCTAAAAGCGACCGGTGGCTTCGATCCGGTAAATATCTGTTCCTGTCGGCGCTTTTAACTGGAAACGAGAAAAGGTTTAGGTTGAGGTGAGACGGTTTTGTTACCGGCTGGGCTCCTCTTCAATACGTCAGTAAATTGTTCACCCTTTGAAAAGTTGAGACAGGAGGCCTCTTCAGGGACAATTGTTAGGATTAAACTAGCTCAGTTACTCTTATATAACGATTAACTTGCATTTTTTATCAATCCGTAATAAATAGACCATTAAATAAAGTACTCAAAATGGAAATCGAGGTGTCTTAAGATGCCTGCCAATTTGCCGCCGGAGTACATCGAGGAAGAGGAGAGGTACAGGAACGCCAGAGACAAGGACGAGAAACTGGACGCTCTGGAAGAAATGCTTGCGCTTCTACCGAACCACAAGGGAACTGATAAGATAGAAGCAGATATAAGGAAGCGCATTTCGAACTTAAAAAAGAGCTCTCAAAAGAAGAAGGGGCCGACCAGAGCAAAAACACCGGATCAAATCGAGCCTCAGGGTGCCGGGCAGGTAGTCCTCACGGGATTCCCCAATTCCGGCAAGTCTGCTCTTCTCGACTTAACGACAAACGCCTCGCCCAAAGTCGCGGATTTTCCCTTCAGCACACAGGGACCAACAATAGGAATGCTGCAGCACGAGGACGTGCAAATCCAGCTGATAGATACGCCGCCAATATCGGAGGAACACGTGGAAACCTGGGTTTATAATTTAATAAGGAAAGCGGACCTCGTTCTGGCAGTTATCGACGGGGCGGCGGAAAACCCGGTGGAAGAATTTAAAAAAACTAAAAAGCACCTGGAAAACGAAGGAATTCATCTCTTCCACCCGGAGGCGGATTTTCAGAAGGACGCAATTGGCCGAACCAATAGAAAGGGAGAAATAATTCTTTCCAAAAGCGACGAGCTGGACGGAGAGGAGGTAAGCGACGAACTGAAAGAGCTATCCGGTTTGCCCGCCGTCCCTGTATCGATCCTCTTTGAGGACAGCCTGGCTCGATTTTCCAGTTCCATCTTCGACGGTTTGTTGAAAATTAGGATTTATACGAAGAAACCCGGCGAGGAGCCGGATATGGAGGAGCCGTACCTCCTGGACAAAGATAGCACCGTACTGGAAGGTGTGCGGTCAATTCACAGAAACATGGTGGATAACCTGGATTACATCAGAATTTGGGGGTCAGGCAGGTTTGACGGCCAGGAGGTGGCACAGGATCACGTCCTGGAAGACGGAGACGTTATAGAGATTCATCAGAAATAAGGATTGTGTTAACGGCTCACCGTGACTCGATGATTTCCTCCGCGGCTTCAATTGCCCCCTGTCGTGATTCTATATCGCCGGAGAATATCCTCTCGTGCACGTCCTGAAGAACTTCCCCCAGCTCGGGCCCTTCTTCCATCCCCAGCTCCAACAGGTCGTTGCCGTCGATCAACTCCCTGGCCGACCCCAGTTCCTCCAGGTGCTTGAGGTGAGGCAGTAAGCTGGAAAACCCTTTTAATACGGGCAACCAACCTTCGACTCCATGTGCACTTGCCTGACTGTCCGCTATTATCGTCCGGAGCAAATCAGAGAAGTACTTAAATTTCTCGGTTGGGTCATTTAGAGACTGTTCCTGGTCCTGGTTTGTTCGGACCAGCTTTACCTGTTTTGCCTTCCTCATCTTCTGGAGGATCGAACCTCGCATATGGTTCCCCACTATCCAGGTCAATTTTTTTGCCTCTTCGTTGGAAAGTTTTAAACGGGAAGCCACCTGTTCGGCAAGAACCTCCCCCGCAAGAGCGTGACCTCCAAGGTGCTCACCTTCGTTCTTCTCAAACGCTTTGGCCTTTCCCACGTCGTGTATAAAAGCCGCCAGTTTTGTTAGAGGGGAATAACCAAATCGATCGGCCACTCCCAGAGCACGAAAGCTATGTTCGAGAACTCCACCTTCCGGGTGGTACTCCTCCGGCTGCGGCACACCTGCGTTCGCCGCCATTTCCGGCAGTATCTCCTTCAGCATATCCTGATCCCTGAGCCACCTCATTCCGCGCTCGGCGTTTTCAGTTTCTAAGATATTGAACAGTTCTTCCCTTATCCTCTCCCAGGAAATCTCGGTAATTTTATAGGCGACAGCCCGAATCGCCTCTTCCGTATCCCTCTCAATAGTACCGTCAATGTAACAGGCGATCCTGATCGCACGCAGCGGTCGCAGGTAGTCCTCCCTGAACCTTTCAAAAGGATCACCAATTGCCCTGACCTTTTTTTTCTTTAAATCCGCAATACCACCGACGTAATCAATGATCGTACCGTCACTTTCCATTGCCATCCCGTTGACGGTAAAATCCCTGCGATTCACGTCCTCTCGCAGGGAGGCAGCTGGTTCGACATCACCCGGTTTCCTGCCGTCGTATCCGGATTCAGTTCTGAACTGAGCTACTTCGTACTGATCTCCCTTTTGGGAAACCAGAACCAGAACTCCGAAGCTCTCACCAACTTCAACAAAATCGAAATCCTGAAATAATTTCTTGATTTCGTCCGTTTCCGCGGAAGTGGCAATGTCTATATCGACTTCTTCCGGCCTGAACGAGAGGCCCTCATGAAACCTGGAACCCAGCAGGTCCCGTACTGCACCGCCGACAACTACGGCCTGGTGGCCGGCTTCTTCCAACCTTTCCAGTATTTCTCGCGCGGACGGATGGGGTGCAAGAAGCTCGTCAGGATCTACCCGATCCATCTTATCCAAAGATCCCTTTTATTCTATCGAGGAAGGAAGAACCCCCGCTGGTTTCCTCTTCGTAGACTTCCTGAGACATAATATCTTCCTGCTTTCTTGCCAGCTCGACGGTCTTTTCCCACTTGTTCTTCTCCTTGATCGTTTTCTCCCATTCTTCAGCGAATTTTGATAGTGCCTCTATAGCCTTATCCATGTCGAAGCTGCCGCCGGGACGGGAAGAATTCTTCATGTCCTCGCGGAGCGAGTTCAGCCCACCCGTTAGCGGGCGCAGGTGTATTCCATC
>Ga0207414_1000129_pt1 | contig 38167 bp, 37 predicted proteins | sample PonA231FremontCA_2_FD_187269 | JGI IMG/M metagenome (GOLD analysis project Ga0207414, IMG submission 187269) | Marine sediment microbial community from Fremont, CA, USA - Pond A23 Sediment 1 (SPAdes) | ecosystem: Environmental > Aquatic > Marine > Unclassified | place: USA: Fremont, California...
CGATCACTGGGGCTTTCACCCGCACTGGGCGGGCGCTGACGCGCCATCCCCGATCAACGCCCGAGCTGAGACGGTGGCCACCTCGCGGTATTTTCGCGACGCGTTCGCCCATCGGCGCTGCCTGATCCCCGCGAACGGCTGGTTCGAGTGGCAGGCCAGCGATGCCGGCAAGCAACCCTGGTACTTCACCGCAGCGGATGCCTCGCTGATCGCCTATGCGGGGATCTGGACCGAGGCCTCGGCGGACGGTACCGACGGACGCGGCGCCTGCGCCATCATCACCGAGCCGGCGCGGGGTGTTGCCCAATCGATTCACCCGCGCATGCCCCTGGTACTGGACCCGACCTGCTGGGCGGCCTGGCTTGATCCCGACCTGACCGCTCGGGCCGATATCCGCCGGGCCGTCCAGCGACTCGATCCCGAGGCGCTGGATGCGTGGCCGGTGTCCACCCGCGTGAACCGGCCCAGCGAAGACGACCCGACGCTGCTCGAGCCTGTCGAGTCCTGATGGCTGTGCCCTGGGCCGGGTGTTAGCGCACCAGGCCCTGAGCGCGCGCCATGGCGTAGGCCGCCTTGGGCCCGGTCCACAGCGAGGGCAGCAATACCAGGGACACTGGAATCGCGGTGACCACGATGAACTGCTGCAGCGCCGAGATCTGGCCCGCGCCCATGTAGAGCAGGATCGCGGCCATCACTGCCAGTGCGATGCCCCAGAACGCCCGCACGCTGGTCCGGGGACGGTCGTGGCCGGTGGCAACCATCGAGATGGTGTAGCTCATCGAGTCGCCGGTGGTGGCCACGAAGACGGTTGTCAGCAGTAGAATCGCCGCCGCCATGACCGAGCCCAGCGGCAGGGCCTGCGCCACGGTCAGGGTGGCCACATCAAACTGGAAGCTGGTCAGCGCCTCGGCCAGCTCGATCTCGCCGTTGAGCTGATAGAAAATTCCCGAGCCGCCCAGCAGGGTGAACCAGACCGTGGTGGCGATCGGCGCGGCCACGCAGACCGCCAGGATCATTTCGCGCACCGTGCGGCCGCGCGAGATGCGCGCCACGAACAGCGCCATCAGCGGCCCGTAGCCGATGAACCAGGCAAAGAAGAACACCGTCCACCACTTCATCCACCAGTCCGGTGCGGTCTGGGTGGTCATGGTGGCCATGGACAGGAAGTTGCCCAGATACGCGCCCATGCCCTGGGTATAGGCGTCGACCAGGAACAGCGTGGGCCCGAACACCAGGATGACCCCGCCAATGCCGAGGGCCAGGTAGACGTTGAAGCGGCTGAGCATCTGGATGCCGCGATGGATACCGGTGATCGCCGAGGTCACGTAGATGCCGCCGAGTACCACCAGTACCGCGAGCTGTGTGCCGTAGCCATCGGGCAGACCGAACAGCACGCTGCCGCCAAAGGCGACCTGAGTGGCCAGAAAGCCGATGGGGCCGACGGTGCCCGCCACTACCGAGATCACGCACACGGCATCGACGATGCCGCCGAAGGCGCCGCGCATGACCCGGTCGCCGAACACCGGGTAGAGCAGGGTCCGGGGCTGCAGGGGTTGGCCGTTGACGTAGTGCGCGTGCACCAGCACCAGGCTGGTCAGTCCGCCCAGGACGGCCCAGGCCAGAAAGCCCCAGTGCATGAACGACTGGGCGAGGGCGCCACGAATGGCTTCGACCGTGCCGGTCTCGGTATCAAAGGCGGGCGGCGTCTGGGCGATGAAGTGGTACACCGGCTCGCCGGCGGCAAAGAACACACCGCCGCCCGCCAGCAGGGTGCACATGATGATGGCCACCCAGCGGAAGGTGCTCATCTCGGGGGTCTCCAGATCGCCCATGACCGCGCCCCCGGCCGGCGAGATGGCCACCGCGATGGCGATGACAAAGGTCAACAGCAGCAACAGCTGGAAGTACGAGCCCAGATACTTGGCCGTCCAGGCGAAGCCGTCGCCCACCAGCTGCGAGACCAGATTGACATCGAGGACCGAGAGGCCGATGAACAGCAGGATAAACCCGGCGCTGATCCCCAGCACCCACGGATCACCAAAGGTTTGTTCGTGGTTTGTGCCTGTCCCGTAGTGATCCGGCTTTTTGGCCATTGGCGCTGATCCCCCCATGCGTAAAAAGCGCCGTATTCTGGGAGCCGGATACCGCGAAGTAAAGCGCGGTGCAGTTCCCCCGCGGGTTACTGCACCTTGGCGAGTAGCTGCGCGTTGCCGCCCGAGGCGGTGATGTCCACGCAGACGTGGCGCTCGTGATTGACATGGGCACGATCCGGGCAGCCGGTGACCAGCGCCAGAATGACCCCATCGCGCCGGGCGAGGGCGTGGGCATACGACTGCCCGGTGGCGGCATCACCCCACCAGATCGCGGCCGAAAAGCCGGTCAGCGTCTCCAGCGCGGTGGCCGGCAGTGGACCGGGCACTTCGATGGCCACGCCGCCCAGCGCTTCCACCTGGCGACGCTGCTCGGCGGCGGCATCGACGCCGGGCCCCAGGCACAGCAACGGTGCCCGGGGCACGTGATAGAGGCGGTTGGACTCGCCGGTCGGGCCTGGCATGTCCATGCCCTGGGCGGGCATCGGCGCGCTCGCGCTGGCGTCGAGTGCGTGCTGGACCGCGGCGGGATCCGCCGGCTCGGTACCTGGCCGGCCAGTCGCCGGCGGCGGCGTCCCGCGGGCAAACCGGGTCACATAGTCGGGGCCACCGGCTTTGGGTCCGGTCCCTGATAACCCCTCGCCGCCGAAGGGCTGGCTGGCAACAATCGCGCCGATCTGGTTGCGATTGACGTACAGGTTGCCGGCATGGACGCGATCGACAATGTGCTGAACGCGGTCCTCGATGCGGGTGTGCACCCCGAAGGTCAGCCCGTAGCCGCGGGCGTTGATGGCATCGATGACCGCGTCGAGGTTTTCCGCGCGGTAGCTCGCGACATGCAGCACGGGCCCAAAGACCTCGCGCTCGAGGTCGTCGATACCATCGACTTCGATGACCGCCGGGCCGACGAAATGGCCGTTGTTGGGTGTCTCGACCTGCTTGATCAGGCGCCCCTGGTGTCGGGCGGCCGCGACATAGTCATTGATGGCGGTGGCCGCTTCGGCGTCAATCACCGGCCCCACGTCGGTGGAAAGCTGCCACGGATCGCCCAGCCGCAGTTCATCCATCGCGCCGAGCAGCATGCGCATGAAGTCGTCGCGCACATCCGCCTGTACATACAGGCAGCGCAGTGCCGAGCAGCGCTGGCCGGCCGACTGGAAGGCGCTGGCAACGACATCGCGCACGGCCTGTTCGTGGAGGGCGGTGGAGTCGATGATCATGGCATTCAGCCCCCCGGTCTCGGCGATCAGCGGTGCCCCCGGGTCAAGCGTGCCGTGCATGCTGCGGTGAATGGCCTGGGCCGTTTCGGTCCCGCCGGTAAAGGCCACACCATCGATACGTGGGTCACTCGTGAGCGCGGCTCCCACCGTTGAGCCGTCACCCGGGAGGAACTGGAGCGCGGTGATCGGGACGCCCGCTTCGTGCATCAGGGCGACGCCCTTGGCCGCGGTCAGCGGCGACTGCTCGGCGGGCTTGGCGAGCACCGCGTTGCCGGCGGCCAGGGCGCCCGCGATCTGGCCGGTAAAAATCGCCAACGGGAAGTTCCATGGCGAGATGCAGGCAAACCGGCCCCGGGGCTCGGGATTGAGTTGCCGCGACTGGCGGGCATAGTAGTAGAGGAAGTCGATGGCCTCGCGCAGCTCGCCGACGGCGTCGAGCAGATTCTTGCCGGCCTCGCGGGCAACGATGGCCAGGATTTCGCCAAAATCCCGCTCATAGAGCTCGGCCGCGCGCTCGAGGATGTTGCCGCGTTCGCGCGCCGAGGCCGCCCAGGGCCGGGCCGCGGCGATGGCGTGGCTGACATCGGCGGGGCGGGCGTCGTACACCGTGCCGACAATATCGGCGGGATCGGCGGGGTTGGGATGATCGTACCCGTGGGCGCCTTTGGTGGCCGCCGCATCGGCGAGCAGTGGCCGAGCTTCAAAACGCCGAGCGTGGTACGGCCGTCGGGCCCCTTCAATGCAGTCCAGATCGGCGATGTCCCCCAGGTCGAACCCCCGGGCATTGCGGCGCACCGGCTGAAACAGTTCGGGGCCGTTGGCAAGCTTGGGGTTGACCGGATGGACGACATCGTCGAGCGCTTCGAACGGACAGGCGACCACGGTCTCCGGCGGCACGTTTTCATCCACGATCTGATTGACAAACGACGAATTCGCGCCGTTTTCCAGCAACCGCCGCACCAGGTAGGCCAGCAGGTCGCGATGCTCGCCCACCGGCGCGTAGATGCGGCATCGGGTGTCATGGCGATGCATCACAATATCGTGCAGCCGCTCGCCCATGCCGTGCAGGCGCTGAAACTCGAAGGCCTCGGTGGCCACCGCGTGTTCCCGGGCCATCGCCAGGATCGCTGCGACCGAGTGGGCGTTGTGGGTGGCGAACTGTGGGTAGAGCCGGTCGGTCATGCCTAGCAACTGGCGCGAGACCGCCAGATAGCTGACGTCGCTGCCGGCTTTGCGGGTAAACACCGGAAAGCCGTCCACGCCCAGCGCCTGGGCCCGCTTGATTTCGGTATCCCAGTAGGCGCCCTTGACCAGACGCAGCGTCATCCGCCGGTCGAGCCGCCCCGCCAGTGCATAGAGCCAGTCCACGGTGTCGGCGGCACGCTGACCGTAGGCCTGGATGACCATGCCAAAGCCGTCCCAGTGGGCGGTGCCCGGGTCCTGCAGCACGGCCTCGGCCACCTCGAGCGAGAGGTTGAGTCGATCCGACTCCTCGGCATCGATATTGAACCCGAGCCCCTTGTCGGCGGCGAGCCGGGCAAGGGCCGTGACCCGCGGCACCAGCTCGCTGAGCACGCGGTCGCGCTGGGCCAGTTCGTAGCGCGGGTGCAGGGCCGAGAGCTTGACCGAGATGCCGGGGTTGTCGCGGGCGCTGTCATGGCGCGCGGCGGCGCTGATGCGCAGGATGGCGTCGCGATAGGCCTCAAAATAATGCTCGGCGTCCGCCGCGGTGCGGGCGGCCTCGCCCAGCATGTCGTAGGAGTAGGTGAATCCCTTTTTCTCCTGACCGCGGGCCCGCTTGAGGGCCGCTTCGATGGACTCGCCCAGCACAAACTGCCGGCCCATCTCGCGCATGGCGCGCCCCACGGCGGTGCGGATCACCGGCTCGCCGAGGCGTTTGACGGCACTGCGCAGATTGCGGGTGACACCCTTGCCGGGCTCATCAAGGATCCGGCCGGTCAACATCAATGCCCAGGTCGACGCATTGACCAGACTGGAGCTGGAATGCCCCATGTGCTGGCCCCAGTCCGACGGGCGGATCTTGTCTTCAATCAGGGCATCAATGCTGGGCGCATCCGGCACCCGCAGCAGCGCCTCGGCCAGACACATGAGCGCAATGCCCTCGTCGGTGGACAGACCATACTCGGCGAGAAAGACCTCCATCAGCCCGGGTCGGGCACTCTGGCGGATTTCACGCACCAGACCGGCGGCGTCGGCCACGATGGCCTGGCGCTGCTCGGGGGATAGTGCTGCCCGATCGACAAGCCGCTGCAGCGTGCCAATCTCCGAGCGCCGCATGCCATGGGTAAGGGCCGCCGGCAGTCCGACGGGACGATCACTATCGAGGGCACTGATTCGAATATCCATGGAAAACACGATAAACGAGAAAAAATGGTAGGTTGGCCTGAAAACGCCCAATAAGAAGGTCAAACGATTTCTTTTGGAGGCTCTCTCAGTGACGGACGAACCGGAAAAATCCCCTTCCCTCGATCGTCTGGACCGCGCCATCCTCCGCGTGCTGTCCGTGAACGGCCGTATCAGCGTGGCCGAGCTGGCTCGCCGCATCGGCCGCTCCAAGACGCCCACTCAGGCGCGCCTGCAGCGTCTTGAGAAAAGCCAGATCATTCGTGGCTATCGGGCCATCCTCGACCCCATCGGCATCGGTGCCGCCCATGTGGCATTTGTCGAGGTGAGGCTGTCGGACACCCGGGAGGCTGCCCTGCGTGATTTCAATGCGGCGGCCCGCGACGTCCCCGAGATCGAGGAGTGCCATCTGATCGCCGGCGGGTTCGACTACCTGCTCAAGGTGCGGACGCCCGGAATTTCGAGCTACCGCCGGGTGCTGGCCGAGTCCATTTCGAGCCTGCCGTATGTGGCTTCAACCAGCACCTATGTGGCCATGGAAGCGGTCAAGGAGCTGGGCCCCTGACCGGCCCTAGGCCAGCAGCAGGTCGTAGATAATCTTGGCGGAAAACCCCAGAAAGGCCAGTCCCGCCAGTCGCTCGATCCAGTGCTGGTGGTCTTCGAGTCTGACCAGCATGCCGGTGGAGGCCGTGAGCAGGCTCACCGCCGAAAACCAGATCATGGCGCAGACGCCGATGACCGCGATGAGCAGCCCGATGACCGGCGTCGGCGTGCCGGGTTTGATGGCGGTGCCAAAGATGCTGGCAAAAAAAACGATCGCCTTGGGGTTGGTCAGATTGATCAGCAGGCCCAGGAGGACCGGATTACGGGGGCCAGCCGGGACCCGCGGGGTTTCCTCTTCAATGTGGCGCACGGGTGAGCGGGTCAGCAGCAGGCGGATGCCGAGATACCCCAGAAACAGCGAACCCCCCGCCCGCACCACGACCTCGAACCACTCAATGCGGCTGGTGAGCGCCGCCAGGCCCAACGCACTCAGTGCCGCATAGAAGGTGATCCCGATGCTGACCCCCACGGCCGTGAGCACACCCACCCGCGTCCCGCGGGCCACGGTGTTGCGCACCACCGCCACAAAGTCGGGGCCCGGCAGCATCAGTGCCGGCGAGAACACGGCAAAGATGCCGAGAATAGGGAAAAGCGACTGCATCATGGGGGGAACGAGGACGGGTTGCGGGATGGCTAAAGATTGTTGACCCGACAGTATGCCACAGGCTGCAGCCGCTCAGCCGTAGCCGGTTACATGTCGAACCGATAGGCAACTCCAACCGTTACCCGAGTCTCTTTCGAATCAAAGCTGTATCCGTTGTAGCTTTCATCGCTTAAGTCGGAATAGGTGCCTTCGGTGGTGACCAGCAGGTTGTCCGCGACACTGAACACACCGCCGACGCCGAAGACGGTGCCACCAAAATCATCGGTGAAGTCGAACTCATTGTTGTTCGTTTTAGCCGTGAGCTTGCCCTCGACCTGTGTATATCCAAGCACTCCGTAGAAGGCGCTGGAGTCATTGATTGCGTAGCCGATTTTCCCCTTCAGACCGAAGCCGTTGTCTTTGCTGACCTGTATTGACAAATCATCGGTCGACAGCAGGTCGTCCTCTGGCCCGCCTGTGGTGTAGAAGGCCTCGGCACCGAGGAGTATGTCGTCGTCAGTCACCAGGTTATAGCCGAGCGCAATGTCCGCCGACGAGAAAGTGTCCATCCCCGAAGCGCTCACACTGAGTGCATTGGGCTCTTCATATTCCGAGATGAAACTGTCCCCGAGGGCGCCGCTGATCCCGACATAGCCACCGCTGATGCTGTCTGCCGCAGCGGCAACACTTGGAATCATCATGCAGGATGCAAGCAGGCTTTCTTTCCAGAAGCGCATCGCATTCTCCTCTCGATCCGAAAAATCGAGAGCGTATTGGCGAGGAAGCTGGCCGTGCAATCCCCCAGGTAGGGGGCACTGATGTCACACCGGAGGGGAGGAGGGAGATGGTGGCCAGGGAGAGAATCGAACTCCCGACACGACGATTTTCAGTCGTCTGCTCTACCGACTGAGCTACCTGGCCGCCGGAACCGCTATATTCAAACCGATGCGCCGGGACGGGTCAAGGCGCAGGGCCTATAATGGCGGGATGAAACAACGCATTCTCCTGCTGTCGGCGTACCAGGCGGACAGCCACGCCTGGTGGACGCAATGGCTCGAGCAGCGCTTTGCCGACATCGACTGGCGGCGCCTGACGCTCCCCGGCCGGCACTTCAAATGGCGCATTCGCGGCAATCCGCTGTCGTGGATCGACCAGATCGCCGCGGCCAGCGAAGGCGTCGATCGGGTGCTGGCCACCTCGATGGTGGATCTGGCAACGCTGCGCGGGCTGCATCCGGCCCTCGCGGCGCTACCCACCGATTACTACTTTCACGAGAATCAGTTTGCCTATCCGGTCGGGCCCGAGCAGCGACCCTCGCTGGAGCCGCAGATTGTGCAGCTCTACGGCGCACTCGCGGCCGATCGGTTGCTGTTCAATTCCGAGTGGAACCGCCGCAGTTTTCTTGATGGTGTCGCGGCATTGCTTCGGCGCATGCCCGATGCGGTGCCGACGGGCATTGTCGAGCGCCTCACGCCGAAAACCGCCGTTGTGCCCGTGCCAATCGTCCCACCCGCGCCGGGCAGTACGCCTCGGGACGCGCGATTGATCCTGTGGAATCATCGCTGGGAGTACGACAAGGCGCCGGCCGTGTTTGCCGATGCTCTTATCCGGCTGGCCGAGGCCGGGCATGCGTTTCGGCTGGCGCTGCTGGGGCCCCGGCCCCATCCGCCGCCACCAGCGCTGTCGCGTCTTGTGAATGGGCTGGGCGATCGCATTGTCGCCAACGACCGCCTCCCGCGCCATGAATACGACGCTCTGCTGCAGCGCGCCGGAGTGGTGGTGAGTACCGCCATCCACGAGTTTCAGGGCCTGGGGATGCTGGAGGCAACGGCCGCCGGCGCCACCCCGCTGGTGCCCGACGCGCTGGTCTATCCCGAGCAGTATCCCGCCGAGTGTCGCTATCCCGCTGGCGATGCCGATGCACTGGCGCGGCGGTTGGCGGGGTGGTTGAGTGACGACAGTCGGCCGGCTGCCCCGGATGTATCGGGGTGGTACGAGACGTCTCTGCAGCCGCGCTGGCGGCAGACCCTCAGTGGTGCGATCAGCGCAGCCGCAAGTCCGGGTGGCGATTCACATCCTTGTACAGAAGGTAGCTGAAAGGCCCCGTTCCCCCGGCATAGCAGGCCTGAGGGCAGAATGCGCGCAGCCACATGAAGTCACCCGCCTCGACCTCGACCCAGTCCTCGTTGAGGCGGTAGACGGCCTTGCCTTCGAGCACATACAAGCCGTGCTCCATGACATGGGTTTCAGCAAACGGGATCAGGGCGCCGGGGTCGAGGCTGACCACGTTAACGTGCATGTCGTGACCGATGTCATCGGGATCGATCAGGCGCGTGGTCCGCCAGCGGCCGTTGGCGTTGGCCATGGCTACGGGTGCGACGCTGTCGGCATCCACGGTAAAGCTGCTCGGTGTGGCGATATCTGCCACCGGCTGGTAGGCCTTGCGAATCCAGTGAAAGACCGCCGGCTCGTCGCTGGTGTTGGTGATGCGGTAACGTTCGCCGGGCGCCATCCAGGCGAATCCGCCGGGGCCGAGCCGTTCGGTGCGGTCGGCGTAGGCGATTTCAAGCGTACCGGCCAGTACAAAGTAGGCCCCTTCGCCGTCGGGGTCCGGCTCGGGGCGTGTGCTGCCTCCGCCCGGCTGCACTTCGAGGATGGCCTGAAAAAAGGTTTCGGCGAATCCCGATAGCGGCCGGGCCAGGATCCATGCCCGGGTCAGCGACCAGTGCGGGAGGCGGCTGGTGACGATATCCCGCAGTACGCTGTTGGGGATAACCGCGTAGGCGGTCTTGAAGACTGCGCGGCCACTGATGTGCCCCGCCTGATCCGGGACGCCACCGGGGGGTAGGGCGTAGTGCTTGGCGGTCATGATCCGGACAGCTCCCTGGTTGTCACGACAATTTCTTCCCCGAGCGGAGCTTCGTCGCAGTTGTTGCCGGGACCATCGCGATCCACCACCAGAAAGTGCGAAGCAGCCTGCAGGGCGATGAGCGGGTGATGCCAGACGCCGGCGGCATAGTTGACGCCCTGGTCGCCGCGGGCGATGAATGCGCGCAGTGCGGTGGGTGACGGGGGCCCGCCAGCGGGCGCGACCACCACCAGCCAGGGGCGGTGATCGAGGGGCATGAAGGCCTGACTGCCCAGCGGGTGCCGTTCGAGCATCCACAGTTCCGCAGGCAGTGAATACGGCTGGCCCAGAAAGATGCTGATGATGGTCTCGGCCTGACGCTCACCGGCGGTGGGTTCCGGGTCCGCCTCGGCCGTCGCGACGGCCAGGCGGTGGTAGCGCTCGGTCAGGCCGTTGTTGATCGGAAAGTGCTCGGCGGTCCGGGTTTCAATGACCGACCCGAAGGCCGCAAAGCGCTCGGCGGTGAGGGGTTCGGCGGTCAGGGTGATGGTCATGCGGGGGTGACCTCGGGGGCAGGATGGACCCGCTGCCAGTGCCGGGCGATGTCGATGCGGCGGGTCACCCAGACACCCGCATGGCTTTCGAGATGGTCGAGAAACCGCTGCAGGGCGCGGAACCGGCCCGGGCGCCCGATCAGCCGTGGATGGAGTCCCACTGACATCATGCCCGGTTGGTCGCCGCCTTCCGCGTAGAGGACGTCAAAGCTGTCGCGCAGATAGGCAAAAAACTGGTCACCACTGTTGAAGCCCTGTGGCGTGGCGAAGCGCATATCGTTGCAATCCAGCGTGTAAGGCACCACGAGCTGGTGATGAGTCTCGCCATGAGTGTCCTCGACTGGCATCCAGAAAGGCAGTTCGTCGCCATAGTAGTCCGAGTCGTACACGAAATTCCCCTGGTCAACCACCAGGCGCCGGGTCCGGGGGCTGTCCCGACCTGTATACCAGCCCTCGGGCAGCTGCCCCGTCAGCGCCCGGAAGTGTTCGATGGCGGTCTGCATGTGTCGGCGCTCAGTGGCCTCGTCGATCCCTTGGTAGTCGAGCCAGCGATAGCCGTGGCAGGCGATTTCGTGATCCGCCTCGCACAGCGCTGCGGTCACCTCGGGGTTGAGCTGCAGGGCCCGGGCAACGCCGAATACGGTCAGTGGCAGGCCGCGCCGCTGAAACTCGCGGAGTACCCGCCAGACGCCCACCCGACTGCCGTATTCATAGATCGACTCCATGCTCATGTGGCGATCGGCGACGGCCGGCGCGTTGATGATCTCTGAGAGAAACGTCTCGGCGTGGGCGTCTCCCTCGAGGACGCAGCGTTCGCCGCCTTCTTCGAAGTTGAGCACGAACTGCACAGCAACGCGGGCACCACCGGGCCATTGCGGATCAGGGCGGAAGCGGCCGTAGCCAATCAAGTCGCGGGGGTTGGGGTGCGTCATGAAGCGATTTCCGAGTCGTTGAAAAGCGTGGAAAAGTCGGGGGCATCACGAGCGTCATCAGCAAACTCGAGGCTTGCTTCGATCGCTCGCAGATGGTGATCCATCCATTGCGCAGCGCGCTCGACCTCGCCGGCCTCGAGTAGCCGCAGCAGTTCATCGTGCTCGCCGCAATCGCAGCCGATGCTTTGCTGCGTGCCATAGACCGCGATGATCAGCGATGACAGACAGCTCAGCTGTTCGACAAATGCCCGGGTCAGTTCATTATCGGTGACGGCCATCAGTTGGGTATGGAAATCCGCCGAGTGCTTGATGGCCGCGCTTCGATCTCCGGCGCGTCGGGCGGCCTGCTCGCGATCGACCAGTGCATGCAGCGCGTCGCGGTGTTCGGCGGTGAAGCGCTCGGCCACCGCGGCGATGCTGCCGCATTCGATGAGGCGCCGGTTGGCGAATACATCCGCCGCCTGCTTGGCGGTGGGCCGATTGACCTCGGCGCCGCGCCGCGGTCGCTGCACCACCAGGCGATCGATGGACAGCCGCTGCAGGACTTTGCGGATACTGGTCCGGCTCACGCCGAAGGTCTGCCCCAGGGTGTCTTCCGGCAGACGGTCGCCGGGCCTCAGCCGGTGGTCAACGATCGCCGTGCGTACAGCCTGATAGATCGCTTCATCGCTCGTTTTGCCCCGTTGCTCGCTCAAGTCTCTCGCCTCCATTTTTGTACACAACATCGTATCCAACAGACCAACGGATTGCATACGAAATCCGTATGCGTAATGATTGCAGGCTCGTGTTGCGTTAACCGTCTGATTTTAAACAAAAATGCACCATGCAGGTGCAAACGCAGGGAGTCCCGTGATGACTGACCGCCTCGAAAACCGCGATCCGTCGCTCTATAACGAGGATCTGGCACCGATTCCAAAGTCTGCCCGAAAATGGGGCGCCTTCGAGATCTTCAACGTCTGGGCGAACGACGTACAGTCGTTGTTTGGTTACACCCTGGCCGCGTCGCTGTTCATCAGCTATGGCCTCAACGGCTGGAGCGTGTTTCTGGCGATCCTGATCGCCGGCTTTTTCGTCATGTGGCTGGTCAATCTCATGGGGCGGCCGAGCGTTGAGCATGGCATCCCCTTTCCGGTGATGGCGCGGGTCAGCATGGGCGTGCGCGGCGCCAATTTTCCGGCGATGGTGCGCGGCATCGTGGCGATCTTCTGGTACGGCGCCCAGACCTACTTTGCCTCGACGGCCGTGGCGATGCTTCTGTTCTCGCTGTTTGGCGGTTCGGCGGACAGCGGCGGAATGCTGCTGGGCATGAACACCCTGTCCTGGATCGCCTTCATCATTGTCTGGAGCTTTCAGGTGGTGCTGTTCTGGCGGGGGATCGACTGGATCAGCCGTTTTCTCAATTTTGCCGGCCCATTCGTCTATATCGTCATGCTGATTCTGGCCGGGCTGATCTGGCTCGAGGCGGGTTCCGATCTGCTCCCGCAGCTCGGCACGATCTTCCAGGGCATGGGCGATTACGAGGGCAGCTCCGTGGCGGCGTTCTTCGCCGTTGTGGGCACGATGATCGCCTACTTTGCGGCTGTCGTGATCAACTATGGCGACTTCTCGCGCTTCGTCGCGAGCGAGCGGCAGATGAAAAGGGGCAATTTCTACGGCCTGCCGCTCAATATCGCGTTCTTCTCGCTCATTGCCTTGATCGTGACCGCCGGTACGGCGGTGGTGTTCGGTGAGACCGTCACCAATCCCACTGAAATGGTCGAGCGTGTCGATTCGCTGCCGCTCACGATCATCGCGGCGCTGATGTTCTTCGCCGCCACCGTCGGCATCAATCTGGTGGCCAACTTCATTCCGCCGGCCTATGACCTGGCCAACCTCGCCCCATCCAGGATCGATTTCAGGGTCGGTGGTGCCATCACCTCGGTATGCGGTTTCATCATCGGCGGGCTATGGGTCTCGACGATTTCGCAGATCGGCATCTTCGGCTTCGTGAATACCCTCGGCGCCATTCTCGCGCCGGTCTACGGCATCATGATCGCCGATTACTATCTGGTGAAATCGCAGAGCATTGATCTCAATGCACTGTTCTCGAGCGATGAGACCGGGCAGTACTTCTACGACAATGGCTGGAACCGCCGCGCAATGATGGCCTTCGCCATTGCTGGGGTTTTCTCTATCTGCACGGTCTGGGTGCCGGCACTCGAGAGCCTGTCCGGGTTCTCCTGGGTGATCGGTGCGTTGCTGGGTGCCTCGATCTACTATGTGATCGTCAAGCGCTGAGACTGACGACGGCCCGGGGCGGTGCCGCCGTCCCGGGTCAGTCCTCGGGCTGAAAATCCGGCGGCGGTGCGGAACCCTCGCCAAAAAAGAACTTCTCCATCTCCTGCTCCAGAAAAGTCCGCGCCTTTGGGTCCATGGGCGAGAGTCGATACTCGTTGATCAGCATCGTCTGGTGGCCCAGCCACATCTTCCAGCCTTCCTGGCTGACGTTCGCCATGATCCGTTCGCCCAGTTCACCGGGGTAGGGCTGGCGTTTCATCTTCTGGCCTTCGCGGCCGAGTTTGATGCAGTGGATGGTCTCATCGCTCATAACTGGGGTTCCTCTTGGTGGAGTAGGCGTTGCACCGGGGCCGGCAGCCCGGGTGCGTTGTCTGCGTGCGGTTTATACCAGAGCCGGTCGGCGTCATCGATGCCGTGATCGGCCAGCAACCTTGCGCGAACCGGTTGGATCATCAGGCTGTAATGCGTGAATTCGTGGCGCAGCGGCGACAGGGCATCATCCATCAGCTGAATCTCCAGCCGGCGCTCGTCCCGTGCCCAGTCCTCGGCCGGCGCTGTCGCCTCGGGCAGCGACCAGAGTCCGGCCCAGATCCCCGTGGGCGGCCGGCGCTCGAGCAATATCCCTTCGGGGCTGTGGATGATCATCATGGTGGTGGTTCGCAGCGGTTTCTCGCGCTTCGGCTTGCGGCCGGGATAGGCGCCCGGGTTGCCCTGCGCGAACGCCTGGCAGCCCGACTGCAGCGGGCAGCGCGGACACTGGGGCTGCCGGGTACAGACCGTTGCGCCCAGGTCCATCATGGCCTGGTTGAAGTCACCGGTTCGCTGGTTGGGCGTTACCGCCTCGCTGCATGCCCACAGCTCGCGGGCGACGGCGCTGCGCCCGGGCCAGCCGGGCACGGCAAAGTAGCGCGCCAGTACCCGTTTGACGTTGCCATCGAGGATCGCCTCCGGCGCGCCGCGCGACAGCGACAGGATGGCGGCGGCGGTGGAGCGGCCAATCCCGGGCAGATCGGCCACCGCATCGAGGTCATCCGGAAAGACGCCCGAGTGCTCGTCCACCAGTCGCTGTGCGCAGCGATGCAGGTTGCGGGCGCGGGCGTAGTAACCCAGTCCCGCCCAATACCTGAGCACCTCGTCGAGACTCGCCGCCGCCAGTGTCTCGACGTCGGGAAACCGGGCCATGAAACGCTCAAAGTAGCCGATCACGGTGGTGACCTGAGTCTGTTGCAGCATTACCTCCGAGATCCACACCCGATAGGGCGTCGCCGGATGCTGCCAGGGCAGATCATGACGGCCCTCGCGCTCGAACCACTCGAGCACCGCCACCGCCATCAATTGAGGAGTCCCTCCAGTCGGTCGCGGAGGTTGTCGACCTCTTCTTCGACCCGCTCGCGGATCTGCGTGCCCTGGCTTTGCTGCAGCACCCGGGCGATGTTGAGGCGCACCGACGGCTCGCTCCAGGCGCCCTCGATCTGCAGCGGGATCGACACACCCCGCAGCGCCTCGGGGGGTTCGCCACCCTGCCCCTGCAGGCTGCCCACCACGCTGACATCCAGCGAGAAGTCCAGGGTCTGCGCGGCCAGGTCGGTCTGGCCCTCGCCGCGCAGGCGCAGAACCGGCGAGTCCATGGCGATATCATCGCTGCGGGCCACGCCATCGCGCACTACTACGCTGCCGGTCAGGCTGGTGAAGTCGGTGCTCGGGTTGGCATCGGCGGCGGGTGGGGTCTCGCCATTGAGGCGGGCCAGCGCTTCGCGGATCAGCCGGGCGATGTTGACGCCCTGAACGGCACCATCACGGATGCTGAAATCGCCGCGGGCGTTGAGGGTGCCCAGGGGCTCGGCACCGCTCGAAAGGGCCATGTCCCCGTCGGCGTTGATGCCGGCGGTACCGGTCAGGCGCGTGATGCCGGTCAGCGCCTCGAGCAGCGGCCCCATGGCGACGCCGTTGAGCCCTTCGTCAAAGGCGATCGGCATGCGGCTCTGCTGGCTGCCCAGGCGAATGTCCCCGCTATACTCGCCCTCGTAGAACTGTGCGGCCAGCGGATGAATACGCCAGCCCTCGGCGGTCTGGACGACATCGGCGTTGAGCTCGGTCAGCGTCAGGTCGTTGGCGCTGACTGCGGTGTCGCGTAGCGACAGGGTGTGGTCGCGGCGCACGATCAGATCGCCATCAATGCGCGTCTGCCACTGCTCGCCATCGCGCTCGATCGCCGCTTCAAAGGTGATCGGCGCGGTCTGGCCCAGGGCGATGGCCCCCAGATCCAGGTTGACCGGATCGGCAGCGAGGCGCTCGCCAGTGGTCTGATCGGTGTAGAACAGTTGCCCGTCGGACAGATCGATCCCGCCCAGGCTCAGCCCGGCCAGCCAGTCGGGCAGTCCGCTGGTCGTGCCGCCGGCGCCGCCGCTCTCACCGGCCTCGGCACCAGCGGTGCCGATCTGCCAGTTGGCTTGTCCGGATTCGTTGCGAATGAGCCGCACGGTCGGCTGATCAATGTTGAGGGTTTCCAGCTGGATCTGGCCCGAGAGCAGCGGCATGACGGCCATGCCCGCGCTCACGCCCTCGGCGCTGAGCAGCGGGGTATCGCCAAATCCATCGCCGCTGCCCAGACGAATGCCGCCCAGCTCAAGGCTGAGCCGCGGGAACAGGCTCCAGCCGATTTCGTCCTCGATGACAAACGAGCGGCCGAGCTGGTCCTCGACCGCGGTGGTCAGCGAGTCGCGGTAGTCGTTCGGATCGAACAGCAGCAACAGCGCGCCAATGCCCGTCACAATCAGCGCGGTGATTCCGCCGAGCACAATGAACAGCACCCTCATGCGATGGCTCTCTTGTTACGATGTCAACTGGGATCATAACGCCGAAAGGGAAACATGAGCGATCAGGCCGCATCGGCGCTCGGCGCGAGGCGTGGTTCAGCACTGCGGCAGTGGCTGCTCGCCGGCCTGTTGCTGGTGATTGTCTCGCCCGCCGCCGCCGCGCCGCTGAAAGTGGCGGTCGCCTCGAACTTTCTGGCCCCTCTCGAGGCGCTGGCCGAGGTCTATCGCCAGCAGGGCGGCCCCGCGCTGCAGATCAGCGCGGGCGCCACCGGCCAGCTCTACGCCCAGATCACTCAGGGCGCCCCCTACGATGTCTTTCTGGCCGCTGATCAGGCCCGGCCGCAGCGGCTGGTGAGCGAGGGCACGGCGCTTACCGGCTCGCGCATGACCTACGCCCGCGGTCGGCTCGTGTTGTGGGCCCGGCCCGGTGTCGAACTGCCCGCCGATGGACTGGCCGGCCTGCAGCGGCCGTCAGTGACGCGGCTCGCCATCGCCAATCCGGCACTGGCTCCGTACGGTCGGGCCGCCCGCGAGGCGTTGCAGGCAACCGGGCAGTGGTCGGCGTTGAGTGATCGGGTCATTCAGGGGCAGAACGTCGGGCAGGCCCTGCAGTATCTGGCCACCGGCAACGTCAGCCATGCCCTGGTTGCCGCCTCCTACACCCGCCTCGAGAATCGTCCCGCCGGCGACTATCAGCGCGTGGCTGGCCGGCTGCACGCTCCGATCCGTCAGGATGCCGTCATTCTGGCGGGGTCGGCATCCGCTGATCAGGCCCGTGCCTTCCTCGCGTTTCTGCGCGGGCCGGCGGCGGCCGACGTTCTGGCCGCGTTTGGTTATCGCGCCGCGGGGCCCTCGCCATGAACCTTACCCCGGTGTGGATCAGTCTCCAGCTTGCCAGCGTGACCGTCGCGGTGTTGCTGGTGCTGGGCACCCCGCTGGCCTGGTGGCTGGCCATGGGCCGCAGTCGCTGGCGGGTGGCGGTGGATGCGGTGGTGGCCCTGCCACTGGTGCTGCCACCAACGGTGCTCGGCTTCTACATGCTCATCCTGCTTGCCCCGCAGGGGCCAGTGGGAGGGCCGTGGCTGGCGGTGACTGGCGAAACCCTCACGTTCAGCTTTGCCGGGCTGGTGATTACCTCGGTGCTGTATTCGCTGCCGTTTGTTGTCCAACCGCTGCGCGATGCCTTTCGCGGGATCGGCCCACGGCCACTGGAGACCGCCGCCATGCTGGGGGCAAACCGCCTGGATGCGTTTTTGACGGTGGCCTGTCCGCTGGCGGGGCGCGGTTTTGTGACTGCCATCGTGCTCGGGTTTGCCCACACACTGGGGGAGTTTGGCGCGATCCTGATGGTGGGCGGCAGTCTGCCGGGCGAGACGCGCACCGTTGCCATCGCGATCTACGAGCATGTTGAGACGCTCGACTACGCGGCGGCGCATGCCCTGTCCGCCGGGCTGCTGGTGTTCTCGTTTGTGGCGCTGCTGGCCATCTACACGCTCAATGGCCGGCGGCGTCCGGGGGTCGGGCTGTGACTGCGTCGCCGCTTGAGTTTGATCTGACCCTCGAGCGTCCGGGGTTTCGGCTGCGGGCGGCGGATCGGCTGGAGTCGGGGATTACCGCGCTGTTTGGTCCGTCCGGCTGCGGCAAGACAACCCTGCTGCGCTGCCTGGCAGGGCTCGAGCCCGCTTGCCAGGGCCGCATCCGGCATGGCGATCAGCACTGGCAGGGTCCGGAGGGGCGGCTGCCTCCGCATCGCCGTGCCGTTGGTCTGGTGTTTCAGGATACGCGGTTGTTTCCCCACCTCAGTGCCCGCGAAAACCTGGATTTTGCCGAGCGCCGGCGGCGTGGTGACGGCCCCGGTCGCGCCGAGGTCATCGACGGTCTCGGCCTGCGAGCGCTGCTTGATCAGAGCCCCGCAGCGCTCTCCGGCGGTGAGTCGCAGCGCGTGGCACTGGGCCGGGCGCTGCTCGCCGGGCCGCGGATCCTGTTGCTCGATGAGCCCCTGAGCGGGCTGGATGCCGCGCGACAAAGCGAGATCATGCCGCTGCTGCGCGCCATTCCCGAGCGCTTCGGCGTGCGGCTGCTGGTGGTCACCCACGCCTGTCACGAGGTGCTCTCGCTGGCGAATCGCATGATCCTCATGCAGGCCGGGCAGCTGATTACCCAGGCCCCGGTCAGCGAGCTGTTCTCGGCGCCGGATTACTGGCCCTTTCTGGGGCTGACTGAACCGGCCGTTCTGTGGCCGGGCCGGGTGGTGGCCCGGGACAATGACTGGGGGCTGACCACTCTGGCGACCGATGCCGGGCGGCTTCGGGTAAGCGGGATCAGCGCCGGTTCAGGGGCGCCGGTGATGCTGCGGGTCAGCGCCCGCGATGTGGTGCTGAGTCTGGAACCGCCCATGGCCACCAGCATGCTCAACAGTCTGCCGGTGCGGGTCGAAACCCTTGAGACCGAGCGCGAGGGGGTGGTGCGCGTGCGTCTGGCCGTGGGCCATCGTGCCGCGTTGTGGACCCATGTGACCCGCCAGTCAGTAGCGGCCCTGCGGCTCGAGCCGGGCCGACGTCTGCATGCATTGATCCGACCCGAGGTACTTGGCGTCAATCATTGATAAAGGCGAATGACGGAGCCTTTACTCCCGCCTGCCCCAGCGTCAGACTCCGCGCCTTTGCAGTGCATCAAAACACGCGGGGATGGTTTCATGGCAGGCGTTGCGGAGCGGAGTTGTCGCGTTGAATACCACGGTCGTGACATCGTCATCAGTGGCCCCTCGCGCGAGGCCCATGCCCAGGCGCAACGCATCATCCGCCGCTTTGCCTGCAGCGCCGTGCCCTATCGGCTGGCCAGCTCGGGCAGTGATCAGGTCATCCTCAAGCCGGCCTGACTAGCTGGCAGGATCGGCGAGCCGCGCCGGCACCTCGAAGCCGTCGTGCAGGGGGTCGTCGGTCTCGACCTCGAAGCTGCCATGGCCGCTGTAGTGACCGGTCCCGGTCACCGTCACGATGAGTCGTCCATCGCTATCCACGTCGCGGATCACGCCGCGAAATGCGATCCCGCTCAGCCCCGCCACGTCGCAGGCCTGCCCCGGGCCGATCAGCCCCTGCTGATGGGCAAGCGCCAGACGCGCGGCAATCCCCGATCCAGTGGCACTGCGATCGACCTGACCACCGCCGAAGATGCACAGGTTGCGCGTGGCAGACGATTCGCCGGGCAACCGGTCGTCGGTGACGATGCAGCCATACAGAAAGCCCAGATCCGCGGCATCGGGGTGTTGGATCACCAGCTGCTCGCGCCCCGCCCGAATGATGTCGCGTCCCGCCTGCACCAGCGATTCCGTGGGGGTGGTGGCCAGATCAAGGCCCAGCCGACGGGCCGGCACGATCGCGTAGTAGGCGCCGCCATAGGCGATATCGACGCTGACCACGCCATGGCCGGGCAGCGTCAGCGTCTGCGCCAGCGGGCCGGCAAACACCGGCACACTGTCAAAGCTGACCGCGCCGATCGGGCCGGTGGCCGGTGTGTCCACGCGTACGGCCACGGGGCCACAGGGGCACTGCAGGTTGAAATGCGTGACCGGGGGCGTCGGCGTGACGATGCCGGTGTCGATCATCCAGCGCCCCAGGGCAATGGTGGCGTGGCCGCACATGGTGCTGTAGCCCTCGTTGTGCATAAACAGCACCGCCAGTGCACAGTCGGGATGATCGGCCGGCGTCGGCCAGACGCCGTACATATCGGCGTGGCCGCGCGGCTCAAGCATTAGATGTCGGCGCACGATGTCGTGCCGGGTCATCGCGTCGCGCCGTTTCTCGAGCAGGGTGGCACCCGCGAGGTCCGGGGCCCCGTCGGTGACAATGCGCACCGGCTCGCCGGCGGCGTGCAGATCGGTGTAGCGGTAGTGGCGAGCCGCCCCCGTCATTGCCGCGCGCCCGGTTGTTCGACGCCGTCCACCCGCCGCGGCAGGCCCAGCGGGTTGTCATCCTGCAGCGCCGCGGGCAGCGCTGCGGCAGGCATGTCCTGCAGCGCGACCGGACGCAGGAACCGCTCCATGGCCCGAGTGCCCACCGAGGTGGTGCGACTGTCAGTGGTGGCCGGATAGGGGCCGCCATGGACCATGGCCTCGCCGACCTGCACGCCGGTGGGAAAGCCGTTGAAGAGGACGCGCCCGGCGCGTTGTTCAAGCTGGCGGACCAGCCCGGCATGTTCGCCCAGTTCGGCATCGCTGGCATGGATGCCGGCGGTGAGCTGGCCCTCGAGACCGGCGGCCACGGTGGTGAGGGACGTGGCCGCGTCCACCACCACAATCAGCACCGCCGGCCCGAACACCTCGTCGGCCAGGTCCGGCTGCTGTCTGAGGCGCTCGAAGTCGGTGATGAATGCCATGGCCCGGGCGCGCTGATCGGCCTCCTCGCCGATCGCCAGGCGGCTCACGCCGTCGGCGGCGTCGAGTCGTGCGCAGCCAGCTTGGTAGGCCGATAGAATCCCGTCATGCAGCATCACCGCCGGCGGGATGGCGGCGATGGCGCCGGCGAGTTGTTCACGAAACGCCTCGAACCCCTCGTCACGGCGCACAAATACCACGCCGGGTTTGGTGCAGAACTGCCCGCAGCCCAGGGCCACCGAGCCGGCGAGCCCCGTGGCAATCGCCTCACCGCGCTGGGCGAGGGCCCCGGGCAGGATGAACAACGGGTTCACGCTGCCCATTTCGGCGTACACCGGGATCGGTCGATCGCGCTCGGCGGCGAGGCGCTGCAGGGCCAGACCGCCGCGTTGCGAGCCGGTAAAGCCCACCGCTTGAATGGCCGAATGCTGTACCAGGGCGGCACCCAGGGCATGCTCGGCGCCCTGGAGCATCGAGAATACGCCGCCCGGCAGCCCCTGTTCGGCGACCGCCGCCTCGAGCGATTCGGCGGCGAGGGCCGAGGTGCCCGGGTGCGCGGGATGGGCCTTGACCACGACCGGGCAGCCGGCCGCCAGGGCCGATGCGGTATCGCCGCCACACACCGAAAAGGCGAGCGGGAAGTTGCTGGCGCCAAAGATGGCCACCGGTCCCAGCGGGATATTGCGCTGGCGCAGGTCGAAGTCGCCATGCTCGATGCGCACGCCCAGGAAAGTGCCCTCGCGGACAACGCCGGCAAACAGACGCAGCTGCCCGGTGGTGCGGGCCAGCTCGCCGCGGATGCGTGCCTCGGGTAGTCCGGTCTCGGCGCCGGCGCGCTCGACGAAGGCGTCGGCCCGTTCCTCGAGTCGGTCAGCAATCGACTCCAGCAACGCCGCGCGTACCTCGAGCGCGGCGGCTGCCAGTGCATCGGCCGCCTCGGCCGCCGCCTGGCAGGCCCGATCGACCTCCTGCGGCGTGGCTTCGGCGAAAGCGGGCGCCAGCGCTTTGCCGCTGGCGGCATCGCGGGCGTTGAACGGGGTGTGGCCGGCGGCGGTGTGCGTCCCGGCAATGAATTGATCGGCTGTGATCGTCATAAAGCCCTACTGCGTCGATGAAGTGTGGTGTCGGTCCGGCGCGTCCGCGAGGACCTGACCGGCGGCAAGGTCCCAGAGGGACTGGCCAACGCTTTTGAACAGGATCGGGCCGCTGCCCGTCGGCCGGGCCTGGTCCAGCACCACCGCCTCGAGGGGGGTGGCCTGCTGCCAGTCGAAATGCCCCGACTCACTGGCCTGGATCAGATCGCCGGCCTCGTCGCGGGCGCCCTCGGCCGTGTCGATGACCACCCGGCTCTTGGCCAGTAGCGGGGGCGGCACTTCTGCCATATGGGCACGAAAGGCGCCCACCGCGGCGACAAAGGTGTCCGCGGGGAGCGATGTCGGCAGGATCGGCTGCGTGGCGGTGGTCGCTGTCACGATGAGGCGAACCTCGTCCAGAACCGTTGCCGGGTCATCCACAACCCCAACGCGCATGCCGGCCTGATTCATTTCGGCGGCGAGCGCCTCGGCTCGAGAGCGGGTGCGCGAGTACAGATAGGCCTCGCGTATGCCCAGGCCGTCGCGGAACGCCTCGAGATGGGTGCGGGCCTGGGTGCCGGCCCCGTAGACCAGCATCGGCGTATCGGTGCGCGGTGCCAGTTGCCGGGCGGCAAGCAGGGACACCGCTGCCGTCCGTCGGGCCGAGACGGCGCCCCCGTCCACCAGCAATTGGCGCTCGCCGGTGGCGGCGTCCATTACGACCATCTCGCCCTGAATGGTTGGTCGGTCATGGCGGCTGTTCTGCGGGTGGACGGTCACCAGCTTGGTGATCGCGATGCGGCCATCGGTGGCGGGCATGAGCAGCAGCGTACCGCCCTCGGCAAGGCCCATGGCGCCCCGGGCGGGGCACTCGGTGTGGCCGGCCCGGGCACTGGCCAGCACCCGTGCACAGGCATCGGCGAGGGCCGGATAGTCGAGTCGCTCGAGGGTCTGCTGGCGGTCGAGGGTGCGCATGGTCAGTTCACCGAAAAGCCGAGGGCAAAGGGGTCGCGATCATCAATGAAGATCGTGTTGTAGCCGGTGACGCGGGCCCAGCCGGTGATCTGCGGGCGAATGCCGGTGTGCGGGCCGATGGTCTCGGTGTCCAGGACCTGGCCGGTGAACAGGCTGCCGATCAGGCTTTCGTGGACAAACCGCTCGCCCACGGCCAGGCGCTGGCGGCCGTGGAGTTGCGCCATGCGTGCCGAGGTGCCGGTGCCGCAGGGCGAGCGATCGATGGCGCGGTCGCCATAGAACACCGCATTGCGGGCATCGGCCGCGGGATCGCGCGCCGGCCCGGTCCACATGACATGCGAGACGCCGCGAATCGTCGGATCGTCCGGATGAACCGGGTCGATCAGGTCGTTGAGGCGTCCGCGCACCGGCGGCGACAGGCGCAGGATATCGTCCACGCTCAGCTGATCGAGGCCCTCGAAGCCCGGTTGCGGATCGAAGATGGCGTAGAAGTTGCCGCCGTAGGCGATATCGCAACGCAGCCGCCCCAGATCGGGGACATCCACTTCGACATCGCGCGCTTCAAGCCAGGCCGGCACGTTGCGCAGACTCACCGACTCGACAAACCGTCCCGGCTGCTCGTAGCTGACCTCGACCTTGCCGGCGGGCGTCTCCAGCGCCAGCCGTCCGGCCGCGGTGGGCGTGACCAGGCCTTCCTCGATGGCGGTGGTGACCGTGCCGATGGTGCCGTGACCGCACATCGGCAGACAGCCCGAGGTTTCGATAAACAGCACGCCCAGGTCACAGTCGGGTCGGGTGGGCGCGTAGAGGATCGAGCCCGACATCATGTCGTGGCCGCGGGGCTCGAACATCAGCCCCTGACGGATCCAGTCGTGGTGACGCAGAAAGTCCTGGCGGTATTCGCTCAGGCTGTCACCGCGCAGCCTCGGGCCGCCGCCGGCCACCACCCGCACGGGGTTGCCGCAGGTGTGGCCGTCAATGCAGAAAAACGTATGCCGTGCCATGGCTCAGACGGACGGCCGGGTCGCCAGGGCCCGTTCGATGATCGTCGTCACCCGCTGGCGCTCGTCGCCGGCGAGCGGCAGACGCGGCAGACGCACCGTTTCGCTGCCGCGGCCGGCGATCTGCTCGGCGAGCTTGATCATCTGCACCAGCTTGGGGTCGGTGTCCATGTGCAGCGAGTCCATCATCCAGCGGTACAGATGCACGGCCGGCTCGATGCGTCCGGCCTGCAGATGGTCGTAGATCGCCACGCTCTCGCGCGGGTAGACGTTGGCAAAGCCCGACACCCAGCCAATGGCCCCCACCACCATGCACTCCAGCGCGACATCGTCGACGCCGGCCATGATCGCGAGGGCATCCGGCGCCAGGTTGATGAGGTCGTTGATGCGGCGCGGGTCCTCCGAGGACTCCTTGACGGCGACGATGCGCGGTGTCCGGGCCAGCTCGACCAGGGTGTCGGGATCGATGTCGATGCCATACGAAGCCGGGTTGTTGTAGATCATCGCCGGCAGCGAACAGGCCTCGGACACCGTGCTGATATGGTGCACGATCTCGCGCCGGTCCGCCTTGTACACCATCGCCGGCAGGATCATGATGCCATCGGCACCGATCGCCTCGACATCGCGCGCATAGCCGCAGGCCGCCTCGGTGGTGAACTCGGCCACGCCGCAGATCACCGGCACGCGGCCGGCGCTCACCCGGCAGGCTGCCCGGATGACTTCGCGTTTTTCCCCATCGGACAGGGAGGTGTTCTCGCCACAGGTGCCCAGCATGACCAGGCCATGCACACCATCGTTGATGAGGTTGTCGACCACTCGCTCCGTCGCCTCGACATCGAGGCTGTGGTCGGAATGGAACTGCGTGGTGACTGCTGGGTAGATGCCGCGCCAATCGGGGATCATGGGTTTGCTCCTCCTGTGGGTGATGACCGCCTTTCCGCCGGCCGTTGTATATTGTATAAAGTTATCCTTCGGGATAGGGATGGTCAACGAAAATGAATCTGCAGAGTAGTGGCGGCCGGCAGACGGTGGCCGGAATGCTGGTCAGCGAGATGCGCGAGCGCATCCTGACGCTTGAGTTTCCCGAAGGCGTACCGCTGCGCCAGGACACGCTTGCCGCCGAGTTCGGGGTCAGCCGCATTCCGCTGCGCGAGGCGCTTCTGCAGCTCGAAGGCGAGGGGTTGGTCACGCAGACTGCGCACAAGGGCTACGCGGTCAGCGTGCTGTCGCTCGAGGAGATCCGCGAGATATTCGATCTGCGCGCGCTGATTGAGGTGGACCTGCTCCAGCGCGCGCTGCCGCATATCACCTCGGAGGTCATCGCTGAGGCGCGGCAGGTGCTCGCGCAGTTCGACGAGAACCTGGCGGCGCCCTCGGCGGAGCGTCAGTGGGGCCACTTCAACTGGCGCCTGCATGCCACCCTCTGCGCGCCGGCGGGCCGCCACCGCAGCCTCGATATCCTGCGCAAGCTGCACCGCAACGCCGACCGCTACCTGCGCCTGCAGCTCAACCTCTCGGATCACAACAATGCCCGCGCCCGCGAGGAGCACGACCGTCTGGTCATGCTCTGCGAGGAGCGCGATAACGCCGAGGCCAGCCGCCTGCTGAACGAGCACATCCTTGCCGCACGCGATGATCTGCTCGAGTTTCTGTCGGCACGCCGGGCCAACGACTGAAAGGGAGGGGGGATGCGATGAAAATAACCGCGATCAATGTCTATCAGATTGATCTGCCGCTGCATGAAGGCCGCTATGCCTGGTCCGGCGGCAACAGCGTGGACGTGTTCGACAGCACCGTGGTCGAGATCGAGACCGATGCCGGTCTGACCGGCGTCGGCGAAGTCTGTCCCCTGGGCCCGGCGTATCTGCCGGCCTACGCCGCCGGCGCCCGAGCGGGGATCCAGCAGCTGGCGCCCGGGCTGCTGGGCATGGACCCGACCCGCCCGATGCAGATCAGCCATCATCTGGACCGCGCCCTGCGCGGGCACCCCTACGTGAAATCGCCCATCGACGTGGCCTGCTGGGACCTGATGGGCAAGGCCACCGGTCAGCCGGTCTGCCATCTGCTGGGCGGCCGATACGGCGAGACCATCGGTCTCTACCGCGCCATTTCCCAGGAAAGTCCCGAGCAGATGGCCGAACGCTGCCGCGAGTATCAGGCCCAGGGTTATCGCCGTTTTCAGCTCAAGGTGGGCGGCGACCCGGATACCGATATCGAGCGCATCCACGCCTGTGCGGCGGTCATGCGTCGGGGTGACACGCTGGTGGCCGATGCCAATACCGGCTGGAGTCAATACGCCGCGCTGCGTGTGGCCGCGGCGGTGGCCGATCTCGATGTCGCCATCGAACAGCCCTGCGCCGACTACGCGGGCTGTCTGCAGGTGCGGCGCGCCACGGCCCGGCCGTTCGTGCTGGATGAGTCGGTGGACGGAATGGCGTGGTTATTGCAAGCCATCGGCGATGGAGCAATGGACGTGGTCAACATCAAGATCGCCAAGGTCGGCGGTCTTACCCGGGCGCATCGCATGCGCGATGTGTGCATGGAATCGGGGATCGTGATGACGCTCGAGGATACCTGGGGTGGCGACGTGGCCACCGCGGCCATTGCCCATCTGGCTCACTCCACCCCCGAGGCCGCGCGCTTTTCGGTGACCGACTTCAACAGCTATGTCACCCGGGCGTTCGCACCCGGCGCCCCGCAGCGCCACGGCGGCGAGATGGCCGCATCAACTGCCCCGGGATTGGGCGTGAGCCTGGATTACGCCGTGCTCGGTGCGCCGATATGGCGCACCGCAGCGTAGGTAATGCTTGCGCGAAGCGTCACGATCGTCTAAACCGTAAACTGTATACAATTTTTTGGAGGCTCATCCGATGAAAACCACAATCACCGCAATCGCCACGACCGTCGCCCTGGGCGTGGGTCTGGGCGGGGCCGCTCAGGCCCAGGACGATGCCATTGTCATCGGCGTGCAGGTGCCCACCACGGGCTCCGAGGCAACCTACGGGCAGGACATGTACAACGCCGCGGAACTGGCGGCCGCCGAGATCAACGCCGACGGCGGCCTGCTCGGCCGTCAGATCGAGCTCATCAACGGTGACTCGGCCTGTGATCCGCAGCAGTCCGTCAACGCTGCCGGCAACCTGGTCTCGCGGGATGTTGTCGGCATTGTCGGTGGCTACTGCTCGGGCGCCACCATGCCCACCCTCAAGACCTATGGTGATGAGGGGCTGCCGTTCGTGATCACGGCCTCGAATTCCACCCAGCTCATCCCCGCCAACCCCGGCAACGCCTTCATGATCAACTCCACCGGCGCGGATCAGTCCAAAAAGGCGGCGGAGTTCTTTGAGTCGCAGGGCATCGAGCGCCTGGCGGTGATCGACCAGGGTGATTCGTACTCGCAGGATCTGGCGGATCTGACCGTCGAGCGCTGGGAGTCGATGGGCCACGAGGTGGTGACCCGCGAGACGGTCAACAAGGGCGAGCAGGACTTCTCGGCCGTGGTCAGCAACGTTCGCTCGAGCGGTGCCGAGGCGGTGTTCTGGACGGCCTACTATGCCGATGGCGGCCTGATGATCCGTCAGCTGCGCCAGGGCGGCTTCCGCGGCACCATCGCCGTGGGTGATGGCTCGAACTCGCCGCAGCTCTTCGAGATCGCCGGCGGCGCCGCTGAGGGCGTGTTCGCCTTCTCCAACCCCACGGCCGAGTTCCTGCCCGCCGCCGCGGACTTCATCGACGACTATCAGGCCGAGTACGGCCAGAGCCCGGGTCCCTACGCCCCGCTCAACTACGATGGCCTCAAGCTGCTGGCCTGGGCAATGGAGACCGCCGGGACGACGGATTCGGCGGCCGTGGTCGACGTGCTCGAGTCAACGGACGGACAGTCCTGGCTGACCGGGCCGATTCGCTTTACCGATGAGAACACGCTGGCCCGCAGCAACTTCATCATCCTCGAGGGCGAAGACGGCGCCTGGACTTTCTTCGACAACTAATGGGCTGAGCCGCGGCGCGGGTCCGGCGCGGGCCCGCGCCGCGGCATTTAAGCAGAGTCAACGGGGGGCTTGGCATGCCGGCCTTTGAGACATTCCTCCAGGCCATCGTCAATGGTCTGGTGCTGGGGTCCTTTTACGCGCTCATTGCGCTTGGCTACACCATGATTTTTGGTGTGATCAAGCTCCTTAACTTCGCCCATGGCGACGTCTACATGGTGGGAGCGTTCGTCGGCTTCGGCGTGCTCTCGCTGATCTCGGGCGTGGTCGGGGCCGGCTGGTTCGGCCTTGGTATCGCCATTCTGGTTTCGATGATCGCGGTCGGCTGTCTGGGCGTGATCATTCAGCGGGTCGCCTATCAGCCGATGCTCTCGGCGCCGCGGCTCTCGATCCTCATTACCGCGCTGGCGGTCTCGCTGGTGCTCCAGAACAGTGCCCTGAGCCTGACCGACGGCAAGTACACGGCGTTCCGCACCGATCTCGGCTTTGGCGGGTTCGAGTTTGGACGCCTTTTCATCAGCCATCAGGCGGTCGTGCTGGTGGCCATTGCCGGGCTGCTGATGATTGCCCTCGAATTGTTCGTGAGTCGGACAATGTACGGCCGAGCCATGCGCGCGGTGTCCATCGACAAGGACATGTGTCGGCTGCTGGGTATCAATGTCTCGCGGGTCGTCGCCATCACCTTTTTGATCGGCTCGGGACTGGCGGCCGCCGCCGGCACCATGGCCGGCGCCTACTACGGCAGCATCTGGTATTTCATGGGCTTTCTGATCGGTCTCAAGGCGTTCACCGCCGCGGTGATCGGCGGGATTGGCAGCATTACCGGGGCCATGCTGGGTGGCCTTATCCTCGGCCTTCTGGAGTCGTTCGGGACCCTCGTGCCGTTTATCGGCAGTGAGTGGAAGGACGTGTTTACCTTCTCGATCCTCATTCTCGTGCTGGTGTTCAAACCCACGGGCCTGCTGGGCAAATCAGAAGTGGAGCGGATGTAGCGATGAGTACCGCAACGGGCAGAACTGCCGGCCTGGTCGACCGACTCTACGCCACCTTCGACAGCCCCCGGCGGCAAATGCTGCTGATGGTGGCCATCGTGGTGGTGATGGCCGTGCTGCCACTGGTGATGGGGCGCTACGCAACCACCATCATGACCAATGCGCTGCTGTATGTGGTGCTCGCGCTGGGGCTCAACATTGTGGTGGGCTACGCCGGTCTGCTGGATCTCGGCTATGCCGCGTTCTTTGCGGTAGGGGCCTACAGCATCGGCATCCTCACCGTGCAGTTCGACTGGAATTTCTGGCTGGCCATCCCGCCGGCACTGGTCGCCGCCTGTCTGGCCGGGGTGATTATCGGCGGGCCAACGCTGCGACTGCGCAGTGACTATCTGGCCATCGTGACCCTGGGGTTTGGCGAGATCGTGCGCTTCAGCGCCCGCAATCTCGAGATCACCGGGCGCGCCAGTGGGCTGTCGAATATCCCCGAGCCGAGTTTTTTCGGCTATGTCATCAACAGTTACGTCGACTTCTACTACGTGTTCCTGCTCCTCGCCGTCATGGCGGTCATCGCCAGCCACCGGCTCTATCACTCGCGCCTCGGCCGGGCATGGCTGTACGTTCGCCACGACGAGGATGCCGCCGAGGCCATGGGCATCAACCGGGTGCGGGTCAAGCTGGCCGCCTATGTCACCGGCTCGGTGTTTGGGGCCATCGGCGGGATCTTCTTTTCGGTCAACCTGGGGGCGATTTCGCCGGAGAGCTTCAGTTTCGAGCAGTCGGTGCTGATTCTCATGGCGGTGATCCTGGGCGGCATGGGCAAGATCCCCGGGGTAATACTGGGCGCGTTCATCATCATTCTCGGCCCCGAGCTTCTGCGCGAACTCGGCGAGCTGCGGCTATTGCTGTTCGCGGTGGTCATGCTGCTGATCATGCTGCTGCGGCCCAGTGGCATCTGGCCGGAACGGCGTCATTAAAGCGAAGGAGTGACGGATGCTGCTCAATCTTGAACAAGTCACGCTGCGCTTTGCCGGCAACACCGTGCTCGACAAGGTCAACTTCGGGGTCGAGGCCAATACCCTGGCCAGCCTGATCGGGCCCAATGGCGCGGGCAAGACCTCGCTGTTCAACTCGATCACCGGTTTCTATCGCCCGCAGGAGGGCCGTATCGAGTTCGATGGCGAGCGTGTGCTGCGGCGCAAGCCCCACAAGGTCACCCAGCTCGGCATTGCCCGGACCTTTCAGAATGTGCGTCTGTTTCGTGAGATGTCGGTCATGGAAAACGTGATGGCCGGCATGCATTGCCGTACCCGGGCGGGGGCCTTTGGCGCGGTGTTGCGCACTCCCGGCCAGCGCGCCGAGGAGCGCTATATCGCCGAAGTGGCCCACGACTGCATGCGCTTTGTGGGCGTCGATGAGTATGCCGACCGCCTGGCCACCAACCTGGCCTATGGCTACCAGCGCCTGGTGGAAATCGCCCGGGCGCTGGCCACCCAGCCGCGACTGATTCTGCTCGACGAACCCGCGGCCGGCCTGAACGCCACCGAGAAGGCCGCGTTGATCGAGCTGATCCGGCGCATCCGCGACGAGCGGGGCATCGCGGTGCTGCTCATCGAGCATGACATGGGCCTGGTGATGCAGGTCTCGGAGCGCATCAATGTGCTCGATTACGGCCGCATCATCGCCGACGGCAACGCCGAGGAGATCAAGAACAACCCCCGGGTCATCGAGGCCTATCTGGGGCAGGAAGACGAGGAGATGGTGCTGTGACTGAGCCGGTCCTTCGCGTGGAGCAGGTCGAGTCGTTCTACGGCAAGATCCAGGCGCTCCGCGGCGTCGATATCGAGGTGGCCCCCGGCCAGATCATTGCCGTTCTGGGCAGCAACGGCGCCGGCAAGACCACGACGCTCAAGACCATCTCGGGGCTGGTGCGCGCGCAGGTCGGCCGGATCCACTTTGATGGCGAGGACATCACCCGCCTGCCCCCGCACGAGATCGCCCGCAAGGGCGTGGTGCACGTGCCCGAAGGGCGGCACATCCTCAAAGGGCTGAGCGTGCAGGAAAACCTCGAGCTGGGCAGTTTTACCGTGCGGGATCCGGCGGTGCGGCGCGAGCGCATGGCCGATGTGTTCGAGCGCTTCCCGATCCTCTCCGAGCGGCGCCATCAGGATGGCTCACTGCTCTCCGGCGGCGAGCAGCAGATGCTGGCCCTGGGGCGGGCGCTGATGCATGGCCCGCGGGTGCTGCTGCTTGATGAACCATCGATGGGCCTTGCACCCAAGCTGGTCACCCAGACCATGCGCATCGTCAAGCAGCTCAACGAGGCGGGCACCACCATCCTCCTGGTCGAGCAGAACGTGCGCCTGGCGCTCAAGATCGCGCACTATGCCTATGTCCTCGAGAACGGCGAAATCCACAATCAGGGGAAGGCCTCGGCGCTTGCCGAGGACGAGAGCATCGTCCAGGCCTATCTGGGGGCCTGATGCGGGTCGCGATCGTGGGCACCGGCCCGGCCGGCGCGGCCGCGGCCCGCGGACTGATCGCCCGCGGCGTGGCGGTAACGCTATTTGATGAGCAGCCCCGCAGCGGTGGCAACATCAGCCGGGTTCGGGCCATGGGCGCCGCTACCCCTCTGGAAACCCTGGCGCGCGCCTCAAGCCAGGTAGAGCTGCGCACGGCCACCCGGGTGTTGTCCACCGAAGCGGGTGGACGCGTCTGGTTTGATGCCGGTGATGGCGCCGAGGCGCTGGACTTTGAGGCCATTGTCCTCGCCTGCGGCGCCTATGATGTCCATGACCCCATTCCCGGATTGCCCGCGCGCGGGGTCAGCAGCGCTGGCGCCCTGCAGGCGCTGCTAAAGGGTCAGGGCCTGGTCCCGGCGGGTCGGGTGGTCATCGCCGGTAGCGGCCCCTTTCTGAGTGTGGTCGCCGCCGGGCTGGTACGCGCCGGCGCCCCGGTCACGCAGGTGGTGGATCGGCTGCGCCTGAGTGACTACCTGCGCCTGGCGCCCTGGGGGGCCGGTCTCCCCGGCAATAGCCTGGAGTTTTTGCAGACCCGCTGGCAGCTGGCCCGGGCCGGGGTTGCGGTGCGGCACGGCGTGGCCGTGACCGCCGTGGCCGACAACCAGCTGACCACCGATCAGGGCGAGACCATCGACTTTGATCATCTGGGTCTGACCGAGCGCTTCATCCCTCAGACCCAGCTGGCGCGGACGGCCGGTTGCGGTCTTGAGCACGACCCCGTGGGGGGCTACTGGCGGGTGGTCACCGACGCCCGCGGGCGCACCGATCGTCCGGGGATTTACGTGATTGGCGAGGGGCAGGGCGTGCGCGGCTGGCGGCATGCCCAACTGTCGGGTGAGCGGGTGGCCCCGGCGGTAGCCGCGGATCTGGCGGGTTACCCCCTCAAGGCCCGCGACAACGGCCTGCGTCGGCGCTTTCTGATCGGCTTTGGCCGCGCGCTCGAACGCCGGCAGTCGCAGCGGGCCGCCAGTCGACCGCCGGCCGAAGCCGTCATCTGCCCCTGCGAGGGGACTCGGGTCGGCGCCGTCGACGAGGCCGTCGCGTTGGGTCTGGCCGATCTGTCGTCTATTAAAGTGGTCACGCGTTGCGGCATGGGCCCTTGCCAGGGCCGCTACTGCGAGCCGCAGGTAACGGCGCGTATCCGTGCCGCCGGTGCCACTCCCCGGGGAGCGCTTAATCAACGCGCCTTCTCGCGACCGGTCCGTGTCGGTGAGGTGATCGATGAAACGGGTTGATGCCCTGGTGGTGGGCAGCGGGATTATCGGCAGCTTTGTCGCCCTGGCATTGCGCGAGCGGGGCCTCGAGGTGATGGTGGTCGACCGCGGGGGACTGGCCCCGGGGACGTCGCGCAGCAGTGATGGCAACCTGCTGTGCTCGGACAAGTCGCCCGGGCTGATGCTGGATCTGTCCCGCCGCAGCCTGGATGCCTGGCACCGCTTTGCCGAGCGCTATGGCAATGACTGCGAGTTTGATCCCAAGGGCGCCACGGTGGTGGCGCGCTCGCCGGCAGAGGCCCGGGGCCTGAGTGCGCTGGTGGCCGAGCATCAGTCCCTTGGCATCGACTGCCGGTTTCTTGAAAGCGGCTGGCACGCCCTCGAGCCGCACCTGGGGCCCGATACCGTGGCCGTCGGGCACTGGCCGAACGATGCCCAGGTGCAGCCCATGCTGGCCTGCTATCAGATCGCGCGGATCCTGCGCGAGAAGGGCGTGAGTTATCACTTTTATGAGGGCATCGAGGGGCTTGAGCCGCGCGACGATGGCGTGACCGTGACCCTGGATGGCGGCGATCGGATCGAGGCCGGCCATGTCGCGCTGTGCACCGGGGTCTGGACGCCGCAGATCCTTGGGCCGCTGGGCCTGTCCGTGCCGGTGCAGCCGCGCAAGGGCCATATCGCTGTGCTCGAGCGCGGTGATGTGGTGGTCAACTCGAAGATCGCTGATTTTGGCTATCAGGCCGCCGCCGAGAGCACCGAGGTGGATGAAACCGCGGTGCAGACCGCCGCCATCATCGAGGCCACGCGCAGCGGTACCATCCTGTGCGGCAGTTCGCGGGAATTCGCCGGTTTCGACATGGCGGTGAACATGCAGACCGTCCAGCAGCTTCTAGCCGACTGTGTGCGCATCGTCCCGGACCTGGCTCGCCTGCGGGTGATCCGCGGCTATGCCGGCCTGCGGCCATTTTCGCCCGACGGTCATCCCATGATCGGTCCAGTGCCCGGTGCCGAGCGACTGATCGTGGCGACCGGCCATGAAGGGGCCGGCCACGGACTCGCGGCGGTGACCGGTGATCTGGTGGCCGCCTGCGTGGCCGATGGCGATACCCATCCCTACGACGGCCGGCTGCATCCGGAGCGATTTCAATGACCGATCAGGGGTTTCGGTGCGTGGGCGCCGCCGACGAGGGCTTCAGCATTGAGCTTGATGGGCGGTCGGTCGAGATACCGGGCGGCATGAGTGTGCTGGGTGCCCTGCTGCTGCAGGCAGACCGGGATCAGCAGCCAGACTGGTTCTGCGCCATTGGCCAGTGTCAGCGTTGTCGGGTGCGGGTGAATGGTCACGAGGCCATTGCCTGCCAGACCTACCCGAGACCGGGCGATCGCATTGACACATCGGATGGCTGGAGCGGCTGACCGGGATCGAACCGGCATCACTGCCTTGGGAGGGCAGCGCTCTACCATTGAGCTACAGCCGCGCTGCGCATCCATTATATCGCTGGATGGCTGCGGTACAATGGGCGCATGAACGCAAACGACCCTCAGATCACCCTGTACGTGAACGGCACGGCCCGATCGGTGCCCGCGGACTCGACCGTCGCGCAGCTGGTGGAATCCCTCGATCTCGGCCAGCGGCGGATCGCCATCGAGCTGAACGGCGAGGTTATCCCCCGCAGCGAACACGCCAGCCGCCCGCTCAATGACCACGATCGAATTGAAATCATCCGCGCCATCGGTGGCGGGTGAATGACCAAGAGGCAAGCATGACGCAGCAGCAACCACTGAGCATCGCGGGGCGCAGCTACCAGTCGCGCCTGCTGATCGGTACCGGCAAGTACCGGGACATGGCCCAGGCCGGCGAAGCCATTCGCGCCAGCGGCGCCGAAATCGTGACCGTCGCGATTCGGCGTACCAACATCGGCCAGAACGCCGACGAGGAAAACCTGCTCGATGTGGTTCCGCCCAGCGAGTTCACCATCCTCCCCAACACCGCGGGCTGCTACACCGCCGATGACGCCGTGCGTGTCTGCCGATTGGCCCGCGAGCTGCTGGACGGGCACGACCTGGTCAAGCTCGAGGTGCTGGGCGATCCCAAAACCCTCTACCCCGACATTCCCGCGACGCTCGAAGCCGCCGAGCGCCTGGTGGCCGACGGCTTCAAGGTGATGGTCTACACCAGTGACGACCCGATTATCGCCCGGCGGCTCGAGGAAATGGGTTGTGTGGCGGTGATGCCGCTGGCCTCGCCAATCGGCTCGGGGCTGGGTATCCAGAATCGCTACAACCTGCTGACGATTCTCGAGAACGCCTCGGTGCCGATCATCGTCGATGCCGGCGTGGGCACCGCCTCGGATGCGGCGGTGGCCATGGAGCTGGGGGCCGATGGCGTGCTGCTCAATACCGCTGTCGCCGCGGCGCAGGACCCGGTACTGATGGCCTCGGCCATGCGCAAGGGGATCGAGGCGGGGCGCGAGGCCTATCTGGCCGGGCGCATGCCGATGCGCCGGTATGCCTCGGCCAGCTCCCCGCTGGAGGGCACCTTCTGGCAAGGCCGCCAGTGAGTACGACCGGCTACCGGCCCATCCGCAGTTATGTTCGGCGCGAAGGTCGGCTGACCGCCGGACAGCAGCGGGCGCTCGATGAACTGTATCCGCGCTACGGCGTCGACTGGTCGGGCGGCCGGATCGATATGGCGGCACGCTTTGAGCGACCGGCACCGCTGGTACTGGACATCGGGTTCGGCGATGGCGACGCGCTGGCGGAGATTGCCGCGGCGCATCCCGATCGCAACTATCTGGGTGTCGAGGTCTATCGCACCGGCACCGGTCGGCTGCTGCGCCGTATCGAGTCGGAAGGTCTGGCCAACCTGCAGGTGCTGATCGCCGATGCCAGCGAGCTACTGCGCGACGGCCTGGCCCCGGAATCCCTCGCCGGGGTGCAGCTGTTCTTTCCCGACCCGTGGACCAAAAAGCGCCATCACAAGCGCCGAATCGTCCAGGCCGACTGGCTGGCGCGGGTGGCGGATCGCCTGCAGCCCGGCGGCTTCCTGCACATGGCCACCGACTGGGCGGACTATGCCGAGTGGATGCGCTCGCTGAGCGATGCCGAGCCGCGTCTCGAGAACCCGCATGGCGGCTATGCGCCCGACCCCGGTGACCGCCCCGAAACCCGCTTCGAGCGCCGCGGCCGACGCAAGGGGCATGAGGTGTTCGACCTTATCCTGCGGAAATCCGCGTAGCATCATCGCGACCCGCCGCTGAGGCACCGCTGAGAGGGTCGCTGTTAACGGCTGTGTTATTAGCGGCACGCACTATTAACGAAAACATCAGAGTACAGCACGAGGCGGCTCGGAGGAGAGGCGGTGAGTGCGTTCGTACCGCAGCCGCTGCCTCCGCATCCCGCACCGGAGATGACTGGGTCCCGCGCACGACGCCATGAGCAGGCACTACTGGCTTGCGGTCGCCTGGACTCGATCACTCAACTCCTCCCGGAGCCTGACTTGTTTCTCTATGCGTATATCCGCCGCGAGCCGCTTCTGTATTTGAGCTTGTACCTCAAGCAGCACCGGACAACCTATTACAGGCTGCTCGACGCCGTACGTTATGACGGTAACTGGGAGGCATGGCTGGATTTTTTCCTGGAAGGGGTCCAGGTCACCGCCGCGGGTGCTGTCGATACGGCGGACCGGCTAGTGACGTTGTTCCGGGAGGATGCGCAACAGATTCACGCCCTCGAACAGATGGGGATTGTCGACGAGGTCACGGGCCGTCAGCGGGATCGTGTCTACGTCTATCGCCGCTATCTGGATATCCTCAACGAGGGCGCACAACCCTTGTGAGGTGACCGCCTTGAAGGCTTGATCCATTCGTAGCAGACTTGTCGCCACTTTGGTTTGGGTGCCACGGCATCCGATTAAAAGGGAACGCAGTGCAAGACTGCGGCTGCCCCCGCAACTGTGAGCGGAGAGCGAAGCCCTGATATGCCACTGTCGCTGCGGCGATGGGAAGGTGGGGCCAAGCCTTGACCCGCGAGCCAGGAGACCTGCCAGAGCGATCACCCATTTCCGGTGCGGGGCGCGCCAGGGAAGCGGCACTACCGCAGCGGTGACAGTCGCCGGTCTGCGGTGGGCTGTCCGATGAGGGCCTTCGCAGACCATGTGTGTCTGTCGGCGGGATCGACCCGCCTGAAAACCAAAGGCCTCAATCGCATGAACAAATCCACCCCCCTCACCGCACTGGCGCTCGCCGCGAGTGTGTCAACGAGCGTGTACGCGCAAACCAGCCAGAACACCGAGCTTGAACCCATCATCGTCTCCGGCGGTATCTCGCCGGTCGCCGCCGATGAATTCGGCCGCTCCAACACCATCATCACCCGCCGCGATATCGAAGACAGCGGCTACGCCACCGTCCAGCAGGCGCTTGAGGCGCAGCCGGGGGTTTCGATCAATGGGACCGGCCCGAACGATCGGCAGATCCGGATCCGCGGCGGCGAGGGCAATCACACCCTCGTTCTGATCGACGGTGTCCGTGCCGCTTCCGGTGACAACGAGTTCGTTCTGCGCGGGCTGGATACCAGTTACATCGAGCGGATCGAGATCCTGCGGGGTCCGCAGTCGGTCCCTTATGGCACGGATGCAGCAACTGGTGTCGTCAATATCATCACGCGCGAGGCGGGAGACGGCCTCGACTTTGGTGCCTCCGCGGAAGTTGGCGAAGGCAACCGTCAGAGCGCCTACGTTACCCGCGGCACGGAGACAAGCCAACTATCACTTTCAGTTTCGAACTTCTACGATAAAGGGTATGACTTTAGTGGAAGTGGTGGCGAGAAAGACAGCACGCGCTGGAAATCCGCAAATGCCAAAGGCTCCGTAAATCTGACATCTAATACCGCTGCGGGCTTCAGTTTCCGGATAGCAGACGCTCAATACGATTTCGATGAAACGAAAGACTTCCAGAAGTTCAATGGAGTTGTTTTAGATCCGGGCGCTGATGACATCGAAGGTTATGTCGAAGATGATCCTCGAAAGGAGCGCAATCTCACCGAGCGCGCCGCGAGCGTTTATACGGATATCCGTTCTGCCGACAACTCAATGAGCCATAAGATCCGCATTGATAGAACCTCCAATCAGACAGATAATACACTCAACGGCGATACTGAAACCGATGTGTTGACTTATCGGTTCCAAAAAGCCGTTGATGGAGAATCTCTGGACGTTTCTGACGATCGATTAAGTTTTCTTTTAGAAAGCCGAACAGATGAAACGAAGTTCGCTGAGGAAAAGCGGACGAACGACTCGGTAGCAGCTGAATACGCTGGTTGGTTGACCAATTCCCTGAGTATGCAGCTGGGCGTTCGTTACAATAAGAGCAATAAGTTTTCCAATTCCTTTGGATGGAGTGCCGCGTCCAGCTATTTTTTGGAAAATGGGTCAAGGCTGCACGCCTCCGCAGGTCAGTCTACTGTCTATCCCGTCTCACTTGAATCCGAATTTGCTGATGTCGATCGAGAAGAGAATCGCGGTTTTGATATCGGGATGGAAACGCCGGTACTTTCGGGTCGCGGTACCGTTGATGTCACTTATTTCAGGGAAGTTCTGATCGACAAGATTGTTTATCCCAATCCATACAGCTTTACGGCAGAGAATGTGGAAGGAGATAGTGATCGGCAAGGTTTAGAGCTACAGGGCCAACTGGCTCTTTCGAATACGGTCGACGTTGGGCTTTCCCTGACGCATGTCCAGTCGGAAAA